>ERZ1673698.87-NODE-87-length-160606-cov-18.809905_pt1 | contig 160606 bp, 181 predicted proteins | sample MGYA00580228_ERZ1673698 | MGnify/ENA primary metagenome ERZ1673698 (study PRJEB41218, sample SAMN15661768) | gut metagenome | host: Homo sapiens | place: Canada: London | collected 2015-08-20/2019-03-30 | study: EMG produced TPA metagenomics assembly of... | reverse complement strand
CGGTGCATTCTTCGACCGTCTGGATTCGCTCATCACCCTTCATCAGCGTAAGTATTGTGGTGTTGTTTCTTGGATGTTAGGGGTTGCGCTCGTAAGATTGGGCTCAGAAAGTGACGGTGCGTTCGGGGAGATGAAACATGTTCTACGATAAGGAATCGGATTTCGAAGACGATCTGGTCGCGGTGCTGAAACGCCACGGGTGGACCGATGGTGTGTTGGAATACCCGACTGAACAGGATCTCATCGATAACTGGGCCAACATCCTATTCGACAACAACAAAGGCATCGATCGTCTGAACGGGCAGCGCCTTACCAAGGGTGAGATGGCGCAGATCCTTGAACAGATCGAAACATTGCGCACGCCATTGGCGTTGAACTCCTTCATCAACGGCAAAACCGTGTCCATCAAACGTGACAATCCCGCAGACACAGCGCATTTCGGCAAGGAAATTAGCCTGAAGATCTACGATCGCCAGGAAATCGCCGCTGGGCAAAGCCGGTACCAAATCGCAAGACAGCCTATTTATCCAGCTAAAAATAAGATGCTGAACGATCGCAGGGGAGACGTTTGCCTGCTTATCAACGGAATGCCGGTCATCCATATTGAACTGAAGAAAAGCGGCATTCCCATAAGCCAGGCCACCAATCAAATCGCCAAATACGCGCATGAAGGCGTGTTCACCGGGCTGTTCAGACTCGTGCAGGTCTTCGTGGCCATGAATCCGGATGATGCCGTGTACTTCGCCAATCCCGGTGAAGGCGATTTCAACAGCAACTACTTCTTCCACTGGGCTGACTTCAACAATGAGCCCATAGCGGCGAACAACCATGTCGGGCAGGATGAATGGAAGCGTTTCACATCTGATCTGCTATCCATTCCCATGGCACACCAGCTCATCGGGTTCTATACGGTCGCCGATTCCGCAGACGGATGCCTCAAAGTGCTACGCAGCTACCAATACCAGGCGGTGAACGCCATTTCCGACCGTGTACGCACCTGCAAATGGGATGAGCCGGTGCCAAGCGGCACGCCGGGCCGTCCGGGCGGTTATGTGTGGCACACCACTGGCTCGGGCAAAACCATGACCAGCTTCAAGGCTGCGCAGCTCATCGCTGGCTCGAAAGATGCCGACAAGGTGGTCTTCCTCATGGACCGTGTCGAATTGGGCACGCAGTCGCTGCTGGAATACCGGTCGTTCGCGGATGATGCCGATGATGTGCAGGGCACGGAAAACACGGATGTGCTCAAATCGAAACTGGCAAGCATCGACCCCAAAGACACACTCATCGTCACCTCCATCCAGAAAATGAGCAACATCAAAGCGGGCGAGGGGCATATCACCGAAGAGGAAGTGAAGAAGCTCGCTGGCAAACGCATCGTATTCATTATCGACGAATGCCATCGTTCCACGTTCGGCGAGATGCTGCAGGATATTCGCCATTCCTTCCCGAACGCGTTGTATTTCGGTTTCACGGGCACTCCGATTCATGAGGAGAACCGTAAGAAGGGCGCGACCACATCAATGGTGTTCGGCGATTGCCTTCACCGATACAGCATCGCCGACGGCATCCGCGATGGCAATGTGCTCGGATTCGACCCGTACATGGTGTTGACCTACCGAGATAAGGACGTTCGTCAAGCGGTCGCATTGGAGAAAGCGAAAGCCGCGACGGTTGAGGAAGCCCAGGTAGACCCGGCGAAAGCTGAGGTGTTCTACCATTACATGGATCCGAAGCAAATGCCGATGGGACCCATGGAAACGCAGGCCGGAGAACATGTCAAAGGCATTGAGGACTATCTGACCGCAGCGCAGTATGCGCAAGGCACGCCACATGAAGACAAGGTCGTGGAGGATATTCTCGACCAATTCCCCTTGCTGAGCAGAGGCAACAAATTCCATGCGATGCTGGCCACGAGTTCCATTCCCGAGGCGATCAGCTATTACCATCTGTTCAAGGAACGTGCTCCGCAGATGCACGTGACCGCGCTGTTCGACCCCAACGTCGACAATTCCGACGGCGCAATCCTCAAGGAGGATGCGCTTAAGGAAATCATCGGCGATTACAACGAACTGTTCGACAAGGATTTCATCATCCCCACATGGCCGAAGATGAAGAAAGACATCACCGCGCGGCTTTCCCACAAGCGTCCATACCTGACGGTCGACCAGCACCGTGAGAAACGGCTGGATCTGCTGATCGTGGTTGATCAGATGCTGACAGGTTTCGACTCCAAGTGGGTCAACACGCTGTACCTCGACAAAATCATCGACTATGAGAACATCATCCAGGCGTTCAGTCGCACGAATCGACTGTTCGGTCCCGATAAGCCTTTCGGAACTATTCGCTACTACCGCAAGCCACACACCATGAAGGGGTATATCGAAGCGGCGGTAAAACTGTATTCCGGAGACAAGCCGCTCGATCTGTTCGTGCAGAAACTGCCGGAAAACGTGCGCCTGATGGATGCGCGTTTCGAAGAGATCGCTTCCGTGTTTCGCGCCGAAGGCGTGGAGGATTTCATGAAGCTGCCGGAGTCCGTGGAAGCATGCCGGAAGTTCGCGAAGCTGTTCTCGGAACTCAATGATTTTCTTGAAGCCGCCAAAGTACAAGGATTTACATGGCAGCAGCGGGAATACTCCGTCACCCATGACGATGGTTCGGTGGAGGTTGTGCGGCCGGAACTCGATGAACGCACATATATGATTCTTGTACAGCGATACAAGGAGTTGTTTGCTGGAGATGGCGAAGGCCATAGTGAGGGTCCTGAGGCTCCATACGATCTTGATGGGCATATCACCGAAATCGACACGGGATTGATTGATACGGATTACATGAACGCCAACTTCACCAAATGGCTCAAGGCGCTTGGTGGAGGAGATCCAGACCTGTTGGCATCAGCTGAGGAGGAATTGCATAAGTCGTTCGCTTCGCTCAGCCAAGAGGAACAACGGTACGCCGAACTGTTCATGCATGATGTGGAACGTGGTGAAATCGAGTTGGAGGAAGGCAAGACGCTGCGCGACTACATTACGTATTATGCTAACAACGCCAAGAACAGCCAAGTGGAGAAGATCACCAAGGCGTTTGGCGTGGATGGAGCTTTGCTCAACGAGATGATGCGGCTTGATCTTACCGAAGCGACGCTGAATGAATTTGGTCGGTTCGACCAGTTGAAAGCGTCCATCAACAAGCCTTTGGCAAAGGCGTTTTTCAGCAAGCCGGATAGCTCTGTCACCCAATTCACTGCGAATCTTCTCGCCACCAAGTTGCTGAAAAGCTTTATCCTTGAAGGAGGATTCGATCTGGACGATCGTAAATAGCGGACGGCAGTAAAACAGGGGGAGAATCATGTCGGTTGTTGACGAAGCAAAACTGGGGTATCTGGACTTTCTTTCACGTGAGGATCGGGTACGCCACCATCGCTACGTTGAGGAAATGAAGCAGTATGACATGATGCGCTCCGGTGACATCAATGCCATTTCGGAAAGCGCGAAACTGTGGGATTCCGGACTATACGGCCATCTGTCGGACGATCCTCTGAAAAACGCGAAATACCGTTTCGTCACCACCATTACCTTGGCCACGCGTTTCGCCATTGAAGGTGGCATGGACGAGGAAGACGCATACAACGCCTCCGATCTGTACATTCAAGATCTTGACAATTGCAAGACCCCGGAAGACGTGCGCCGACTGCACACCGACATGATGACTTTCTTCACATGGGCCATGGCCGACATGCAGAAGGCGGAAACACATTCCAAAGCCGTCAACGAATGCCTGGACTACATCCACTACCATCTGCATGAGAAAATCACCGTGCCCATCCTCGCCGAGCATGTGCATCTGAATCCCACGTATCTGTCGGAGCTGTTCAAACGCGAAACGGGCACGGCCATATCGCAATACATCACCGACAAGCGTATGGAAGCGGCCGAGAACATGCTCAAATACTCGGAATACAGCTTCGACGAGATCGCCCAGATCCTCGCATACCGGTCGCAAAGCCACTTCTCGAAGGTGTTCAAAAAACATTCCGGCATGACGCCGGGGGAGTACCGCACCAAGTACGCGCAGAACGGCATCTGGCCGGAGTGATTGCGATCACGGCGTCTACCACGCCGGTTGCGGTGAACCGCCGGTGACGGCACCGCGAAATTCGGGTGTGCCAATCGTGAAATCGACGTGTCTGCGCGTGCGAAACACGCGCGAATCAGCTACGGTGGAAGCATTCAATGATGATGCGCGCCACCGGCCGAATGAACGGCGGAACAAGGAACGTGCGCGCAGGATGTGGATGAAAGCGAAGGAATAAACGAATATGGGAATGCCCCTTGATCTGTATGTGATCCGACATGGCGAGTCGGAGGCGAACGTCATCATCAGCGCCGGCGAACAGGGTGACAACTCGCTGTATACGCAGGACAACGTCACCGTGCCGGACCGTTCGTGGAGGCTCACCGCCACCGGACGCAAGCAGGCCGACTGCATCGGCCGTTGGCTCGTCGCGCAGCAGCCGCTGTTCGACCGCTACCTCGTTTCGCCGTACGTGCGTACGCGTGAGACGGCGGCCACGATGGCCCTGCCGAAAGCGAAATGGGAGGAGACTCGCGTGCTGCGCGAACGCTCCTGGGGTGAGATCAACACCATCACGAAGGACGATTTCAAAACCAACTACGTGCGCAACTGGATGTTCAAGAACACCGATCCGCTGTACTGGCGTCCGCCGGCGGGCGAGTCCATCGCCGACGTGGCCGAGAACCGCGTGCACAACCTGCTCACGTCCCTGAACCGCAAATCCGATGCGGAATCCGTGGTGATGGTCAGCCACGGCGACCTCATGCTGGCGCTCATGCTCACCTTGGAAGACCTGTCCGACGAGGAATTCATGCACCGTGCGGCCTCCGACGAATGGAAGATCACCAACTGCACGTGCTTCCACTATTCGCGCCGCGACCCCGCCACCGGACGAACGCACAAGCGGTTCCGTTGGGAGCAGACGGCGCGTCCCGTACTCGACGAGACGGATGGTCGCTGGGTGGTGAAAGTGGATGATTGGCGTGAATTCAAGCGTCCCGTGCTGTCGAACGGCGATTTGGTGGACGTGGTGCACGCCGTCGACCGTCACCTGTGACGGCTGCCGGTATACGTTTTGTGACTGCGATTTAGCCCCCTATCGCTCTGTGGGGCGTCACGTATCGGCACTCCCGCTACAATGGCGTGTGATTGCGCGGCGCGCGTTCTTGTTGCGCGTCGTAAAGAGAGTTAGGAGACAATCGCATGTCCAATCCAATCGCGGGCCTGTTCACGTGGAAGCTCCACGGCGACGGCAAAACGCTGAAGCCCGGCGAGGTCGTCGAACCTGACGAGAGGCTGACCTGGCCGCGCACCGCGGAAATCGGCGCGCAGCACGTCATCGCCATGTTCGGCGCCACGTTCCTGGTGCCGATTCTGACCGGTTTCGACCCATCCACCACCCTGTTCTTCACGGCCATGTCGACCGCGCTGTTCCTGCTGATCAACAAGAACATGCTGCCGAGCTACCTGGGCTCGTCCTTCGGCTTCATCGCCCCGATCGCGGCCGTCGCCAGCGCCCACAAGGGCCTCGCCGTCGCATCCTTCGGCATCATGGTCACCGGCATCCTGCTGGCCCTGATCGGTGTGCTCGTCCATTACGCGGGCGCCAAGTGGATCGACATCATCATGCCGCCGGTCGTCAACGGCGCCATCGTGGCCATCATCGGCTTCAACCTGGCTCCGAGCGTGTGGAACAACTTCAAAGTCGCTCCCGACACCGCCATCGTCACCCTCGTCGCGGTGCTGCTCGTCGCAGTGCTGTTCAAGGGTCTGCTCGGCCGACTCAACATCCTCATCGGCGTGATCATCGGCTACGCGTACGCCTGCTTCCGTGGCCAGGTCGACTTCTCAGCCATCGGCAAGGCCGCATGGGTCGGTCTGCCGGAATTCCGTCTGCCGCAGGTCGACTTCACCATCCTGCCGATGTTCATCCCGGTCGTGCTCGTACTCGTTGCCGAAAACGTCGGCCACGTCAAGTCCGTCTCCCAGATGACCGGCCGCGACTATGACGACCAGATCGGCACCGCGCTGTTCGCCGACGGTCTCGGCACCACCATCGCCGGTTTCGGCGGCGGCTCCGGCACCACCACCTACGGCGAGAACATCGGCGTGATGGCCGCCACCAAGGTCTACTCGACCGCCGCATACTGGTGCGCCGCCGCGTTCGCGCTGATCCTGAGCCTGTGCCCGAAGTTCGGCGCCATCATCAACACCATCCCCGCCGGCGTGCTCGGCGGCGTGACCACCCTGCTGTACGGCATGATCGGCATGGTCGGCATCCGCATCTGGGTTGAGAACAAGGTCAACTTCGACAAGCCGGTCAACGTCATGGTGGCCGCCATCACCATGATCATCGCCGTCGGCCAGTTCGAGTTCGCCTTCAACGGCATCTCCTTCAACGGCATCGCCATCGGCACCGTCGTCATCCTCGTCGCCTACCACGGCCTGAAGGCCATCGGCAAGGCGACCGGCACCATCGCCAAGGACGATCCGGACATCCTGTAACGGATCGCATCTCACGCTGGCTAGTTCAACGCCCGTCGGCCAAAAAGGTCGGCGGGCGTTTTTCATTGCCGTTTTCGTCAATCGATTGACGTGTTGCGTCGCATACGTTTTATGATGGTATCTATAAGCGATTGCGCAATGTGGCAAAGGAGACAACATGAGCACTGCGGCAGGAAAGAAAATCGCGATTGTGACCGGTTCCGCGCTTGGCTTGGGATATGAGCTGGCACGTCAGCTGATCGGCAAAGGCTGGTTCGTGGCCGGCATCGATTTCAACACGGCCCGTCAGGAGGAACTGTCCCGCACGTTCGGCGCGGACGAATACCGCGCCTTCGTCGGCGACATCAGCGACGAGGCGTTCGTGAAGGACTCCGTCGCGGCCATCAAGGAGATCGGCCACATCGACCTGCTCATCAACAACGCGGGACAGCCGTCGTTCAAAAAGCCGGTCGACTACGAGGCCGCCGACGTGGACAAGTGCCTTAAGGGGCTCAAAGGCATGATTCTGTGGAGCGTCGAAACATTGAAGGCCGACGGCGAGCAGGACCTCAAAATCGCCAATGTCATGTCCACCGCCGCCACACGCGGCAACGCCAACGAATCCGTCTACTGCGCCACCAAGTGGGGTGAGAAGGGGTATACGACAAGCCTCAAGGCGGCCTACAAGAGAACCAGTGTGAAGGTTGTGGGCGTGTATCCGGGAGGCATCGACACCGACTTCTACCATGACAGCCACGATTACGTGTCGTTGGACAAGCAGCATTCCTTCATGAGCGCCGCGGAACTGGCCGAAGTGGTGCTGTTCAACCTCGTCAACGACGCGAATCTGACGGTTTCCGACATCCTCATCGAACGCAACTACCGGTAGCGTCGGCCACCAGTCACAGCCAAGGCAAAAGTATCGGGCATGGGCTACTGTTAACAGGTTTGCGCAACGTGCGCAATGTTTGACATGAAAGGCCATTGTGCCCGATACCGCTGTGATTGAAAATGAAGATGCCCTCGCCGCCGATTTCGATGAGGCGGGCGAGGAGGAGGAACGCCCCCAGACGTTCGCCGAACTCGGCGTTCCCGGCCCGTTGGTACGCGTGCTCGCGGCCGATGGCAAGAAAACCGCTTTCCCGATCCAGGCCGACACCCTTCCCGATTCCCTGGCCGGTCGTGACATTCTCGGCCGAGGCCGTACCGGCTCCGGCAAGACCCTGGCGTTCTCGATTCCGCTGGTCGCACGCCTAGGTGAGGTCGACGCCGACGAGTACGAGAACATGAGCCAGTTCCGCCATGAGGTGGAACAGGTGCGTAAGGGGCATGCCGAGGAACGGCGCGCCGACGATTTCCTGCCGCACCCGCGCGGTCTGGTGCTCGCTCCGACCCGTGAGCTGGCCAACCAGATCAACGACGTGCTGATGCCGCTCGCGCAGATGTACGGCATGACCACCACCACCGTGTATGGCGGTGTGCGCTACGCCCGCCAGATCCGCGATCTAAGGGCCGGCGCCGATATCGTCGTCGCATGCCCGGGCCGTCTTGAGGACCTGCTCGAACAGCATGCGCTGACCTTGGAGAAGGTCGAAGTGGCCGTGATCGACGAAGCCGACGAAATGGCCGACATGGGCTTCCTGCCGCCGGTCAAGCGCCTGCTCGGCCAAGTGTCGTTCGACGCGCAGATCATGTTGTTCTCCGCCACCCTCGACCATGGCGTCGACGAGGTGGTGAACACGTTCCTCACCGATCCTAAGATCCACAGCGTCGACTCCGCCACCGCGGCCGTCGACGAAATGACCCACCACGTGTTCGAAACCACGCAGGGCGACCGTCATGAGCTGGTCCGCACCCTCGCTTCCGGCAAGGGACGCCGCATCCTGTTCACCCGCACCAAATTCCAGACCCAGAAGCTCGCCAAGGACCTGACGAAGAACGGCATTCCGGCGGCCGAGCTGCACGGCAACCTGAGCCAGAACCAGCGTGACCGCAATCTCGCAGCCTTCGAATCCGGCGACGTGAACGTCATGGTCGCCACCGATGTGGCCGCCCGCGGCATCGACGTGTCCGGCGTGGAGCTCGTGGTGCAGGTGGAGCCTCCGGAGGACCCGAAATCGTTCCTTCACCGCTCCGGACGTACCGCGCGAGCCGGCCATTCCGGTGATGTGGTGACCATCGTGCTGCCGAACCAGCGCCGCCGCACCCGCCGCATGCTGCATGAGGCCGGACTGAAGGTCAAGCCGATCGAAGTGACCCACGATTCCCCGGAAGTGTTGGAATTGGTGGGCGAGTCGGCCGAACCGCGTTTCGGTTGGACGCTTGAGCAGTCCCAGCCGGCGGGCAATCCGCGTCGCAGGCATGGCAAGGGCGGCGACGGTTCCGCGGAAAACGGTGGACGCTCCGGACGCAACCGTTCCGGCGGACGCAACAAGGACCGGGGCAAGGACAAGGGCGGCAAGCCGTTCAAGTCCGAACGCAAGGACCGCGCGAATCGCAAGGGACGTGAAGAGCGCGCCGAAGTTGCCGAACGCGAGCAGCGTTTCGAACCGAAACAGAATCGCGCCGAACGTCGCGCCGCCAAGTTCGAAGGCCGCGACAACCGCGAATACGAGGCACGCGAGCATCGTTGGGAACATCCTGAAATCCAAGAGGAGAAGCGCGAGAAGCACGAGGAGAAGCGCAACAACAAGCGTCGCGAAAAGTACGCGCGGCTGCATGAGCAGCAGCGTGCCGAAGCCGGCGAACAGCGTGGAACCGACAATCGCAAGCGGCGCTCCGACGAGCGTTCCGATCAGCGTGGCCAATCCGATAGGAAGCCCGGCAAAAAGCAGTATGCGAAAAAGCAGGGCGCGCCGACCAAGAAGCAGCGCAAGGCCGAAGCCCGTGCCGAACGCCGTTACGAGGACGATCGCCAATACCGCAGGAACCGCGACGAACGCGACGACCGCCGTCAGGGCGGCAAACGCATCCATCGCAAGGAAATCCGCGTGATTCATGACGAGCGAGGCGAGGACGCGAAGCGTTATGACCGTCGCATGGAAGCCAAGTATGGCGATTCCGGTCGTCGTGGCGGTCACGGAGAACGCCACGACAAGCATGCGGGCGAAAGGCAGGGCAAGCCGTTCCGCAAGCATGCGAAGATCCGCAAGGCGCCGTTCCGCTCCCGCTGACGTACGTCAACGGTCAAGCAAAAAGCCGTTCATTCCAGCAATCGCAAGGAATGAACGGCTTTTTCTATACGGGATATCGCAGTATCAGCCGTTGACCGGCTGATACTGGTCGAGCGCGGTGAAGCAACGTTTATAGACCATCAGCATGATGATGCTGTCCGCCAGCAGCGTAAGCGCCGCGATGGTGGCGAGAATCATGAACTGGTATTTCGCCGCGTCGATGGGGTTGCCGCCGGCGATGATCTGACCGGCCATCATGCCCGGCACCGTCACAATGCCGGCGGAGGCGAGCGACGCGGTGGTGGGCAGCAATCCCAGACGGATCGACGAGATGATACTTGGACGTGCCGCCTCCCACGTGGTGGCACCCAACGCCAGCAGCGTGTCCACTTCGTCACGACGTTCCTTCATGCTTTCAAAGAACCGGCTCAACCCCACCGCCAACGCCGAAACGGTGTTGCCCAGCAGCATGCCGGTCAACGGCACCACCAATTGCGGCGCATACCACGGTTGCGGACGGATGATGAGTTCGGTGACCAACGAGATCATGATGAGCATGGTCACGACCAGACTTAGGAACACCGGTCCAGCCAAGCCCTTCGGAACACCTTTCGCACGCGAAAGAGTGATCTGCACGGCCGCGATGAGCATGAACGCCACAAGCAGCAGCACCAGCCACGGATTGTTCGAACGGATGACGTACTCCATGATGAAGCCCATCGCGCACAATTGCAGCAGCGCACGGCAAGCCGACCACAGAAGCGTGCGTCCCACGCCCATACGCATGGTTTCGGAGATGCCGGCGGCAATGGCCACCATCACCAGCGCGGCGATGAGACCCCAGATGTCGATCGCATAGTAGTTGCCGTTCATGCGACGCTCCCTTCTACCGTGTTACCCGTCGAAGTACTACCCGTCGCAGTACCGTCCGCTTCGGCGTTGCCGGACTGCGTGAGCGTGCCATCGGCAAGACGCATGACACGTGTGGCACGGCCATCCGGCGGCCGGTGCCGGATACGAACGATCGCCATGCCGTCCGCCGCCGCTTTGGCGAGGATGCGCGCCACTTTCTCGGCGTTGTCGTCATCCAATCCGGCGTCCACTTCGTCGGCGAGCAGCACCTTCGGACGGGTCAGCAACGTACGCGCAAGGCTCACGCGCGCCGCCTGACCGCCGGACAAGTCGTGCGGCGGACGGTTCAGATCGATGTCGGCACAGCCCATATTGTCCAAGGTTTCACGGATTCTGCCGTCCGGCAACGCATCGGTGGGGGAGATTCTGCGCGGCCCCTGCTTCGTTCTCGCCGACTGGCGTATGGCAAGCGTGAACGGCAGACGAATCGCCTGCGCCACCGTCTCGCCCAACAGCACCGGCTTCTGCGGCAGGTACGCGACCTGCGCGCGCCACTGCTGCGGGGTGAAATCGTCGGCGGAACGGCCCTCCAACCGTAAATCGCCTGACGCGCGCGGATTGAGCCGTGCGAAAGCGGTCAGCAGCGAGCTCTTGCCTGCGCCGGACGGTCCGACCAAGTCCACGATTTCGCCAGGCTCGATGGCGAAGGACAATCCGGAGAATATGGTGCGGCGTTCGCCGTCGACCATAATCGAACAGCGCACGTTCGATGCTTCGAATACGTATGTCATAGCCAAAACCATACGCCAATAGCGAACGGTTCACGGCGGTTTCAGGGTTTTCCCTGAGTTTTGAGGCGAAATCAGCCATAAGGATGACGCGTGCCCGTTATTTTGCGTACTACAACTGTCAAGTTGAAGGAAAACCTATATGTTGGGGATGGGAAATATGCGTCAGTGGCTTATGAACATAAGCCTGGTCGGAGGCTGGTTTCCGGCGGCGGCGTTCGCCGTCGTCGCAGTGCTGTCCGTAACCCTGCTGGTTAGCGCGGCCGTTTCGAAACGGGACGGACGCATACTGGCTACCGTGCTGCCGATCGGCGTTGCGGCCGTGTCCGGAATGATCGGCTATGTGGTAGCTTGGCTGCTGTCCGACGTGTTCGTGGTGTTCGGCGTCGGATTGGGATCCCGTGTGATGGCTTGGGTGGCGGCTGGTTTCGCCATCGCTGGTTTCGCCATCGCGCATATCGTGTTGAGCAGGGGCATGATGCGCGTGGCCGCGGCCATCTTGACCGTATTCGCGATACTGGCCGCGGCGATCGGCATCGACCAATCGTACGGCGAATACGCCACCATCGGCTCGCTGTTCGGCGAGGATTCCTACAGCCAAGCCGATCTGACCGGACTGGCCAAACGCAAGGACCTCATCACCGTCGCACAGTGGCGCAAACAGGCCGCCAACGGCACAATCCGCAATATTCCGGCGAACGGAACCGTCAACAAAATCGACATTCCGGCCACGAAATCGCAGTTTGAAGCACGCAAAGCCCTCGTCTACCTGCCTCCGGCGGCATTGGCCGACTCGAAACGCAAGCCGGCCCTGCCGGTCGTCCTCATGCTGAGCGGGCAGCCGGGCAGTCCGGGACGCGTCTTCCAAGCCGGCGGCATCCAAACCATGATGGACGGATATGCGAAAACCCACGACGGACTCGCCCCAATCGTCATCGCAGCCGATCAGCTTGGCGCCGATTCGCACAACACGCTATGCGTGGATTCGAAGGTGTACGGCAATGCGCTGACCTACCTGACGCAGGACGTGGTCGACTGGGTGAAAACCAACCTGCCCGCCGCACAGGATGCCAAGGATTGGGCCATCGCCGGATTCTCGCAAGGCGCCACATGTTCGCTGCAGATCGGCGTGAACCATCCCGACCTGTTTGGCACCATGATTCCCACCGACGGCGAAATCAAACCGACCAACGGCAGCCGACAGGAAATGATCGACCGGTTCTTCGACGGCGACACCACAGCCTATGAGAACCAAGTGCCGGTCAACGCCATCCGCAACCACGCGCCCACCCATCAGATGCTCATCATAGGCGCGGGGGAGAAGGACACCACCTCAATACGCAACGTCAAAACAATCGCGCCGGTCGCGGCGAAAGCCGGCATGCGCGTCGCCGCCGTCGAATCGTCCGGCAACGCACACGACTGGCACGCCGTGCAGGACGTGCTGCGTTACGGGCTCGCCGTATTCGGCCACGACACCGGACTGGATGGTGCGAACCCGAACCTATCCGACTATCCGAATCTCAAACGCATCACGATATGACGATCCTGAACACAAACCCGCAAGCCTGAGAATCCCAGAAAAGGAAAGAAATGACTCAAACGCAAACCGCACCTGCTAAACCAGCCGAGGCATCACCCGCGAAACCACTGTTCGGCTTCCGCGCGCTGCTCGCCGATCTGGCCGGATGGATCAGACGACACCTGCTCACCGTCTGCCTCGTGCTGTTCGTCATCCTCATCAACGTGGGCACGCAGATCGTGTGCGCGCTCATACGTCAGCCGTTCCCGCCGAGCCTGACCAAAGTAAGTTTCGAAGCGCTCGCACGCGGCCGCTGGTACACCGCGCCGATATCCATGCTATACGTGCCGAATCTGGGCCGTCTGCTCATCGACGTTCCGCTCATGCTGGTTGCGTTCGGCCTGGCCGAATCGGTGATCGGCAAAATCAAAACCGCATGGGTGTCCGTCATCACCACACTGGGTGGCGTGGCCTTGGGCATGGGACTGTGCTCCCTATCCGACGGGCGCAGCCCCCAATGGCATGCGATCTCGCATGATGGCGCCATCCTTGGTCCGCTGATTCTCGTCGCCGGCACCCTTATGTGCGCCAGCGCGTTCACAACCATGCTGTGGCGCCGCCGTATCCGCGTGATCGGCTATGCGGTCGTGCTCATCATGTTCCTCTACCGAGGCGAGGTGAGCGACTACTGCCTGCTTGCCACTTCGGTGATTGGCCACGTGCTCGGCTATCTGATGGCCTCCCGCACACATGGCGACGAATACCGGCATGGCGCCATCTACGAAACGCGTCGGCTTATCGGCATCGTCGCGGGCGTGCAGGCCATCGGCTCGCTCGTCGCCGTCTCGTCACGCCAATCGTTCGGCCTGCTGTCCATGTTCGGACTGTTGACCGGCTCCACCGACTTCGACACCGGACGTGTGGTCGACTGCCTCAGCGGCGCCTCGCATACGGACTGCTTCACGCAATACCGCATGATGCGTTTCACCATGCCCGGCAACTGGCTGGTATCCATCACGCCGACGCTGATGCTGCTGCTCATCGCCTGGGGTCTGTATCGAGGCCGTCATCTCGCAGCCACGCTCAGCATCGTGTTCAACGCATGCACCATTGCCCTATCGACGGTGTTCTATGTGGCTATTCCGCTGTCCTACGTGGACGGCTCCGACGCCGGTGCATACATGGATGCGATATCCGCATTGCAACGGCACGGCGCATTCCACGCGATGCTGGCCACGATGGCGTTGCCGCTGCTGTGCATCGTCATCATCATCCTGTTCCGCGCATGTTTCACCATTCGCACGAAAAGCGAGACCGTGCTGCGCGGTATCGCCATCACGTTCGCCGCATTCGTATTACTGGGATTGCTGTACGTCGGCTACGGCCTGTCCATGCCGTCCGGCTTCAACGAAACGCCGCTGCTGGTCGATCTGATCGCAGACTACGTGCAGCGTTTGCTGCCGATTGGCCTGCTAAGTGGCGTGGAACCGGCGTTCGTGCCGGTCGGACTGCTTTCCGAAATCGTCTACCAGTGCGTCGGACCGATGTTTTGGCTGGTCGCGCTGTGCTGCACATGGGATGGCCTGCGTGACCGTTCCATGATCAACGACGCGTACCGCCACCGCGTGGACGAGATCATCGGACTCGGCGGCGAATCCATGTCGTTCATGGCCACTTGGAAAGGCAACGATTACTGGTTCTCCGCCACCGGCCGTTCCGCCATCGCCTACCGCGTGTCGTATGGCATCGCATTGACCGTCACCGGACCTTTCGGCGACCCCGACGAATATGAGGACGATCTGCGTGCGTTCGCCGGCTTCTGTACCCAACGTTCCCTGACGCCGGTGTTCTACAGCGTGCACGCCGAACAACGTGACGAGTTGGTCTCCGCCGGTTGGAACGCGCTCGACGTCGGCACCGAAATGGTGATCGACCCGGCCGCATGGCAGACGCGCGGCAAGAAATGGCAGGACGTGCGCACCGCCATCAACAAAGCCAAGCGCGACGGCATCACCGACGTGCTCGCCACATTCAAGGAATCGCCGTTCTCCGTGCAGACGCAGATCCGTGAGATCTCCACGCAATGGGCCGGTGAGAAGGCCCTGCCTGAAATGGGCTTCACCCTGGGTGGCGTGGACGAGCTGGTCGATCCACGCGTCAAACTGCTGTACGCGGTGGACACGGACGGTAAGGTGCTGGGCGTCACCAGCTGGCTGCCGACCTATGAGAACGGCAAAGTGGTCGGATGGACGCTCGACTTCATGCGTCACCGTACCGACAGCGTCAACGGCATCATGGAATTCCTCATCGCCCGCATGGCCGAACGGCTGCGCGACGAAGGCGAAGTGCGATTCATGAGCCTGTCCGCGGCGCCACTTGCCGGCATGAGCGGCGAAGGCCACGAACAGGGGGAGAGCGCCGTACTCGACCACGTGCTGCAGATGGTGGCCGACATCATGGAACCGGCTTACGGATTCCACTCCCTGTTCCGCTTCAAACTCAAGTTCCATCCGGATGAAGCCAAAGTGTACATCTGCTATCCGGATCCGGCGAAACTGCCGCAGATCTCGCTTGCCGTCGCGCAGGCCTACGTGCCGTCGCTCACCCCAGCCGAAGCCATGCGATTCGTACGCACCATCGTGCCTACGAAAACGAACTGAAACCATGCGACCGGTTGACGGCCCGTCATCCCTGAGATGGGCTGTCGCTTTGGGTGCGCTCGGGGATACACTGGGGAAGGTTCATAAAAAGTACTACGTTTCTCCATGAAAGGGAACAGTATGTCAGCTGAAGCAAACGTCGGTGTGGTAGGCCTTGCCGCAATGGGCGGCAGCCTCGCACGCAATCTCGCACACCACGGCAACAAGGTCGCCGTGTTCAACCGCACCTACGCCCGTACCGAAAAGCTCATGAACGAGCACGGCACCGAAGGCGAGTTCTTCCCGGCGAAGACGCTTGAGGAATTCGTGGACAGCCTCGTCAAGCCGCGCACCGCCATCATCATGGTCAAGGCCGGTGAGCCGACCGACGCCATGATCAACGCGCTCGCCGACCTGATGGAGCCGGGTGACATCATCGTCGACGCCGGCAACGCCTACTTCCCGGACACCATCCGCCGCGAGAAGGAAATCAGCGCCCGCGGCCTGCACTTCGTCGGCTGCGGCGTGTCCGGTGGCGAGGAAGGCGCCCTGCTTGGTCCGTCCATGATGCCGGGTGGTTCCGAGGAATCCTGGAAGACCCTGAAGCCGATTTTCGAATCCATCGCGGCCAAGGCCGAAGGCGAACCGTGCGTCACCCACATCGGACTCAACGGTGCCGGCCACTTCGTCAAGATGGTGCACAACGGCATCGAATACTCCGACATGCAGCTCATCGCCGAAAGCTACGACCTCATGCGCCGCGGCCTGGGCATGACCCCGGCCGAAATCGGCGACGTGTTCGAGGAGTGGAACAAGACCGAACTCGACTCCTACCTCATTGAAATCACCGCCGAAGTGCTGCACCAGGTCGACAAGAAGACCGGCAAGCCGCTCGTCGACCTCATCGTCGACCACGCCGGCATGAAGGGTACCGGCACCTGGACCGTGCAGACCGCACTGTCCCTCGCCGTGCCGGTCACCGGCATCGCCGAAGCCGTGTTCGCCCGCGGCCTGTCCTCCGAAGCCGACCTGCGTGAGGAAGCCCAGAAGCAGGGCTTCGCCGGCCCCGACGGCAAGCTCAACCTGAACGACGACGAGAAGAAGGCCTTCATCGAAGACATCCGTCAGGCCCTCTACGCTTCCAAGATCGTCGCCTACGCACAGGGCTTCAACGAGATCACCACCGCCGCCAAGGAATACGGTTGGGATATCGACCTCGCCGCCGTGGCACGCATCTGGCGTGGCGGCTGCATCATCCGCGCGAAGTTCCTCAACCGCATTTCCGAAGCGTTCGAATCCGGCGAGGCCAACGTGTCCCTGCTGTTCGCCCCGTACTTCAAGAACGCCATCGAAAACGCCGAAAAGTCCTGGCGTAACGTGGTGGCCCAAGCCGCCGTCAACGGTCTGCCGACTCCGGCGTTCGCCTCGTCGCTGTCCTACTTCGACGGCCTGCGTTCCAAGCGTCTGCCGGCCGCCCTTATCCAGGGCCAGCGTGACTACTTCGGCGCCCACACCTACCAGCGTGTGGACCAGCCGGGCGCGTTCCACACCCTGTGGGCCGAACCGGGCCGTGAGGAAATCGAAGCCTGATTCCCCTTGAGCCTGAAGCATAAGGCATCCGAAACATAGATGAAGCCCCCGCAACACGATATGTTGCGGGGGCTTCATCGTTATACCGGTTATACCGTTGCTTTATCGGCGTGCAGGAACCGCATCACAGCTTGGATGCCGCTCCTTCATCGATAAGCCACAACAGCTCTTCGCCGTCGGCATAGGAGCTTGGCACATGCGGATTGTCACGCTGGGCGAACGCCGCCTTCACCGCGTCGGCCTTGCGCGTCTCGGACGTGAACACCCATGTGTGCTTCGACCGGGCGATCATCGGCACGGTCAATGTCAGGCGCAGCGGCGGCGGTTTCGGCGAATCACGCACGCCGGCCACCAGCACATGCGGATCGTCGATTTCGACTTCGCCGTGGTCGGGGAACAGGGACGCGAAATGCGCGTCCGGACCCACGCCGAACATCGCGATGTCAAGCGCTGGCTCGCTGCCCAACTGCTCGACAAGCTCCCGCTGGTATTCCGCGGCAGCGGCCGCCAGCACGGCATCCGTCTGTTCTGGGGAAGCGGACGCGATCTCATCCGCGTCACGTCCGTCAGCCGGCATTTCGTGGATGTTTCCAGCCGGCATGAGGCCATCCTCGATAAGCTTGCCGAACCAAGCCTCGCGCGCCTGCTTGGCGTTGCGGTCGTCATCATCGGCCGCAACGAAACGCTCATCGCCCCACCACACGTGCACACGGCGCCAATCGACGGCATCGGCCAACGGGCTTTCACCCATCACCTTAAGCACGTAAATGCCATCGGTGCCGCCGGTCACGGCAATGTCCACACGCTGCCGGTCCGGCTCGGCCAGCAGGTCGATGATGGTCAGCAATGTGCGCGCGGCCACGGCCTGCGCCAATACTTCGGGATTCGGATACACAATGGTCTTACGTTCTGCCATATTCGCTCCTTATACGATGCCGCCCCACCGATTCACGGCAGGGCGACTGGTTGTCGTTTGACGGTTCAGCGCTTCGGATTGATCAGATCCCAGCCCTGCGTCACCACTTCCGCATAGATCTCATCCGGGTAGAGTCGGCCCAGCTCCTCGCTTAGGCATTCCTCCAACGTGCGCGCCGGCACGCTGATGGTCTGCGGCGACTGTCCCGGCACGTTCAGCACGGCGATGCCGTCATCCGTGGAGGGACGTTCCAGGCTCATCACGCCGTCGGAACGGCTAAGATACACGCCGGTCACCGCGGTGGCGTTCGGATCGTCCTCCACCACCACCGGCACGTTGAGCCGTAGCCTCAGCCATGCGGCCAGCAGGTCCATCGGCAGGTAATCCTTCTTGCCGGTCACACGCACGCCGCTCACCGGCAGGTGCGGCGGCTGGTCGAGCATGGAAGCCAGCATCGCACGCCAAACGGTCAGACGCGTCCATGACATGTCCACGTTCTTCGACGACCAGTTACGGCGCAGATCGTCCATCGTGCGTCGTGGATTCGACGAATGCATCGCATCCGTGATACGGCTGCGCGCCATCGAGCCCAACAAATCGGTGGACAGGTTCGCCGGCGCCTCGTTCGGCCACCAGGCCACCACCGGCGCGTCCGGCACCAGCAGTGGAATCACCAACGTATCCGCGTGATACACCAGACCGCCGAGCGGACGCAGCACGATGATCTCGCCCGCGCCGGCGTCGGAACCGAATCGCACTTCCGCGTCGAGGAACGTGTGCGGCTGACCGTCATCGGTATCGGCATCCATCTTGCGCGAATTCGGTGCGATGGCGATCACCCGGCAGGGGTGTTCGCGGCTGGCGCTGTTCGCCACTTCGAGGTCGTGCTCCAGCGACGCCTCGTTCGTGGAGATCAGCAGCGTGAGCACACGGCCCAAGGCGGCCTCGCCACGCTCTTCGTGCAGTTCGTCGATTTTCGCCGAAATCTCACGGGTTTCGGTGTTCTTCATGGTAATGATCACGGCATCCTCCAACGGTGTCCATCGCGGGCCAGCATCTCGGTGGCCTCCTGCGGTCCCCAAGTTCCGGAACGGTATGGCTGCGGCTGGCCGAGTGTGGACCAGAATTCCTCGATCGGGTCGAGGATCTGCCAGCTTAGCTCCACCTCACGTGTGGTTGGGAACAGTGGCGGATCGCCCAGCAATACGTCAAGAATCAGACGCTCGTAGGCTTCTGGAGACGATTCGGTGAATGAACGGCCATAGCCGAAATCCATGGACACGTCACGTACTTCCATCGACGTGCCGCCCGGCACTTTCGCGCCGAATCGCATGGTCACGCCCTCATCAGGCTGTACACGAATTACGATGGCGTTCTTGCCGAGTTCCTTCGTGGCGGTCGTTTCGAATGGCAGATGTGGCGCGCGTTTGAAAATCACTGCGATTTCCGTGACGCGTTTGCCAAGACGTTTGCCGGTGCGTAGGTAGAACGGCACGCCGGCCCAACGGCGTGTATCGACATCCAACCGGATAGCCGCGTACGTTTCGGTGGTCGATGCTGGATTAATGCCTTTCTCATCCAAGTAGCCGACGACTTCGTGCGATCCTTGCCATCCGGCGGCATACTGGCCGCGGGCCGTATGCGCGGCCAAATCCTTCGGCAGACGCACGGCGGACAGTACCTTCGTCTTCTCCGCCGTCAAATCGGCGGCGGAGAAGGAGACCGGTTCCTCCATGGCGGTCAATGCCATGAGCTGCAGCAGATGGTTTTGGATGATGTCGCGCGCTGCGCCGATGCCGTCGTAGTAACCTGCACGGCCAGCCACGCCGATATCCTCGGCCATGGTGATTTGCACATGGTCAACGTAATTGTTGTTCCAAATCGGCTCGTACATGGCGTTCGCAAAACGCAGCGCCAATATGTTCTGCACGGTTTCCTTGCCGAGGTAGTGATCGATGCGGAATACGCTCGACGGGTCGAACACCTCGGAAACCACACGGTCGAGTTCCTTAGCGCTGGCCAGATCGTGGCCGAACGGCTTTTCGATGATCACGCGACGCCAAGCGCCTTTGTCGCTTTTCGCCAGACCGCAGTCGGCCAGCTGGCGGGAGACTTGCGGGAAGGCCCGTGGCGGCACGGACATGTAGAACGCATGGTTGCCGCGCGTGCCGCGATCGCGGTCAAGTTCCTCGACGGTCTCCGACAATCGTTCGAACGCCTTCGGATCGTCGAAGGTGCCCTGCACGAAACGAATGCCGTCGGTAAGCTGCTTCCAAGTCGATTCCTTGAATGGCGTACGGCAGTGCGCCTCGACGTTCTCGCGTACGAAATTCTTGAAATGCTCTTCGGTCCAATCGCGGCGGGCGAAGCCGGTCAAACCGAAGCTTGGCGGCAGCAGGCCACGGTTGGCCAGATCGTAGATGGCGGGGAGCAGCTTCTTACGGGACAGATCGCCGGTCACGCCGAAAATCACGATGCTGCATGGGCCTGCGATGCGGGGAAGTCTCAGATCGCGCGGGTCGCGCAGCGGATTCGTCCATGCGTCGGCCGCGTTGGATGCGGTTGAAACGGTTTCACTCATGCCTTTCATACTAACGCGCGGGCTCCACTCGCCGCCAAAGGGAATTCGAAAACGTCATGGCCCTTTTTTAGAGCATCCTACAAAACGGCATGGCGGTTCCCTCGTTTGGTGCCGCCACTACAATGCCTTCGGAAGCGAACGACGAGCCGGCTGCGGCTGGCGGAGGCAAAAACGTGGTGCACAACAAGCAGGGCATAGACATGCTGCACGGGCGCATATGGACGAAAGTCCTGCGATTCGCGCTCCCCGTGGCGGCGACCGGCATTCTGGAGCAGCTCTTCAACGCATCCGGCATCATGATCGTCGGCAACTTCTCCCAATCCGACGGCACCGCCGCGGTCGCGGCCGTCGGCTCCAACGCGCCCGTCACCGGACTCATCCTCAACCTGTTCATCGGCATCGCTCTCGGCGCGAACGTCGTCATCGCCAACGCCATCGGACGAGGCAGCCGCGAAGCGGTGCGCAACGCCGTGCACACGTCCATCGTCACCGCCCTGATCGGCGGCGTGATCGTCGCCATCATCGGAGAATTGCTCGCCGGACCGCTTCTCGGCATGCTCAACGTGACCGCCGACGTGTTCCCCCTGGCGCTCGCATACCTGCGCATCTACCTCATCGGCATGCCCGTCATCCTGCTATACAATTTCGAAACAGCCATCTTCCGCAGCATCGGCGACACCCAGGCTCCGCTCGCCGTACTCGCCATTTCCGGCGTGCTCAACGTGACCATGGGACTGATTTTCGTCGTATTGTTCCATTGGGGTGTTTCGGGCGTCGCGACGGCCACAGTCATCGCGAACGTCGTCAGCTCCATGATTCTGCTGTATCGACTGGTTCATACTGACGCAGCCATCCATGTTGATTTGCGCGAGTTCGGCATCGACTGGTTCACCCTGCGTCAGATTCTGCGCATCGGACTGCCCGCCGGCGTGCAAAGCGCGGTGTTCGCCGTGGCCAACATCATCATCCAAGCCGCCATCAACAGTCTCGGCACCGTTGTCATGGCCGCCTCCAGCGCCGCGTTCAACATCGAAATCATCGCCTACTACGTGCTCAACTCGTTCAGCCAGGCCTGCGCCACCTTCACCGGGCAAAACTATGGAGCCAAACGGATCGGACGCTGCAAGCGCGTGCTTGGCATCTGCATTCTGGAGGATTTCATCGCCACCGCGGCCACCATCGCCGTCGTGCTGTTCTTCGGCCATAGTCTGCTGGCGTTGTTCGATGCGACACCGGAGGTCATTTCCGTCGGCTACACCAGACTCGTCATGGTGTTCTCCGCCTACACGTTCAGCATGCTGTACGAGGTCATGTCCGGATATCTGCGCGGCTTCGGCATCTCACTGGTGCCGGCGCTGCTCACCGTAATCGGCGTGGTCGGCGTGCGCATCACCTGGATCGCGTTCGTGTTCCCCGCGCATCGCACGTTCGAGGCCATCATGATCGTCTACCCGATTAGCCTCGCCACAACCGCCGTACTCATCGGCATCGCTCTGCTCTGCTACCGTCCGTCCAAGCGATTCGCCGTTAAACCTTAAGCGTGTGCGGCTTGCCGCCGTTCATGAACGCGGCGATTCGCCGGGTCAGAGCGCGGGGAAGAACCCGTTCCGCGAGCGCGCCCGCCTTGGTGAGCGGACCATGGTAGGCGAGGGTTGAGCCGCGCATCATCCTGCGGTAGGCGTACGTGGCAAGCTGACGTGCGGTGGCTGGTTTGGTCATGGTGAAGAAGTTGCGGCCACTCATATTCGCAGCCTTCTGAAAGCCGGTCGTGGTCGGACCGGGACATACGCAGGTCACCGTCACGCCCGTGCCGCGCAATTCGTGGGCCACGGCCTCGGATAGCGAACGCACGAATGCCTTCGACGCGAAATACATCGCCATGTATGGGCCTGCCATCATCGAGGCGACGGACGAAATATTCAAAATCCTGCCATGCCCGTTGGCGCGCATGTCTCGGCCATACCGATATGTCAGTTCGGCGAGCGCATGCATGTTGAGCTGCATCATCTCGTTTTGCCGGTTCCAGTCGGCGTCGAGAAAATCCGTCCAGTCAGCGAAGCCTGCGTTATTAACGAGATGGTCGACCGCAATACCTTGTGATGTGGTGAAATCATGGAGTTTCTTCGGTGCGTTGGCTTCGCTCAGATCTATGGCGAACGTCACCACATGCACGCCAAAACGCTGCTCGAGCTTGGTTTTTACCATGTCAAGCCGTTCCTGGCTGCGGGCGGTGATCACCAGGTCATGTCCGTCCGCTGCGAACAGCGCCGCCAGTTCGCGTCCGATGCCGCCGGACGCTCCCGTGATGAGTGCGTATCCCATGCCAACTCCTTCGTTTTGGTCCTATCTCGCCTATGAATGGCGGATTTGCGGGTCTGCCTGATGCTATCTCCACTATAGATGGCGGATGTTTTTCGACTTATACCCCCTGAGATAGCGTATGGGGGTAAAAAGCGCGGCTTTTCACTTTGCCGTCCGCCATCTATAAGCGAGATAACATGTGTCGAAAGACGAAATCCGCCATCCATAGGCGAGATAGGTGTTTTGTGGAGGGATGGAGGACAGTGGTGAAAACAAAGTCGCATTACGATTCGCCGCTTGGCGGCATCACGCTGATCACCGACGAAACGGCATTGCTCGGCCTGTGGTTCGATTGGCAGCCAGGCTATGCGGACGATGATTCCGCGGTTTTGGGTGATTCGCCGACGATTGGCGCCGCGAAACGATGGCTGGACGAATACTTTGCAGGTTGCATACCTCGGACCGAAGTGCCGTTGCGGCTGGAAGGCACGCCGTTTCGCAAGGAAGCATGGGCATTGCTGCGGAAAGTGCCATACGGCGAAACGGTTTCATACGGCGGACTCGCACGTCGATTGGAGTTGAAACGTGCGGACGGGCGTAGGGTATCCGCACGCGCCATCGGGGGAGCGGTGCACCGCAATCCGATCGCGCTTATCGTGCCCTGCCATCGGGTCGTCGGCGCTGACGGCAGTCTCACCGGTTATGCGGGAGGCATTGAAACCAAAATCCGTCTGCTCCAACTCGAAGGCGTGCTGAAGCAGACGGAACGGATGGATGTGGATTGCGAATCTATAGACCGGATTTGGCGATCCACCCGCTGACGGCTTCGGCGGCTTTACTTGCGTTGTTCTGTGCGTCGGTCCCCATGACCGCAAGCCCCGGCTTCACCGTCGTCTTGGTGATTGCGGCGATACGTTCCGGAGTCCGTCCAAGCCCGCTGCTGCCGTGCGTGCAGAACGGATAAATGGTTTTGCCGGACCAGTCGCGGCTTTCCAGAAAAGCGTACACGGGCATCGGCATATCGCCGCACCAAATCGGATAGCCGAGGAACACGGTATCGGACGAGTCGAGCGCATCGGTATCGCCGCTGAGCGTGAACAGCGGACGCACGTTGACACGCTGCTCCTCCTGCACCATTTCTGAGGTCGCGGCGTACCGTTCCGGATAAGGCTCGGTACGTGCGATTTCAATCATCGGCGAATCGGTCCGCCGGGCCACCTCTTGGGCAAGCTTCGCGGTATTGCCGACCGTCACCTCGCCCACTTCGTAGTTTTCGCCGGCGCGGGAGAAAAACACCACCACCATGTTGCGTCCTTCCATAGTCCTTGAAGAGGCCGTTGCCGCATCCGTCATGCGTCAGTCCAAGGGTTTATCAGTCCATCTTTGGAAACGATTGTGCTCGATACGCGAGCAGACCGTCGATGAACCGTGCAAGACCCTCGATCATGCGTGCACGCGGACAGGCCACGTTGATACGCACGAAATCATGACCGTTGCCACCATATTCGGAACCCTCGGAGAACATCACCTTATGCTCGCGCTTGAGATAATCGCACAACGCATCCGTGTCATGCGTGATGGCCGAACAGTCGACCCACAACAGGTAGGTGGCATGTCCTTCGACCATGATGATGCGCCGGTCGGCCGGCACCGAAGCGTTGTATTTGTCGAACATCGCACGCGCGGTCGCCTTGTTGCCGGCCAGATAGGCTCGTAATTCGTTCAGCCACGGTTCGCCCTCATTGAACGCGGCCAGGGTGGCGTCCATGGCGAAGGCGTTCGGCTCCGCCACCTCATCGGTGTTCAAAGCTCGCCACACCTTATGACGCAGCACCGGATTCGGAATCATCACGGCCGCGGAATTCAGTCCTGCGATGTTGAACGTTTTGGTCGGAGCCATGCAGGTCACCGAATTCATCGCGCAATGCTCACCCACCGAGGCGAACGGCACGTAATCGAAACCCGGATCGGTCAGATCGCAGTGAATCTCATCGCTGACCACCGTCACATGATGCTTCCAGCACAGTTCGCCGATACGTTCCAAAGTCTCACAATCCCAAATACGGTCGATCGGATTATGCGGGTTGCACAGAATCATCAGCGTGGTCTGCGGGTCGGCGAGTTTCGTTTCGAAATCAGCCCAATCGATCTCGTAATGTCCTTCGCCGTCATAGGCGAGCGGCGATTCAAGCACACGGCAGCCATTGTTGAGAATCGAATTGAAGAAGATGTTGTAGACCGGCGTCATGATCACGACGTTCTCGTTCGGCGTGGTGAGTTTCCTGACCATGCTGGAGATCGCCGGCACCACACCGGTGCAGAACACCAGCGAGTCCGGGTCGATGGCAAGCCCATGACGGCGTCCCCACCAATCCACGTACGCCTGATTCCAATCTGGCGGCACGATCGAATAGCCGAAAACGCCATGCTCGACGCGCCGACGCAACGCCTCGCGGATTACGGGCGCGGTCTGGAAATCCATATCCGCCACCCACATGGGCAGCGCGTCGCCAGCCTCCTCCCATTTGAGCGAGTACGTGCCGGAACGGTCGATCGGAGTATCGAAATCGTAAGTCATACCGCCAATCCTACCTACTGTTATGCGGCGTCGGCTGTCACGATCGTCGTGGCCGTCGGATCGATTTTCGCCGGATCGAGCGTCAGCTCGTTGATATGGTCGGCGCGAATCGTGCCGGACGAAGGATTGAACACGCTGTCGATCGTGCCGCGCACGTCGGCATCGACGGAGGAATATTCGAACGCGAGCGTCGTATTGACGAGCCGGCAGTCACGCAACACCAGATGGTCCACGTAGCACAGGCCCTGCAGGCTTTCGATCGTGCAATGCTCGAACGTCACGTTACGCGAGTTCCACGCCAGATACTCGCCGGAAATGAACGAATCGCGCACCGTCACGTTCTCACAGTTCCAGAAACAATCCTTCGAAATCAGACGGGAATTGGAAATCTCCACGTTCCTTGCGCCATCGAACGGATAATTGCCCACCAAACGTAGGTTGTCGGCTTTCACATCCGCGCAATTCATCGCCAGATAGTCGCCATGCGCGCTCACATTGTCCAACGTCACGCCGGAACAGGCCCACAACGTCTCCTCGGCGTTGACGAAATCCACGTTGCGTAACGTCACGTCATGGCAGCGGCGGAAATTCTTCGGCGCCTCGATCGTCGAATCCTCCACCGTGATATGGTCCGTGTACCATACGCCCGCACGTGCCATCTCAAACCACGTGCAGTCCTTCGCATCGATATCCGAGCAATACCACAGCGGATACTTCCATTTGAACGAGCTCGACCTCAGTTCGATGTCATGGGCATGCTTCAACGGCGATTCGCCATCGTCGAAAATAGTATCGACGTACCGGCGGTCATGCGCGAAGAACTCCGCGCGCTCGCCGGTGAGGAACGCCTGGCGGGTTTCGGACATGTCCTGCTCCGCAGCGGATGTAAATGTATCTGGAGTGTTATTCACCGTATGCTCCTTCATGCTCTGTTGGAAGAGAATAGGAACTTCAAGTACTTGAAGTCAAACAGGGAGCCACGTTCGTCTGGAACGAACACGGCTCCCTGCGGAAAATCGGGAAATGCGCGCCGAAACAGGCAGAGGAATCAGCCGATCAGCGCTGCCGGATACTTCGCCACGGCGGCGTCGATCTGCTCATCGGTGGACGTAGCGACGCCTTGGATGAGGAACGGCTTCAGATATGTGGCATGCGTATGACGGAACGTGGTCTCGAACGGGGAAAGCAGCTCCTCCATGGTGCGCACATGGCTGCCTTCACGCGTGTAGGAGTCCGCCGGAGAGCCGGTGGACACGGCCAACATGAACTCCTTGCCTTCGAGCGCCCGCCCGCCGCCGTAGGCCCAGCCGGCCTTGATCACGTCATCCTCCCACTGCTTGAGCAGCGCGGGGGAGCTGTACCAGTAGAACGGGAACTGCAGCACGATGCGGTCATGCGTTTCGATGAGCTCCTGCTCATGTTCGACGTTGATTTTGAAGTCGGGATATGCGGCGTACTCGTCCACCACGGTCACGTCGCCGGTCTCGTTGGCCGCGTCCATGAGCTTGCGGTTGACCTGCGATTTTTCCAGATGCGGGTGGAATACCAGTACCAGTGTCTTCATTCATGCTCCTTGTCCAAAGGTTTTTCGTTACGTTCCAGTATGCAGCATGATAATCTCGTCGCGCATGCTTTGTACGTAATTCGTCGATGTCCACGCGTCGATACGGTTGCGCATGGTTTGTCGGGGTCGGCGATAGTATGTTGGCCGTCGTTGTGGCGCGTCGGGGTATATCAGGGCGCGGCAAGGGAAGGCATGAGAAGAGAAGCATGGGAGCGAACGGAAGAAGGGCTGATATTTAATGGTGCGGACGCAGAACAGGAACGCCGTCATGGGCAAGGCGTTCAGAACGGCGTTGCCGCGGACGTCGCCGGTCTGCATCAGCTTTTTCCTTCTGGCGTTGTCGTACGGCGTGCTGATGGGCACGCGCGGCTTTTCGTTCCTGTGGCCCATGTGCATGAGCGCGTTCATCTTCACCGGTTCCATGGAATTCGTCGCCGTGAATCTGCTGGTGTCCGCGTTCAACCCGTTCGTCACGTTCATGCTGGCCGTCATGCTCGGCACCCGTCATCTGTTCTACGGCATCTCCATGCTCGGCCGGTTCAAGAACATGGGCGCCAAGAAGCCGTATCTCATTTTCTCGTTGTGCGACGAGACCTTCGCCATCGACAACGGCACCATCATTGCGGCCGACGTCGATCGCGGATGGTTCTACTTCTTCGTCGGCCTGCTCAACCAGTCATCATGGGTGGCCGGCGCCACGCTTGGCGGCCTTCTTGGAGAACGCATCACCTTCAACACCTCCGGTCTCGACTTCATCATGACCGCCATGTTCGCCGTCATTTTCGTGGATCAATGGCTGACCACGAAACGCAAAAGCCACATGGCCGCGCTTACCGGCATAGCGGTGCCCGCGATCTGTCTGGGGGTGTTCGGCGCCGACAATTTCATGATCCCATCCCTGGTCGCCATGCTCGTCATGTTCATTCTGCTGCGGCCATACCTGGACGACCTGAAGATCGACAAGACGGACGGGGAGAACGAAACGAACAACGCGGACAAGGAGACGAACGCATGATGATCATGACCACGTGGCAAGGCGTCATCACCATCATCATGGCGATGCTCGGCACCATGCTGACACGTTTCCTGCCGTTCCTGCTGTTCCCCGAATCGAAGGAACCGCCGCGTTTCATCACCTACCTGGGCACCGTCCTGCCGTATGCCATGACAGGCCTGCTCGTCGTGTACTCGCTCAAAGGAGTGCACCTGACGTCAGGCAGCCACGGCATTCCCGAATTGTTGGCGATTATCGCAATCGCCCTGCTGCACATATGGAAAAGAAACATGCTGCTGTCGATCGCCGGCGGCACCGCCGTCTATATGCTGCTGGTACAGCTGGTTTTCTCTTAAGACGGCTTCCGCCTGTGCTTGGCATTGCGATTACCTGGCGAGCCCCATCTCGTATTTGAGCGTCATCACACGAATGGCGGATTGCTGCACCTTCCGCGCGAACGTCGCATCGCCGGCCGCTTTGGCGTTCAATCCGTCCAACACCGGCTGCACGTAGGAAGAGGCGCCGATACATGCCAAATCGCCGCCGGCTTCGACCAGCCGCACACCCAAATCACTCGGCTGCACGCCACTCAAAGCCGTTGCGGACAGGGAATCGGAAGTGACGACGCCTTGGAAGCCGATTTTCCCGCGCAGATAGCCGGTGACCAGCGTTGATGAGAACACGGCCGGATTATTCGGATCGATCGCCTGATATGTGGCCAAAGACATCATCACCATCGAAGGGCTTGCCTCCAACGTGCTGTTGAACGCGCTGATTTCCGGACCATCCAACGTGGTGGTGGTGTCGAGGATGCCGTTCGCGGTGAAATCGGTATTGCCGGTCACCGATCCCAAACCCGGATAATGTTTGATGGCGCTGCCTACCCCCGAATCGGACATGCCCTGTATGAACGCCTTCGCATGGTCCGCATTGCCGGCCGGATCAAGACCGAAATCACGGTACAGCGCGCCAATCGGGGCGTTCGACGAACGGTCCACGGTCACCGTGCCGACGACGGGCGCCAGATCGACATTGATGCCCGCAGCCTTGAGCTGCGTGCCCCATGCGGATGCCGATTGCCTCAACTGGCTGACATCCATTGCGCCCTGCTGGGTGGCCGAAGGCATGGTATCGAACCCGGCCCCCTTGAGATGCTGGACCAGACCACCCTCCTGATCGGTGGACATCAACAGCTGGTTGTCGCCCGGAGCATACGATTGCAGCGTGGATGTGGCGGCCGCGACCCCGGCGGTCCCCGAATTCCAGTTGCCGATGATCAAGACCGAACCAACATGCCTGTTCGCGATGAGGTCATACAACGATGACGGATCGGAACCAGCGAACAATGGCGCCATAACCAGCTGCCCGACCCGTTCCTCGACACTCATGGACTCCACGGCCCGCACCGCCTTGGCATGCGGCGAATCGTCGCGGACGGACGGCACTTGCGCCTTGTCGAGGGAATCATGCGTGACCGTCGGCCGGCGAGTGGAAAAAGCTGCGGTGGCGGCGTCCGATGGGGAAGCGTCGCCGGAACATGCGGCCAACGTGACCGGCAGCATCGCCACGCAGCAGGCAGCCACCAATCGTGTGAAAAACCCATGAGCCTTCTTCATACCGCCATTATGGCATGCCGGCATTCCCCATATGTTCCCTTCATGCGGACATGCCACGGAACAGCCGATTCAGCCCACGGCCAGATCCGTTCGGCTGGCGGCTTAACGGCGTTCCTCGCCTGTCGCTAGGCTATTAGCATGTCTTTCTTTGATATGTTTGGTCCCATGTTCGATCCCGAAGGCGGCTCGAACCGTGCCGGCAGGCAGAATCCGCGCAAACCCAGCAACGACGATCCGATCATCCTCAACGTCGAAACCGACGGAGGGGACGGTCCGCAACCATCGTCGAACGTTCCCCCGAAACGACCTTCGGGCCCCCGCATCACCAGCAAGCCGAACCGTCCGCGCAAACCGTCGAACGGCAGCAAGATCTTCATCGGCGTGGTGCTGGCGCTCGCCATCGTCATCGGACTGTTCTTCGCGCTCGCGCAGTTCGTCACCGATGTCATGTGGTACAGCCAGCTCGGCTTCCAAAGCGTGATTTGGACGCAGCTGGGCACCAGGGTCGGCCTCTGGCTGGCGTACGCGGTGCTCATCGCCGCAGTCGGCTTCATCTCCGCCACGCTGGCGATATGGGCGCGTCCCGACGCTGCGGACGGCTCCACCATCCGCGTGAACGGCGACACCATCGAAATCGGCAAGAGCGTGAGCTCCAAGAGCGCTCGACGCATCGCCGTGGTCATCTCCCTGATTGTCGGACTGGTGTTCGGCTCCCAGTTCAACGCGAACTGGTCCGAAATCCTGCTCATGTTCAACGCGCAAAGCTTCGGCACCAAGGATCCGCAGTTCGGCATCGACAACGGCTTCTACGTGTTCGTGCTGCCCGGACTGAAACTCATCATGTCCGCTGTCTCGCTGTTGCTGCTCGCTGGCATCATCTTCTCCATCGTCACCCACGTGCTTATGGGCGGCATCCGCATCACCATGCCGGTGAACGGCCATGGCCTGTTCCGCATCACCAAACGCGCCCGCCGCCAGATCGGCATCTGGCTGATGCTCAACATGTTCGCCTGGGCCGCCAATCAGGTTCTGGGCGTGTTCTCGCACCTGACCGAGGAAGGCAGCAGAATCACCGGCGCCACCTACACCACGGTGAACGCCACCATCCCCGTCACGTTCATCATGGCCGCCATCACCGCCATCCTTGGCGTGATACTGGGCCTGTGGATTATGAAATCCCATACGTTGGAAGGTTCCGCACCCATCGCGGCACGTGCTTCCGAAGCGCTCAAGGCGTGGAAGGTGCCGACCGTGGCCATCGCCTCCGCCATCGTGGTGAGCCTGGTGCTTACCGTGGCCTGGCCGGTGCTGCTGCAGCGCTTCCGCGTCAATCCGAACGCGCAGGAAATGGAATCCACCTATATCCAGCGCAACATCGACGCCACCCGCGCCGCGTACGGCTTGGACAAGGTGAAGGCCGAACAGTACAAGGCCACCACCGAAGGCGAGGAAGGCGCATTGGCCGATTCCGCGGAATCCACCGCTCAGATCCGCCTGCTCGACCCGCAGATCATCTCCCCGACGTTCAAACAGCTGCAGCAGTCCAAGCAGTACTACACGTTCGCCGACACCGTCGCGGTCGACAAATACGACGTCGACGGCGTCAGCCAGGACACGGTGATCGCCGCGCGCGAACTCGATCTGGACGGTCTCGACAACCGCAACTGGGTCAACGACCACACCGTGTACACGCACGGCTATGGCGTTGTGGCCGCCTACGGCAACAAGGTGACCGCCGACGGCCAGCCGAAGTTCTTCGAAGCGGGCATCCCCACCCAAGGCAAGCTCACCGATTCCGAAAAGTACGAGCCGCGCATCTACTTCTCTCCGAACGCCACCGAATATTCGATCGTAGGCGCTCCGGAAGGCACCAAATCCTGGGAATTCGACTATCCGACCGGTTCGGAAGGCGCCACCAACACCTTCAAGGGCGATGGCGGTCCGAAGATCGGCAACATCTTCTCCAGACTGCTGTACGCCATCCGCTTCGGCTCCGACCAGATCCTGTTCTCCAACCGTGTGAACTCCAATTCGCAGATTCTCTACGACCGTTCCCCGAAGGAACGTGTGGCCAAAGTCGCGCCGTATCTGACGCTTGACGGCCGCGTATACCCGGCCGTGGTGGACGGACGGGTCAAGTGGATCGTGGACGGCTACACCACTTCGGACGCCTACCCATACTCTCAGATGACCGACTTGGGCGAGGCCACCAAGGACTCCACCACGGAATCCTCCGACACGGTAAGCAGCCTGAACTCGAAGAACGCCAACTACATCCGCAATTCCGTGAAAGCCACCGTGGACGCATACGACGGTTCCGTGGACCTGTATGTATGGGACCAGTCCGACCCGGTCATCAAAGCCTGGGAGAAGATCTTCCCCGGCCAGTACCACCAGCTGTCGGAAATCTCCGGCGACCTGATGAGCCACATGCGATATCCGGAAAGCCTGTTCAAGGTGCAGCGCGAACTGCTGGCCAAATACCACGTGTCCAGCGCCAACCAGTTCTTCTCCGGAGAGGATTTCTGGCAGACCCCCGTCGACCCGACCGAATCGCAGCAGGCGCAACAGCGAGACATCCTGCAGCCGCCGTACTATCTGACGCTGCAGACCGGCGGCTCCAGCGAACCGGTGTTCTCGCTGACCTCGTCGTACATTCCCGCAGGCTCGTCCACCAGGGAAATCCTGACCGGCTTCCTGTCGGTCGATTCCGACGCGGGCCACGAGAAAGGCAAAATCGGCTCGAGCTACGGCACCATACGATTGCAGGAACTGCCGAAGGATTCCAACGTGCCGGGCCCCGGCCAGGCGCAGAACAACTTCAACGCGTCCGCCGACGTGTCGAAGGAACTCAACCTGCTCGAATCCGGCTCGACCAATGTGCAGCGCGGCAACCTGCTCACCCTGCCTCTCGGCGGAGGCCTGGTCTACGTGCAGCCGGTGTACGTCAAATCGTCCGGCTCCACCAGCTTCCCGCTGCTGAAGAAGGTGCTCGTCGCATTCGGCGACCAGGTCGGCTTCGCCGACACGCTGGACGAGGCTCTCGACCAGGTGTTCGGCGGCGATTCCGGCGCGTCCGCAGGCGACGCCGAAAACGTGGGCGACACCACCGATGACAAGCAGGATGCTAAGAACGACGATTCCGCCGATGGCAAGACCAACACTGACGGCAAGCAGGACACGCCATCCAATACCGACGGTAAGACCGGCGGCAATAATGGCGATTCGTCCGGCACGATGAGCGCCGACCTGAAGAAGGCACTCGACGATGCCGCACAGGCCATGAAGGATTCCGATGCCGCCATGAAGAAGGGCGATTGGTCCGCCTACGGCGACGCTCAGAAGCAGCTTCAGGAAGCACTGAACAAGGCCATCGAACTCGAACAGTGATTCCCGTCCGATTCCCTTCATGAAATACGCAGGGGCCGGCTCCTTCCAAAGGAACCGGCCCCTGTTGTCGTTCGCCGCCGGGTATGCTGGGCGCATGGCCGACTATTCTTTCCGCATCGCGACGCAAGACGATATCCAAGCGATCACCGACATCTACAACGCGGCAGTCATCCGCGGCGGCTCGTCCGCCGACACCACGCCACGTACCTACGCGCAACGCAAGGCATGGGTGGAATCGCACCACGATCCATATGCGGTGTTCGTCACCACCGTGCCTGCCACGGATGCAGCCACGAAAGGCGGCGAACGGATCATCGGCTTCTCCGCGCTGTCCGTGTTCTACGACCGCGCCGGCTACGACGGCGTCACCGACCTCGCCTACTACATCGCCCCCGAATGGCAGGGCAGGGGAGCGGGCACCTTCACACTGGCCAAACTGCTTGACGAATGCCGAAACCGCCACATGCGCAAAGCCTGCGGCATCATCTTCGCCGACAACCGCGGATCCATCGCACTGATGAAACATTTCGGATTCACCCAATTCGGACTCATGCCCCAAGCCGCCACCGACTCCACCGGAACCATGCGCGACATGAGCTACTGGCATCTCGACCTGTAAGCACCTGACAGTAGAATCTGTGCGGTTAAACAAGACGAGAGCACGCAAGAACACAGAGGAATGGACGATTATTATGGCATCTGATTTCTGGCTGATCGCAGGACTGGGCAACCCCGGCTCCAAATATGAGGGCACCCGCCACAACATGGGCTTCATGACCGCCGACGTGCTGGCCGAACGCTGGTCCGTCAACTTCTCCGACCACAAGGGACTCGCCATGCTCGGCAAAGGCGTGATGAACCTATCCGGCCGCAACGTCAAATTCTTCCTCGCCAAGCCACTCACCTACATGAACGAATCCGGCAACGCGGTCGCCTCCATCAGCGCCTACTACCAGATCGAACCGGACCATATCGTGGTTATCCACGACGACATGGACCTCGACTTCGGCAGAATCAAAGTCAAAGCCGGCGGCTCCGCAGGCGGGCACAACGGCATCAAATCCATCGACCGTTCGCTCGGCACCCCGAAATACGCGCGCGTGCGCATGGGCGTCGGCCACGCCCAACGCGGAGCCCACGCGCACGACAACACCGTGAACTGGGTGCTGGGCGGCTTCGGACCGGACCAACGCAAGCAGCTCCCCGAATTCCTCGCCGACGGTGCCGACGCGGCCGAAACCATCATCTTCGACGGTCTCGCCAAAGCCCAGGAGCGATTCAATGGCCGCTGAACCGACGTCTCCGGCGCAACCACCGCAACTGCCGACCGCAGGCTCGCTTGCCGGCATCCTCGACGTGCTGGAAACCGATGACGATTTCCGCGCGCTCATCGCCGGGGAAATCGAAGAACCGGAATCAGACATCGACCCCAGCATCACCGTCGGTGTGCCGGACGGCCTACGCCCGGCGCTCGCAGCCGGCGCTGCGGGCAAACAGCCGGTCGTGCTCGTCGTCGCCTCCAGCCGCGAAGCGGAGGAAGCCGTGGAGTCCATCCGTTCCTGGTATGACGGAGACCCAAACGATGTGGCGCAGCTCGAAGCATGGGAGACCCTTCCCCATGAACGGCTTTCACCACGCGCGGACACTGTGGCAAGCCGCATGGCGGTGTTCCGCAGGCTGAAGCATCCCGAAGAGGGCAGCACGCTGTTCGGCCCCATCCGCATTCTGGTCATGCCGGTGCGCTCCCTCATCCAACCGGTGGTCGCAGGCTTGGGGGACGTCGAACCACTCGTGTTCTCCCAAGGCGAGGAACTGCCTCTTGACGAAGCATCCCGCAAACTGGTGGAAAACGCGTACACGCGCGTCGACTTGGTGATGGACCGTGGCGAATTCGCCGTCCGCGGTGGCATCATCGACGTTTTTCCGCCCACTCTGCCGCATCCGGTGCGTATCGAATTCTTCGGCGACGAGATCGACACCATACGTGAATTCCACGCATCCGACCAGCGCACCTACGGTAAGGATATTTCCACCGTATGGGCCACGCCATGCCGTGAACTGCAGTTGACCGACCAGATTCGCCAACGTGCGAAATCGCTGATCGGCTCCATTCCCAACGCCGAGGACATGCTCGGATCCATCGCCAACGCCATCCCGGTGGAAGGCATGGAATCGCTGCTGCCCGCGCTGGTCGACGATATGGAACCGGTGCAGGGCATGCTGCCCAAGCATGCGCTGGTCATGCTGTCCGACCCGGAAAAACTTCGTCGCGCCGCCGACGATCTGGCGAAAACCGCCAACGAATTCCTTGCCGCAAGCTGGCACGTCGCCGCATCCGGACATGGCGCCGGAGCGCCGATCACCTTCGACCAGGCGAATTTCTACGATTTCGAGGAAACCATCTCCGCACTCGTCTTCTCCAAACATGACGTGTGGAAACTCACCAGCTTCGGCGTCGACGCCACCCGGGAAGGCCACATCCAACTTGATGCCACCAAACCCGGTGAATACCGCGGTGACGAAAACAAAGCGGCCTCCGGCATCGAAGGACTGCTCGACGCCGGCTATGCGGTGACGATCACGGCCGCGGCCCAAGGCACACTCACCCGACTGAAGCGTGCGATCAACGAAACCGGCATCGCGAATTTCGATTGCGTCCGATCGCGCGCCATCGACGGTTTCGTGGACGACGCCGCGAAAATCGCCCTGCTCACCGAACGCGACCTGACCGGCCGCACATCCGCCGCAGGACAGGCGAAAACGCCGAAACGCCGCCGCAAGGCCATCGACCTGATGGAACTCAAAACGGGCGATTACGTCGTGCACGAACAGCATGGCATCGGCCGGTTCGTCGAGATGCGCCAACGTACCATCGGCAAAGGCGAGAACCAGACCACCCGCGAATACCTGGTCATCGAATACGCTCCCAGCAAACGAGGCGCGCCGGCGGACAAACTGTTCATCCCCACCGACCAGCTCGACCAGGTCAGCAAATACATCGGCGCCGAAACGCCGAAACTCAACAAGCTGGGCGGTTCCGACTGGGCCGCCACCAAAGCCAAGGCGCGCAAGCATGTGCATGAGATCGCCGAGGATCTGGTCAAGCTCTACTCGGCACGCCAGCGTACGAAAGGCTATGCCTTCAGCAAGGACACGCCGTGGCAGAAGGAGCTGGAGGACGCTTTCCCCTATCAGGAGACGGCCGACCAGCTCACCACCATCGACGAGGTCAAGTCGGATATGGAGAAACCCATTCCGATGGACCGTCTGATCTGCGGCGATGTGGGCTTCGGCAAAACCGAAATCGCGGTGCGCGCCGCGTTCAAGGCGGTGCAGGATTCCAAGCAGGTGGCCGTGCTCGTGCCGACCACACTGCTCGTGCAACAGCATTTCGAGACTTTCACCGAACGTTTCGAAGGCTTCCCCGTGAACGTGGCTGCCATGAGCCGATTCCAGACCACCAAGGAGATCAACGAGACCATCAAGGGGCTTGAAGACGGTTCCGTGGATGTGGTCATCGGCACGCACAAGCTGCTCAATCCGAAGATCAAGTTCAAGGATCTGGGACTCGTCATCATCGACGAGGAACAGCGTTTCGGCGTCGAGCACAAGGAGACGCTCAAGGCGTTGCGCACCAATGTGGACGTGCTGAGCCTGTCGGCCACGCCTATCCCGCGCACGTTGGAAATGGCTGTCACCGGTATCCGCGAAATGTCCACGCTGGCCACGCCGCCGGAGGATCGTCTGCCGGTGCTCACCTACGTCGGCGCTTACGAGGACGCGCAGGTCACCGCCGCCATCCGGCGCGAGCTGTTGCGTGGTGGGCAGGTGTTCTACGTGCACAATCGTGTGCAGGACATCTCCTCCGTCGCGGCGAAAATCCACGAGCTCGTGCCCGAATCGCATGTCGGCATAGCCCACGGCAAGATGGGGGAGAAACAGCTTGACGGTGTGATCCGCGACTTCTGGCATCGCGACATCGACGTGCTGGTATGCACCACCATCATCGAAACCGGCCTTGATATCTCCAACGCCAACACGCTGATCGTCGACCATGCCGACCGCTTCGGCTTGAGCCAATTGCATCAGCTGCGTGGCCGCGTCGGTCGTGGACGTGAGCGCGCGTATGCGTACTTCCTGTACGATCCGACCAAGCCGATGACCCAGCAATCGCATGACAGGCTCGCCACCATCGCGCAGAACACCGCGCTCGGCTCTGGCTTCGACGTAGCCATGAAGGATCTCGAATTGCGCGGCACCGGCAATTTGCTGGGCGATGAGCAGAGCGGCCATATCGAAGGCGTCGGCTTCGACCTGTACGTGCGTATGGTGTCCGAAGCGGTCGAACAGTACAAGGAGCCGGAACGCAAGGAATCGGTTGCCGTCACCATCGACCTGCCGATCGAGGCGTCCATTCCCGTCGACTACATCGATTCGGACAAACTGCGATTGGAAGCGTACCAGAAACTCGCCTCCGCACGCACCGAAGACGATCTCGACGAGCTGCGCGACGAACTCACCGACCGTTACGGCAAGCCGCCCGTCGATTTCGAGGCGCTGTTCGACGTGGCGCGGTTGCGGTTCAAGGCGCGTAAGCTCGGCATTTCCGAGATCATCGCGCAAGGACGCAACGTGCGCGTGTCGAAGTTCGAGCCGCGTGAATCCGTGCAGATGCGCATGGCCAGAATCTACAAAGGCATCCAGTACCGGCCGTTGACCAAGACGTATCTGGTACCGGCTCCATTCGCAGGCTCGCTTGGTTCCAAGCCGATGAGCTCGGACGAAGTGGTCGGATGGACCAGTCAATTGCTTGACGATCTGGACTGGAAACCGACACCGCGTCAATGACAATGGGATGCAAAAAAGAGTGTGAGCGTTCACATGGAACATGCGGGCAAAGTTTGGCATACGTCCATAAATCGCACTATTCTTGGCATTGTCATCACAACCTAACGTTTATAAGGAGTAGTTGTGGCAGTAATTGAAAGCGTTTACGCGCGTCAGATTCTCGATTCCCGCGGCAACCCGACCGTCGAGGTCGTTCTTGACACCGATGACGGTGCTCAGGGCCTGGGCCTCGTTCCGTCCGGTGCTTCCACCGGCGAAGCCGAGGCTTGGGAGCGTCGCGATGGCGACAAGTCCGTTTACCAGGGCAAGGGCGTGCTCAACGCCGTCAAGGCCGTGAACGAGGAGATCGCTCCGAAGGTCATCGGCATGGACGCTTCCGATCAGCGCGCTCTCGATGAGACCATGATCGAGCTCGACGGCACCCCGAACAAGGGCCGTCTGGGCGCCAACGCCATCCTCGGCGTGTCCCTGGCCGCTCTGTACGCTTCCGCCGAGTCCGCGGATCAGCCGCTGTACCGCTACATCGGCGGCACCAACGGCCACATCCTGCCGGTCCCGAACATGAACATCATGAACGGTGGCGCCCACGCTGACTTCGCCACCGACATCCAGGAGTACATGATCTCCCCGTACGGCTTCAACACCTACAGCGAGGCTCTGCAGGCTGGCGTCGAGGTCTACCACACCCTGAAGAACGTCCTGAAGAAGCAGGGCCTGAACACCGGCCTCGGCGACGAGGGCGGCTTCGCTCCGAAGATGAAGTCCAACAAGGACTCCCTGAACTACATCATGGACGCCATCTCCGCCGCCGGCTACGAGCCGGGCAAGCAGATCGGCATCTCCCTCGACGTGGCTTCCTCCGAGTTCTACAACAAGGAGACCGGCAAGTACCACTTCGAAGGCGACGACCGTGAGGCCGGCTACATGCTCGACTTCTACGAGAACCTCATCAACGAGTACCCGATCGTCTCCATCGAGGATCCGTTCCAGGAAGAAGGCTGGGACGACTGGGCGGCCATCACCGCCAAGCTCGGCGATCGCCTGCAGTTCGTCGGCGACGACCTGCTGGTCACCAACCCGGCACGTCTGGCCAAGGGCATCAAGCTCGGCGCCGCCAACTCCCTGCTGGTCAAGCTCAACCAGATCGGCACCGTCACCGAGACCCTCGACGCCATCGAGCTGGCCACCAAGAACGGCTTCACCTCCATGGTTTCCCACCGTTCCGGCGAGACCCCGGACACCACCATCTCCGACCTGGCTGTGGCAAAGAACACCGGCCAGATCAAGACCGGCGCCCCGGCTCGTGGCGAGCGTATCGCCAAGTACAACCGCCTGCTCGAGATTGAGGAGGAGCTCGGCTCCACCGCTCAGTACGCCGGCTACAGCGCTTTCAAGGCCTGCAAGAAGTACATCGCCGAGTGAGCGTAGCCAGCGCATCATGAATGCGTTGACATAGAAATACCCGTCGTGTTCCAAGTCGAACGCGACGGGTATTTTCGTTGCTATGAGTTCGAAGGCACGAAAAAAACCATCACAACGCGGCGGCGCCGGCCCGGTCGCGTTCTTCGTGGCATTGTTCATCGTGGCTTTGGGAACCATCCAGTTGGCATCGACATTCCATACCTATGCGTTGAATCTGGCAGAGCTTAACGGACTGAAAAAACAGGAAGCGGCGTTGGTCGCGCAGAAACGCGAGCTGGAGAACGATATCGCAAGATGGGATGACAAGGCGTATGTCACCGCCCAGGCCAGGGATCGTTTGGGATTCGTCTTCCCCGGCGAACAGGCGATTCGTGTCGAGCATCCCGAAGCGGTGACCGGCAAGAGCGAGCCGAAAAAAGGGACGACATACGACGAATCACCGAAAACCGCCCTGCCGTGGTATAAGGAACTTGCATATTCCTTCAAGCAGGCGGATCGGTCGGATCCCGTGAAGGCCGACTCGACGAAACAGTCGCAGCATGCCGGCGAAGAAGACAAACAGGACAGTCAACAACAGACTGGCCAATCGCAACAGGACGGTCAGCAGCCGTCGGAAGACGGACAGGAGTGACATGGACATGACGATTATCGAACAGGCCAAGGGTTTGGCGGACAAAGTGCTTGCCCAACCCGCCACCGAACATGATATCGCCGTGGTGGAGCGTCAGCTTGGACGTTACCCGCGCGGCATGGTCGCCGTCGGAGCCCGTTGCGTATGCGGCCGGCCTTTGGCTGTGGTCACCCGGCCGTTGCTTCCAGGCGGTGTCCCGTTCCCGACGACCTGCTATCTGACCGGGCCCGAAGCGGTGAAGGCCATCTCCCACATCGAAGCCGAAGGCAAGATGAAGGAATACAACGATATGCTGGCCGAAAACGAGGATCTGCGTGCCGGATACGAACGTGCCCACGAACTGTACCTCGCGTTCCGCCATGAAATCGCTTTGGCCTTGGAAGACAGCGAGGAACACATCGAAGGCACCAGTGCCGGCGGCATGCCGGTGCGTGTCAAATGCCTGCACGCGTTGTTGGCCCAGGCGCTGGTGATGGGTGAGGGCGCCAACCCCATCGGTGATATGGCCCTGTCCGCCATCAAACATGAGTTCGATCCGGCCGTATGCCGTTGCGCAGTGGAAAACGAAGAGTAGAAGGTGGGAGTAATGAAGTCGGTAACCGTTGCCGGTATTGATTGCGGCACGAATTCGATTCGTCTGAAAGTCTCGCGTGTGAGCGAGGACGGTGTGGAAGACATCGTTCCGCGCATCCTGCGGGTGATTCGTCTCGGTCAGGACGTGGACAAAACCCATCGCTTCGCCGACGAGGCGTTGGCGCGCGCCTATGAGGCCGCCCGAGAATTCGCCGGCGTGCTTGCCGAACATCCCGTGGACGGCATCCGCTTCGTGGCCACATCGGCCACCCGTGATGCCGAGAACCGTGAGGAATTCGAAGACGACATCGAGAAGATCTTGGGCGTGCGTCCCGAAGTCATTCCAGGCACGGAGGAAGCGGATTTAAGCTTCCTCGGTGCCACCAGCATCGTCCATCGCGAGGTCGAGGCCCCCTATCTGGTGGTCGATTTGGGCGGAGGTTCCACCGAACTGGTGCTGGGAGGCGACGGCGTCACCCATCCGAGCACGCAGGTGCAGGCCGCGTTCTCCATGAATATCGGGTCTGTCCGTATGACGGAGCGTCATCTGAAAAACGACCCGCCGACCGAGGGGCAGATCGCCGAGGCGGTCGCGGATATCGACGCGCATATCGACGAGGCGTTCAAGACCGTTCCCGCCGGCAAGACCCACACCATCATCGGCGTGTCCGGAACGGTCACCACCATGACCGCATTGGCTATGGGATTGACGGAATACGACCACACCGCCGTGGACGGCGCACGCTGCACGCTGGAAGATGCCTATGCCGTTGACAACCGGTTCCTGCACATGCCTCGTGAGGAGCGTCTGACCTACAAGACCATTCATCCCGGACGCGTCGATGTGGTCGGCGGCGGCGCATTGGTGTGGAACCGTGTGCTTGCCAAGGTGTCTGAAGCCGCATATGAGGATCATGGCCAGCGCATCGACTCCTTCATGGCCAGCGAGCATGGTCTGTTGGACGGCATCGTGCTGGATTACGGCAAGAGATTGCTTGCTGCGCGCTGACGTGGCATAATAGCTTGGCGTCGGCTTTTTCTTCTGGCCGGCGCAAAGCCTCCATGGCGAAATCGGTATACGCAGTCGACTTAAAATCGACCTCTTCGGATTGCGGGTTCGAGTCCCGCTGGAGGCACTTTTGGAAACCGCCAGAGATGGCGGTTTTCCTTTATTCTCCAACGGTTTTCAGACTTTCCTAATTCACTCCAATTCACTCCAAATCACGTCATTTCTCTATAAAACGTGGGCAAAATGTGGGCACGGAATCACCAGACCATCGGCAGTCCGAGGCATTGGCGCGCCCACTGTTCCACGGCACGATTCTCCTCATCGTCACCAAGCAGCAACAAGTATCCGGCAGGGTTTCCGTTCTTCGCATGTTCCAGCTGCTTGATTACGCCCCAGTCCTTCAAGGTGGTGATTGAGCGTTTGAATTCTTGGTTTGCAGCGCCTTTCCGCTTTTCGATGTATTCCTGGGCGTCTTCGCTCATGGCCTGCTCTGGCGATATGCCTAGCTTGCCGTAGTCGTATGCGAATGTTTCGGCTCCGCGCTTGTAGTATCGGCATGGGTAGCCCTTGGCTTGCGCGTCGGCGGTTGGGCAGTTACGCTCCGTGTCCCAGTCATAGGTGACGCTGGCCATGTAGGTGAGCAGCAGCAGCGCTGAGTTGCTTGTGGAGAGAGTGCCGTCCGCCCTCATCTTGGAGAACTTGCCCATTTGACCGAGCTGACGGATTGCGTTGAAGTTGCGGTAGCCCATTTCTTCCATGTCTTTCCTCCCCACCTGCTGGTAAATTGGCAAGTGGAGAAATGCTCGCGCTTTTCTTCATCCCCTTCGGTGTGACAGCGCCGGAGGGGTTTTCTTTACCTGTACTTATTTGTACCATTGGCAGTAGACAAATAAGTACCAACTAGCAGTACGTATAAATACCGCAACCAATACTTATATGTACCATCTATATAAGTAATATATAGATTGGTGACATTCTTTTTATAGGGGCAATGTGCCGAAGAAAGGAAGAATCGGCACGTCCAATCCCCATCTGCGGTAGCTTGAAGCGGAGAGAAGGAAGGGGAAGCAATGAAGAAACTGATTTACCTCGTGCTATCCGTGCTGTGCGCAATCTCCGGCATCTACGGTATCTACGACACCATCACCACACCGCAGGATGATCTGGCCACAAGCATCATAACGATTCTGCTCCTCGCCTTCCTTGCATGGCTTTTCATGCATCTCTTCCTCAAGCCGGAGCCGCGCCATAAGCATCAAGCGACGAATACGCCTGAATCATCGCCGGAAGCCGCCTCAGACGCTCCAACGGCGGAAACGGCACCAATCACCCACAGCAACGCGAATAGTGGCGTGGAGGACGATTACGTGGCTGTGGATATTGAGACCACCGGCCTAGGTCGTGACGCTCGAATCATCGAGCTGGGAGCCGTGAGAATCAGGCACGGACGCAAGGTCGCGACATACAGCCAGCTCGTCAACCCACAGATTCCGATCCCAGCCAAGGTCACACAGATCACCGGCATCACCGATCGGGACGTCAAAGGCAAACCCACCATCGACAAAGCGCTACCCAAGTTCTACGCTTTCTGCGGGCGTGATACGTGGATAGGACACAATATTCGCCGCTTCGACATTCCGGTGATTGCCAGGGAAGCGCAGAGGGTCGGTGCCGGGATGCCGGACGTGAGCTTCTATGACACTTTGGAAGTCTCTCAGACGCTCTTGCCGCAGCTTGACCGCCATAGACTGCTCGACCTCATCCGCTATTTCGGCATCGCCAAGACCGAGCGTCATAGGGCCGCCGACGATGCTGCACAGACAGCGCAAATCTTCGAGCATTTGAAGCAGATATAAGCTTTATAAAGACTTATAAAGGCTTATAAGGCAATATAAAAGCCCCACAATCGTTGGGCTTCATGCTATCAGAGGCTGTTCACGGCATTGTAGAATTCCTGCGCGTCCTCGGCCTTCTTGAATTTCAGGGGCAAGGAGCGCAGCGCGCTGTACCTCCATGTGACGGTGCGCTTCTTGATCGTCACCCCTTGCAGATCGGTCACCTTGTATGCTTCGGTCTTCTTGTACCGGTGCAGGTACGTCGTGCAGACATCCAATTCCAGGCGATTGGCATACAGGCGGATACCCATAAACAGCGGATCGTCAAGCCTTTCGCACTCGTAGATCGCGTCCGGTGCAGGCTGTGGTCTCTTCGCCATGATTGTTCCCTTCTTCTTTTCTCTTTGATTCTATTGCTCAAATGATGCAGACACGCTCGGCCATGACTTGGCGGTAGTCTTCGAGGACTTGTGTCGTTATGTATACATGTATTACAATCTGTGCATTCTTTTCAATAGCGCCTAGCCGATTTTTGCATCGAGAAACGCATGATCGCCATCGACATAAGCCCGCTCGATTAGCTTATGCGTCGCGGCGTAAATCAGATCATTGGACGGATACTCCTTCGCCATCTGACTTTGGATGTCCTGATCGGATATCGACGGGTCAAGCATCTTCGCCATGATGGGGAATACGCTGTCGATCTCATCATGCGGCCCATCGACGTAGACGCGAACCATGTCGTTTTCCCCGTATCCGAGCACTGCCCCGTAGACCAGCACGTCCACTGACGATTGGCCCAGTCTCCCGTGGAGAGCGTCTGCGGTGGAGAAAGCGCCGGTGCGATACTCCGTCCGATAATAGGGGCCGGTCGAATCGCTCGGCGTGAATTTCTCGACGTCGGTTATCTGCGTCGATGAGTTCGCGTTGAACTCGTCCACAAGGCTCTGCGCCGTCTTCTCGGCTGCCTGTTGTTGTGGCTTCTCCTGCTGTGCGCTGACGTCCGGCGTCTTGGCCGTCGTGGAATCCGGCTCCTGCTGGCTTCCGCAGCCACAGACCGTCGCCAGGAGAAGCGTCGCCGCTGTGATGGCAATGATTTTCTTACGCATTGATGAAAAACCTTTCTTTGATTCTAGATGTGTTGAGCATGGCTCGGTAGTCCGTGAGCACCTGCGTTGTCACGTTCAGTTCCTCGGCTATCGACCATAAGTCATCGTCATACATGCGCTCCAGGGCGGCCAGTTCTGCCGGGTCGATGAGCAGGCGCGCGGTCTGCCGTCGTGTACGGATCTCTACTTTCGAACTATTGTTCGCACAGCCGGTGTCGCCATGCCGCCAGTGCAGCAGCTCGTGCACCAACGTGCAGCGTTTCGCCGCATAAGTGAGCCGACGATCAATCAGGATGACGCGGTTTTCGTCGTCGTAGCAGCCCCATAATCCGTCCGGCAGTATGGCGCTGGACACGGTGACGGGCAGGCCGATGATGGCGCGGCGCATGGCCCCGTATGTCATGCGCCGGTCGATAGGCAGGTCAGGCAGGCTCGTCGTAATCCGGCCCAGCCTCTCCATTGATGGCCTCCTGCTTGCCAGCGGCCCGATACGCCGCAAGGGCCACGTCGCCCCTCTGCAGCTTGTTGAGGGTTTCGGCGGTTCTTTTTTCTTCCTGTGCTGCCAGCGCGTTTGCGAATAGCTGACGCAATGTCATCCCGCATGTCTTGGCGATTCGCTCGCAGTCCGATACCGTCAAGGGTGCGTCGAACCGGGCACGGACGAACCAATAGTTGCGGCTGAATCCACATTTCGCGGCGAAATCCGTAGCGGTCATACCGCTCCTGGATTGCAGTGCTTTGCAGTATTCCATGACGCTCCGCGCTCCGGCGGTAACGTCAGTGTTAGCTCTTGTTCCCATGGCTCCATGATACCCAATTGTGTACTTTTTGTAAAGTAATCAATTAAGTACTCTCGTAAGAGTATCCAAATAAGTACTATCTGTAATCAGCAACGAAACGAGAAAGGAGGTTGGGTGACAAGCGAAACGGAACTCATGAGAGCCAATATCCGAGGGGAGATGGCTCGAAGGGGCATGACGCAAGAAGACATAGCCAAAGCGATTGGATGCGAAAGGCCGCTGGCGAACAAGAAACTCACCGGCAAGAAAGACTTCACCGTAAGTGATCTGGAAAAAATCGCCGACATGTTTGGAATGACCCTCTTCCAATTCACTGCAGTGCTGCTCCAGCCAATCGACAGCATCAAACAATTCAAAGCCTGAAATCCACAACCAAAGGAGCGTCCGATGGACAGCAAGAACGACAACAAAGACCTGCGCAAAGCCTGCGTGAAAGCCGTCTTCGACGAATTCGCCGAGCATGGTGACATGATTCGCCCGCAATACGCGGGACAGTGGGATGAAATCGACGCGAGCCGATTCCTGGGCCACATCACCGGACCGATGGACATCGACGTGCCCGACCTCGTGGACGTCATCATCGACACGATCGTCAAGGAAGCACAGAAATGAGCGGACAACTGCTTAACCCGCCAGCGCCGCCCGAACAGCGGAAGACGGTCTTCGACCCGCGGACGATCATGCTCGGCCTGACCGGCTACGCCATCCAAGTCGGCGAACACGACGCCAGACTCGTCAGACTCCACGAGGACGGGAAGACCATCCTCACGGAAGTGGACGCCAAAACCACAGAAACATTCGCCTACCACCTTTATGACGCGATAGGAGGAACACGATGAGCCTCACCACGGATGGAAGCCTCTACTTCGGAATCCTCGATGACGGCACCACTCGCAGCGACCATTCAGCCGTCATCCAGCTTGCCATCGACACGTGCGACAGCCACGCGCTATACCTGCTCACGCAGACAGACCTGGCGAACATCCGCCGCGACTGCAACCGCATCTTGAAGGAACTATCCGAAAGGAGGATGGCGAAATGACCGACCACGACTACTGGCTCGAAGACCAACGGGAGAAGACGCGGAAGCCGAATTACACGCGCCGCCGCATCCTCTTCGCCATCGTCAGCATCGGCCTCATCTCCAGCCTGACCATCATGCTCACATGGCATGGCGGCAGCACCACCGCCGCGCTCATGGTGGAAGGCGTGTACATCGCCACCGCATTATGGCTGATCGTCAGATTCGCGCCACGCGACTAAAGACTTCCCACTGGCCGGCAGTCCAAACAAACAACCCAATCGGATTGTTCCGCGGGACACCCACGTTCACTCATTCGTCGGCCAGTGGGGACACATAACTGAATATCGATTATTATCCACGCGCCGACGATACCTGCCTTACATACACTGTCGGCGCATTCGGCTGGGCGACGGTTCGCACGTCCACGGATTCCAATCCTCTTCTCTCTAACTATCAAGAAGCAGGCATTCCGGTGCTTGCAAACCCTTTCAAGTCCGCCTGACGGCTTTCAGTCACCGTCGGCCACGCCACCGACAGCGAATACGTTCAGGTCGTGTTCCAACAGTCAAAGGGGCGCTCGGAATCCACAGACGGCATCGGTTCGACTCCGATGCCAGCCACTCAGCCACATCCACTCGTCATGTTGGGGCACACAACGCCAAACAAGCAAAGGAACACATCATGGGCGAAAACAAACCAAAGGTGGCAACATGGGCGCTCTGCGTCGACATCGACTCCGACAATCCGGAACCCGACCCCCTAATCATAGGCACACTCAGCATACCGCTGGACGCATTCAAAGGCGGTTTGATCGGCGTCACCCTTGCCAGCAACATGGGCGAGGACACCGCGCTCGCCGCCAGAATCGCATGCCAGGCCATCGACAAGGCGCTCAAACGTCACCTCGAACGCGGAGGTGACAACGACACCCCGGAAATGCTCACCGGCCTCCACATCGACCCGATGGGCGACATTCGGGACGCCCGGCCATGACCGACCTGCTCACGCCAGCCGAACTTGCCGCCATGCTCGGCATGAGCGTGCGCACCCTCGCCAACTGGCGGTCGACCGGCAAGGGCCCGCCATATTTGAAAATCGGCGTGGAACCGCCCGAAGGCCATCAGGACAGGCGCAAAGTCCGCTACCAGCGTCAAATCGCGGAACGGTGGGCTTTGGCGCACGAGTATCGGAGGACGGTGGCGAGATGAGAAACGGCATGTTCGTTCCGGCGACACAGTGCAAAAGCCACCCAAACGTCAAAAGCGACTGGAAAGCACGCGTCGACACCGGCAAACCGACCCTCACTCAGCAGGGAATGGACGTGGACAAGTTCATCCGCGAAAACCACGCGCTCATCGAAAAACTCAGGAAAGGAACGCAGTGAAACACGAATACACAGCCGACGAGCTCGCCGAGCTGAAAAGCATCTACGACGAGTCAGGCGAAGCCGGACTCCAGATCGGCGAAATGCGGGCGTTGCGCAAGGCCGGACTCCTCACGCAGGGCCTGCCGGAGAAACCGTCGAAACGAGAACTCATCCTCGCGCACTGCAAAAACCGCATCGACCAAGGCCAGCCGTTCGACGGCAAGGAAACCGCCGAAGCGCTCGGAATGAGCCAGAAAACCGTCGGCAACATTCTCAGCCAACTCCGCAAGGAAGGACTGCTGCCGGCCTTCGACCAGCATTCACCCCGCAAAACACGGAAAAACGCCACGATCGGAAAGAAGAAAGAAACCATGACCACCACATCGAAACTCACAGTGGACAAAATCACCGCAACGAAACTCACCCCCGTCGGAACCATCAGCGTCGGGCCACAAGCCACAGCCGATCCGCGCATCATCATCGCAAACGCCTTGGTCGGCATCTTCGACGCGGTGAGCGCCTTGCAGCGCACCGCATTCCAAACCAACGACAAGGTGGTCTACGGATTCGCCACGAAACTGCTCACCGGCGAACTCATGGACATTAAAGCCAACTACAGCAAGGACACAAAATGAAGCTCAAATTCGATAGCGAGAGTGGCGTTTTCACCATCAAGCCAGAGTCCGAGGCGGAAATCACCAAGCTCAGGACATCCGCTTTGGACATCGCCAATCTGGTGGTCAATTATTTCGACGCCGACATCATCAAAGCAGACATAAACAAGCCAAGCAATCAGCAGGGAGCCTGAAATGAAGCGTATTCCACTCAAGGATACGGAACGCTATCAGATCGAGCGTTTCAAGCAGGGCAAGAAGACGGAACGTCATCTCGCGTGGCTGAAGAGCCGTAAGGCCGGTGTGGGCGGTTCCGACATGAGCACGATTCTCGGCCTTAACGCGTTCAAAACGCCTTACGAATTGTGGTTGGAGAAGACCGGACGCGTGGAACCGGAGGACATTTCCGACAAGTGGGCGATCGTCAAGGGCAATGCCCTGGAAAACGAGCTTCGTAAGCGTTTCCGCGCGCAGCATCCGGAAATGATCGTCACAGACGGCACCGACAAGCAGTTCATCAGCCGCGAGAAGACATACCTGCGCGCTTCCCTTGACGGCATCCTGCAAAAGGAAGACGGAAGCTTCGGAATCCTCGAAATCAAGACGGCGGGTAATCGCCGAGCGGGGGACTGGCATGACGAGGACGGCAACCTCCGTATTCCGCCTTACTATCTCGCTCAGGTCGAATTCTACGCGCTCGTCACTGGATGGACGTGGGGCTACGTGTACGCGGCCATCGGAGACGATGAGCCGGTAGAGATCCCGTTCCAGGCGGACGTGGAGGATATGTCCGCGATCGACAAGGCCGCCGCCGACTTCTGGCATTTCGTCACCACGGGTACTCCACCACAGCTTACCGGCGGGGATGTGCAGAAGGCGTTCCCCGAACCCACGCCGGACATCGTGGACGAAAGCGACGATGACGACCTGTACGACCTGCTCGCAAGATACGAGAGCGCCACCGGAATGCTGAATGACATGAAGGCCGCTCAGAAGGAATTGCAGGAGCAGATCATTCTGCGCATCGGCTCGCACACCGGCATCAAGTGCGGGAATTTGCAAGCCACCTACAAGCCGATGACCCGCAAGGAATACACCGTCAAAGCCACCACCTACCGCAAATTCGCATTCAAATCCATCGAAGAAAAGGAGCAATAAAAAATGGGAGCAATCGCACAGCAGGCGCAAGGGCAGCAGTTGCAGCCGCTCAATCCGAAGGGCAAGCTCAAGCAGCTTGTGGAGCATTCGTGGCCGCAGATCGCGCGTGTCATCGGCGGCAACCTCGACAGCGAGGCGCTGTTGCAGATGTGCATCAGCAGCATCAACCGCACACCCGCCTTGGCCGACTGCACGCCGGTCAGCGTCCTTTCCTGCTTCATGCAGTGCGCGGCACTTGGCTTGCGCCCATCCGACGTGGATGGATTGGGACAGGCGTACATCCTGCCCTATGGCAACAAGAACTATGCCACGGGGGAGAAGCAGGCCACCTTCGTCATCGGCTACAAGGGCATGCTGAAACTGTTGGAGAACAGCGGCATCTACGCGCAGCCGAGAGCCGTCTACGAGGATGACAACATCAAGCTCAAGCTTGACGAAAATGGCGTGCCGACCATCGAATGCCCGGACGAGGTGAACGTGGACGCCGACCACAGCGAGGACAAGCTGAAATTCGTGTACCTCTCTGTCCAGCTGCCGAATGGCGGACGCTACGCCGACTACATGTCGAAACGCGACCTGCTCGAATACCGCGAGAAGTACGCGCCACGCAATCGCAGCCGTCAGATCACCGGACCGTGGGTGAAGAATTTCGTGGAGATGGCGAAGAAGACCATCATCCGTCGCAGTTTCAAATATCTGCCGGTCAACATCGAGGCGAAGAAGGCCGCGAGCGTGGACGAGACCACACCGGATTACAGCGACGTGTTCCAGCCGGTAATCACCGATTCGACTGATGACGTGACTGCCGAGGTCATGGACACCGAAGCCGACTCCGAGCAGCAGGCCGATGCGAAGGACGGTGAGTGATGGCGGGGGAGACCGTTATCACGATCGTCGGCAATCTGACCGCCGACCCTGAGATTCGCACTTTGAGCAATGGCGGCACGGTGGCGAACTTCACCATCGCGTCCACGCCACGCGTATACAACAGCCAGGCCAACCAGTGGGAGGACGGTCAGGCGCTGTTCCTCCGCTGCTCGGCCTGGCGTGACCTCGCCTCGCATTGCGCCCAGACGCTCCGCAAGGGCATGCGCGTCATCGCGCAGGGCCGGTTGCAGCAGCGTTCCTATCAGGCGCAGGACGGTTCCAACCGCACGGTCATCGAATTGCAGGTGGACGAGATCGGCCCGTCGCTCAAGTATGCGACGGCTCAGGTGCAGAAGATGCAGTCAGGCTCATACCAGGGCGGCAACGCCAATGGCGGCTATCAGCAGCCGCAGCAGCCCCAGCAGCAGTCGCAGGCTCCGGCCGATGATCCGTGGGGCGCTCCGGCTGGAGAGCCTGACTTCTGATGATGCGTGAGTGGATTGAGCCGCCGGACGTGCTGCCGGTATGTCCCAAACATGGGTGCGCGCTGTATCCGGCGCGCCCCATACCATGCCCCGAATGTGAGGCCGAAAGCGAAGACCATTACGCGGACATTGGCGATGCCGACATTTGGATTTTGGAGGACGAATGACGCAGGAAACCACCATCGACGTGCAGAAGGCCTACTGGTGGACCCAGAACAAACGTGGAGACTGGCGGGCGAAATACCGGCGCACCAGCGTCGTGAAAAGATGCGCCTACCTCACCTACCGCAGTCTCATCAACAGCGGCAAACTCAAGCCGCCCGCCAAATGGCCGGTGCATGTGACCGCCATCATCCACCCCTTGACACACGGCAGATTCGACCCCGAGAACGCGGCGCCGATGGTCAAGGCAATCTTGGACGCCATCACACAAGCCGATTTCTGGCCGGACGATAACGCCAGATACGTGGTCGGCCCGGACTATCGGCTAGGCGAGCCAAGCACCGAAAAAGGCGTCTACCACATCACAATCCGAATCGAAGAGGAAGAACACTAATCATGGCGACGAACGTGACTGAGAAAGACAAGACACTGCAAGAGATCATCGACTGGTGCGAGCAGCTTGAGATTGATGGCTTGAGGCTTGCAAACGCTCTTCTGATGCAGCGTGACACGACCGCATACGGTGTCGTGAAGGGGCAAATCGACGCATACGGAAAGACAGCTGACCACTGCCGTTCCATGCTCGGCTACAGCGGCTCCATGCTGTCCTGCCTCACCTACGAGGACACGGACAATAGCGACCCATCCGATCAGCCCCAGGTGGGCGACTACGGCGTGGCAGTCCGCGAGACCGCAGACGGCCAGGAGGAAATACCCTTCCACATCGAACGGGAGGAACGCACCGGACTGCCAGTCGCACTCCTGAACGAACGACTGTATGCGAAACCGGAAGACGATATAAAAGACGGCCTGTATGTGAGCCTGTTCCAGCTCTATCTGGACGGCTTTATGTTGAGTCGGACGGGCCGAAAGCGGAACAAAGACGCGGAGGCATAGTCATGTGGTTCAAACGCAGACGCAACGAATTCGGGTGTCCAATGTGCGGCAGACTACCCAAAATCGTTAAGAGCCATACACAGGATGGGGATTACATCAAGTCGATATACCGGCTTCAATGCCCCCGAAAGCACCTCTCTACAAACTGGTACAGCGACCCTATGGATGCAAGCATCCAGTGGAAACACGTAGTGGACGAATACAAGAGGAAGGACACGAAATGAGCGCGTATCAGCCTGTTCTTGACCCCGCCTGCGGCGGCCGAATGTTCTGGTTCGACAAGTCGGATGATCGAGTGCTTTTCGGTGATGTGCGTGATGAAAGCTGGGAATTGTGTGACGGGCGTAGATTCGATGTCAAGCCGGACATGCTGATGGACTACCGCGACCTGCCGTTCCCCGACGGGACGTTCCGCATGGTGGTGCTCGACCCGCCCCACCTGCGCAATGCGGGGGAAACGAGCTACATGGCGCAGAAATACGGTTGCCTCGACCAAGAGACGTGGAAAGCTGACCTCAAGACCATGTTCAGCGAGTGCTTCCGCGTCCTGAAAGAGCACGGAGTGTTGATTTTCAAATGGAATGAGACGCAGATACCCGTATCGCAGATTCTCAAGCTCACAGCGCACAAGCCGCTCTTCGGCAACAAGCAGCCGAACCGCACGGGAACACACTGGATTGTCTTCATGAAGGAGGACGCGAAATGAATAAACGGTACAAGGTTTGCCCACTTTTTTGGAGTGATTACGGCGATGAGCGCACCTTGATGAATATGGGTGTGTTTGAAGAGTTGCTGAACGAGGGTTGGAAGATTCTGCGGGTGGATATCATGCCACCAACGGAATTGAGTGATAACGCCGTTACCGCGACGAACGTCTACATCCTTGAGAGGGAGGCTAATGATGATTAGTCAATACGACAAGGACATGTGTTGCCTGTATATCGCTGAGGGGATGAACTACATCTGGCAACAACGAGAGAACCAAGAGCTTTCCCGAATACTTGAATCATTGGCCGATAGGAAGCTCATGAAGCGTGTCCATGGCGGGTATGCGATCACGCTCAAGGGCCTGTTGGCAGTCAAGGTGTGGAGACTTCACCTGTTCCTGTTCCATCACGGTGAATACAAGTACTTCAGGAGGAAGAAATGAGCAGGGCTGAGACCACCGCCATGCTGTCCAAGCTGGTGGAGAAGAGGTTGAGGAATCAGACCGCTTTTTGGGCGAGCGAGGTCAATTTCGACCGTAACACGCCCGACGAAAGGCGCGTGGACTACGTGGGCTTCAAGCCCTGGAACATCAACGGTGAGCCGGTGCCCGCAAGCGTCGAGAAAGGCTGCTTCGAGTTCTACGAGGTCAAGTCATGCATGGCTGACTTCACTAGCGGCAACGGACTGACGTTCTACGGCGATCAGAACTATCTGGTCTGCACGAAGGAACTGTGTGACGAGATCGTATGGCAGAAGATGGTGCCGCCGCGAGTGAACGCGATTCTGACACCGGATTCGACCGGCTCGAAACTGATTCTCGACTATGTGCAGTCCTACAACGACCTGTCATACAGGAGGCGTCCGGCAAGCGAAATCCTGTGGGCCATGGTCAAAGCTAACGGAAAGAGGACTAATTGAGCATCATGCTTGACGAGGCCAACGCTTACGAGCGTGGCATGGATGATGATTTGACTTTTCAGACGGTTCGTGAGCTTGCCGGTACAGCGTACATGGCCGGACGTTCCGCTCCACCAACCGACGCCGAGGTGGAGGCCGTGGCGAAACGGCTCTGCTGGGACAGCTGCGAATGGGATGGCGTCGATAGCGACTGTGTGGCGAAAGACGAGGACGACGCATGGGATTACGCGGGGGAAATCTGCGGCTATCAGGAGGACTTCATCGACCGGGCGCGCGACCTGCTCGAAGTGGCACGCAAGGCGGTAAACGAATGAGCAAGGCAATCCGATATGTCGAGTGCGCCCACTGCGGCGAGACGGTGGGCAGCTATTACGTCACCTGCCCTTACTGCGGGTATCGGCTGGTGGACGCGAAGCAAGCCGTAATGATGGGTTTGTCATGGTGACGCTTGACCCGCCACCGGACTTGGTGGAGATCGCCGAAGCCTTGGATGCGATGGCGAAACCACACGTGGGAAGCGGCTGGGCGAACACCAACTACACCGACCTGCCCTGCACCACGCCACGGCAGGAGGCAATCTGGATGGAATTCAACGGAATCACAAGAGGGGAGGATTGATGGCAAGGCGCGGTTACGTGCAATTGGCCAATGGCTTCTATCTCAACCGGAAGGTACGCCGGTTGCGTCGCACCATGCCCTCTGCCGTCAGTGCGTTCGTCATCATGCTTTCCTACTGCGGTGACAATCTCACTGACGGCTTCGTGGACTCTGACACGGCGGAATTCGTGCTCGACATCACCACGCAGGAGCTTGACGCTTTGCAGCAGGTCGGACTGATCGAGACCGTGGATGGCGGCTATGTCATCCACGATTATCTTGAGCACAACCGGAGCCGTCAGCAGGTGATGGCCAAGCGCAAGCGTGAGCGTGAGCGGTATTCTGCCGAAAGTCTGCCGGCAGAAAGTGCGCAGACTGCCGGCAGAATCGAAACAGAATCGGGACAAACACCAGAACACCAGAACACCAGAACCAAAAAGAAAGAGAAAGAAGAATATTCTTCTTCTTTCTCCAAAGAAATCGGGGTAAGCGACTTCGAGCTAGTGAGGGAGAAGGCGCACGCCAACGCAGACATCATCCGAAACTATCCGAATCTCGACCTGTCGGACGCGTGGAATGCCTTCGCCGCTCGCCACTACGGCGAGACACGCACCGTCAACGACTGGTGCCGCCAATGGAAAGGCTGGTGCCAACGCCGCGCCAACATGAGCGGCATACCACCCTCGAAACGCCACATACACACGTGGAAATGCCGCCACGTGCTCGAAGCGCTCGGACGCGACAAGGAAACCGCCACGCCAGACCAACAAGCCTGCCAATTAGCCGAAAAACTCAACAAGGAGCCACAATGAGCCAACTTATCACCACAGTGCAGCACAGTCGATTGACCTACACTCTCACCCCCGAAGAATTACGCGAAAAGCTCGCCTGGGCATGGCGGCAAGGCTACGCAGCCGGGTGGAAAGACCAGGAATGCGACTTCCCGCCACACACAAGCGAAAACCCATATCTGGAGGACACAAAATGAACGTCTACATCGTCACCGCAAACGCCGGAGACAGAAACGACTACAGCGATTTCTACATTCCAGATGGCCACAGACCTCCGTTTTCGTGGTGGACCATGGCCGAATACTTGTACAGCGGATACGCCGAGGAGGTCAGCATCATGGGCGTCTATCCCACGCGCGACCAAGCCGAAAACCGCGTCCGTGAACTCGATCGCGAACACTTCGACAAACTCCAAATCTTCGAATGCGTCTTAGACGCCAATTGCTGGAAATACGTAGGAGGATATGAGGAATGAGCAAGGAAACAAAGAACATGCTTGTTTTCAGCATCAGTTTCGCACTGGCCGTCGCAATCCTCATCTTCTGCATCATCTTCGTCAATGGCGGCTTCGATGAGACGCCGGAATTCGAGATGGTCACAGTCAAGACCGGGGACGTCACATGGGCATGCCTGAAAAATCACGGCGAATACATCGGCTGCAACACAGTGGAGGAATACAAGTGAAGAAAATACTCGAAAACATGATCATCAAGTGGCATCAGGCTGGATATTCGCTCGACGAGATCGCGCCGCTCGTGCCGCAAGTCCCGAAAGCGGAAGTCGCCGCGATCATCACACGATACGACAAGGAGACTCGACTTTGACCGACTGCCAGCACTGCCACAAGCCCATGAAAACGGCGACGGCGAACCTGCTCTGCGCCAGCTGCCGTGAAGACTACTGGACGCTGATCCGCCAGCTTGGACACGTCCAACTGCCCGCCCTGCGAAGCATCATGCTCCGTCAGGCGCACATCGGCCCCACAGGCCACACGCCAAACAAAGGCAACGCGCCACTGCCGATCGACACCCACGCACAGGACCTCATCGCGGACAGCGAGGCATGGCTGGCCGAACAGGCAGGCAAAATACGCGCCGCATACGCCGCATACGACTGGCGTAAGGCATGGTTCGCCATCATCAGCAACCGGCACACCATCCTCAACATGAGCACCGCAGCAGACGACTACGCCGCCCTGGCACACATCGCCAGACGCAACGAACAAGCATTGACACCGGAAGACGAGCTCATAATCATCGGCACCTGCCCCACCTGCCGCCACCAGCTCACAGGCATGCCAGAAGCCGAATCTGTCACCTGCCAACACTGCCGCACCGAATGGCCGGCACCAGCAATCAAAGCAGCCCGAGACGAACGACTCTGGCAGGTGCGAATCACCGGCACACCCAGCGACGCGGCCAAAGAGCTGAAACGCTACGGCCTGACCGTATCACGCAACCTCATCAGCCAATGGCTCAAACGCGGCAAACTGTCGCACGCCACGCCGACGGAACACAAGCGGCAGTACACGTTCAACCTCGGAGAACTAGCAGCCCTACTTGACTGTCACCGTTGAAATGCTATACTGTCGTATGTTCGTAGAATGGTTCAGCCAGAAAATGGTTGGACCATTTTTCATATTCAGCTTCGGTAGCTCAGCGGCAGAGCACAAGGGATAGCACAGATACCTAGGACGGATACCTTACCGGCCATGGCTTCATGATTCTTTGAATGCCCGTGATAAGAGATAGTGCATCCCACACCATGCGCTGGTTCGACTCCAGCCCGAAGCACCACAAGGCGGTGACCACATGCCAGGAAGAGCACGCAAGACCAACCGCCAATTCGAAAAAGACAAAGCAACATTCTTCGCACAGTGCAAGGCACAGCATGCAGTCTGCTGGCTCTGCGGCATGCCAATCGACTACAACGCAGTCAAGAACACCACAGATGACTCATTCAACCTAGATCACATGTTCCCAGTCAGCAAGCACCCGGAACTTCAATTCGACCCAGCAGGCTTCAAACCATCACACACCAGCTGCAACCGCTTGAGAGGCAACCAAGACCCACCAGCACCAATCGGAACACTAAGCAGGCAATGGATTAAGACAGCATGAGCAAGGAGACAGCAATGCAACAGCCAGTCAACCTAACACTCACCGCAGAAATTAACGACAAGACATTCCCAATCAGCAGCTTCACGGTCAACATTCCAGTGCACGTCAACAGAACATACCGCTACGAGGTCATCGACTCCGAGCGTGCCATCGCCAAGCTGATGCCACCAAGCACAAACGAACTCATCAAACGCTTCAAAAACGCAATCAACGCATTCCAAACAGCATTCGAAACCGACCCAAACGGGGTAGGGGCGGTGAAATCGTAAAACCAACGCAAGAACGCAAGACGTCCCGCGTGGTCGGTCTCCCTCTCCCCGACGAGTGAAATTGTTGGCGGGTCGCGCGCGATGGCAGATTAGGGGGTATTTTCGATGAGTGCGAAGTTTCCGAGTCGGAATGTGGCGGAGGCGTTGGAGCGTTCGTTGAAGAACGCTGACCTCAAGGCTGTGAATTCTGCTGTTGTCGCTGCGGCTCGCGTGTTGGCTGAGCGTATCGATTATCTGACGTTCTCCGGTTTTGTCGATGAGAACGGCAAGCTCGACAACGTTTCGCTGCCGACGTTCCTCAAATATTGTCAGTCGCTTGGTTTGACGGTGGATGCTCCGGCTAAGGTTGGTCGTCCTGCGAAGCCGAAGGTTGAATCGAAGCCGGAGGCGCGTAAGAGCGACAAGGTTGTGCAGATGGAAGATTTCATGAAGCGTTTCGGCTAGGAGGCGTTCGATGGCGTCGGAAGATTTGAGTGTTTTCGGCGCCATCGATGATGACCTGCATGGTGTTACGTTGCCGCGTATCTTTACGCCGCCGTTGCGTCCGTTGACGAGGGAGACGAGCAATGGTTTTGCGGTTATCGCTTTCGCGGAGATTATGCTTCATGTGCATCTTTATCCTTGGCAGTGCTGGCTGCTGGTGCATGCCTTGGAATTGCTTGAGGATGGCAGCTATCGCTTTCGCAAGGTGATTGTGCTTGTGGCTCGCCAGAATGGTAAGACCACGTTGATGGGTGTGCTTGCCGCGTGGTGGCTGTTCGTGGACTCGAATAAGCACCCGGATAGGGTGCCGCCCGTGAAGTTCCTGGTGGTTGGTGCCGCCCAGACGCTTGATAATGCGAAGGGGCCCTATACGCAGGTGAAGGAGTGGTGTAATCCGCGTCCTGAGACTGATGAGGAGTCAGAGCTGGTGGTGCCTGAGCTTGCGGGCATGACGCAGAAATTCGTCAATACCAATGGCGAAGAGGCCATCGTGCTCAAGAGCAAGGCGAAATACATTGTCCGCGCTGACAAGAACATTCGTGCCAAGAGCGCGGCCCGTGTGATTTTCGATGAGCTTCGTGAGCAGCATAATGATGATGGCTGGAACGCTGTCTCGCAGACCACGAAGGCCGTGTGGAGTTCGCAATTGTGGGGCATCTCTAACGCTGGCGATTATCGGTCTGTGGCCTTGCGTAAGCAGGTGGACAAGGGCCGTAAGCTCGTGGACGCTTGGAAGCAGTATGTGGCTGATGGTGTGGATGCTGCCGAGGCTTTCGCCAATGGCGAGCAGGACGGGTCTTTCGGATATTTCGAGTGGAGCGCCCCTGACAAGTGTCCGGTTGATGATGCCGACGCGATTCGCCAGGCTAACCCGTCACTCGGCTATGGTCCGATGACCGTGGCCAGTGTCCGAAGCGATATTGATGGCATGACCGAGGCCGCGTTCCGCACCGAAGTCTTGTGCCAGTGGGTAACGGCCGATATTACGCCCTATGTTAACCCGAAGCTTTGGGCGCATGGCACTGATAATGCGTCGTGCATCCCCGACGATAATCGCGTGGTGTTGGCCGTCGATACCAGCGCCGACAGGCAGACAACCTATGTCGCTGCCGCTGGCCTTCGTGCCGATGGTCTCCCGCATGTCGAGCTGATCGCCAGGCGCGACGGCATGTTGTGGGTGCCGCATTTTCTTGACTTGCTTCGTGAGAGCTGGCCGAATGTCTGTGAGATTGCCGTGCAGTCGAAGGGTTGTCCGGCTGTCGATTTCATCGACCCGCTCACGGAAAAAGGCTGGAATGTGCATTTGATTGAGGGCTTCCGGCTTGGCGCGTGCTGTGGCCGTTTCCTTGACCGCGTGCGCGAGGGCAAGCTCCGTCACCTGCCCCAGCCTGCCATCGAACAGCAAGTGTCGGTGGCTGTCACAAGGCGTCTTGGCGAGGTCGAGGTGTGGGACCGCGCGAAGAGCGCCTTGCAGATCAGCGGCCTCATCGCCGAATCCGAGGCGCTATACGCGCTTGAGACCATGCAGGTCGAAGTGGAAACACCGAAATATTCGCCGAGCGTGACGCATTTCGCCGTTGTCTGAACCCAGTGAGGAGGTTTCATGGGTTTCTTTTCCAGATGGCTCAAGAAAAGCCCCGTATCCGTGGCCCAGAAGTTCTCCGAATCGCCAGTGAACATTTCACAGGTGGCGCAGATTCCAATCGACTGGTTCGGCGCTGGCGTCTATGAGCGTGAGGCGGCTGTGCGTACCGTCATCGACCATATCGCGCGGAACATCGCCAGCATGCCATTCAAGGTCTACATTCGCCAGTCTGACGGCGATCGCGTGGAGGACACCACAAGCCCATTGGCGCAATTGATGGCCAAGCCGAGCGTGCTTCCGGGCATGACACGCTACAGATTTTTCTACTCTTTGCTGTGTGATGGCCTGCTGAATGATCGGTGGCTTTGCCTGCTCGATGCCGACAAGCAGTCCGGTCGATTGTGGCTTCGTCGTATTCCGGTGCAGAATTTCACGCTTTCCGGCAACACTCTTGATGAGATTACAGGCGTGCAGATCAGTACCGGCCAGCCGGAAGGAAGCCAGTATTTCAAGCTGCCTGACCCGCAAATTCTGCTGGATGTGGGTTACAGCACGTCCGGCATCGGCGGTTCGCCGGTGTCCGGCACTCTTGCCCCGCTTTTGGCGGAGGCGCGTGAGATGGCCGAATATCGGCGCGCGATAGCAAAGAACGGTGGTCAGATTCCGGCCTATATCTCGCGTCCGAAGGAGATGCCGTGGCCTTCGCAGGAGGCTCAGGACGAATTCGTGCAGGGCATGCGGAATTACAAGGCTGGCGGCAATCTCGCCGGTGGATGGCCCCTGCTCAACGACGGCATGGAAATCAAGACGGTGGACGCCTTCAAGCCGATTGACATGCAGGACATCGACGCGAGGAACAAGATACGCATCGACGTGGCCAACGCCTTCCACATCGCGCCCGAAAATCTGGGCTTTCGCAGTGGCACCAATTCCAACATCGCTTCCTACAAAGAGCAGATGTGGAACGTCGAATTGATGCCGTACATCGTGGCTTTCGAGCAGTCGCTCAACCTGCTGCTGCCCGACGCGCTCGGACAGCCGGACGCCTACATCGAAGCGAACGTGGACGCGAAACTGCGCGGTACCTTCTCCGAGCAGTATCAGGCGCTTTCCACGGCCACGGGGCGCAGCTTCATGACCACGAACGAGGCGCGCCGCATCCTGAACTATCCGAAGGTCGAGGGCGGTGACGATCTGGTGACGCCATTGAACGTCGCGACAGGAGGCCAGCCCAGCCCGCAGGATGGCGGCAGGACGCAGAACGCGCAACAGAACAATCCAGTGAACGGAGAAGACCAGTGAATCTCAAACAGCTCAGATTCAACGTGAAGTCCTTGGACGATTCGGCTGGCGAGGGCGTTTTCAGCGGTTATGCCAGCACTTTCGGCAACAAGGACCTGCAGGGTGACGTGATCGCCAGGGGCGCTTTCGCGGAGACCTTGGAGAAGGATTACAACGGCGGTGCCGGTATTCCAATCCATTGGAACCATCAGGACGGCAAGCCGACTGACATCATCGGCCGCACCTTGAGCGCCGTCGAGGATGAGAAGGGCCTGCTCATTTCGGCCCAGCTTGACATCGACGATAATCCGACCGCTCAGCAGGCTTACGACCTGCTCAAGGATGGCAGGGTGCATCAGATGAGCATCGGCTTCGTGCCGACGAAGACTGCGTGGATTACGGAGAAGGGTGACGGCCCGTGGGGCGGACATTCTGAATTCCAGCAGATCAAGCTTTTCGAGATCAGCGTGGTGCCGGTGGCGGCGAATCAGCAGGCCGAGATTCTGGCCGTGAAGTCGGGTCGTGCCATCAGTTCCGCCAATGAGGAGAAGCTGCGTGCCGTCTTGGCCTCGCTGAACGAGGTGCTTGACGGCATCGATTCCGACAACGATTCCGGCGCTTCCGATGAGAAGTCGGATAAGCAGGATGATTCCAAGACCGACGATAAGCCGGACGATAAGAAGCTTGACCCTAATAGGGGCAAGGACGCGGAGGCCGAGAAGGCCGAGCGCCTGAATGTAATCAAATCCGCCCGTGAATTGGTCACTGGCGGCAAGGACAACAAGGAGACCAAATGAGTTTCAATGATCGTCTCGCCAAGACCAAGGCCGCCATCGAAGCGGTGCTGGCCAAGGGCGAGGATAATCTCGACGCTTCCGACATCGAGAAGCTGAAGGGCCTGAACGCCGAGGCGCATGAATTGCAGGACTCCATCGAGACGCTGGACACCGTGCACAAGCGCTTCGAGAGTCTGACCGATAATCTGGCTGACTCTCAGAAGAGCGGCGCCGCGTCCGGCGAGTCTCTTGGCGATTTCGTGGTGAAGAGCATCGGCGAGCAGCTGGTGAAGATGAAGGGCGTGTCCGGCGCTTCCATCGCCGCACCTGAATGGCTGCCGAACCGCAAGGCCAACACAGACACTCAGGTAACCGGTGGCCCGTCCGGCGCGTATGGCTCTCTGCTGACCTATGTTGACCCGAACTTCGTGGAAGGCTATCGCCGTCCGACCATCACCAACCTCTTCGGTGTCGGCGCGATCAGCGGACAGGCCATCACATACTTCGTGGAAGGTGAGCAGGAAGGTGATTTTACTGCCGTCGGTGAAGGCGATGAATTCAGCCAGATTCATTATGCCAACGCGACTCAGCATACCGATTCCCTGTCCACCATCGCTGGCTTCATCAAGGAGTCTGGTGACATGATTACTGACCTCGCCTTCTTAAAGTCCGACATCGATGGCCGCCTGCTCTACAATCTGAGCATCAAGGAGGAGCAGCAGCTGCTCAACGGCGATGGCGCCGGCAAGAACATCAAGGGCCTGCTTAAGCGTGACGGCATCCAGACCTACACGGCTACCGACGCCGGTAACGATGTCGCTATCCTGCACGCGCAGACCATGATTTCCACCGAGACCGGCATGATGCCGGATGCTCTGGTCATCAATCCGGCAGATTATGAGACTCTTCGCGAGAAGAAGGATAACAACGGCGCGTACATTGGCGGTGGCCCGTTCTATGGAGTCAATGGCGGTGCGGTGAACATCACCCCGTCCCTGTGGGGCATGAACACCGTCGTATCCCCGGCAGTCACCCAGGGCACCGCCGTTGTGGGTGCTTTCAAGCGTGCCGCGACCTTCTACCGCAAGGGCGGTGTCGCTGTGGAGTCCACCAACTCCAATGACACCGACTTCATTTCCGATCTGGTGACCATTCGTGCCAAGGAGCGTGTGGCTCTGGCTGTGCGCGTGCCGAAGGCTTTCGTCACCCTGACCTTGAAGTAAGGAGGAAATGATGGCTCGACAGTTTCGAGTGATTCCGGCCGCGTCGGCGAAGCTTGACCCGAACGCCGACGTGGCGGACGTTGTCTTCGTCGGTTCGAATGGCAAGCCGACCGACATCGGCGGTTCCGCCGCCGCGCCGTATGTGCTTCCTGCTGCCGCCGAGGACGCTCTCGGTGGCGTGAAGCTGGCTAATGTCGCTTCTGCTGGCAAGGCCAATGCCGCTGTGGCTGTAGCCGTTGGCGATGCGCCTACCAAGGCTGAGCATGACGCTCTCGTGACCGCTTACAACGAGTTGGCCAAGGAGTTCAATGCGCTTGTGGCTGGTCTTGTGGCTGCGGGCGTTGTGAAGACGAGCTGAGATGGGAGGTCGGCATGAGTGATGTGAATGTGATTCCTGACATGATTGCCGACCCTTCGGCTTTCGAGGATGATGCGCGGTTTCGGCTTAAGGCTGCCCAGGCGGCTATCAGGCGTGAGTGTGGCTGGCATGTCATGCCGAACACGGCATTGTCCGGCGTCATCAACTCGCGTGGCGGCACAGTGATTCGACTGCCCGCGCGTCATGTGACGAGCATTGAATCATTGACCGACCGGGACGGTAACAAGCTGGCCTACGCCTACGACCCCGAGACGGGTTTGGTCGAGTCCTTGTCCGGTGGCTTCCCCGCCGGAATCGCGGCCATCCGATACGAGATTCACGCCGGATATGATGATGCGCCGGACGTGCAGCAGGTGCTCGTCAACGCCGCGAAGCGTGCTGGCATGAGTCCGGTCGGGCTCGTCACCTCGCAGTCCACGAATGGCAGCAGCGCGAGCTTCGACGTGATGTCGCTCATGCAGGATGAGAAGGACAAGCTCAAACCCTATCGGCTGGGAGGATTGCCATGAGCCTGCTTGACGATCTGAACTCCGCTGGCGGATGGCATATGTCCGGCGCGACCAAGTGGCAGCGCTTGCGTGCCAAACGCAAGGCCAATCCGTACAATCCGGCGCAGAACGAGCCAGACTGGAGCGTGCCTCCGGACGAGCTCGTCATCATGGGCGCCCTCGCCTCCAGCTCCAGCATGCGTACGCCGGACACGCTCGACACTCAGACCGCATCCACGGCGTACCTCACCATCCCGGATCCGACAGCCGACGTGAGAATCGGTGATCGGATCCGCGCAGACCCCGACGACGGGCGCTTGTGGGAAGTCGACGGATTCCCCTCGAAGGATGTGAACGCGTTCACGGGGTGGCGTCCGACCTTGGAATGCCGTCTGACGGAAAGAAAGGGCTGACAATGGCGAAAAGCAGGATATCGGTCGACTTCAACCAGAAATTCTTCGACGGGATTCTCAACAGCGCCGGAGTCAAGGCGCTCACCACGCTGGCTGCGGACAGGGCACTCGCCTACGCGAAGGCGTCCGCTCCAGTCGATACCGGCGCATACCGCGACGGCCTCGGAATCGAGGAGGTCAAAAGGGAGCACCGAACGACCGTCATGGTCGTCGGCCACGACCCGAAAACCCTGCTCGTGGAGGCGCAGACCGGCAATCTGGCCAAGGCGTTGAGGAAGGCGAGGGTCTGATGGCAAGCGTCATTCCACCAGACCTCGAACTATTCCTCACCGGATGGCTGCGCTCCAACATCACGGACATCCCCGGCCTGCAGGTCGGAAACCGTATCCCTGACGGTTACGACGGTTCCTATCCGCTCGTGGTCGTGCGTGATGACGGCGGCACGCAATCCGCCGACCGCGTGACGTTCGACAGGTCGATAGGCGTCAACGTGCTCGGATGGACGCGCAACGATACGAAACCATGCCGTGATCTGGCGGCCCGCGTGTACGGCGTGCTGACCGGAGAGCCCGGCATCCTCATCGGATTCGCCGAAGGCAGCCGCATCTGCGCCGTCGTGTCTGACGGATGCAACGGCCCGTACCCGGTCGGAGAGGACGTGGCATGGTGCCGCTACTACATGACCGCCGAATATTCGACGGCCGGAATCAGACAACCATAGAAAGGAAACGCCATGGCCAAAGACAGTCAAGGCATGGATCTGGGACAGGTGGAGGCGCTCGTCACCGCAGCCATCATGATCGTCCCGTACTCCACCGAAAACAAAATCACGCCGGAGATGATCGCATCCAGCAATGCAACGCCGGAACTTCCGGCCGCCTACAATCGGTCGACCGCATGCATCGGACTCGTCAAGTCCGACGGCGGCAACCAGGATTCGCGCGACGGCGACGACCCGCTCGAGTTTTTGCAGGACGGTTACAAAAAGCTGCCGTTGGCGACCAGCCTCACGCAGACGTTCAGTCCGGCCGAAAACAACGCGCTGACCCGCAAAATCACCATCGGCGAGCCGGACGCCCAGGGCGTCTACCACGTGGCCGACATCATCCAGGATGCGAAATGGATGGTGTACGAGGAGGAGACGTTCGACACCGGCCGCGTGCACCGTCGCGCCGGCGTCATGCAGGTCACCGGCAACGAGCCGGACCAGCAGGAGCGTGGCTCGGTCACAGGGCGCGCGCTCACCGTCGAATGGATGAAGGACCCGCTGTATGTGGATGCGGAGCATCCGAACACCCGCTGGATCGAAAGCTGGTACGACCCAAAAGCGTGACGGCGGTGGCCGTGACCTCGGCTGACGGAAACACGAAGCCGTCGGTCGTCCAAGGTGCGAAGCTCGCGCTCAAGGCCGTCGCCACACATGTGGACAAGACCACCGTGGACGTGACCGGACAGGCCACATTCAAGTCCAAGGATGCAGGCGTGGCGACCGTCGAGGGAGGCACGCTCACCGCCGTCAAGGCCGGAAGCGCGAGGATCAACGCCACGTATGACGGCGTGACCTCACCCGATCTGACTGTCACCGTCACCGCACGCGCCGCCTGACCGGCGGACGAAAATCTTCCCGGACCGTCTATCTCGCCTGTCTGCGCGGTCCGGGAATCTTCTTTTTTCACGGCAGGCAGGCGAAAAGCAGATAGGACAAGACAATGACTTCAACTTCCACCGATTTCAAGCCGACCGTCGAGGATTTCGACCAGTGGACGGAAAAAAACGATGAGGAGGCGTTCGCCTCCATCGCGCAGAACTACAAGGTGCGCCACATCATCAAGGGCGATGTGTATTGGGCGCTCGTGCCCGGCGGACGCACGTACAAGCTCCCATTGTCGATGAGTATCGACGATTTCACGAGACTTTCGAACACGTCCGACGATACGGAGAGCGTCGAACAGCTCAAGTGCATTCTGAGCGCCTTCGCTGGCGACAAGCAGGCGGAGCAGCTGAACGGCGAACCGGTGCAGGTCGTGTTCAATCTTCTGTCCGACTATGGCGATGCGGTGGTGCGCGCGCAGGGCACCTCACTGGGAAAATCCAATGGTTCGCCCGCCAGCTCGCCGACCACGGTAGTGTGATCCGAGCCGATTTCACGACGCATGGGTGGAGTCTGCAGGCCGATCTTGGCGGCAGGCTCCGCTACGGCGACGCGATAGCGCTCCTCGAGCAGATTATCGGCGATCCGTCATCCTACACGGGCGCGGAACTCAACGGCTTGGATTATCCGGCCCGGTGGGGTGAGATACCGGTCATCTACGCGCTTGGCAGCGACGAGTATCCGAAACCTTTCGATTCGCTCGCGAAACGATTGCGGGCGGATAGGGAGAAGGCCGAGCGTGAGCGGCTGCGCGAACAGACCAAAGGCATGAGCCCGGTATTCCGGACGCTCTACGAAGACTGAATAACTGAATAGTGGAGGTGCCGCATGGCGTTCGGCAGCGAACTTGGTTCCGCGCACATCAGCGTGTTCCCGTCGATGAAGGGTTTCCGCAGCACGGTCAACAAGGAGGTCGGCGCGAGCGGCAAGGCCGCGTCGAAGACTTTCGATTCGAGCATGAACGGCGGCAAAAGCGGTGGACTGTTCGGACGCGCGTTCAAAAACGGGTTCAAACAGTCGGCGAACGATTTCAGTGCTGACGTGCTGAAATCCTATGAGCGTGACGTGGCGAAATCCACGGCCGCATACCGTCAGGCCATGCTCCAGCAGAAGGCGGCGGCGAATCAGGTGCGTGCCGCCGAGGAGAGCGTCGCCAATGCCATCGCCAAGCATGGTGAGGACAGCACGCAGGCCGAGGCCGCGACCATCAGGCTCGAACAGGCCCGGCTGAAGCTGTCCACCATGACCGACCGGGCGACGCAGTCCGAGAACCGGTTGAAGGATGCGCAGAAGGCGCTCAAGGACGCGCAGAACAATCTCGCCTCCAGCAGTGGTTCGCTCGGATCGGCGTTCAAGAATCTTGGCGCGACCATCGTCCAGCCGGTCTCCGGCGCGTTCGGACGGGTCAAAAACGCGGCAACGTCGGCGTTCTCCGGCATCGCCACGAAAGCCCGCGACGGCATGAGCGCTGCCGGCGCTGCCATGCAATCCACCGCGTCACGTCTTACCGCGCCATTGTCTGCGAAGTTCTCCGCGATGAGCTCGGCCATCGCGGCAAGGATCCCAGCACCTTTCAAAAACGTCAGCAATGCCATCGGCGGCTATCTCGGCAACGTCGGCGGCGCGGTCGGCGGCGTACTGTCGCAGATTCACGGAGCCGCCGGCAGTGTCGCGTCGGCGATAGGCTCCAAGTTCAAAAGCGGCGCAGACACCGCATGGAATGCGATCAGCTCCATGTCTGGCAAGGCCGTCGGCGCCCTGAAGGGCGTCGCCACGGTCGGACTTGCTGGCGTAGGCACCGCCGTCGCTGCTTTGGCCGGAGTCGGCAAGAGCGCTCTCGACGCATACGCGACCTACGAGCAGGCCGTCGGCGGCGTGGACACGCTGTTCAAGGACGCTTCTGGCACTGTGCAGAAATACGCGGCGGAAGCGTACCGGACGGCCGGCGTGAGCGCCAACGAGTACATGACGCAGGTCACGAGCTTTTCCGCCTCGCTGATCAGTTCGCTCGGCGGCGACACCGCGAAGGCCGCGGAACTCGGCAACACTGCAATGGTCGACATGTCGGACAACGCCAACAAGATGGGCACCGACATCGAGTCCATCCAACAGACCTACCAGTCTCTGGCGCGCGGCAATTACGCCATGCTCGACAATCTGAAGCTCGGATACGGCGGTACCAAATCCGAGATGGAGCGTCTGATCCAGGACGCGAACAAGGTCAAGCAGGCCAACGGTGAGATGGGCGACCTGTCCATCGACAAGTTCTCTGACGTGGTGCAGGCCATCCACATCATGCAGGAGCAGATGGGCATCAGCGGCACTACCGCCAAGGAGGCCGCGACAACCATCGAGGGCTCCGTCGGCATGATGAAGGCCGCATGGCAGAACTGGCTGGCGGAGCTCGGCAAGGACAATGCCGACATCAACGGATTGACCAAGCAGTTGGTCGATTCGGTCGGCACGGTCATCCAGAACGTGGGTCCGCGCATCGCGCAGATCATCGCCGGCATCACCGCGGCACTGCCGCAACTGTTCTCCTCATTGGGCAGCACCCTGCCGGCGTTGGTCATGCAGATACTTCCGCCGGTGCTCGGAGCGTTGGGTCAGCTTGGCACGATGTTGCTGACCAGCGCGACAACATGGATTACGACGAGCCTGCCCCAGCTGCTCGCCCAGTTCCAATCGTGGGTGGCGTCGACCCTGCCGTCGTTCCTGCAATCCGGACTGTCGATGACAACGAACCTGTTGCAGGGCATCGTGCAGGCTTTGCCGCAGATCGCTTCCACGGCGGTGACGGTGCTGACGACGCTGTTGGATGGATTGTCGGCCCAGTTGCCGCAGCTCATCCCCATCGGAATCAACGCCGTCCTTAACCTCGTGCAAGGCATCCTCAACAACCTGCCGCAGATCATCGACAGCGGTTTGAAGCTTATCCTCGGACTGGCGCAGGGCCTCATCAACGCCATGCCGGACTTGGTAGGCAAGGCTCCGATCCTTATCGGCCAGCTTGTCGGCGGCATCATCAATCGTCTCCCGCAGATCCTGCAGGCTGGCGTGCAGCTGCTCTTCGCACTGGCCAACGGTTTCATTTCGTCGGCTCCACGGCTTATCGGCGCCATCCCCGGCATGGTCGGCCAGATCATGCGCGGTTTCACATCGGTTAACTGGGGTAGCGTCGGGCTGAATATCATCACCGGAATCGCGACCGGCATCGCAGGCGCGGCAGGCAGGCTCGTGTCTGCCGCTGTCAACGCGGCCGATAACGCGCTGAATTGGGTGAAACGCAGGCTTGGCATCCATTCTCCGTCGCGAGTGTTCCGCGATCAGGTCGGTGAGATGATCGGCGAGGGCATGGCGGTCGGCATTGACGAGAGCGCGTCGAAGGTGAGGAAGGCGGCCGGACGATTGACTGGCATCCTGCCTTCGCAGGACGCCTCGTATTCCGTCGGCGTCGCCAACGGCTCGCGTGGCGTTAACGCTGCAGCTTACGGCAATGGTGGGAGCGTGACGAACATCACGCAGACGTTCAACTATCCGGCGATCGCGCCGACGAGCATTTCCACGCAGCAGAAGTTGCAGACAGCGGCCATGCCGCAATGGTGATTGGGAGGTTTCGCGCATGAAGGTCAGCTATTCTCTCAACGGCCAGCCGCTCGATTCCGAGCGGATGCGCGTGCTTGTCGGCACGACGCACTACACGGCGCTGTCGCCGATCGTTGACACCGTGCAGGTGCCAGGACGGCACGGCTTCATCGTCGGCTCGTCCATTCCGGTGTTGGATGCTCCGGAGCTGACAGTCAAGGTGGCGGCGTGGGGCGCGGATTCCGATTCGCGGATCGCACGCTTCCGCGCCATGTGCCTGTATGCGTCGAAGCTCACGCTCGGCAAAACGGAGACAACGGATGACGGCTATTCGCGCAGCATGGTCACTCGCGTTGTGTGCACGTCCTGCGAGCCGGACGATGATGAGAGGCCGTTCAGTGACCTGCGCGTCATGACCGCCGTTTTCCAATTGCCGGACGTGTTCTGGCATGGTGTGCAGTGGCATGAGGTGACGTTGGCCGCGTCGGGTGGCAGGTTGCTGCCGGGCGGGGTTCCCAAACCGAGCGGCAAGGGGTATTGGACGCGCTGGCAGGGATTGCCTAACGCCAGTCCGTCCGAGCTTTTCGACACGCTTCCCGACGGCTGGCTTTCCAACGCGCCGATCACCACGCTCACGCTCCGTTTCGGCGCGGCCACTGGCGTTACCATCGCAGATCCGATGAGTGGCACGAATCTTATGTGGGGCGGCAAACGTGACGCCTCACGACCTTACCTCTTCGTCGATGCAGCCAATCGCAAGGCGTGGACGGCGGCCAATGCCGACGCATGGTCCGGTGGTACGGACGCATCGAATGGCATCGACTGGACCACCGAGCCACTGCAAGTGTGGCCCGCAATCGATTCCGGCGATTATCGCCTCGCAATCAAACAGACCGGCAGCGCCGACAAGGTGACATGCCGGTTTTTGCAATCCTGGGAGTGATCATGGCAAAGTCCCTTCATGCCCGTCTCGTGGCATATCGTCCATTCGGTGAGCGCATCGGTGTGCTGGCCGAGCCGGTGAGCTTCAGCGCCAGCATGCTCCACAATGATGATGGCGCAATCAGCATCGAATATTCCCTGCTGTCCGGTGATGCGCAGGCTTTCGACCGTGAGCTGACCGATGGTCTCGAAGTGGCCGTGGAAGTGTCGGACGGTAGCGGCTTTAAGGAGCCGGATAATGCGCGATTCGTCATCACGGGCCGCTCCGGCAAGACCGATGACCGCACCAAGACCATCACCTACAGCGGCCAGTCGATTGGCTGGCTGCTGTCCAAGGCCGAAAACAATGATTCTTCGCACCTCATCGCCGATGGTGACAACAAGGGCAAAAGGCCATTTTATTCGTCCAATCCGGGCACGATTATCAAGACCCTGCTTGACGAAAACCGTCAGCGTGGTGGCGTGGCCACCGGCCTGACCTTGGGCTTCGATACCGCCAAGGACGCGGCTGGAGCGGCATGGGCGAAAAAATACACCTTATATTACAGCCTCGGCACTGATTTGCAGACGATTCTGAGTGCTCTTGTCAATGGTGGCGGCTGCGACTGGCGCACGTCCGGCAGGACACTCAAGCTTTGGAATGCGGATAGCACCGCCTTGAGCCGTGACCTGAGCAAGAGTGTCGTGCTGCAATTGGCACGCGACATTAGCGAGGCCCCCTTCGAGGAGTCCATCGCGGATCTGGCCAGCACCATCCTTGTCGAAGGTGACAATAATCTGCTTTTCCGCATGGATAATCCGGCTGCTCCGACGCCGTGGGGCAAGTGGGAATCCTACGCCTCTCAGGGTGGCGTGTCCGACAAGGACACGGCGCAGGCCTTCATGCAATCCACGCTCGATGACGCGGCGAGGGTGAGAGGCCAGTACACGCGCAATCTCATCGTTTCCGACGTGGACAGCCTGCCGCTCGTCGACTACCATGCCGGCGATTGGATTACGGCTCCGACCGTCACTCACGGCGAGAAGGTGCGCGTGCAGGAGATCGACCTGTCGATGCGCCAGGGTGAGGGCTTATCCTGCTCAATCGCTCTGAACGACATCAAGTATGACGCTTCCGTGCGTCAGGCGAAGAAAATCAAAGGCATCACCGGCGGTGCCGCATTGGCCGGCAGCGAGGGCGGCACGACCGCCTCTTCCGATCGTGACCATCGCGTGCCGAAGGCTCCGCTTGGCCTTGTGGTGCAGACGGACGCCTACCTCGGCTCGGACGGGTATGCGCACGGCTTGGCCACGGCCATGTGGTCCGCCGTGACCGAAGCCACGAATAACACGGCCATCGAAATCAGCAATTACGCCGTCGAGTGGCGCAGGCATGTGGATGGTTCGCCGTGGCATTCGGCTGGCACGACCGATAAGACGCAGCTTGGCTTCGGTGGCCTTGATTGTGGCACGCAAATCGAAGTGCGCGTCAGGGCAGTGCCGACATATTCCGACAAGCTGGGTGATTGGTCGGCTGTCGTGGTGGCCACCGTCGAATCCGATACGACGCCGTGCTCAGTGCCCTCCAAGCCGACAGTCTCATCCAAGCTAGGCGTGGTCACCGTCCACTGGGACGGCAGGACCTCCACCGGGGCGCGGATGGAGCCGGACTTCGACCATATTGAGGTCGGCGAGGGCGCTAACGCGGCCGGCATGACCGTCATCAGCGCCACGCAGTCGGGGCAGGGCGATTACGTCATCACCGGTTTGACGGGCGGCTCACCGCATAGCTATGCCTTGCGTTCCGTCGACCATGCGGGCAATAAGTCTGACTGGTCTGCGATTGCCACTGTGACCGTGGCGTCCGCCGTCTCGCCTGAAGAGGTCAAACAGATCCAAAAAGACCTGGCTGACAATCAGACGGCGTTGAAGGATAATACGGCGAAGCTGACGCAGGCCCAGAAGGATATCCAGTCCAACAAGTCTAATCTTGATGCGGCGAATCAGACGCTCGCTCAAGCCAAGACCGACCTATCGCAGGCGCAGAAGGATATCGCGCAGACCAAGAGCGACCTGACCACCGCGAACGGGGAGATCTCGAAGGCGAAGGAGTCGGCTGCGCAGGCGTATGCCGAAGCCCACAGCAAAAACCATACGTTTCGTGGGCCGGACGAGCCGAAGGATAATCTCATCGTCGGCGACCTGTGGCTCAAGACGCAGAAGTATTGGACGAGGTGGAAGGGCGAGAAGAACAATTCGCCGTCAATGCTGGCCGATTTTTATACGTACTGGCAGGGCGAAGCCAATAATTCTCCTTCCGTGCTTGTGCCCTTGTCCGATCGTGTGATTGACACGCTTGTCTGGGATGGTGCCGCTTGGAACCACATGGGCTATGCCGACGTGGAGCGCAATGCCGACGAAATCGCTCAGGCGAAGTCCGACATCGCGGATAACGCCGCGAAGACCACCGACGCCAAGAAGACCGCCGAGAATGCCGCTGCCGCCGCGAAAAACGCGCAGGGCACGGCTGATACGGCGAATGGTGCGGCGAAGACCGCGCAGGATACCGCCAATGCGGCCACTGCCGCTGCTAAGAGTGCCACCGCGACGGCAGGTCAGGCTAAGGATGCCGCCAATGCCGCCCAGACCGCCGCCGAGAGCGCCAAGAAGACCGCAGGCAATGCTGAGACGCTGGCCAATACGGCCAATGAGTCCGCCAAATCCGCCAAGTCCGACGCGGCTTCGGCCAAGACGGACGCTTCCAACGCGAAGACGGACGCGGCCAATGCCAAGACCACTGCCGCGAATGCGTCCAGTATGGCGACCCAAGCCAAGGCCACGGCTGACAGTGCGGCACAGTCCGCCACCGACGCGGCCACCGCCGCGAGGAAGGCGAATACCGCTGCCGCTGCCGCCGCTGGCGTGGCGAACGGCAAGGCCGACGTGCTTATCCAGGGCACGGCGCCGGCCACGTCGATGCGCAAGGCTTCGACCTTGTGGATTGACACCACGAACGGTGCGAACACGCCGAAGCGTTGGAATGGCAGTGCTTGGGTGGCTGTGACCGACAAGGCCGCTACCGACGCCGCGAATGCGGCTGTCAAGGCGAATGATGCGGCCAAGACCGCTCAAGCCACCGCCGACAAGGCTTCGACCGCTGCCGCCAACGCGGCTTCTCAGGCTAATCAGGCTCAGGCCGCAGCCAAGAAGGCGCAGACAACCGCCGACGGCAAGAACCTCATCTACCGTGGCCCCGACGAACCGAATCATGATGGCTTGAAGCCGGGGGACATGTGGTGGAGGACGCAGAAGTATTGGACGAGGTGGGAGGGCGAGAAAAACAACTCGCCGAGCCTCTTGGCCGACTTCTACACCTACTGGCAGGGCGCGCCGAACAACAGTCCGAGCGTCTTGGTGCCCTTGTCCGATCGTGTGGTGGAAGTCCTGACGTGGGATGGCACGCGCTTCGAGCCATTCGACCTCGTGGCGAACAACATCCTCGCTGCTGGCACGGTGGCCGCGAAGCATCTCGCCGCCGACTCAGTGACCGCCGAGAAGGTCAAGGCCAATGCCATCACGGTGGACAAGCTGGCCGCGAATTCGGTCACGACTGAAAAGCTGGTGGCTGACGCGGTGACCGCCACGAAACTCGCCGCCAACTCGGTGCAGGCGCGAAATATCGTCGCACTGTCCATCACGTCCGACAAGATTGCCGCCAATTCCGTGACAACTGGCAAGCTCAAGGTCACGGAGGATATGACCGTGGCGCTGCTCAACGTCCACAAGATTCAAGCGGGCGACATTGCGGCTAATGCCGTGACCACTGCCGCTTTGGCTGCTGGCGCGGTAAACGCCGACAATCTGGCCGCTAATTCGGTCAATGCGTCCAAGATTGTGACTGGTGCCATCACAGCCGACAAGCTGGCGGCAAACAGTGTGACGGCCGTCAAGATCGCGGCTGGCACCATCACGTCCGACAAGGTGGCGGCAGGCCAGTTCCGAGGCTACGTGTTCACCGGCGCCGTCTTCCAGAGCTCCGAGGCCAAGAACACCGGCATGAAGCTCAATAGCACGGCCTTGCAGATGTGGGACAGCAATCACAACCGCACCGTCTACCTGGACGGCGAGGGGAAGAGCAATGTGCTGACCGGCACGTTCCAAACCCGCACGAGCGGGCACAGGGTGCGTATCAGTCCGGATTATCAGACCTACATCATCGGCGGATCTGAGACTTTCACCGGTGATGGCATCGAATTCCCGGCTTACAACGGGTCCACCGCCTACTTTTCGCATCCGGCCATTGCTTCTGTCATCCAGTCGAATCAGGTCGGCGCGATGGGCGAACTGGACTTGTGGAGCGGACACGTGAGCAGGAACGACCCCGCCGCGTTCCTGTCTCTCAGATCGAAGCCGCGCAAGAAAGGCGGTACCGGCAGCGGCGGCGTCACATCCAGAGTGCATGCCGTGGCGAACACGGATTACGACGAGCCGGACGAGAGCAAGAAAAGCAGCGCTTTCCTCACTCTGTCCGGCGATAGCGCGAACGGTTCGGAGTGCTGGCTCGGAGCGCAAGACGCGAACGGCGAGGTCGGAGTCGGCGCGAACATCGGCACCGGATACGTGTATCTCGGCGGCTATCTTGGCGGCATCACGAACCGTTTTACGTTCCATGCCCAGGCTGCGTGGAAGGCGTGGTATCCGAATCCCGGCTCGAAGATTGCGACCGGCGCTTCCATGCAAGTCGATTGCACGTTCAGCCCCACAAAATACGGCCACTATTACGTTGTCGCTAACGCGGACAGCGATTGGGCGGGCATCATCGCGCACCCGGCCAATACGGGCGGTCAGAGCGGCTTCACATTGAAGCTGTATAACGCCGACCAGCCTTGCCCGGTGGATGTTTACGCGGAATTCCTGGCTTATTTGGTCAAGTGATTGGAGGAAATCTTGTCATCGACTTTCGAACAGGATGAGAACGGCTTGTGCATCATCCGCTGCGATCCGCCGGTGAACGGGTCGGACAGTTTCGTCTTCCGGCCTGAGGTGATCGCATCGTGGAAGGCGCTGCTCGGATTGGCTTCGACCCGTGAGGCGGTAGCGGCGATCATGCAGGGCAAGGAGGATACAAGCCGATACGACCATGCCACCGGCAGGGGCGTGTGGACTGGAGCGTTCGAAGCGTTGGAATCCGCTTTGACGGATTCCGCGACCGGCGTGAGCATGATGTCCGACGATGGGGAAGTGTTGAATGACCCGCTGACCGCCGCACGCAACAGGACGCGTGAGGGCATGAATCTTCCGGTCATGTCGAATGAGACCGACGCGCGGATGTGCGCCGCATTGACTGCTGACGGTTCCGGTGTGGAAGCGTCCAGCGGCATCGATGTGGCCTGCACGCGGGATATCGACGGATTGGACGCCTTCCTTGATGACGAGTCCAGCCAAAACATGTTGGACGAATGCGAGGAACGCTTCTACGAATCGCTCATGCCAAGACAAAACCAACAGAATTAAGGAGATTGATTATGGCCGATGAGACCACTGAAACCACTACCGCTGATACCACTACTGCCGTGACGCCCTCTGAGCTGTCCGGTGTGCTTGATTTGCGTCCGCCGAAGGAGTCGGTGCGCGCGGAATTGTGCCGTCTCGGATTGGAGTTTTCCAGCGCTGACGGCACCGCCGAATCGTGGCGCGACTACCAGCGTGGCGTGCTGGCCACGTTCGACGATACGGGCACGTCCGTGACGTTGACGGACGTGAAGACGAATCTCGGACGCACCCTCACACTCGACGAGCTTAAGGCGGTTACTCGTATCGACACGATGACCGCCGCCGACTAACCCCGCTTTTCACCATTTTTTTCAACCCCTGCAATCCAATCGGATTGCGGGGGTTTCGTATTTCAAGGAGACTATTTTGACTCAGATTCCGGCCGACGCGAACGAAGTCATCGACTCTCTTTCCGCGCAAATCGGCACTCTCACCAAGCAAATCGCAATCCTGACCAGCCAGCTCAACGCGGCCATGAAACTGATTCCCGCCGACGTGCTCGAAAGCGTGAAGGGAGACACTGATGCAGAGGATTAACTGGTTCACCAATCCGAATCTCACCGGCCCGCTGACCGGCATCAACAAGTGGGGCGACGTCACAGCGAGTGTCAACAAAACCAACCACCAGCTGGTAGTGTCAGGGAGCAACGGCGGCTACAGCTTCAACGTGGACGTGCCGGCGAACACGCCGCTCGTCGTCTCCATGTTCGTGTACACCGACATCACGAAACAATCGACCCCGGTAGCCATCATGGACGTGGACGATGCGGGCAAGGTGACGTTCCTGGCCGGCGTCAAGCCGAAATCCAACGCGAGCACCATGGTCACGCGCGTCACCAGCAAAACCGGCAAAATCAGGTTCGAGGCCTACCCGGTATCGGGCACGACCGTGAATTTTGGTGACTTGCTTGTCGAACGCGCCGACACTTACGATAAAGCCGTGGGGGGGCTTCCGGGCTTCTTCTCGGGGGACACGATGCCACGCGATTAAGGCGATTCGTCGGGCGGGTGATGCCCGATGATAGTCACGAACCTGATAAGCAGTCCACGCGCCCACGTCACGCTGAAGCCGGGCGAGTACACGTCGATTTCGACCATCGAGAAGACTCCGGGTACCACATACTGGGTCACGGTCTGGCTGGACGTGTCGGGCGGCTCCATCACGATAGACGGCTGTTCGGGCACCTTCAGCAAGAGCCAACGCATCGGATGGTCCTTCACGTCCCAGATCGCGAATCCGATGAGCCTGAGATACAGGGTCGTGTCCGGCGGTCCGACCGTCAAGGTGTGGGACATGGTCATGTGCGAGCTGGGCGAATACCAGGCGAACAAGGCCTTGCTCGACGGCCTCAACTTTTTCGACGGGGATACGATGCCGCGCGCCTAATCCTTATGGGGGTGGTGGCATGAGTCTCATCGTTAATCACTGCGTCATGCCGAAAGACGGTGTGAGCGTCAAGACGACGAACACGACACCATCGGACATCACCTTCACGGGGTTGACGGCGGGCGTGAAATACCATGTGAGCGTCGTCTGTTACATGCTGTCCACGAGTGGCGACAATCCGCGCTTGCGTCTCACCACCAATGACAGTAATAGTGGGCTGGTCACTTCGAATGGTCGCGTGGATTACGTCTTCACCGCCGCCAGCACCACTCACGGCATTCTCGTCGGGCTGAACAATTGCACGGTCAATCTGAGCAAGGGCTTGTGCGTGCCTCAAGACCAGTGGCAGCAGCTTGTCTCGTTGGGATTGCCGGGCAATTATTTCGATGGCGACACCATGCCAAAAGATTAAACGATTTCAAGGAGATGTGATGTGTTTCAAACGTTTTTAGCGGGTTTTGGTGGTGTGGGTGGCGCGTGCGCGCTCATCACGCTCGGCCTGAAAGTCTGGCCGGGCGCTTTGGACGCGTTGGCGACCGGCCTGTACGCGCACGTGCAACCGGAACGGTTGCCCTACGATTCGCCGCTTTCCCAGCATTTCGCCAAGACACGACAGCTCGGCGAACGCACCGAGAAATTCGACGAGCGCATGGACGAGTTGTGCCGCGACACGATAAAAAACACGATCATCAGTCTCATCTACGGCGACAAGGACACCGACCACAGCGAGGCCGTCAGCTACGAGCTGTCGAAGCTTGAGAAATTGGACGCGCAATGCTGGATCGTCGCCGCCGCCGAAAAATACCTGGAGGACAGGCAATGAGCGGACCAGTCGCGCTGGGCGCGTATCTCATCCTGCTCGCACTCATCCTGATCTTCAACAGTTCGGCGCACAGGCGCTGACATCGATTTTTCCAAAAACAAGGCCATCTCTTCGGAGGTGGCCTTTTTCAATGCCCCGTTTGGGGCGGGAAGGAGGCCGTCATGGACGAAGTGACCATGACGCCGGAATTGACACCGCAGGGCGACAGTCTGCCGCCCGAGAGCATTCAGGTCGTGTCCGAGGAGGATGCGGCCAAGGCCGTGGAAGGATTGGAGGACTAGCAGCATGGCAAGCGTCAGCGTTTTGATCAATCGCATGCGTTACTGGTGTGCAGTCGCCAATCTCGGCTACAGCCAGTCCGACCGCTGGAACTTCAACCCCTCGGGGGGTAATTGCGACTGCTCCAGCCTGGTCATCCACTCTCTCAAGGAGGCTGGATTCGACACCGGCAGCGCCACCTACACCGGCAACCTCTCCTCCGAGCTGACCAAGCGCGGCTGGAAGCGCCTGCCCGCGAACGGCAATCCGCAGGCTGGTGACATCCTGCTGAACGACGTGCACCACGTGGCCGTGTATCTGGGCGGCGGCAAGCTCGCACAGGCAAGCATCTCGGAGCGCGGCACCGCATACGGCAAGGCGGGCGACCAGACCGCCCGCGAGACCAATATCAGGGGCTACTACAACTATCCGTGGAACTGCTATTTGCGTTACGGCAACGCGGTTTCCACCGCATCCAATGGCGCATTGGCCGTTGACGGCAATGTCGGACCGGCCACCGTCCGCAAGTGGCAGCAGGTGATGGGCACCGCGGTGGATGGCATCATCAGCGGCCAGCAGGTGCCCGACGGACGCACCTATGCTCGCCCAGCCATCGATTCGAGCGTGGTCCGCTACGGCGCTGGCGGCAGTGATCTGATCCGCGCCGTGCAACGTCGCCTGGGCTGTGGCACTGATGGTCTGCTTGGCCCGGCCACCATTCGCGCCATCCAAGCGCATTACGGTTTGGCTCAGGACGCGAGCTTCGGCCCCGCGACCGCACGCGCCTTGCAGACGGCACTCAATCAAAACCGATTCTAAGGGGGTTTAATATGGCTCAACATGCAGCGCCAACGACTTTGGAGACCACAGTCAACAATCTCACCAACGAGCGCGAGGACGGTCAGGACAACCAGCAGCCGGACGCGTACACACCAGTATTTTCGAAGCAGGTACGCACCGTGGTCTACGTGCTCGGTCTGATCGCTTCGTGCGTCGGCCTTGGCTTCATGACCTTTGGTGATGCGGCCATCGGAGGCTACATTTCGACTGTGGCCGGTTTCATCGCGTCCGGTCTTGGCGTGGCCTACAATCCGCTGCGCCGTGATTGATTTTTTTGGCGTGAGACTCAAACTCGGGTGTGGAAAAATTTGCGGCACTGTAGTGTCCGTGGAATTTTTTACACCCGTTTTTTAACATTTGCCCCTTCTCCATCATGGAGGAGGGGCTTTATTTTTAGGACTTTTCAAATGGGAATCAGACAGCAGACGATTGACGATTACGGCGCGTTCGTGGACAAATTCAAACCGAAGAAGACCACGGATGACTGCTACACCCCCCCGCAGTGTATGAGGCGATAAAAGACTGGGCTTGCCGGGAATACGGTATAGACCCTGATAAGGTGGTGCGCCCGTTCTATCCGGGCGGGGACTACGAGCGGTTCGACTATTCGGGCGGTGCGGTGGTTGTGGATAATCCGCCGTTCAGCATCCTGTCGAAGATCTGCACGTTCTATCGGACGGAGCAAATTCCGTTCTTCCTGTTCGCGCCGTATCTCACGATCTTCTCCAGCACGTCGCGCAATGGGGCGCACATGATCGTCACGAATTCGACCATCGAATACGCGAACGGCGCGCAGGTCAACACGTCGTTCGTGACGAGTTTCGGTGATGACCTGATCCGCACCGCGCCGGACTTGGCCAACGCGATCGACGAGACCGTGCGGCGCGTAAGGAAAGAGCAACGCAGGCATCCGCCGAAATACGCGTATCCGCGTGAACTGCTTACCGTGAGCAGGCTCGGGAAGATCGGCAGGCAGGTCGAGTTCCGTGTCAAGGCTTCGGACGTTGCGTTCACAAGGGCTCTCGACTCGCAGAAGGCCGTGAAGAAGGCCATCTACGGCGGCGGCTATCTCCTGAGCGAAGCTAAGGCCGCAGAACTGAAGGCCGCAGAACTGAAGGCCGCAGAACTGAAGGCCGCAGAAGACGTGACAGTCTGGCCTCTCTCCGAAACCGAAAGGCGGATCATCGAAAACCTCGCATGAAAAATCGCGCAGTTTAAATCCTGTTGGAATATTTTGCGCCCACATGTAACATCGCCCCTCTCTCAGCATTACGCTGGGGGAGGGGCTTTTTGTGTTTCGCACGGTAGAATCATCATCATGACCAGGAAAGAGCATGATGATGATTGGACGAAGTGGAAGCGCGAGCTCACGAAGGATGTGAAGGCCGACAGGATGCACGGCGGTGAAGCTGATTTCAGTCGAATACATGGCGCAACATTGGACACTCAAGCCTTATACGACCTGCTGCCGAAAATCTGACCACACATTGCCCCTCTCTCAGCCAAGGCTGGGGGAGGGGCTTTTTGTTATTCGGTCTTGTTTTTGCGTGGCCTGCCTCCGCCGACGCCGCGGCCGGGGCGCTGAGCGTTCCATTGGTCGATGGTCTCGGGGAGCCAGCCGCGCGTGCGGCCTATTAGGGCGTCCGGTTGGGGGAGCTTGTAGGCGCTGACGGCGGCTGTGCTGATGCCGAGGCGCTTGGACACGTCGGTGACGCTCAGGTATTCGATGGTCATGTCAGTCCTTCCTTCCGGCGATGAGCGCGAAGACGGCGCTGACGATGGCGCATCCGGCGGTGAGCGCGAACGGCCAGCCGAACCATGCGCTGGCGGCGGTTCCGAGCGCGAACACCGCGCTGACTATCGATTCCGTTCTCATGATGTTCCATGGCATAATCGGAGATATGGGGTTCCGGCCCCTAGGTCTGGCCGGAACCCTTGCTCACTTCCTCTTCTTCGGTTTCCGTCTCATCTCCTTGATGAGTCCGGTCACTGCTTTGATGAGGGCCGCGATGCTTGCGACGAGAAGCGAGATGCTGGTGATTATCTCCGATGGTGTCATGTTCACCTCCTTTCCTTGATATAAACTATATTAGCATAGTAAATAAAGTATTGCAAGCCGAAACACAAAAAACAGAGAAAAAATCAACGGATTGATAGACTTGATGCCACGCAAACGAAGGGGCGAGCATGGCCTACACAATCCGCCAATACACGACAAAATCCGGCAAACGCTACGAGGTGCGCTACCGCAAGCCCGACGGGTCGTCCACCGGAAGGCGTGGCTTCAAGCGCAAGATGGACGCCGATGCGTGGGGAGCGGCCAATGTGACCACCGCGAAAAGCGTCGGAGCCTACATCGACCCACAGGCCGGGCGCAGGCTCGTGGAGGACTTCTGGGAGCCGTGGCTGGCCGCCAAGAAGACCAAGGCGAAGCCAAGCTACATCAAGTCGCTGGAAGACGCTTGGCGCGTGCATGTGGAGCCGCAGTGGGGCATGAGGGAGATGCAGTCAATCACGCGCGACGAAGTGCAGCGGTGGGTCACCGATCTGGCCGGACGACGCAGTGCGTCGGTGACGATTCGCGCCGAGAATCTGCTTCGCAGCCTCATGGAGAGGGCAAAGGCCGATCGGTGCATCCACGACAATCCATGCGACGGCATCGAGCTGCCGCGCAAGCAGGTGCGGAAGCATGTCTATCTCTCGGCTGACGAATTGTCGCGTGTGGCGATGCAGTGCGGTTGGCGTGAGCCGATCGTGCTGACCTTGGGCCTGTGCGGAATGAGGTGGGGTGAGCTTGTGGCGCTCCGTGTCGAGGATGTCGATCTGCAACGCTGTCGGCTGCATATATATAGGAGCATCACGCGTCTTTCCAGCAGGCTGGTGGAGACCGACCCGAAAACTCATGATGGACGTTCGGTGATGTTCCCACTGGTGTTGCGTCCACTGCTCGCCAGGCAATGCGAGGGGCGCAGGTCGTCCGATTTCCTTTTCACTGCTCCCGGCGAGCCTTTGGACGAGCCGATGGGAAACGGCTGGAATCCGACGCGAAGCGATGGGTGGTTCGCGGTGGCTCTTCGTCGCGCGGGCGTGGACCGTGGCCACATGACGATTCACGATCTACGCCATACGGCCGCTAGTCTCATGGTGCAGTCCGGCGCTAACGTCAAGACCGTGCAAAGGCAGTTGGGGCACAAGTCGGCCGCCATGACATTGGATGTTTACGCCGATCTCTTCGACGATGATCTGGACGATTTGTCGGAGAGGATGGGCGGTTTGCTTTTTTCGCAGAATGTGGGCAAAATGTGGGCAAAAGCGACGCAAGGTGTCGATGGAACCGTTGAAACGGTTGGTGTCTGAGGCTTTTCGCCGGTGGGTTCGAGTCCCGCTGGAGGCACTTTTGGAAACCGCCAGAGATGGCGGTTTTCCTTTATTCTCCAACGGTTTTGGCATCATCGCGATTCACTGCGATTCAACCCTTTTCCACGGTGGGTTATGGAAAAATGTGGGCAATGTGTAGGCAAAATGTGGCATATCGTTCCCGAAACATTCCGTAGGTACACTGTCGGACATTACAAACCGTATGACACCGACTGAAACGGATGACGCATGACTTCGAAAGACATCAAGCCTGTAATCGAACAGCCCGCCACTGAAATCCCCCTGATGCTTGCGCAGGTGATTATCGTTGCCGGCGTGCTCGCTATCGGCGAAATCGCATGTTCTCCGCTGTACTTTACCTTGATGGACCATTCGTTGGCACTCGTTCCGTGGGCATTGGAAGCCGCATTCCTTGCCGTGGCGTTCACCTTCGTTGTGGGCTTCGCATTGTTGTGGTGCGCCGAATCGTTCACTTTCAAACTCAAGGAACGATTCCGCCCGTTCGGCTATGCGGCGGTAGGATTGATTGGATACGGCGTATGGAGCCTGCTGGTGTTCACCGCCACCATCAATTCGATACTCGCCAAAGTCGGGGAAAGCGTTCTTACCAACGGCCAGGTCGGCGCGATCGCGCTGAACGGAGCAGCCTTGGGCTTCGTCGCTTTCCTTTTCGCAAAACTGCTCGACGTCAAACTCGGCAATCGCAAAACCGTTGCGATAATTCTGCTTATCGCGGAAATCGTCATTGCCATCATCGGCCTACTCATCATGATTCGCATGTTCAGCGTGCTTTACGCGGCGTGACGGCGAAGACGCGGAAAAGAGAGCGCAATATACATGTTCAGCATTCTGGAGATGTTCACCATCGGCGTCGGCCCCAGCTCGTCGCACACCGTAGGGCCGATGGTCGCGGCCAGCAGATTCGCTGCCTCCCTTGAACGTGACGGCATACTGAACCGGGTCGGCCGCGTGCGAACGGTACTGTATGGTTCGCTCGCCCTGACCGGTCTTGGGCACGGTACCGATCGCGCCACGGTGGCGGGCTTGGAAGGCAACGTACCGAAAACCGTCGATACCGATCACATGAGCAATATCCGTATGGAATGCGAGGCAGGCGGCGAGCTGATGCTCAACGGCACGCATCGCATCGATTTCGATTACGGACGCGATGTGGTGATGGATGTATGGCACCGCATGGCGGCCCATCCCAACGGCATGCGATTCCAAGCCTTCGACCGGCAGAACAATCTCATCGACGAACAGGTCTGGTATTCCATTGGTGGTGGATTCGTCAGACAAGGCGACGCCGACGACCTGATGATCGGCATCCATGAGAAACCCCCTGCGGGAACGGCCTTCGCCGATCAGACCGACGATTCCTCAACCGATATCGATATGGACATGCCCTATCCGTTCACCACATGCGACGAACTGATCTCGCTGTGCGATGAACATCACATGAGTGTGGCCGATGTGGTGTGGGCCAATGAGACGGCCATGCGGTCCGCCGTGCAGGTGCGCAGCGATTTGGACACTGTATGGCATGTGATGCGCCGCTGCGTGCAGCACGGTTGCAATACCAACCAAACCGTTCTGCCTGGCGGCCTTGACGTGCCCCGCAGGGCGCCAAAAATGTATGCAAGGCTCGCATCCAACAGCGACGTGCTCAAACGGGACGGCAGGCGCTCCGACGCCGTACTCGAATCATCGGACGCCGCATGGGTCGACCTGTTCGCATTGGCGGTTTCCGAGGAGAACGCGGCAGGCGGACGCATCGTCACCGCGCCTACCAACGGTGCGGCTGGCGTCATTCCGGCGGTGCTCCACTATTATTGGCATTTCGTGGATCATGCGGATGAGGATGGTGTGGTGACGTTCCTGCTGACCGCAGGGGCGATTGGATACTTGTTCAAACGCAACGCGTCCATTTCCGGTGCCGAAGTCGGATGTCAAGGCGAGGTCGGCACAGCCTGTTCCATGGCCGCGGCGGGGCTGTGCGCCGTGATGGGCGGCACGCCTCACCAAGTGGAGAATGCCGCGGAAATCGGTATCGAGCACAATCTGGGACTGACCTGCGATCCGGTCGGTGGTCTGGTGCAGATTCCCTGCATCGAACGCAACGCCATGGCGTCCAATACCGCCATCAACGCGGTCCGTATGGCCATGCTGGGCGACGGCACGCATATCGTGAGTCTTGACCAAGCCATCAAAACCATGAAGGACACCGGCGAGGACATGATGGCCAAGTACAAGGAGACGTCGAAAGGCGGTCTTGCGGTCAATGTTGTTGAATGCTAGCGATGGATGGTGCTAATCTTGGTGACACTGTGTTTTTTCAAGGAGGTTCACCATGGCATCTGAAATGCCTGTTGTCAATGCCGAATTCGGCGATCGCCCGACCATCGAATTCCCGACTGAGATCGCTCCCGCCGGCCTGAAGGTCGTGGAGCTCTTTGAAGGCAATGGCCCGATGGTCCGCCGTGGAGACACCGTCACCGTCAACTACCATGGTGTGGTCTGGGGCAAGGACACCCCGTTCGACTCCAGCTTCGACCGTCACCAGCCGGCCACGTTCGGCATCGGTGTGGGACAGGTCATCAAGGGCTGGGATCAGACCGTTCCGGGACATAACGTCGGTTCCCGCCTGGTGGTGTCCATTCCGCCGGAGTACGGTTATGGCTCCCGTGGCGTTCCGCAGGCCGGCATCGGCGGCGAGGACACGCTGGTGTTCGTGATCGACATCATCTCCACCCGCTGATTGACGGGTATCATTCTTCCAAGGTCAAGGAGGATAACATGGCCGAAGAAAAGACGATCCTGCTGACGCAGGAGGCGTACGACAAGATGAAAGAAGAACTCGCCTGGCGTGAGGGCGAGTACCGTGACGAGATTCTGTCCAAGGTCTCCGCGGCGCGTGCCGAAGGCGATTTGAGCGAGAACGGCGGCTATCAGGCTGCCCGTGAGGCGCAGCGCGTGAATCAGGGACGCATCGACGAACTGACCGTCAAACTGCGCAATGCGAAGATTCTGACTGCGCCCAAGGCCGGTGAGGTCGGTGACGGATCCCTAGTGACCCTTGAAGTCAACGGACGTGAAATGGTGTACGTGCTTGGCACGCGAGACCTGTCCATCGCCACGGATTACAGCATCATCAGTCCTGAATCGCCGATTGGCGCCGCCATCAATGGCGCTCATGCCGGAGATACGGTGACCTATACCGCTCCGAACGGCCGTGAGATTTCCGTGACCATCAAGGAAGCCAAGCCGCTCGCCTGACATACGTGTGACGAAAACAACAGCCCGTTCCTCCATCGCATTCGTACGATGAGGGGACGGGCTTATTTTGTTTTGTCCATGTGGGGTTGATTACGCCTTAGGGCCACAATTGCACGATCACCATGTAGATGGCCACCATGTGGCAGGCGTATCCCGCCACGGTTCCGGTATGGAAGATCTCATGGAAGCCGAACACCTTCGGCCAGGGGTCGGGCTTGCGCAGCGCATACACGATGGCTCCGGCGATATAGCAGGCGCCGCCGGCACACAGCAGTATCACCACGGTAGGTCCGGCATAGGGGGACATCCAGAACAATCCCATGAACGCGACGCCGGACACGCCGAAAATAATATAGACAAGAACATAAAGCCAGCGAGGCGCGCTGATCCAGATGACATGGATGATGAGCGCCACTGTGGTGCAGATCCACATGCCCGCGATGATGGAATCACGCCAGAATGGCGTGAGCGCGAAGGAAACGGGCGTATAAGTGCCGGCGATCAGCAAAAAGATGTTCATATGGTCGATGCGACGGAGCACATCGGTAACCCGTGGTGACCAATCTCCCAGATGATAACAGGCGGAATTGCCGAACAGTACCAGCGAGCAGGTCATGAACACGGCGCACGCCCATTTGAGCCCGGTGCCATGAGCGAGGCAGATCAGCACGATGCCCGCGGCAAGAGCCAGGGGAGTGGCGATGGCGTGGATCCAGCCACGCAGGAGCGGCTTTGGCCTGCCATGCACGTCGAGTCTGATTTTGCGTTCGATTTCGGCGGGGACGATGCCTTCGATTTTTGCGGCATGGGCTTCGCCTTTGGCGATGGCACGTTTGGCTTTTGCATCCGCCTTGCGTCGAATGTTCTCGGCCTTATTGTGCGCCTTCACGCGAATGGTCTCAGCTTTCGCCTGCAGGGCCTGCTCGCGTGCTTCGGCGATGACCGCGCGTTTCGCCTCGATTTCTGCGTTTGTAGGTTTCGCCATCGGATGCCTCCACTATAAGTTACGGAACCGTAACCTACGTTAGCGTAACCGTCGGATATGTCAATCGGCGTTTCCGCATTATACGTGGGCATATGGTATGCAACCTCGCCATTGATGCGTATTATGGTTGCATGGCTGATTTCTCACATATCCTGATGACCCGTCCGGATTTCGGTGACGACGATCGTGAATGGTTGCACCAGTTGGTGGCCGATTGGCAGGTGATTGCCGATTTGAGTTTCGCCGACTTGCTGCTAATCCTGCAGAACGGCGAGGGCAAGTACATCATTGCCGAGCAATGCCGTCCGTCCACGGTGATGAGTCTGAGAGCCGAGGATGTGGTCGGCAACGTCGTCCCGGAATCCCTGTGCGCCGAGCTTGACGCGGCCATGGACTCCGAATCGGTGTTCCGCTCCTCGAAACTGCGTACGGTCGGCAAGGCCAAGGTCTGCAACGTGTACGCCCCGGTGCGTCATAATGGCAAGACGCTTGGCTTGGTGGTCCGCGAGACCAACATGGCCACACGCGAATCGAACGGCCGTTATGAGTCCGAAAGCATCAGCGCCGGCAAACAGCTGTATGAGATGATTCCGCGCGGCCAGTTCCCGTACCGTAACCCGGTTATGAACCAGCGCCATAACGCACGTGTGGCGGATGGCTTCATCGTGCTCACCGTCGACGGCATCGTCCGATACGCGTCTCCGAACGCCATCAGCTGTTTCCGTCGTTTGGGATCGGTCAGCACCATGCAGGGGGAGTATCTGAGCGAGATTGGCACCAAACTGCTGCATGAGAACGATCCGGTGCTGGAAACGCTGCCATTGGTACTGAGCGGCAAAGCCGCGGTGGATTCCGAATTGGACGCCAACAAAGCCGCGGTGTCCATGCGCTCTCTGCCGTTGATGGACGCCAATGGTCGCGTGGGTGGTATCGTGCTGTGCCGTGACGTCAGCGAATTGCGCCGCCGCGAGAAGGAATTGCAGACCAAGGACGCCACCATTTCCGAGATTCACCATCGTGTGAAGAACAATCTTCAGGCGGTATCCGCGTTGCTGCGCTTGCAGGCGCGCAAGACCAAGTCCGAAGAGGTCAAAAAGGAGCTCAAGGAAGCACAGCGCCGCGTGCAGACCATCGCCATGGTGCATGAGGGATTGAGCCAGACCGCCGATGAGATCGTCGACTATGACAAGGTCATTTCCAACCTGCTTAAGATGGCCGTCGATTTGGCTACGATGCGCGACCAGCACATCGATGTCGATTTCGTAGGCAAATTCGGCATGATGCCGGCACAGGATGCCACGCCGCTATCGTTGGTGCTTACCGAACTGATCACCAATTCGGTGGAACACGGTTTCGAAGGACGTAAGGAAGGACATATCACGATTTCCGTGGGCCGCGGTGGCAATAACCTCAACGTGGTGGTGGAGGATGATGGCACCGGCTTGGCGGATGAGGAGCATGATGGCATGGCTCGCTCTTCCGGATCAGGGCTTGGAACACAGATCATCAACACGTTCGTCACCAATGATTTTGGCGGAACGGTGCATTGGGAGCCACGTCGCGGTGGTGGTACCCGTGTGGTGCTCGACATGAAACTGCGTGCCGCGCAAGATAACTGACCTCTAGAACTGGAATGGCATATGGAAGGGCCGGTCGGATTCCATCGAATCCGACCGGCCCTTCCATATGCCCTGAAAAGAATCAGACCTGCATCTGCATGGCCTGCGAGCGACGTGCACGCATCGCGCGCCGCTTGAGCGCGCGCCGCTCGTCTTCGCTCAGACCGCCCCAAACGCCGTAGTCCTGATTGGTGTCGAGCGCGCATTTCAGACACGCGTCAATCACCTTGCAGGTACGGCAAACGGCCTTGGCTTCTTCGATTTGCTGATAGGCGGCACCGGTGTTGCCGACCGGGAAAAACAGTTCCGGATCCTTATCCCGGCACGCGGCCTTGGCTCGCCAATCGAAAGCACTGCTCATGTAATCGCCTTCCTCTTGCCATAAGTGGCGTTCTATCCGTTATTTAGATAACCACGAATCGGATGATTTTTCAAGACTTTTTCGCAAAAGAAGCCAGGTTTTTTTTAGAATCCTTGGAATTCCGCGCATTGCACGGGACATGCCCGTGCTTGTTGGATGAAGACCCCACGCCCGGCAATGGCATAGTCATCGACGCCGAAACCGTCGAGAACCGCGCTGGGAATCCCCATCATCACATCGGTGGCTCTCTCTCCGCAAGGAAACGCAACACGTGTGAGGCAACGTTCAAGTAGGGTGCTTTGCGGCTTTTCCACAGCTGCGATTACCGTGACGGACGGATCGGCGAGTGCGGTCTTGAGCTTATCGGCTTCGGGCATGGCTGCGAAAGGGGAGAGCAATTCGTCGGCGTCATCCACGAACCATATGGTGCGTTCGTGCTGCGGCGATGTTCTGCCGTCGTCGGTGGTCCATTCGCTGTTCGTCTTGCGTGTGAACCGGATGGTGCAGCGACCGGATTCATAGAGACGGCTGGCGCAGCAGAGCAGCAGATTGGTTTTGCCGCTTCCGCATGCGCCAATCACGGCGATGTTGCCGTGTCCTACGTCAAGGAATGCGGTGGAGATGAGTACACCGTCGTCGCTCAAAGCAAAAGGCACATGGTGCCATGCCTCTCGCTGTGGCGCCGTCAAATCGTCTTTGCCTGCATGTGGTGCGAGCGGCGCGGAGAACAAAGGGGAGGGATTGGTGGTGCCGCTGAATGCCGATGCGGTGTTGATGGCATGCACCAAGGAATCAATGTCATGGACCGCGCTGCAGCGGAAAGGAACAGTGCGTTGACCGTCATGACAGTAAGCGGCACCGGGGAAGGCCGGTGGAATCAAAGCTGCATCCTTGGTGCCGATCAGTTCATTCGATTGCATTTGGTCGGTGACGCGTAGGCAGATGCTCAGCGATATGTTGGCCTTCATATCGGCATGGACCTGACCCATGGGATTTTGCGTGCATACGATGAGATGCATACCCAAAGAGCGTCCGAGCGACGCCAATCGATTGAGTCGCTGCATATAGTCGGGTAGACGGTCGCGCAATGCATGGAATTCGTCAATGACCACCACGAGCCGTGCAGGGGGATGGGAAAGCTGGTCGAATCTGGAAACGCGTTCGGCACTTACCAAGGCCTCCCTGCGTGCCAATTCTTGTTCTATGGCGTTCAGCGCACGGACGGCATGGGCGAGGTCAAGATCGCAGACGTTGCCCACGGTATGCGGCAGACGCTCCAAAGCGTTGAAGGTCGATCCTCCTTTGAAATCCAGAAAGACGAAATGGAGGGTTTGAGGACTATGCCGAATCGCCAATGCCATGCACCAACTGATCAGCAGTTCGGATTTCCCCGAGCCTGTGGTCCCCGCGACCATGGCATGTGGTCCGGATGATGCCAGATCTATATGGAATATGCCATGTTCTGACATGCCGATGCCGTTCGTTGGGGAACGGACAAGCCAATTACGCACGATGGTGCGCCATATGAGCGGGTCGTTGTCCAGGCCATGCAGATGCTCAAAACTTATGGACGGCATGTCGGCGAAAAGCTGAGCATGGTCGATTTCGTTTCCGTTATGATGCGTTGGAACCGGCGAATCGCTTCCAGTAATGGTGTTGCTGTTCGTTTCTTCATGCCTGACGCGCATGATCATGGTGATGAGCATCAATGCGCTGCCGAGCAGACTCGGAGCGAGCATCGCCGCATAGAGCCAATGACGTTGCATACACATGACAATCAGCATGATGAGCTGCGCCAGCAAAGGCGCGCTCCAACTCAATACAGTGAGATGTTGTTCGCTTATACGGTGAGGGGCCTTTTTGTTCATACGGCCAGCATGGGCAAGAGCGGCGGCATGCCGCAAGCCAATATGAGGGTTGTGGTCGGAGGATGTGGGTTATCCACATCCTCCGGCGTGTCGTCAGTTTTGCTGTTCGGCCAGCGTGCCCACGGTTCCTGCGGAATGCGTGCCGTGTGAGAGTTCGGAGAAAAGCTGGATGTTCTTCGCGTCATTCAGCAGAACGCACGATCCGACCCCATCGACGTAATAGTCCGGATCGGTCCAATACACGCTTCCCGAAATGCCATCCTTGCCTGAGGCGCTTTTGAAAGCCAACGCCATCCGAAGCAGAGAGGAAGTCGATGCTTTCTCATCCACGGTTACGGAGCTCAACGCCGCTGCGGCGACCTTTTTGGTCTTGTTGAAATTCGTGAGCGTCTGTTTGGAAGCGCCCTTCTTGACGATGGCGTTGATCACCTGGCGCTGACGTGCGGCACGGCCGAAATCGCCTTGCACATCGGCATATCGCATACGGGAGAACGCCAAAGCGGTGTTGCCGTCCACGGTGTGGCATCCGGCGGTCCAGTTCATACCCGAATAAGGGTCATTCACATTCTGGTCGTAGCATAGGTCCACGCCTCCCAAGGCATCGACCACTTTGACGAGTCCGCCGAAGCGGACCATTGCCACATGGTTGATTTTCTGGCCGGTGATGTCCTCCACCTCGTTGACCAACTGTTTGCGGCTGTACAGCTGCGCCACGGCGTTGATCTTCATATAGCTCCCATCGATTTCCACCAGGGAATCGCGAGGAATGGAAATCAGCGAGGACGATCCTGTCTTCGGCTTGGTGAGTACAAGAATGGTGTCGGTTCTGAAACCTTCGACGTCGCCGGCGTCTCCGATGGTGCCCTCACGTTCGTCGGAGCCAAGAATAAGCCAGCTTTCGCCGGCGGTGTCCGCTTTGGATGTCAGCCAGGTCTGTTTGTTGAGCTGGTCATCGACCCAGTTCCAAGCGGAGAATACCCCTATTCCCAGTGCGAGAATCAGTACAAGGAAAATGGAAAGGACGATACGTCCGACGCGAGGTCTTCTTTTTGGCACGGAAGCCGTCGCTGGAGAGGATGGAACAGATCGGAGCGCCGTGGAGACGGAGGATGACCCCCGGAACTGCTGCGTTGGATTGGCCGTGCGGGTATGTTCTGGAGCGAAGGACACCGGAGATGATGAAGGGTTTCTTCTTGTCTCGCTCGTTGCCCGTGCCGCAGGCTGGAAGCTTTGCGGAACCGAGGAAGAAGGACGCGCCGTGCGTTTGGCCGGTTTTACAGATGATGCATGGTCAGAACGTTTCGCCGGTGCGAAACTCGCTGGCTGGCTCGGTGCGCTTTGCGAGCGGGAGGAATCCGTGGACGGCATGGTTTTTTTGCGTCCTGATGACGGAATGAAACTTGGTGGCACGCTCGTAGGCTCTTTTGCTCCTTTGCCTTCACTCATGGTTCCTCCAAAAAGATTCGTCCCTGCGTCATACGTTGAAAGGGGACGTGATTGCGTGGTCTACGTCAGTTCTTTGCCGGAACGGCACATACGGTCGCATTAAGGTATCGATCCGCAAGGCCGATGTACTGGCCCGTGGTCGCGTCATGAATGGAGCCGTCATCCGGGTCGACGGTGCCGCCAGTGCTTGGATCGACCAACGTGCCGTCGGATTTGGTGATCAGTCCCGTGACGGGATCGGGAGTCTCGGCAGTGGTGTCCGACTGGTTGCTGTCGGTCGTGCCGGAATCGTCGGAGCTGGCTGAATTATCTGAACTGGTGTCGGAGGAGTCGCCCGAGTTTGAATCGGCGGTATCGAAAATCGGCTTGCCCGCTCGCATCTTCTCCCAGAGATTGTCGGCTTCGTCGGTCCAGACGGAACGGTTGGGGTCGGACGGTGCTGGGACCACGGGGACGGTCTGGGTCTGCAGGTTGGTCATGGTGAAATTCTTCAGGCTCATGGCAAGTCCCGCCAAAGCCGCGGTATCAGCCATGCCTTGGGATATGTTGAGCGATTTCAGCGCGGATTTCGCCAGCTGGTACAGCTGCGCGGTATCAGTGAACAGATTCTTGCTGAGCGCCTCGCTCATCAGCTGCTTGATAAGATACTGCTGACGTGTGGTACGCGAGGTGTCGGATCCGTCTCCTATGCCGTGACGGATCCGGGCGTACTGCGTCGCCGCAACGCCGTCAAGATGGTGCATGCCCTTGTCGAGATTGAGTCCGGTGTACGGGTCGTTGACGTTCTGCGGAATGCACAGGTCCACGCCGCCGACTGAATCAATCATCTTGACCAGGCCGGCGAAGTCCACGACGATGAAGTTCTGAATATTCAACCCGGTGAGACTGTTCACGGCGTTCAGCGTGCAGCTGGCCGCCGAGGAGAGATCTCCGCCGGTTTTGTAGGCACCTGCGAAGATGGAATTGAACATGACGTTATACTGTGCGGGAATCGTGCCCTTCGACGTTTCGCACTGAGGCACGTCCACCAGGGAATCTCGTGGAATGGAGACCAGGTTGATTTCCGTGCGGTCGGCGGAGATCTGCACAATCATGGCGGTGTCGGCCTGATGGTTGCCGATGACGTCATCGAAACTGCCTCCGATGGCTTGGTTCTCCGCGCCGTCACGGGAATCCTGTCCGATCAGCACGAACTCGATCGGCTTGCCGGAGTTCGGATCGATGATGGATGCGTCCGTATTCAGGGAACCCTGGCCGATCACGCCGACCGAATTGTTCTTGATGATGCCATTGACGTCCATCCAAGTAGCGGCAGCTGCAGTGCCGACGAACACCAGAGTCGCGGCGATTGCCGCGGCGACTGCGGTCCTGACGTGATGCTGCACGCGATATCCCAGGCTGTGACGTGGTTTCGCATCCTGAAGACCATTGATGTTAGGAAGCTTATTGCCGGTTGATGACGTTGCCACGGTGTTGCCTTCCTGATTGAGATGCGCGTTTGACGCAATGCTTTTAGAACCTACCACTATCCAAATGGGCAATTATAGGGTTAATGGCCGATTTTCACCGATTCTGCGACTGTAGACCCCAGATTGGGCTGAACTTTAGCATGGATTTTCTGAAATATAGGCATTGACACGGGGAAACTTGACAAAATTACATTGCGTGTGTGTAATTTGAAGCGGTGTGAAAGTATGCGCATAAAAGGTGCGCACACAATTATGGGAGGACTCATGTGGGGCGTGACTGATGAGTCTTCTGAGAATCCGCTTGCTGAACTGTGGGGTTTGTTCAAGCGGGATGATGACGTGTCTTGGCAGTACAAAGCGCTGTGCTCGCAGACCGATCCCGAAGCATTCTTCCCGGAAAAAGGCGGTTCCACCAGGGATGCGAAGAGGGTTTGCGCCCAGTGTGAAGTCCGTGAACAGTGTCTGAAATGGGCCATCGACCATGATGAGCGTTTCGGTATCTGGGGCGGTATGAGCGAGCGTGAGCGTCGTCGCTACAAAAAAGAGCACAAGGAACGGGCTTGAAGGCATGGTGCGTCCCGTGCGTACACTTAAATTATGAATTCTAACGCCAGCAGCGATATCCAGACAATCGTGACCGATGTGCTGAACAGCAGACCGTATACGCATCGGCAGGACGTCGATATGTCCGTGGCTGCGGTGATCACCGCGCAGCATGACCTTCGATTCCTCGCTTCTACCGTTGGAGCGGTGCTTGCACAGCGCATGCTTCCAGGAATGATCGTTATCGCCGATTGCACGGGGCAGATCGAGCAGCCCATGCAGATGACCTTCGATGTCATTCACTCATCACAGGATGTGCTTACGGAAGTGCCGGAAGCCAAAACGGTGAGGGTCATTCTGGTGGGAGTGAAGCAGGCGGCGTCCTTCATGGACGCTGTAACGCGTGCGATGGATCAGATCGGCATTGATGCCGGCATCCGCGCGTTGTGGACCTTGCATGACGATTCGCGGCCGGCGGATGACCGGTGCTTCGAGACGTTGCTGGATGCGTGGAGAAACACGCCGACAGCCGCGCTGCTCGGTGCCAAGCAGTTGGATTGGCAGGCGAAGAACCTGCACAATGTGGGTTTGTATGCCGGGCACCATGATGTCGTTTCCTTGGTGGTCGACGGCGAGCCTGACCAGGAGCAATATGACGGGCGTCAGGATGTACTGTCGGTCTCCCTATCGGGCGCGTTGGTGCCGTTGGCTACGTTGCGTGCGTTCGAAGGGGCTGACCCCTGGTTCGGCACCTTCGCGGAATCCACGGACCTGTGCCGCCGCATATGTCTTGGCGGTGGGCGTGTCGTAGTGGTTCCCCAGGCTCGCATCGCCCACAGAAGAGCCCGATTCGAAGGAATCCGTTCCAAGAACGGGCGCCCTGTGGAAGACGAGGACGGTCGCATCGATCCGTATCTTGCCGTACGCGAGGCGAATGCCAAATACGCGTACACTGACATGCACCGTTCATGGTGGCCGTTGCTTTGGCTGTGGTCCATCATCCAGTCGTTGGGATTGGCCGTGCTTTGCTTGGCGCGCAAACAGCCGTATCATGCATGCTGCGAGCTGGCGATGCCGTGGCGTGCGCTGCTGCGTCTGCGGGGTGCTTGGCGCGCCCATGCGCGGTTGCGCAGGCAAAGCAAGGTCACGCTTAAATCGCTATCCACGCTGTCTGCGAATCATCGGCAGGTCAGGGAATGGCTCGACCGTCGCCGTGCGTTGCGCGACCAGAGGGATGTCGTGCTGCTCAGTCCTCTTGAGAAGGACCATCTGCGTAAACGGTTGCTGCGTAGATGGGGATTGGCCTTCGGCGCGGCGCTGATTGCCGGCATATGGATAGTCGTGCTGTATTGGGACGTGCTTCGTTCCGTATGTTCGGGTGCGTCGATGTATTCCGCACAGCTGTTGCCCACGGGCGCGAGCTTCACCCAGTTGCTTCATACCGCGACCACGTCATGGTCGTATGCCTCAGGCACGGGCATCAGTGCGCCTAACGCGCCATGGCTGTTGGTGCTTGCGCTGGCGTCGGTGCTCACTGGTGGACATGTTGCCGGAGCTGTCGGACTGATGTTCTTCCTTGCAGCCCCGCTCATGGTGTTTTCCTTCTGGGCGCTGGCCGGCATCTTCACCCGCTCGGATGCGGTGCGCTGCGTGGTCGCGTTGGCGTGGTTCGCGTTGGCGTTGTCCATGGGACTTTATGATGACGCGGATGTCACGATGCTGACGGTCATGGTGTTTCTTCCGGCCGCTTTCGCCTTCTCGTTCCGTGCGGTCGGCATGTATCGGACGGAGGATCTGGTCAATCCCCACGCGTCGGTCCAGGCGGCGGCGGTTGCGGCGCTGTGTTTCATTCCGGTCGTCGCCGCGCAGCCGCAGTTGTTGCTGCCGCTGATGCTCACCTTCCTGGGATTCCTGCTGTTCGTCCGCTCCCATAAGCCCGCGTTGCTTCTGATTCCGCTTCCGGCGGCGTTCGTATGCGCGCCGACGTTGGTCAATGCCGTTCGTTTCGCTTCCGACGGTACATGGCGTCAGCTGTTCGGCAGCGTCATGCTGCCCTCCTCCGCGCATGATGGCAAACCGGTCGTCGCGAATCTGTCCGATCTGTTGCTGCGGGTGTTCGGCATCGGCGCCGACGGTGGCGCATGGCGGTATGTGGCGGTTTCCATACTGGCGTTGATCGTATTGCTGGCCGCGGTGTCATTGGTGTTGCCTTTCGTGCTGCGCGTGTCCCGTATGATGTGGATCGCCGTGTTCGCGGGATTGGCGACGGCCTTGCTGTCCGCGGCGATTGCGGTGGCCGTCGATGTGGATGGTCCGGTCTCCGGTTCCATGCTTCCGGGAACCACATATGCGATGATGGGCTTGCTCGCCTGCATCTGCATGATGTCGGGCGGCGCGGTTCGACGTTTCGTCATGCTGAGACAGCATGAGAAGACCGGCGCCGTCGAAATCGAAGGACGTGGCTCGAAGGCAGTGTCGATTGCCTCGCATGTGGGTCGTGCCGTATTGGTTTGTCTGTTGGCCGTCTCCGTCGTGGCCTGTGCGGGATTCAACTATGTCGAATGCGATCACAGCCAGGTAAAGACCAGCGATGCTGGACTGCCGATGGTGGCGACCGATTTCCTTGGGCAGGATGATGCACGTCGCGTGCTTGCCTTGCGTGCCGATAGCGCCGAATCGGTCAGCTACAGTGTGATGCGTACCGGTCGTGGCGACTTGATTGACAGCTCTCCCGCGCAACGCGTCGAAGTGGTTTCGGGACGTTCCGACGGGTCCAGCAGAACCATTGCGCAGGATTGCGCCCAGTTGCTGGCCAATGCCGATTCCGATGCCATCAACGAGCTTGGCAAGTTGGGTTTCGGCGGCATTTACGTTATCAAGCAGAACGGCGACAAAGCGCAGCGAGAGGCCTCGAACCAGCTCAATTCGAACATTGGAGCCTCCGACGGGACACAGAATGTCGTCAGTCTGGATAATGGCACGTATTATCGTTTGACGGTTCAGGATCTATCCAAGCAGCATATCGATCGAAGCGGGCTTGATAAGGCCGGCTCAAGTGTGTGGCGTCGTTCATGGCTGTGGTGCATGGGCGTCGTTCTTGTAGCGTATTGCCTGGTGGCGCTTCCGCGCATTCGTCGTCAGGGTCTGGAGGAAGCATGAGCAGACATTCTCGTCCCAATACGCCTTTGCGTATTGCGCTTGCCGTAATCTCGGTGTTGCTCATCGTGGTCCTGATGGCCGTGACGCTCATATACCGGCCATCATGGCTGCATGCGGACACGCCCACGGTGGAACGCTCCTCGGTGGGTCGTACCGTCAGCCCCCGGCAGCGGCAGACGTACTGCCCGTCTCGCATGACCATTGCCGATACCGATGCCTATGGAGATAGCGAATACCAGGCATCCAACGGCAATATCGCGTCTTCCGCGAGATACGCCGCCTTCGGTTCGGTGTTCCATTCATCCGTCGCCTCGATGGGAACCGACATGACGGCATCCGTGTCGATGCTGGACAAAAAAGACGACTCGTCCGATGACATCTTTGTGGCTTCCGGCAATGTCGATGACGGCTCCCGATTGCAAGACACGCGTCTGCTGACGGCTTCGAACGGTACCGGCGCGGTTTCCTCAGTGATGTCATGGGCCACGGACGGTGATTTGAAGGGCGTATCAGCAGCCTCCTGCGTCGTGCCGGCGCTGAAACAGGCGTTCCTGCTTTCCGGTACGAAGACCGGCTTGACGCAACAGCTTGTTGTGGCCAATCCCTCCGCCAAGGACACATCGGTGACCATCAGAATCTGGGGCTCCGACAAATCCGGCGCACTGGCGCTCTCCACCGGATCGACGCTGACCGTGGCCTCAGGCAAGGAAACGGTACTGAATCTTTCCGCAGCTGCTTCCGGCCAAGACGCGCTGTATGCCACGGTGACTGGAACGGACACTCCTGTGGCCGCAATCGTCCGCACCGTCTCCATGGACGGATTGACCTCAAAGGGATCGGATTACGCGCTTCCGAATAACGCTTTCGCGAAATCTCTGGCCCTCTACGGCTTGAATGGCGGAGACCATGCGACACTGTACCTGTATACGTCCCGCAAAACGGATGTCACCGTATCCTGGATCGACTCCAAGGGGGCACAGCAGACCAATCAGCAGGAGCTGAAGGCGAACCGCGCGTCCGCCATCGATCTTGGAGACGTTCCAAAATCCGCTACCGGCATCGCCATAGCCGCTTCCGAACCGGTGTCTGCCACGGCGAAGATTTCAGACGATGGCCCCGATGGGCAGTCCGATTTCGCCCTAGTCAATGCGTCCGCTCCGGCGAAGATCTCCGCCATCGCGGTTCCTGACCAATCCACCGCGACGGTAGGCTTCGTCAACACCGCGGATGGGGATCGGACCGCGATCGTGACGGCTTACGACACGGACGGCAAACAAGTGGACAGGCGTGAAATCGCCATCCGTCCCTCGGCCTCGACGTCGGTGCGCATCGCCGATATTAATGATGGCGATGTCGCCGCCATCCGTTTGAAGGATCCCGCCCAAGCCGTGGTCTGGAATCTTCGTGTCGGACAGAAAGATGTGTCCGGTGCGAAACTCGCCGGACTTGCCATCATCGGCGCCGTCGATTTGAAGGAGGCCAGAGAGCAGGTCTGGGCGAATCAGGATATGACTGTTGTCCGTTGAAAGTCACATGCCCCAATCAGGATCTATTTCTTCCGGACGGCGTCCGTAGATTTCCGCCAGACGTGAGACCACCTCGTCCCTGATTGCGAATTGCAGGTCCATACGGTTACGGGCATGCGATTGCAGCGGCATGCGGTACAGCACGATACGGGGTGGAATGCCGTGCCCGGCGGGAAATGACTGCGATCCAAGATGCGGAACGTCCTCCCAAGGCGCGGGATCGGATGGCGGAACATCCTCCACAGCGAATTGGACCGGAGCTATGAGCTCAGGCCATGCCCCGTTGAGTCTGCGGATTTGCGCCACCAGCATATCGTCGAACATACCGCTTCTGGTACGGTACCGGGGCAGTCTGGTACCAAATATGGGCGTACGCGTGCCACGTCCATGGCGGTTGCGGTATATCGGGGTCTCCCAAGGCATCTGTTGCATGGTTTCTACCTTATCAGGGCTTATTCGAAACATGCGATACCATGGTATGGGCTGCTCGACAAGGGGAGAAATGATCATGGCGGATATTTCCGTACCTTATTGGAACATCGTTGATGTCAACATGCTGTGCGAAGGCGCGCGGCTGATTGGGTTTGACCTCGACAACACGTTGGCGCGGTCCAAGAAACCTATGAAAGCGGACATGGCCGAATGCTTCTCTGCATTGACATCATTGATTGACGTCGCGGTGATCACCGGCGGCAAATACTCGTTGCTGCAAAGTCAGGTGGTGGACAGGCTGTCCGACCATGCCGACAAGTCGAAACTTCACCTCATGCCGACCAGCGGAACCCGCTACTACCGGTGGGACGGGCAACGGTGGGGGAAAGTGTTCTCCCACGATCTAAGCGACGAGGACCGTGCCAAGGCGAAGGAATCGCTGGAACGGAATGCTCGTGAGCAAGGCATTTGGGCCACTCATGTCTGGGGCGAGCGCATCGAGGACAGAGGCAGTCAGATCACCTTTTCCGCATTGGGGCAGCTTGCCCCCGTCGAGGCCAAGGAGGCTTGGGACCCCACCAACGAGAAGAAGAACCGATTGGCCTGTGCGGTTGCTGCCGAACTACCGAATCTTGAAGTAAGACCTGGAGGCTCCAGCAGTGTTGATATCTCGCAGCGTGGCGTCGATAAGTCGTTCGCCGTCCGTGAACTCGCGGATATTCTCGATATCGAGGTCGGCCAGATCGTGTTCATCGGAGACCGGATGGAACCCGACGGCAATGATTATCCCGCGGCGAAGGCCGGCACAAGGGCTGTCAAAGTGAACGGTCCCGCGGATACCGTGAAATTATGCGGCGAGATCATTGCCAGATTGTCCCGATGACGGAGCCGGCGTGAATCTGATGGCGGGTTCATTCGCGCATATGGCGAATCTGTTGTTCCCACGAGGCTGTGCGGGATGCGACAAGCCTGATGACGTGTTGTGCGATGCCTGTCTTGCGTCATTCGACTGCGAACTGTCCCAACCATTGGAAACGGCTGAGATGGGTCGATGGTTCGCGTGCGGATGGTATCGGGGTGCCGCCAGACAGTCGATTCTGGCATGGAAAGACCACGGAGACGAGGAATGCGACCGTCCGTTCTCGGATGCGTTGTGCAGGCTTGCGGAACGCGCCGGTGTGATTGACGCCATGGATGGCGTTCGTGAGATCTGCGATACCATACTGGTCGTTCCCGCGTCGTCGTCGATTGCTTCCATGCGTCAGCGCGGACGACGGCACATGATGCCGCTGGCAAAACGGTTGTCGGCGTTTCTACGGTGCCGGACAGGTTTCCGCGTACAGGTATGCGATGCGTTGACGAACAAAGGAATCAAAGGCAAATCCGTCGAGACCAAGGGCACGGAACAGAGGGCGCAACGCCTTAAGGGGCATGTCATGGTTCGTCCGGGCGTCACCCTTCAAAACAAGGCGGTGATTCTGGTGGATGACATCGTCACCTCTGGAGCCACCATGCGTCGTTGTGTTGACGCTCTAACTTCACAGGGAGCTTTGGTCATTACCGTGCTGGCGTTGGCACACACTCCGGCCGGCAGACCTTTGACGGCGTAAATCGTCACTCGTCATCGGAAATGTGATATTTCGGCAAAGTGATTTCGAAATCGGCGCCGCGCGGATCATCCACCACTCGTACCGTGCCGCCATGCAACTGCGCCGCCCATCGGGCGATTGACAGTCCAAGACCGGTTCCTCCCGATTCGGTACCTGGTCCCGTCTTGCCTTTGACGAATCGACGGAAGATATCGGACCGCGCTTCTTGGGGAATCTGCGAGCCGAAGTTGACGACATTCGTCACAATCGTGCCGAAATCCTTGTTTTCATGCGCTTCGATGAGCACCGCGGTATTGTCTGCGGAGTGTTTGAGCGCATTGGCGATGATATTGGTGAACAACTGGCGCAGACGATCCTGATCGCCTTCCATTTCGATGTCGTCGGGCACGTGGATTTCGATATTGTGGGCATGCCCGGCATCGGCGATTTCCAACGGTTCCACGGTTTCGTCGATGAAATCCGCGAAATTGAATTTATCGATCTGCAGGCTCGCCGCACCGGCTTCCATGCGGGACAAATCAAGCAGAAACGCGATCAGATCCGACAAACGGTGCGTTTGGTTGAGAATGCTTTCCAGATTCGATGGGGTCGGTTCCACAACGCCGTCGGCCATGTTCTCGACCATGGCCTGCAACGCGGATACAGGCGTACGCAGCTCGTGGCTCACATTGGCTACCATGTCCCGTCTCATCTGGTCGGCATGCTGCAGTTCCTCCGCCATCTCATTGAAAGACAAAGCCAGCTGTCCGACTTCGTCGCGGCTGTTGGCATCGACATGCACCCGGACGGTGTAGTCGCCGTCCGCCATAGCTTCCGCGGCATCCCGCATCTCGCGCAGGGGAGAGGTGAGTCCTCTAGAGAAGAAATAGGTGATGCCCAAAGCCACGGCAAGGGTGATCGGCATGGCTATCCACAGGCTCAATCCGACTTTGAGCAGGAACCAAGCCATGATGAATGCGATGATGGTGGAAATGGTGATCAGCACGCTCAATTCCATTTTGAGCGAAGAGAACAAACCAATAGGGCGTTCGGTATCCAACGGATTGACCGAACGCCCTGGTTTTGAATCAGTGGTACGCATACCACCAAATCTTAGCGCATCATACTATTCTTCCGGCGGTTCGAACGCGTAGCCTACGCCATGCACGGTTCGAATGGTCTTCGAACCCAGCTTGTGACGTAGCGCCTTGACATGCGAATCCACAGTACGGGTGCCGGACGCATCCACCCAATCCCACACTTCCTCGAGCAGCTTCTCGCGAGTGAGCACGGACTTCGGCTTGCGGGCCAAAGTGGCCAGCAAATCAAATTCCGTTGGGGTCAAATGCACCTGCTCCCCATTGACGGTGACGATACGCTGGGCCGGATCGATGACCAGAGAGCCGAAATCAAGCAGTTTCTCGTTTTCGGAGTTCTTGGCGATGACCTTCGCCCTGTCCACACGACGAAGTAGCGCCTTGCACCGGGCGATGAGCTCGCGCATGGAGAACGGCTTGGTCATGTAATCGTCGGCTCCGGCACCAAGACCGATGACCTTGTCGGCCTCGTCGTCTCGCGCCGTCAGAATCAGCACAGGCACAGGACGTTCAGCCACGATGCGCTTGGTGGCCTCAAGACCATCCATCACGGGCAGCATGATATCCATGATGACCAGATCCGGACGGAGTGTGGAAGCGGCCTGGACGGCGCTGGCGCCGTCGGAAGCCACGCGCGCGGTCCAACCCTCCGCAGTGATGCGCTGCGCGATGGCGGTGGCCAAGGTCGGTTCATCTTCGACCACCAGAACGGTACGTGGAATTACTGTGGATTGTGCTGATGAATTGAGCATAGCGTTCCGCCTTTCTCAGAGTTCCGGCTTCAAGAATACTGCTCCCAGTGCCGGAACGGTGATTTTCGCGGACCAATCACGGGAATGATACTCACCCTTGACCGCCTTGAAGGTGCCGTTGTGAATATCGGAACCGCCGTACTTCTTATCGTCCGTGGTCAGCACTTCGGTCCACTTGCCGCCCTTGGTGAGCGGAACCTGGTAATCCTCCCATGCCTCGCCCGAGAAGTTCACGACAACGACCATCTGCTCGCCATCCTTGCCGATACGCACGAAGCTGAGCGTGTTATGGTCGGCGTCATCGCTGGTCAGCCATTGGAATCCGGCAGGATCGAAGTCCTGGCTCCACAATGCGGGAGACGCCTTGTACAGGGTGTTCAGGTCGGCGACGAGCTTCTGTACGCCACGGTGGTCAGGCCAATTGAGAGCATCCCAATCCACCGAACCGTCATGATCCCATTCGCCGTACTGCGCCACCTCATTGCCCATGAAGGAGAGCTTTTTGCCCGGATGGGCCCACTGGTAGGCGAACAGCGCGCGCACGCCGGCATAGCGCTGCCAGTCATCGCCCGGCATCTTGCCGAACAGCGAGCCCTTGCCGTACACGACCTCGTCGTGGCTGATCGGCAGCACATAATGCTCCGAGTATGCGTACACCATGGAGAAGGTGATCTCGTTGTGGTGCCACTTACGGTTGATCGGCTCCTCGTGCAGATACTGCAGGGTGTCGTGCATCCAACCCATGTTCCACTTGAGGCCGAAGCCCAAACCGCCGGCATCGGTCGGTGCGGTGATGCCGGGATACGCGGTGGATTCCTCGGCGATCATCATGATGCCCGGATTGTTCTTGTACGCGGTCGCCGTGGCTTCCTTGAGGAAGTCGATGGCCTCGAGGTTCTCTCGTCCACCGTAGATGTTCGGATGCCACTGGCCCGGCTTGCGGCTGTAATCCAAGTACAGCATCGAGGAGACCGCGTCCACGCGCAGCGCGTCGATATGGTACTCGTCCAGCCAGAAGCAGGCGTTGGCCACCAGGAAGTTGCGCACTTCGCGGCGTCCGAAATTGAACACGTAGGTGCCCCAATCCGGATGCTCGCCACGGGTCGGGTCCGGATCCTCGTACAGAGGCGTGCCATCGAATCTGCCAAGGGCGAACGCGTCCTTCGGGAAATGCGCCGGAACCCAGTCCATGATTACGCCGATGCCGGCCTCGTGCATCTTCTCGACGAGATACTTGAAGTCGTCAGGGCCGCCAAGGCGCGAATCAATCGCGTAATAGCCGGTTACCTGATAACCCCACGAGCCGGAGAAGGGATGCTCGGCCAGCGGCATGAATTCCACATGGGTGAAACCTTCCTTCTGGACGTAGGGGACCAGCTTGTCGGCCAGTTCGCGATAGTTCTTCACATCCTTGCGCCAGCTAGAGGCATGGACCTCGTAGATGCTGACCGGACCGTTGTGCGGGTCGGTCTTGGCTCGCTGGTCCATCCAGTTCTCGTCATGCCACGCATGGACGGAGTCGACGACGATGGAACCGGTGCGCGGCGGAATCTCATGCGAACGCTCCATCGGATCGGCCTTCATGACCCATTCGTTGTTGGCGTTGAGGATCTCATACTTGTAAATCGTTCCCGCTTCGACACCAGGAATGAATAGCTCCCAGACTCCAGAGGAGCCCAGTTCACGCATGGCGTGGGTGCGTCCGTTCCAGCCGTTGAAATCTCCCACCACACGTACCGCATGGGCATTCGGAGCCCACACGGTGAATGCGGTGCCCACCAGCTGTTCGCCCTTGACGCCGTCATTGGAGCCCAACGGATCGTCATAGCGCAGCACGCGCGCTCCCAAAGCCTCCCAAAGGCGCTCATGGCGTCCCTCGCCAAACAGGTACATGTCCAAATCGCCGATGGTGGGCAGATAACGGTACGGGTCGTCGGACACCACGGTGGAACCGTCTTCATATTCGGTGCTGATGCGATAATCGGGCACGTCGAAGCCGTCATCGGTCTTGATGGCCGGAATGAGTGCCATGAAAACGCCATTGTGTTCATGCACCGCCTGGGTTCGGGCATTTTCGGTGATGATCGTCACGGATTTCGCCAACGGACGAAGCACGCGGATCGTGACGACATCCTCATGCTCGTCGGGGCCGAGATGCCCGCCGAGCACCTCGTGTGGATTGTAGAACGTACCGTTGCTTACTGCATCCAGGTCGCCCTGTGCAACAGGAACGGCAACGCTATCTTCTTTGATCTTGGATTCTGTAGCCATGGGAAAAGTGTAAGCATGAAATGCTTGAAAATTGGCCCGTGTCGCGTCTTTTTTTGGTTTTTTGGCGGATTTTTAGGCAAGTCCAACCCTGATGGCACAATAATTCGGGTTTTGTGTAAGCTTTTCACGGAGGATTCATGGGTTACAAGGTCGGCGACATGGTCGTCTATCCGCGTCACGGCGCAGCGAAGGTGGAGGCCATCACCGAGCGAACGGTCAAGGGTGTGACCCGAGAATATCTGCAGCTGTCGGTGCTGTCGTCCGACGGGCTGGTCATCAATGTTCCGGTGGAGAACGCCAAGAAAGTGGGTGTCCGAGACATCGTCGGCGCCAAGGAGGTCGCGAAGGTCTTCGAGATTCTGCGTACTCCGATCATCGAAAAGGAAATGAACTGGTCCCGCCGGTACAAGCTGAACGTTGAGAAGATCGCCACCGGCGATGTGAATAAAATCGCCGAAGTCGTGCGAGACCTCGCCCAGCGTGATGTCGACGAGCATGGGCTGTCCGCCGGTGAGAAGCGCATGCTCACCAAGGCTCGCAGCATCCTGACTTCCGAGATCGCGTTGTCGGAGCATCTTGATGAGAATGAGGCCCAGCGTCTGCTTGACGTGAACCTTGGTTATGAAGCGCCGCGCCCTGGCGACGAGGATCATCACACCGAAGCTCCTGAAGAGGCGGCCATGGACACTTTGGCGCGCGTCGAGGCGGAGAACAAGAAGTCCAAGAAGAAGTAAGGGAATTTCCATGCGTATCGGTCAGGGATTTGACGCCCATCGATTCGCGTCCCATGATGCAGGCAAGCCGTTATGGCTTGCCTGTTTGCGTTGGGATGGTGACGGCATCGAAGGTGATTCGGACGGTGATGTCGCAGCCCATGCGTTGATTGACGCGTTGCTTTCCGCAGCCGGATTGGGTGATATAGGCATGCTTTTCGGTGTCGGTTCCGATTCCGCCGGTGCCGGCAAGCACGGCGACGAGATGCTCCGCGCGACGGTTGCGTATTTGCGTGCGCATGGCATGAGGCCGGTGAGCGCAAGCGTGGTCGTCGTGGCCAATCGTCCGAAAATCGGCAAGCGTCGTGACGAGGCGCAACAGGCGTTGAGCCATGCCATCGGCTGTGAAGTGTCGCTGACGGCCACCACTACCGACGGCATGGGATTCACCGGTTCGGGCGAGGGCATCGCGGCCATCGCCAGCGCCTTGGTGGAACCGATCGGCTGATACTTTCGCTACCTGCGGCGTGCCGATTCGATTATTTTGGCGACAATCCAGAACAGTGTGGAAATCGTCACGATGATGAAGCTTGGGGGAGCGGGGAACATGGCGGAAACCAACAGTCCACCCCAAATGGAGATCAAACAGATCACGGTGGAGACGACCATCGCGGCGAATGGGGACCGTGAGATGATGTTCGCAGTCGCGGCGGGCGTGACCACAAGAGCGAATATCAGCAATGTGCCCACGGCGGGCACCGCGATGGTGATCACACCGGCCATAATGGCCATGAAGCAGATGTTCATGAGATTCACCGGTACGCCTTTTGCCTGCGCCACCTGTTCATCAAGCGAGCTGAACAGCAGCGGTCGATAGATAACGGCCAAAACGGCCAGCAACAACACGTCGAAAACCGCAAATCCGACGATCTGCCCGTCCGTGATCGTCAGGATGGAGCCGAAAAGAATCGATTGCATCTGCTGCGAGGCGGAACTGGACAAGCGTGCGAAAAACAGACCCATGCCTGTGGCGAACGCCAATACGGTTCCTGTGGCGATTTCGCGTTGCGATGCCTTTTTGCCCAGTGCGCCGATCACCAATGCTCCGCCGAGAGCGAACACGCCGAGACCGGCACTGACCGGCAGACCCAACAGCACGGCTCCGGTCGCTCCTGGCAGTCCGATGTGCGCCAGCGCATGCGCGGCGAACGTGGAATGACGGGCGATGGTGAAGTAACCCATCACTCCAGCAGCCAAGGCGATGCACAGGCCGGCGAGGAAAGCGTTTGTCATGAATGGCGCGGTCAGCGTGCCCATCCAATCCGGATCGAAGGAGAAAGCGGTTTCGTTCATGATCATGCCTCCTGCGAAATGCGGTTGTGTTGGTGGAATCTTGCGATTTCCTCCGGCGCGTGGGCGTCGACGTCAATGTCATCGGGCTCATCCTCGCTTGGAGTGACGAACATATCTCCTTGGGGAGTGGTGACCACCTGCACCGTGGTGCCATATAGATGGGTGAGCAGCTTCGAATCCAGCACCTCGTTCATCTTCGCATAATGCGGATGCCCGTCGAGCAGATATACGGCTCCGGTGAGAATCGGCAGAAGCATGTTCAAATCGTGCGCCACTACTTGAATGGACATGCCGAGTTCTCGGTTGAGTTTGGCGAGCACGTGCACTGTGGCGCGTTGGCTGGCCAGATCAAGATTGGCGAGCGGTTCATCCAACATGAGTAGTTGGGGGTCCGACACCAGCGCTTGGGCGATGGCGACGCGTTGCCGCAGGCCTCCTGAGAGTTCCGACAGCCGGTATCTCGCCTTGTCCTGCATGCCGACGAATTCCAGCGCATTGCGTACTTTGTCTTTTTGCAGGCGGGTGATGGGATGAATGCCGAACCTTGCCCCGGTCAGGCCAAGCAGCACCGACTGTTCGGCGGTGATGTTCGATTCGATGTCGGATGCGTAGCTCTGCGGCACATACCCTATACGGTGATTCATGGCGCCGGCCGGCTTGCCGAGCACGGTTATGCCGCCGTGGGCGATGGGAATCAATCCGAGTTCGGCCTTCATCATGGTGGTTTTCCCGGCTCCGTTGGTGCCGACGATGGCTGTCACCGAGCCTTGCGGGATACGGAAGGTGCCATGCTGCCAGATGATGTGTCCGCCGCGTGAGACCCCTGCGTCGTCGAATTCGATACAGAATGATGCCTTGTCGTGCATGGCTCGCTCCCTTGATAAGTCAACGATAGTATTCTCACAAACGGTGTTGACAATCATTCTCAATAAGAAGCATGCATGGACGATGAAAAGTCTCGTGATGAATCCGCCTGGATCGTAACCGTTGCTGGAAAAAAAAGAGTCCGCCGATGCCGGGGAATTACTCGACATCGGCGAATCGGGGGAGGGAGGATGACCGTGGCTTTATTTACCGGGGTCCGTCTGCCCTGTGTTGTCCGGCGTTGCGGCGTCGGAATCGGAGTCGGGATTGTCGTTCGACGGCTGCTCGCCATTCGATTCAGAGGGAGAGGCGTCCGAATCTGATGATGTCGCATCATCTTTGGAGGAAACCGCCTCATTCATTTGCTTGATGAGCTGCGCGATCCATGAGATCAGGCTTTTGCTGTCGGCCGGCATCTGTTCCGTGACGTCGATGACCGGCACATCGGATTTGTGTGCGGTGCCGGTCAGAATATTTGTGGCATCATCCGCCTTCTGAACATTGTTGATCAGCATATCCACTTGATGCCCCTCCAGAATCTTCTGGAAGTCCTGGAGTTCCTTGGACGAGGGTTGCGAGCCTTCCGAGATGGACTGCGTGTAGCTTTCGGGAGTCTTATCGGATAGGCCCATGTCGCTGAGCAGATAATATGCGACCGGCTCGGTGGCTGCGTAGGAGACGTTCCTATGTGTATCGGAGAACTCTTTCATGCTTCTCTCGATTACCGTCTCGCGTCTGTTCCACGCCTTGAGTTTGTTTGTGAAGTATTTCTTTTGCTTGGGCATGATGCGGCTGTAGGTGTCGGCAAGCTCCTTCGCCATGGCGTTGCGTGCGTCGCTGGAGAACCAGAGATGGGGATTGTCTCCCTCAACGGCTCCGACCATTTGTGCGGCCGAAACGGAAACGGTGTCTCTTTCCAGGTTTTTTGTGGCCCAGGAGTCGTATCCCGCTCCGTTGGACACGACGACCTGTGCCTTCTGCAGGGTGTCGACAGCAGTGGTCTTCGGTTCGAACGTGTGGGCGTCCTCTGTTGTGGAGGACAGAATCGAGGTGACTTTGACGTGCACGCCGCCGATCTGCTCCGCCAAAGCCCCCCACTGGTTGACCGACGCCACCACGTTGATCGGGGTGGTCTGCTCCTTTGGTGTGTCGGGTGCCGTTGGTTGATCGGGCTCCGAAGAAGCGCCAAAGCAGGAAGCGGTGCCCAGCACCGTGCACAATGTGATTCCCGCGGCAAGGATGCGGAAAAATGGACGCTGGTGAGAGCGCATGTCGATTGCCTTCCTCTTGGGTCGTCCGTCGTTTCGGTCGCGTCCATCTCATATAGCACATGCGCGACTTACGACTGAAACCAAGATAGCCTACGATACTTGCAAATGCCAATACGACAAGCGACTTAGCGAGGAAGTGGACCACATGGGAACAAGGATTGATGGCAAAAAGGTGGCGGCACGGACCAAGGCGGACCTCGCCAAACGCGTGGAACTGCTGAAGGCGAGGGGAATCCAACCTGGGTTGGGTACCATTTTGGTCGGATCAGACCCCGGCTCCGTGAAATATGTCGCCGGCAAACATGCCGATTGCGCCGAAATCGGCGTGAATTCCATCAAGCGCGAGCTGCCTGAGAATGCGACGTTCGATCAGGTCGCCGATGCGGTCCGCCAGCTCAATGCGGATCCCGCCTGTACCGGATATATCGTGCAGTTGCCCTTGCCAAGGGGAATCGACGAGAACGCCATCATCGATCTGATCGATCCCAAGAAGGACGCCGACGGGATGCATCCGTATAATCTCGGCGAACTTGTGCTGCATGCCCGAGGAGACATTGCCACGCCGTTGCCATGCACGCCTCGCGGCGTGATCGAGCTGTTGCGCGCCTACGACATCGATTTGGATGGCAAGGAGGTGTGCGTGCTGGGCCGTGGCATCACCATCGGCCGTACCATTGGTCTGTTGTTGACTCGTAAGGCGGTCAACGCCACTGTCACGCTGTGCCATACGGGAACCAAGGATGTGCGTGAACACATGCGACGGGCCGATGTGATCGTCGCAGCCATGGGAGTGGCTGGTTTCGTCAAACCGGAAGACATCAAGGAAGGGTCGATTCTCGTCGACGTCGGAGTATCCCGCGTGTTTGACGAGGAATCCGGCCGATACAAGGTCAAGGGTGATGTCGATAAAGCCTGTTACGAGAAGGCTTTGGCATATACGCCGAATCCTGGAGGCGTAGGGCCGATGACGCGTGCCATGCTGTTGCAGAATGTCGTGGAGATGGCCGAACGTCAGTTGTGAGTTTCGCGATAGTGCTTTCGGGCGTGTCGTGACATGCGACACGCCCGATTTTTGTGCATGGCTTCTTGTAGACTTTCGCCTTGTGTGTATTTGCGCACACGTATAACTGAAGAACGATTTTATCCATCCACTATTTTGTAAGAAACCACATTAATGGCAGAGAACAATAACGAAGTCGCCAAGGTCGCCATCAACGACATCGGCACCGAAGAGGACTTCATCAAGGCAGTCGATTCCACCATCAAGAACTTCGATGATGGTGATCTGGTCGAAGGTACCGTCGTCAAGGTCGATCATGACGAGGTCCTGCTCGACATCGGCTACAAGACCGAGGGTGTCATCCCCTCCCGCGAGCTTTCCATCAAGAAGGACGTTGATCCTGACGAAGTCGTCGAGGTCGGCGACACCATTGAGGCCCTTGTCGTCACCAAGGAAGACAAGGAAGGCCGTCTGATTCTGTCCAAGAAGCGTGCACAGTACGAGCGCGCTTGGGGCGACATCGAGAAGATCAAGGAAGCCGATGGCGTTGTCGAAGGCACTGTCATCGAAGCTGTCAAGGGTGGCCTCATCGTCGACATCGGTCTGCGTGGCTTCCTGCCGGCATCTCTCGTCGAGATGCGTCGTGTCCGCGATCTGTCCCCGTACATCGGCCAGAAGATCAAGGCCAAGATCCTCGAGCTCGACAAGAACCGCAACAACGTGGTCCTCTCCCGTCGCCAGTACCTCGAGGAGACCCAGTCCGAAGTGCGCGAGACCTTCCTGTCCCAGCTTAAGAAGGGCCAGATCCGTGAAGGCGTCGTGTCCTCCATCGTCAACTTCGGCGCGTTCGTCGATCTGGGCGGTGTTGACGGCCTGATCCACGTTTCCGAGCTGTCTTGGAAGCACATCGATCACCCGTCCGAGGTCGTCAAGGTCGGAGACAAGGTCACCGTCGAGGTGCTTGACGTTGATCTCGATCGTGAGCGCATCTCCCTGTCCCTCAAGGCCACCCAGGAAGATCCGTGGCAGCGCTTCGCCCGCACCCACGTTCCTGGCCAGATCGTCAAGGGCAAGGTCACCAAGATCGTTCAGTTCGGTGTCTTCATCTCCGTCGAAGACGGCATCGAAGGCCTCGTGCATATCTCCGAGCTGGCCAACCGCCATGTGGAGAACCCGGAGACCGTCGTCAAGCCGGGCGAGGAAGTCTTCGTCAAGGTGATTGACGTCGATCTCGACCGTCGCCGCATCTCCCTGTCCCTCAAGCAGGCCAACGACTCCGTTGATCCGGCTTCCGAGGACTTCGATCCGGCTCTGTACGGCATGCCGGCAGAGTACGACGAGCAGGGCAACTACAAGTATCCGGAAGGCTTCGACCCGGCAACCAACGAGTGGATCGCTGGTTACGAGAAGCAGCGTGAGGAGTGGGAGTCCCAGTACGCCACCGCTCACGATCTGTGGGAGCAGCACAAGGAATTCGTTGCCAAGGAACTCGAGAACGCCGAGGCTTCCGCAGCCGAAGACGGCCAGGCTCCGAAGGAAGAGAAGGTCGAAGAGGTGTCCAACTACTCCTCCGACAACACCTCCAACGGCACCCTCGCCGATTCCGACCAGCTCGCCGCTCTGCGCGACCAGCTGCTCGGCAAGTGAGTTTCGACGAATCAAAATAAACTGATTCGCGTAAACCGCTGATAAATGGCCCCGCACCATCAGGTGCGGGGCCATTTGCGTATGTTGCGAGTCCGTCAAACATTACAATGGCGGTTGTGATGATTCGAATTGGGTTGACCGGAGGCATCGCCGCCGGCAAAAGCACGGTCGCTACGCATCTGCGTGAACTGGGCGCGACGCTTGTCGATTATGATGTGCTCGCCCGAAAAGTCGTGGAACCCGGAAGCGTGGGCCTGCAACGAATCGTGGAACATTTCGGGCCGGATGCGATGAACGCGCAAGGTGGTCTTAATCGGCGATGGATGTCCGAACACGTCTTCTCCGATCCGAATGCCGAATCCGAACGTAGAATCCTTGACGATATCGAACATCCGTTGATCTACGATCTTGCATTGTCGGAGGAACGGCAGGCGGTCGAAAAGAATCCGGATGCCGTGGTCGTACATGATATTCCGCTTTTGGCGGAAGTAATCGATGACATACCCATGCGTTTCGACCATATCGTAACAGTCGAAGCACCGGAACAGACGCGTGTGGAACGTATGATGCGCACCCGTGGCATGAGTGAGGCACAGGCGAAGGCACGTATCGCGCATCAGCCCACGCGTGCGGCACGAGAATCCATAGCCGATGCGGTGATTGACTCATCCCAGGATGTAGAACACATGTTCGACTGTGTTGATAGGCTGATGGAACAGTGGCGTAAGGAAGCGAGACGGAACCATGGGATTCAACATTGAACGAGTGAACAAGCCGTTTGTGGTCAAATCTCCATATAAGCCTTCAGGCGACCAGCCGAAGGCCATCGAGGAGCTGGCCACGCGCATCGAGAATGGCGAGAACGACGTGGTGCTCATGGGCGCCACCGGCACCGGCAAAACCGCCACTACAGCGTGGCTGATCGAACGTCTGCAGCGACCGACGCTTATCATCGAGCCGAACAAGACGCTCGCCGCGCAGTTGTGCGCCGAATTCCGCGAACTCATGCCGGACAATGCGGTGAGCTACTTCGTTTCCTACTACGACTACTACCAGCCGGAAGCGTACATTCCCCAGACCGACACCTACATCGAGAAGGATTCCAACATCAACGACGATGTGGAGCGATTGCGCCACGCCGCCACCGCGAACCTTCTGACCCGTCGCGATTGCGTGGTCGTGGCCACCGTCTCCTGCATCTACGGTTTGGGAACGCCGGAAGAATACGCTGGCCGTATGCTGTTCCTCCAGGAAGGCCAGCAGATCGACCGTGACGATTTACTGCGCAAATTCGTGGACATGCAATACAAGCGCAACGACATCGCCTTCACGCGAGGCACATTCCGCGTGCGCGGCGACACCGTTGAGATCATCCCCGTATACGAGGAACTGGCCATCCGCATCGAATTCTTCGGCGACGAAATCGACCGCATCTCCACGCTGCATCCGCTGACCGGCGACGTGATCGCGCACGAATCGCAGGTGCACATCTTCCCGGCCTCGCATTACGTTGCCGGACCGGAACGTATGGAACGGGCGCTCAAAACCATCCAACAGGAACTTGACGAGCGTACCGCCGAATTGCATAAGCAAGGCAAGGAACTTGAAGCGCAGCGTCTCACCATGCGCACCACATACGATCTGGAAATGCTCTCGCAGGTCGGCACATGCTCCGGCGTGGAGAACTATTCGCGGCATTTCGACGGACGCGCGCCGGGCACGCCTCCGCACACGCTGCTTGACTTTTTCCCCGATGATTTCCTGCTCGTCATCGACGAATCACATGTCACCGTGCCGCAGATCGGTGCCATGTACGAAGGCGACGCGAGCCGCGAACGCACGCTGGTCGAACACGGTTTCCGCCTGCCGTCGGCAATGGACAATCGACCGCTCAAATGGCCGGAGTTCCAGGAACGCGTCGGTCAGACGGTGTACCTGTCGGCAACGCCCGGCGATTACGAACTCGGTTTGAGCGACGGCGTGGTCGAACAGATCATACGTCCGACCGGACTAGTCGATCCGCAGATCGACGTGCGGCCGGTGGAAGGGCAGATCGATGACCTGCTTGCCGAAATCAAAGACCGCGTGGCAAGGAACGAACGTGCGCTGGTCACCACGCTCACTAAGAAAATGGCCGAGGATCTGACCGACTATCTGCTGGAACGCGGCATCAAAGTCGAATATCTGCATTCCGATGTGGACACCTTGCGTCGTGTCGAACTGCTGCGTGAACTGCGTGAAGGCAAGATCGACGTCATCGTCGGCATCAACCTGCTACGAGAGGGCCTCGATCTGCCGGAAGTGTCATTGGTCGCAATCCTCGACGCGGATAAGGAAGGCTTCCTGCGTTCCTACCGTTCGCTCATCCAGACCATCGGCCGTGCGGCGCGAAACGTGTCCGGCACCGTCGTCATGTATGCGGACGACATCACCGAAGCCATGCGCAAGGCCATCGACGAGACCAACCGCCGCCGTGACATCCAGATCGCCTACAATAAGGAACATGGCATCGATCCGAAGCCGCTCATCAAGAAGATCTCCGATGTCAACGACATGCTCGCCAAGGAGGACGTCGACACCCAGACATTGCTCGGTACCGGATACCGAAACGCGGACAAAGCCGGCAATTCGCATCTCGGCGTGCCACATACCAGCAAGGAGGAATCCGGCAGGCGGCACGAGGAGATTCTCAAGGCCGGATTGCCCGCACAGGATCTAGCTGATCTCATTCGACAACTGTCCGAGCAGATGCATACCGCCGCAGAACAACTGCAATTCGAGCTTGCGGCTCGTCTGCGTGACGAGATCCGTGACCTGAAAAAGGAACTTCGGCAGATGACGGAGGCGAGCAAATAGTTCTCGACCGGTCATACGGCATCCGTACCATAGTGGATTATGGCTGAAACACCACTTGTTTTTGAAATCGCCACGTTTGCGGTGCTTGCCGTCTTCTTCGTGGTGGACCTGTTCATCATCGGGCGCAAGCCGCATGTGCCCTCCACCAAGGAATGCGTGCAGCATATCGCGTTCTTCGTGGTCATGGCGTTGATCTTCGGCGGACTCATGTGGTTCTTCGCCGGCTCGAAGCCTGCCATCGAGTTCTACTCAGGTTGGCTGACCGAATATTCGCTGAGCATAGACAACCTGTTCGTGTTTGTCATTATCATGTCGAATTTCGCGGTGCCGAAGGAACTACAGAAATTCGTGCTGTCAGTCGGCATCACCGTCGCGCTCGTACTGCGAGGCATGTTCATTTTGGTGGGCGCTGCCATCATCTCGCGCTTCACTTGGGTGTTCTTCCTATTCGGCGCGTTCCTCATCGTCACGGCCATCAAACTCGTCGCCGGGGGAGACGAGGACGAGGAATACCATGAGAACGCGTTGATTCACGCACTGCGCAAGGTCATCAAGATCACCGATGAATACGACGGCGAAAAGCTGCGTACTATCAAGAACGGTGTGAAGCATTGGACCCCGATGCTCATCGTGTTCCTGACCATCGGCACCACCGACGTGATGTTCGCTTTCGATTCGATCCCCGCCATTTTCGGCCTGACCAAAGATCCGTTCATCGTGTTCACGTCCAACGTGTTCGCATTGCTCGGTCTGCAGCAGCTGTACTTCCTGCTCGGAGAGCTGCTTGACAAGCTCGTCTATCTTCCGCTGGGCCTGTCCGTGGTGCTGGGCTTCATCGGCGTCAAACTCATCATGGAGGCCCTGCATGGCAATTCGCTGCCGTTCCTCAATGGCGGCCAGCCGATTTCCTGGGTTCCGGAAGTGCCCACATGGCTGTCGCTTGTCGTGATCGTTCTTGCGATTGGTGGTGCGGCTTTGGCAAGTGTTATTAAGATGCGCACCATGAAAGCGAACGAAAAGTGACAGTCCGGCAAACGTTGGGAGAATAGAGCTTTTCTATTCTCCTACGAAATTGTGAGCGCTCACAACACACCTAGTTCTGAGGTGGAAGTGGGCGCTTTTTGCTAGTAAGCTATGCCATTGGAAACAGGGTCGTCAGATCCAAAATCAATATCAACAAGAATAGGCAGGCATTCATGCGTAAAGCCAAGATCGTAGATACCATCGGTCCCGCTACCGAGTCCCTGGAAGGCATCACCAGCCTTGTCGAAGCAGGTATGGACGTCGCTCGTCTGAACCGCTCCCACGGCACTCCGGAAGACCACCTCAAGGTCTACAACAACCTCCGTGCCGCCGCCAAGGCCACTGGCCGCAACGTCGCAGCCCTGGTTGACCTGCAGGGTCCGAAGATCCGCTGCGGTTGGTTCAAGAAGAACGCCGACGGCGAGGACAAGGTCCAGCTGACCGAAGGCCAGGAGTTCGTCATCACCACTGATGACATCGAAGGCGACGAGCACATCACCTCCACCACCTTCAAGGGTCTCCCGGGCGACTGCCATGCAGGCGATCCGATCCTCATCGACGACGGCAAGGTCCGCCTCGAGGTCACCAAGGTCGAAGGCAACAACGTGTACACCAAGGTTGTCGTTGCCGGACCGGTCTCCAGCCACAAGGGCATCAACCTTCCGGGCGTCGCCGTGTCTCTGCCGGCTCTGACCGAGAAGGACGAAGAGGATCTGCGCTGGGCCATCCGCACCGGCGCCGACATCATTGCCATGTCCTTCGTGCGCTTCGCCACCGACATCGATCGCGCCCATGAGATCATGGACGAGGAAGGCCGCCGTATCCCGGTCGTCGCCAAGATCGAGAAGCCGCAGGCCCTCGAGAACCTCGAGGAGATCGTCAAGGCGTTCGACGGCATCATGGTCGCACGTGGCGATATGGCCGTCGAGTGCCCGCTGGAAGAGGTCCCGCTGGCCACCAAGCGCTGCATCGAGCTGGCTCGTCAGTACGCCAAGCCGGTCATCGTGGCCACCGAAGTCCTCGGCTCCATGGTCAGCTCCCCGGTCCCGACCCGTGCAGAGGCATCCGACTGCGCCAACGCCGTCCTCGACGGTGCCGACGCCACCATGACCTCCAACGAGACCGCCGTCGGCAAGTACCCGGCAGTCACCGTGAACACCATGAGCCGCATCTCCACCTTCGCTACCGAGCATGGTTTCGACCGCATCCCGGAGCTGAAGAACCTGGATATGTCCTCCACAGGTGCCGTCTCTTCCGCCGCCGTCGACCTGGCCGACAAGCTCAACGCCAAGGCCATCGTCGCCTACACCCAGACCGGTTCCACCGTGCACCGCGTGTCCCGTGAACGTCCGGCCACCCCGATCTACGGCATCACCAACAATGAGCACACCTTCCACTGGCTGGCCCTGTCTTGGGGCACCGAGTCCTTCCTGGTCGACGAGGATTACCATGACAAGTCCCGCAAGGACCTCATGGTTTTCACCGACAAGGTCCTCAAGGACGCCGGCAAGGTCTCCGATGGCGACAAGATCGTCGTGCTGAGCTCCGCCCAGGGCGAACACCAGCCGGGTCGCACCGATTCCATCTACGTCCACACCGTTGGTGCCTGCGACTGAGATTTGAATCGTCGCGTTAAACGCTGATTCCATAATCCTCCCATTGGTTCCCGATGGGAGGATTATTGTTTTTACGCGATGTCCCCGAATGATGACAACGCCGAGATTTGGCGCAAATCGCAATCATGTGGTATTCTTCCAGAGTTGCGTGCAAGCCCTCGTATCCCAATTGGTAGAGGAAGCAGCCTCAAAATCTGCGCAGTGTGGGTTCGAGTCCCACCGAGGGCACGTAAGAAATCAATATCAATCCAGGCCCGGGTTGGGGCATGTTAGGCCGGCTTTGGGTGTGACAGTGGAAAGAGACCGACATGGCTGCAGAGAAGACCACGGAACCGGACGAAGTACTCACTGATGAGGAGCTCCAAGCTGCTGCGGCTCCCGAGCCGGATTCTGCCAATAATAACGAGGCGCACAAGCGCACCGTCGTCGTTGCCGAAGACGAATCCGTAAACCGCATGGATTTGGTCGCCATGCTTGAGGATAACGGCTATGAGGTCGTCGGAGAGGCCGCCAACGGTGAGGAAGCCGTTGAACTGACCCGTAAGTTCCGCCCGAGCGTGGTGTGCATGGATGTCAAGATGCCTCGCATGGATGGCATCGAGGCCGCTGGCATCATCTGTGATGAGAACATCGCTCCGGTCGTCATGCTGACGGCATTCTCCCAGTCTGATTTGGTCAAAAAGGCCACGGGCGCTGGCGCCATGGCGTATGTCACCAAGCCGTATGAGGAATCCAAGCTGCTGCCGGCTTTGGAAGTCGCCATGGGCCGTTTCGCCGAAATCAACGATCTGCTTGACAATGTCGAACGTAGCGAGTCCAAACTGCAGGAAACCGAGGAACAGCTGAAGAAGGCCGAAGAGCAGCTGAAGAAGGCCGAAGAAACGCTGGAGGAGCGCAAGCTCGTCGACCGCGCCAAGGGCCTGCTGATGGACAAGGCGGACTTCTCCGAACAGGGCGCTTTCCGTTGGATTCAGAAGACCTCCATGGACCAGCGCATTCCGAAGAAGCGTCTGGCCATGGCCATCATCGCCAAGTATGGCGAACAGAAGTCGGAAGCAGAGGATGAGCGCTAACACACCAACTGTGGAAGGCACTTCACGCGGAACGCTATTGGTCGTTGACGGCCATTCTTTGGCGTTCCGCGCTTTTTTTGCCTTACCCGTAGAGAATTTCAGTACATCATCAGGTCAGGCCACCAACGCGGTCTGGGGATTCGCCACCATGCTTTCGCAGGTGATCGATGCCGAACATCCAGACCATCTTGCCGTCGCATTCGATGTGAAGGGCGGCACGTTCCGCAACCAGATGCTGCCGCAGTACAAAGGAACTCGCGACGCGGCCCCCGAGGAACTGCTCAGCCAGCTGCCATTAATCCAGCAGATGCTGACGGCCTTGGGCGTCACATACATCGAAAAACCCGGTTACGAAGGTGACGATGTGATCGGCACGCTCGCCAGCATGGGCGACCAGGCAGGCTACCGCACATTGGTGCTGTCCGGCGACCGTGATGCTTTCCAGCTGATCAACGACAACATCACCGTGCTGTATCCCGGCCACCATTTCAAAGACCTCAAACATATGACCCCGGATGCCGTGCAGGAGAAATATCATGTCTCTCCCGCGCAATACCCGGATCTGGCCGCCTTGCGCGGAGAAACCGCTGACAACATCCCCGGCGTTCCCGGAGTCGGCGACGGATTCGCGGCCAAATGGATCAACCAGTACGGCGGACTTGAGCAGATCATCGAACACGCCGACGAGATCAGCGGCAAAAAAGGCGAAGCCCTGCGCGAAAACATCGAACAGGTCAAACTGAACCGTTCCGTGAACGCTTTGGTTCGTGACCTTGATCTTGGCGTGTCGGTATCCGACCTGACATTTGGACAAGTCGACGCTGGTCAACTCGACGATCTATTCACCAAGCTCGAATTCGGTGTTCGGACCAAGAATCGCGTGCTCAAAACGTTCAATGCGGACAAACCATCCGGGGACGTGCACGAATCCAGCAAGCTCGGGCTGCCACATGTCGAAGACGTCAACGATCCGCATGTGGTGGAGACATGGGTCCAAAACCATTTCCCCGTGGTGCAGGAACATCTGCACGAACGCCATGAACGCTCCTCCAACGACATTCCGGAATTCGGCTTCGAAATCGATTCTTCGACCCGCTGCACGGACAAGGTGAAACAGTCCTGGACGCTTTACGCCGAAGGCACGAGCAAACCCGGAGAAGCCTCTCTTTCGGCATTGATGATCGCCGTGCACGGCGAAGCCATTCGCATCGACGTATTCAGTCCGGATATGGTGCAATGCCTGCAAAGGCTGTTCGACCGCTATCACCATTCCATGGTCGTGCACGGTTACAAAGAACATGCGCATCTGCTGGGCAGCATCGGCGTGGAACTTCCGGAACCATTGTTCGACACCAAGCTCGCCGGATATCTTGCCCACCCGGATTTCCACGCGGACACACTGGAACAGGCTGCGGCCCATTTCCTTGATCTGCACATCGAAGCACAAGCCGAAGCCGCGACACAGGGGACCTTGGACTTCGACGAGCCTGAGGAAAACGATTCCAAGAACGATGAGCTGATACTCACCCGCACCGCAATCGTGGGGCTTTTGGCCGAATATTTGGCCGGTGTGCTGGATAAGCGCGAACAATTCGGTCTCCTCAAATCCATTGAGCTTCCGGTCTCTCAGGTCCTGCATGGCATGGAACAGGTCGGCGCCCAAGTGGATATGACACGTCTGGTGCAGATGCGCGACCAACTTGCCGCCGACGCTGCCCAGGCACAGGAAACGGCGTGGCAGTTCGCGGGGGAGCAGGTGAACCTGCAAAGCCCCAAACAGCTGCAGAAGATCCTGTTCGAAGACATGGGATTGAAACCGACGAAAAAAACCAAGTCCGGTTCATACACCACCAATGCCGCGGCATTGCAGACCTTGCGTGACCGCTCGTACGATAACGACCGCGCATGCCAGTTCCTTGACGCGTTGCTGATGCATCGTGAAAAGAACAAGCTCAAGCAGATCGTGCAGACGTTGATCGACGCCACAAACCGTCATGACGGTCGCATCCACACCACTTTCGAACAGACGGTGGCAGCCACCGGACGATTGAGCTCCGTCGATCCAAACCTGCAGAACATTCCGAACCGGGATCCCGCAGGTCGTGAGATTCGATCCGCGTTCGTGCCGGGAGAGGGCTTCGAATCGTTGCTGAGCTCCGACTACTCGCAGGTCGAACTGCGCATCATGGCCGACCTTTCCGGTGATGAGGCGTTGATAGAGGCCTTCCGCTCCGGCAAGGACTTCCATAAGTATGTGGCCAGCTTGGTCTACGGCATTCCCGTTGACGACATCACGTCCGATCAGCGTAGCCACGTCAAGGCGATGAGCTATGGACTTGCCTACGGTCTGAGCACGTATGGACTTGCCCAGCAGCTCAAGATCAAGCCCAAAGAAGCCGAATCGCTGAAAAACCAGTATTTCGCCACTTTTGGCAAAGTCCATGAATACCTTGAATCGCTTGTCTCGTCCGCACGCGAAAAAGGATATACCGAAACCATTTTCGGAAGGCGCAGGTATTTCCCCGGTCTCAAATCGCCGAACCGTGCCGTGAGGGACGCGGCCGAACGCGCCGCGTTGAACGCGCCTATCCAAGGCTCGGCGGCGGACATCATGAAAATCGCCATGATTCGTGCGTATGACGCACTGCAGGAAGCGAACCTTGGAAGTCGCCTCATACTGCAGATTCATGATGAACTTGTGGTGGAGATCGCGCCCGGTGAGGAGAAGCAGGCCACCGCGCTGGTGAAGGATGCCATGGAGCATGCCGTCACCATGGCCGTTCCGTTGGACGTATCGACGGGCATCGGTTCCGATTGGCAATTGGCGGCCCACTGATCCGTTCCCGTCGGATAATCGAAGGCTGATTAAAAAAGAAAGAAGGAAGATTGTGGCAACGCTGAAGCAGGTCGTGGATGTGCTTGAAACGCTGTATCCGCTGCGATACGCGGAACAATGGGATGAGCCGGGACTCATCGTGGGAGACCTTCGCCACGACGTGCGCAACATCGCGTTCGCGGCGGACCCATCCATGGCGGTGATCGACCAGGCTATCGCCGGAGGCATCGACCTGCTGATCTGCCACCATCCGCTGTTCTTCCGTTCCGTGCATGCGGTCTCCGGACTAGGATTCCGTGGTGAGATCGTCCGGAAGCTCAACCTCGCCGGTTGCGCGCTGTGGGTTGGGCACACCAATGCCGATGCCTCCTACCGAGGAGTCAGCATGGCCGCCGCCGACGCGTTCGGCCTGATCGAACAGCGTCCGCTGGTACCCATCGAAGATCCGAAAGCCGAACATCCGGTCGGATTGGGCCGTGTCGGCCGGTTGCAGGAGCCGATCGCATTGCGTGATTTCGCCCGTCGTGTGGCCGACGCGCTGCCATACACCGAACTTGGCGTGCAGGTGTGCGGCGACCTTGACGCGACGATCGGCACGGTGGCGGTATTGCCGGGCTCGGGCGATTCCCTGTTCGATGAAGTGCGTGCCGCAGGCGTCGATGTGTATGTGACCAGCGATCTGCGCCATCATCCGGTGACCGATGCCATCGAGCAGGCGCGCTATGAGGCGTCCATGCGTGCCGCGGACATCGAACTCGGCCGAGGCGACGCCACTGTTCGTCCGATGTTCATCAACACGCCACACAGCGCCATCGAATCCATATGGTTCCAATACGCCATGGGCGATGTGCCTCGTGCCGTATCTGAGGCGACCGGAGACATCCCCACCGTCCGCTGGATTTCCATGAACACCGATCCCTGGAATCTGGTACTGCCGTCCTGCGGGCAGGAACGCTGAACGACGATGTCCGATACGACCAGCATGGATATGTCGCTGAACGAATCCAGCGATGGCGTGGACATGACCAGACCGGCCACAGTACTCAGCAGAGAGCACGTGTATCAAGGCGCGATTTTCGGCGTGGAGGACATGCGTATCGCGTTGCAGACACGAGACGGCGGACAAACCGTGATCCGCAGACAGGTGATGCGGCACGCGCCCTGTGTGGTCATGCTGGTGCATGACTGCGCGCAGGATTTGTACTTGGTCGAACGAGAATACCGTGTCGGCTGCGACGCCTTCGCCTACGGTCTGCCGGCAGGACTCATCGATGACGGGGAAGACGTCGATGCGGCCGCATTGCGTGAGCTGCGCGAAGAGACCGGCGTCGAGCCAATCGACGAAAACAGTTGCGATATCGACCATGTCGGGCAATTCTATTCATCCGAAGGCATGACCGACGAACTGGCCAACATCATGGTGGTGCACCTGCGCCACTGGCAGGCCGTCGAACGGCATTTCGACGCCGACGAGCATGTCGAATCTGCTTGGATCCCGTGGAAGCAGCTACGAGACACGCACATCACGGCCTCCAATTCGGAGATCGCCATTTTGCATGAGCAAATTCGCAGAATGCGGCAACAATAGCGGCCTGCAGGTTTCGAATTGTAAAAACAATCGCCGGAATAAACGAAATAACGAATTCAACTCGCAAAACGTGCGATACTTGAATTATGCAAATCAGACCTGGATCGATGTATCCACTCGGTGCGAGCTACGACGGCGCCGGCGTGAATTTCGCCCTCTTCTCTCAAGTGGCCCAGAAAGTCGAGCTTTGTCTTTTCGATGAGGAAGACCGTGAGACCCGAGTGGAAATGACGGAGCAGAACTCCTACGTATGGCATAACTATCTGCCGGGAATACAACCCGGGCAACGGTACGGCTATCGTGTGTACGGTCCGTATGATCCAGCAAAGGGCCTGCGGTGCAACCCGAACAAGTTGCTGCTCGACCCGTACGCAAAAGCCATCGAGGGAAACATCGACGGTGACGAAAGCCTCTATTCGTATTGGTTCAAAAGCCCTGAGGACGTCACCAGCATGAATACGCTGGATTCCGCGCCGCATACCATGAAATCGGCCGTGGTCAATCCGTATTTCGACTGGGGCAACGACCAACATCCGAACATCTCCTACCATGATTCGGTAATCTACGAAGCCCATGTGCGTGGCATGACCAATCTCAACCTGGACGTGCCGCCGGACATCCGTGGAACCTACGCGGGCCTCGCATATCCATCGGTCATCGAATATCTGAGGAAGCTCGGCGTCACCGCCATCGAACTTATGCCGATCCACCAGTTCGTCAACGACAGCTTCCTGCAGGAAAAAGGCCTGAGCAACTACTGGGGCTACAACACCATCGGCTTCTTCGCGCCTCATAACGCGTACTCAAGCTCCGGACAACGCGGCGAGCAGGTCAACGAATTCAAATCCATGGTCAAGGCCTACCATCGCGCCGGCATGGAAGTGATCCTCGACGTGGTGTACAACCACACCGCCGAAGGCAACAACCTCGGCCCGACCCTAAGCTTCAAAGGCATCGACAACGGTGCCTACTACCGTCTGGTCGACAACGACCGACGCCACTACTTCGACACGACCGGCACCGGCAACTCCCTGCTGATGCGCTCGCCGCACGCGCTGCAGCTCATCACGGACAGCCTGCGCTACTGGGTCACCGAAATGCATGTCGATGGTTTCCGATTCGATCTTGCGGCCACGCTGGCCCGCCAGTTCCAGGAAGTCGACAAGCTGTCCGCCTTCTTCGACATCGTCGAACAGGATCCGGTCATCTCCCGTGTCAAGCTCATCGCCGAACCTTGGGATTTGGGTTCCGGCGGCTATCAGGTGGGCGGCTTCCCGTCCAGCTGGTCCGAATGGAACGGCCGCTACCGTGATTGCGTGCGTGACTTCTGGCGTTCGCAACCATCGACGCTACCGGAATTCGCCAGCCGTCTGATGGGCAGCTCCGACCTGTATCAGATGAACGGCCGCCGTCCGGTGGCTTCCGTGAACTTCATCACCGCACATGATGGCTTCACCATGAACGATTTGGTGAGCTACAACGAGAAGCATAACGATGCCAACGGCGAAGGCAATAGGGATGGCGAAAGCAACAACCGTTCCTGGAACTGCGGTGTCGAAGGCCCGACCACCATCAAGGACGTCAACGACCTGCGGCAACAGCAGATGCGCAACATGTTCGCGACGCTGCTGTGCAGTCAGGGCATTCCGATGATCTGCGGCGGCGATGAGGTGGCACGCACGCAACAGGGCAACAACAATGCCTATTGCCAGGACAACGCCATTTCATGGACCAATTGGGATCTTGACGATAGTCAGAAGGATCTGCTTGAGTTCGTTTCGAAGCTGATTCATCTGCGACTCGAGCACCCGGTGCTTCACCGTCGTCGTTTCTTCACCGGCCGCGAGCCAGGAGACCCGGACGATAAGATTCCGCAGGTCGAATGGATGGACCACACCGGTTCCATCATGGACATGGAAGATTGGTCCAATACCCACGCGTTCTCGGTGATGATCTATCTGAACGGTTCCGATATTCCGGAAGCCGACTGGTATGGCAACCAGATGGTGGACAATAACTTCATCCTGATTTTCAACGCGCATTACGAGCCGATTATGTTCACCTTGCCGGACGAGCGGTATGGCAAGAAATGGCGTCTGGTCGTCGACACGCATAATCCGAAGGGTCCGGAACTCAACTATGAGGCCGGCTTCGCGATCACGGCGCAGTCGAGAAGCTTCCTGTTGCTGATGAGCGATAGAAAGCCCACCACAAAGAACTACGATTTCTGATAGCCATGAGAACAGGCGAGGTGCCATCCGTACGGGTGACACCTCGCCGTATTGTTTGTGGACTGTGCTCGTGAACCGTTACGAGAATTAGACTTCCGACGAGAGTCGGGAAACGGTTCCAGGAACGGTTTCGCTGACCTCCGCAAGATCCTCGACGGATTCTGGCCGCTTGGTTTGCGCCAGAATAAGCTGCGTCTGCACACGATCGGATTCGATGGCCGCAATCTGCCGTGAAAAGATGATGAACCAGCCCAGAAACATCATGCCGGCAAGAGCCTCGACGTTCGTCAACGTGTTACGCCCCGCCAACCACTGGAACCCGGCAAGAGCCCCGATCACGATAGCTAGGTCTGAAATCACATATACTACTTTTGAAAGCTGCGGGGCCAGCCAAGGCAGCGCGATCATCAGCACGCTCATCAGGCAGGGAAGACCGCGGGCGAATACGTTGTGCAGAATCGGATGCGGCGTGTAACGGAACATGCCGATGCCGATGAAGGCGATGCCTGCGAGCGTCAGCATGGTCGATAGCAGAAGAATCCGCGCCTTGAAGTGTTTGGGAGCTTCTTTTTCATCGCTTGCAGACAGATACTGCATCTGCAGACGGTGCGTGGTGATGAGCTCCGAAATCGCGAAATAGCTGATGATGACGATGCAGACGCCGGCCAACATCAATGTCGAATTGAACATACGAGCAGCAAAAGTGGTTCGATCGCCCAATTGGGAGAAATTGTTGTTGTACCAGTATGGATCATCGGACGTCAATCCTGCGATGCTGACACCGGAAACCACGAAGAACGGCAACAAGGATGCGATGGTCTTGGCATTCATGAGTTCCGCCTGTACGAACGTGACATAGCCTACGACCCCCGAGATCGCGGCGCAGAGCGCAGTCAGATAGCCTTTTAACGTGCGCAACCCCATCATGTTGCTGGCAATGGAAAGCAGCATGAACGCCGTGACGAAAATGGTCGACGCGTAGACCACGGACAAAGCGAGTATCTCGAAGATACGGCGAATAGGAATGGTCCAGCCATGTTTCAACGTCATCGACCTGGAGTTGCGCGCATACCCCAAGGTGAACGAGATGACTCCACATCCCGCGGTGATTCCGGCACACACGGTGAACAGGCGTTGGGTGACACGCCAGATGGCGGGAGCGAATTGCAGATATAGGTCCATGGCGATCCATGCAAGAGTGGCGCATGCCATGAAGGAAATGATGCCTGAAGCCTCGGCTTGCTGATGACGTCCCATGCGCGTTCCCTCCAGTATTTGCCATTCTAGCCTGTCGTTGTCCTACCATACGCTACAATGGAAACTCGTGTTCACCTGCCACGTGCGGGAGTGCATGAACGGGCTGTAGCGCAGTTTGGTAGCGCGTCTGCTTTGGGAGCAGAATGTCGCAGGTTCAAATCCTGTCAGCCCGACCGGAAGCCTTGGAAACATTACGTTTCCAAGGCTTTATTTTTTCTTGGCCGTAGGCTATCGACACGATTCGACACGATGACCGCGCAACCTCCGCGTCTAGACGGTCTTCAACTGTTCAGCGCGCAGCTCGCCAATCGCGTCCGCCACATCGTCCAATCGTTCCGGCCAGAGAGCCGTGTATGTGTTCAGCGTGATGCTGGGTGAGGAGTGGCCGAGCTGCATCTGTAGGGTCTTCACATCCGCGCCTTGAGCAATTGCAAAGCTCGCATAGCTATGCCTCAAACTATGGATGGTCACGCCCTCGTCCTCCATGCCGGCCAGTCGGACGGCCTTTCGCCAGACACGCGTCCGCCACGTGTTCGTCCACAGGTTCCCGCCTCTTGCCGCGCGGAACAGCCAGTCGTCGCCGCCCATGCCCTCCATCTGCCGTTCGATGGACGGTATGAGGAATCTGGGTATGGCGATGCTGCGCGGTTTGCCGTTCTTCGGCGTGCCCAGCACAAGCCTGCCTTTGCCGTCGTCGGTCCAAGTGCGGCGGATGCGCGCCCTGCGTGAATCCACATCCACGTCGCCGCATTTGAGTGCCAGCGTCTCGCCAATGCGGGCACCGGTGTATGCCTGCCAGCGGACGATCAGCCCGTCTACCGGCCGTCCTGCCCGTTCGGCCATGCCGGCCAGCAACTCCACCTCCTCGACGGTAAGGAACACCATGTCGTCATCGGATTGCGTGATGCGCGGCACGGTGACCTTTTCAATGGGGTTCTCGCCAATCCAGCCGTGCTCCAAAGCGAATTCCATGACACCGCCCATGACGACCTTGACGATGTTGCGGATGCTGCGTGGACTCAATGGCTTCGATTCGCGATCGTCCTGCAGTTCGGCGGGATACCCGCCTTCGGTGAGCTGCGTGACCCACTGTTGCAGTTCGTCGCGTTGGATTTCCCTCAGTGTGCGATCGCCCCACTTGGGGTTGATATAAACGCGCAATTCGCGGCGGTATCTGCCCAAAGTGCCCTGTTTGATATCCATCTTGCCGTCCGTCCATTCAGAGGCAACGTCCCGGAAGATGCGTAGTTCCTGCTGCGGGTCGCGGTATTTGCCGCGTCTGATGTCGTCCTCGATGGCCGCTGCGTATTCCTCAGCGTCACGGAGCTTGGCGAAGTTCCGTGATTTCTGGACGCGTTTGCCGTCTCGAAGCGTGTACCAGCGGCATCTCCACCGTGAACCTTGGCCGTACAGCGCGGACCGCCATTTGTCGGGCACATTGGCTTTCATCGGATCCTTCGCATTGGCCAGCGACTGTTTCGCGGCCCTGCTGGGCGGGTTGCCGTCCTCGTCGTTTTTGAGCCATCTGTCGTCTACGAACGCTCTGGCCATGGTCGTCTCTTTCCAAGGATCCGCGCTACACTGTGCGTGGAACCTCATTTTGGTGAAAACGGAAATGCTGATTGTTGGTTCCTTGGGTTCCGTCCGACTGTGTTCGGGCGGGATCCTTTTTTGTTTCCCGTCGCGGTATGTGGACGCTGAACTTCTTTTATTGCACGCACACGCCGGAATCGTACAACAGCTGCCGATAGTCCGACAGTACTTGGATGGTGACGCCCAATTCCACGGCCATCATCCACGTATTGCCTTCGTATATCTGCTCCACCATGCCATAGTCCACGGGACTGATCAACGCCAGCGCGGTCTCCCTGCGACACCGGCGCTCGCACTTCAACCCGTATTGGCTACCACAGCCTGGATCGTGGTGTTTCGCGTGGATGAGCTCATGGCACAGCGTGCAACGGCGCTGGCGCTGGTTGAGCCAATCGGCCAGCAGAATGAGTTTGTGTCGATCGTCGTATAGGCCGCATATGTCACGGGGAAGGTCGCGTGACATGACTGACAGACCCATGGATTCCGCGTTCCGGTGAAGCTCCGCGATGGTCTTGTTATCCACATTCCTCTCTTCCGGAAGTATTGTTTTTCGAGAAGTACTTTTTTGCTGTTTGTCAAGTTCTGCTTGACAGTTGGAGTGTCGTATGTGATGCTTGAATCAGCTCATCTACCGAGTTGTAGAAGGAGTCTCCAGGGTCGCTGCGGCGGCCCTTGCTTTTTATTGAACGCAATTCCCGTTCAAACTTGACTGATCATATTCTTTCAGAAGTTTGTTGAAGCTATGATCATGGTCGACGTAGTAGGCGGTGACCAACATGCAGTAGCCTCTGTCCTTATGTGGTTCCAGCACGACTAGATACCGTTCTGATTCAATGAGGATATATAACCTATCGCGGCCATGCTTATGCTTCCTCCAGATTAATGGCGCATCACATACCTCATAATGGCATTGCGGACAATCCTTTGCGTTGTCAATCGTCTTCCGTGGAAACCTGATCCGCTCACATCTACGCAGATCGACATTCCTCTCGCCGGTTGTGTAGTCTTCGACGCTGGTGATGTGGAAAAACCCAGCCCATTTTCCGTCGGTCTCCTCTTTCTGGCGGCGCACGGAGACCCTCAGACCGTCGAATGATGGGTGTGAATCTATGAAGTCCTGCCTGAAGATTGCGTAAATCCTATCCTCGTATACGGCGAAGTCTTCTATCGGGGATTTGGGTACGAGCTCCGGTATCCAATGCGGTGTCATGCGTTCCGTCCTTCCCAGACGAAGATGTTGAACTTTCGCGTGCCCAGGGTTGTTGACTGGGTGAGACGGAGCTTTGATTTCATGCGTATGTAGTCGATGATTTCAGCTTTCGCGCCCGATGGTTGGGGGATGGTCGTCCGGTTCGCCCTGCAGACGGCCCCGTTGATCACATCGGTGATCTGCATCATCTGCACTTCGTCCGAACGGATCGGCTGCACTTTCTTGATGCACTCGTGGTTGAAGTCGTAATGGCTGTTCGCCAGCACTTCCTCAAGTTTCTCGGTACGTTGCGCGGAATGCGTGTCCTTGATGTCCACGTACACGTTGTAGGTGTTCGTGGAGTCGAACAGCCTGTTCAACATGGTGAAATACATCTTGTAATACCAGTCGTTGTGCGACTGTGACCATGCCTCATAGTTCAGGCGCGTCTTCTTGGCCACCAGAACGCGGAACCTCATGTCGTCATCCAGGAAGAAGCAGTTCAGTAGGTCCTTGTAAAGGTCGATTTTCGGCATGCTGGCCTTCGTCCACTTCACTTCCGTACGTGCCTTGACGCCGTAACGTGCCTTGATCTGGAGGATGTTTTCCGTGATCTCCTGCTTTTTATCCTTGGGAATGATGAGGGCTCCAAGGACCATAACATCGCTGTCGTCATGTTCCAGATGACAGCTCTCGTCACAATACAGGTTGTATTCGGTCATTCGTGTTCCTTTCAATCCATCAATCGTCCGGCGTCTCGGCTTCGAGTCGTGCGTTCGGATCCCTGTTTGCGGCCACGTCATAGTCCTCTGGATGCGCGGCGATACGGTCGATGAGATCATCGGTGATCTGGGACTCGCGCTCGCGAGCTTCATTGCGCGCGGCTCTAGCAATGAATTTCTCGGCTTCCTCAATGAGTTCATGTGGATTAATACCGAAAACTTCTGCTAGCTGAGCTATTTGCGTTACTTTGATGTCGCGCTCGTTTTTCAACATTCTGATTAGCGTTCGCTCTGGTACGCCAGACTTCTCCGAAAGCTCTTTGATGGTTAATCCTGCTGCAGAACGTTCTGCAGCAATTGCTTTAGCTGTTGCTTCATTAATGTCCATATGGACAGTATAACGACTGTAAATTTGCTAACAACTGCCCGTTTGGGCGTGTCGCACTTGCATACTGCCCAAATGGGCATTAGTATGCAAAGCATGGACAGCATGAAGTATTCAGCAACAGTTGCAAAACGAGTTGACAAGGCTCTTTCCAGTGCGAAATTCAGCGTTTCTGAGGCGTCGGAGAAGTCTGGAATCCCTCGAGTCACATTGACAAGGAGGCTTAGATATCCAGCGTCATCGCCATTCACTGTTCGTGAATTGCATCAAATTGCTGAAGCGATTGGGTGTGATGTCAGTGAGTTCTTCGTCAGAGACAAAAAATCATAAGTCGCTGACGCATGAATCGAAAGGAGAATCCGAAATGAGCATCAATATTCCGGCCGAGACACCGGACGAATCCACGAACCCGATCTCCGTTGAGGAGTTCGAACGCCTGCACCCGGCGATGCTGGGCGCGATAAGAAAAGCCGTCCGCGAGGAACCAGCTCGAACGGTTATCGGAACAGTGGGCGACGACAGGAGGAGCCACCTGTCCAGCCTTGACCTGCGAGGAATCGGCATCGAGGTCGGACGGCAGTTGTCGGCCCGCGACATGACGACTGAAGTCATGGGCTCGATTCTCGAGCACATCAATCAGGCCGCGGACCGACTAAGCACGGAGATACAGGAACTCCGTTCAGAACTTATCCGAGAGCACGTCGAGACAGTAGGCGGCGGATGCCATGGAAGCATCCATCGAATCGAATCCCTTGGCGAGGAGGGAAAGCCCTTGGCACAGGGCTCTCATCCTCTCGTCGGGATCGGACGTTTCAGCGGCCTTCCCGAACACGGCGCTCGCCTTCGCGAAATCGGATCCATTGCTCATATTCTCACCTCCCTTCTTTGCGTGGGTCTGCTCATTCTCCCACTCGGCAGGAAGGGCCTCAAATGAGAGTGCTTCGAAAAAGCAAGCGGCGCTCGCCGAAGAGTGAATCGAAAGGAGAATCCGAAATGAGGAAGATGAAGAGATCCGATGTCCGCGAGTGGATTCCAGGTGAACCGCTTGAACGGGTCGACTTCGGCAATGGTTGCACGGGGATGAACAAGAGCCTTCCGAAAGAGCCGGGGAACGCTGGCGATTTCAAGCGTCTCATCTGGAAATGCCGCGCCATCGAAGCGGACGGAGGGCCATGCCTTGATGTGCTTCCATCCGAATACTGGATTGACGACGTGAAGCAGGGCGACTATTTCGATGTGGTCACCGACGAATCAAGTTACGGCCCATGCAGCTTCGGTGATGCGTGGTTTTATCTCGCTGGCGTTGATGCGGGATGGCATCTCGCCCGCAGGAAGCGTCATTCCGGTTTGTGTGCGACCTTGCGTGGCATATTCGATTCGTTGACTCATCGCCACGAGAACGCGACTGATGCAGAACCGTTGGTTACGGCCTCGAAGCCCTCTCGCGAATCTGCCGAACACTCTTCGAGCTGCGGTTCCACGCCTCCTTCTTTATCTCGGTCAGAGATACACGAATCTTATGACTGCGCGACATGTGGGACGACCGCCACTCAATCTCGAAATCATCGGGAAGTAGCAGCACCGCATTCTCGCCGGTGAAGCCGGTATGGCAGATCTGATTCGGTCTCAACCGCTTGGCCAACAGCGGCGTATAGGGGCTTGTTCCGAACGTTGCCTGAGGTGGGATCCGGACGTCATACATCGTCAGAGGTCCAACAAGCCGGAAATACACGATGCTGTTCGACGTGGAATCAAGAAAAGGCTCCAAATCGGTTTGGGACAAATCGTCCCTACGGCGAATGGAGTGGATTTGAAACTGCTGCAGAACGTTCCACGCCAAAGACGCCCCGGCGATGATGGTCGAAGCCCAGCCTGCCGGATCCTCAAGAAAACTATTCACAAACTCGATTCTATGGAGAATCCAATGAACAATGAAATCCAGAAGTTCGATTTCAAGGGCGCCCCATTGCGTACCCTGACCGATAAGGCGGGGGAGCCCTGGTTCGTCGCCAAGGACGTATGCGACATCCTCGGGACAGATACAAGGGACTTACACAAGATTCTTGAGTCTGATGAAATCACCAATGTGGATAGTATCCACATTGCTCAGAATGGCGGTAAAGCTCCGCTCATCATCTCCGAGCCTGGTCTTTACTGTCTTGTGATGAAGTCTCGGAAGCCGGAGGCCAAGGAGTTCCAGCGTTGGGTGACGCATGAGGTGCTGCCGTCCATCCGCGAGCACGGCGGCTATATGGCCGGCCAGGAACGGATGACACCGGAACAGATGGCGTTGGCCAGCATGCGATGGCTGCAATCCAAGGTCGACGAACAAGCCAAACAGCTCAAAGCCCAGGAAGGCAAGGTCCTGTTCGCCAACGCGGTCGAAACCGCGAGGACGTCCATCCTTGTGGGCGATTTCGCGAAGATCCTGAAAAGCAACGGCATCGACATCGGCCCACGGCGCCTGTTCGCCTGGCTCCGCGAGCATGGATGGCTCATCAAGGCCAAGGGCTCCAGTTGGAACATGCCCACACAGAAGGCGATGGACCTTCACCTGTTCGAGGTCAAGGAGACGACCATCAGCCACTCGGACGGGCACACCACGATCAACAAGACGCCGAAGATGACCGGCAAGGGGCAGACGTATTTCGCCAAACTGTTCCTCGCGAAACCAACACAGGAAGCGGGTGCGTGATGAGTGAGACATGGCTGCCGGCATGCATATCGCTTACTGCTGGCTTGTTCAGTCTTTCCCTGGCTTTGCTTCGGATCCTCGTCGATCTTGATCCGATCGGTTGGATCCTGTCGTTGGGGGAGTGTCAAGAGTCCGGGAAAGCGGATGCAGTCGGGGATGTGCAAATAACCATAATCCCAGTCTCGAATGTTCGAACCGGTATCTCGTCAGAGTTGGCAAATGCCGTCTCGTTTCCGGTATCGGATGACGCGGCTGTTCCGGGAGCGACCCATGAATCGAATAGGAACGGAACACGCGGCGCATCAAATGCGTCGGCTGCTTCGTCCAATGGAGGCGTATCGCTATGACATCGGCTTTCTCATCGGCGTGCATGATGATATACGCGCGGTCGGCCGCTTTGAATTGCGCGATGCTGCTCGGAGTCATGAACTCGGTGTTGTCGCCGATGGGTCTCAGGAGCAGGAAATACGCCTTGCATCCAATCCCCTCGATTGAGACGTCGTACGCGTCGCCGTCACCGGAATTGTACACGGAGCAGACGGAATCCGGCTCGGCCTCGTCTCGAGACTCCAACCAGTCAGAAAATCCGGGCACCGTTGAGGAAATCGGTAATTCAGGATTCGTCGAGTGTTCCAGCAGGGTCCAGTCCGCCTGCGGCCTGTTATGCCATGGCCACCAAACGGTCAATCCGGCGCCAAACAGCGAGGCCGCGGCACCGGCCCATGCGGCCAATACGGATCCATCCATTGATTCTTCTCCTAACTGTTCGGCCCGCACGTCGCATATGCGGGATGACACCGATTTTAGGAGGGGGCCGGGCGGTTCTCCTAACGCCGCCCGGCATCACATACGCAAAGGAGGCGCGTGATGGAAGACGATACGACGTTCGCTGCGCTCGCTGAGGTCCTGAAACCGATGAACACGACGAAGGACATCGCGGACCGTTGCGGCATCAAGGAGGGCACCTTGGCGTACTGGCGTGGTGCGGGAATCGGCCCGAAGTTCGTGAAGGTCGGACGGACCGTCATGTATCCGAAGGAGCCGATGATCGCCTACTTCAAGGAACACCTCTACCAGAGCACATGTGAATACGAGGGAAAGGAGTCGGCATGAAAACGATTCGCAAGGCCTGCGTGCAGGCAGTGTTCGACGAGTTCGAGACATGGGGCGAACTGGTCCACGCGTTCGCGGATGGGGATGCTAAGGCCATGAGGCCTCTCGGCCACATCGTCGGCTACGTCGACCTTGACGTCACCGGAATCGTGGATCTCATCGTCGACACGATCAACAAGGAGCTGTGATGACACTCAGGAGAATCGACGCGGAAACGCTGCTGACGCCACCCGAACCGCCGAAGGCGAGCATCGTCATGCTTGGCATGAGCGGATACGCGGTTCGCATCAGTCCGAAAGGCGGGGCCCAACTCGTGGAACTCCTGCCCGACGGCGCCTGCACGCTCGCATCCATCACCGCGGGCGAGCTTGAGACATTCGACTACCAACTCCACAACGAAACGGGAGGCACCAGATGACCGACAACGATTTCCGTATCGAGGACCGGAAGGAACGCGAGGCGAAACGGCCGAACTATCCGCTGCGCAGGGTCAAGTTCCTGCTCGCGGTCGTCGGCCTCGTCGCCAGCGTGACGCTCATGCTCACCTGGCATGGCGGGAGCCTTGCGGGCGCGCTTGTGGTGGAGGGCGTGTATCTCGCCACCACGTTGTGGCTGGTGGTACGGTTCGCACCGAAATACGACGAAAAGGACGACAATCATGCCTAGCGGAGCGGACAGCCTGCAAAAACATTCGAAATACGCTCCGGTCAACCGTGGCAGCATCCACTACGGCGCATCCCGAAGCCACGGCCACCACACTTCGCCGAAGACATGGAGCCAGGAGACCGGCATCGACCTTGACCGGCTCATCCACGACGAACGCGAGTACATCACGCGGATGAGACGCCGCACCCGGCGTGACATCGACGTGAAGCCACGCATCCAACGCGTGTACGAGACGACCGTCGCACTGCAGATGGAAGGGGTAACGCCCAGCAGCCACAAGGTGGCCTCACGGCTCAACATCCCCCGGAGCACCGTGATGGGCGACGTGCACAGGCTCGCCGGCATGGGATTGCTCGTCAACGCGCGGACCCGACGCGGAGGCTTCCTCACCACCGGCAGAACACCCGATTGGAGTGACCTGGATTGAGTCTCGAAACATTAAGCCTGCCGGAATGGCCAATGGTGTGCGAGCTCACCGTGCCTGGCGACCCGCAGTCGAAAGGTCGTCCACGCGTCTACCAGGGACACGGCATCACCCCGACGCGGACGCGGGAGGCCGAGAACCGCGTGTACTCGGAATGGCGCAACCAGTATCCCTGCCTGCCACCCTACGAAGGGCCAGTCTGCCTGACGCTCACATTCTGGACGGCAACACGGCGCGGACGCGATTGGGACAATCTGGCGAAACTGTTCACCGACGCGTTGAACGGCGTCGCCTACATGGACGACCGGCAGATCATCGAAGCCAGCGTGCACGTGCACCGTCCCGACCAGTACGTGCTTGGCGCGCACGGCAGGCCGCGCAAACGGAAAAGCGGCGATCCGCTCACATGGCACGGCCAGCCATACACGCCACACACACAGGCAAGCATCTATTTCAAACAGGAATACATACCCAGATAGGAGAAAACACCATGAAAAACACCAGTGAATACGTTGTGCAGACCCTCATCGATGACGAGGACATGAGCGCCGACCTCGCGAGCCTCTACCCGGCGGCCAGCAAAATCGGCGACGCAGCCGCGGCATTCATCGACAAAGCGGACCAGACCATCGAAAAGAAGGGTCTGATGGGCACGCCTGCCGGAACTGTCGCGAAATGCATCGACATTTGCTAGAACGTCGTCAAGGAAGGCGCGGCCATCAGCCGGCTCCTACGCAATCCAAGGACCTGCGACACCGTGATCATCAGCCGACGGTGCGAGGAAACGAATCCCGCCACCGAAGACGACGGCATGACGCAATCGACAGTGGAGGACGTGGAATGAGCAAGCAGAGGGGACACATGCCGTACTGCCGCACGTGCGGACCATTGGGGCCGGCCATGCGAACCATGCCCGCGTTCGACGTCGTGGAAACGCACCGACGCTCCTACCCGCACCACCAGACCAGCGTCATCCCCACCAAAACCAGCATCATCGTGAAAGGAACAAGCAAATGAGCGCGCAGAATCTCGAAACATTGGCCAAACGGTACGTGGAACTGAAAAGCCGCATCGCCGACCTGCAGGAAGAAGCCGACGGATTGAAAGCCGAACTCATGGAGAACCGCGAGCCCGGCGAATACGCTGCCGGACCGTTGACCGTGAAAATCCGGAAAGGCAAACGCAATCTCGATGCTGGAGCATTCGAACGGCGTTTTCCTGTGCAACAGTACGCCGACTGCTACCAGATCAAACCAAAAGCATTATCCACGATCATCAAACAGGTCGGCGAAAACGCCTTGCAGGATTGCGTGAAAGTCGGCGCGGCAAGCCTGGTGGTCGAATGATGGGCGACAAGATCATCAGACAACACTTCAACCACGCATTGAACAACGCGCTGGACGCCTACGACAAGTCCTTAAGCGAGAACGTGTATCTCCTCGACGCGGACGACCTCGACGCTTTTGCCGACATCCTGTACCGCTACCTATTCGACGTGAAATGCGAGGCATGAAAATGGCCAGCGAACTCGACCTCGAGGCCGTCATGGCCGCAAACCAGACCATACCGGAAACGACGCCGGCACCCACGGTGGAGTCGACGGAGTGGACGGAAATCCGCGGCATCATCGAAGACCACATCACCAACCAGCCAAGAAGCCTGCAAAAGGAGATCGGACCATCGGAGCTCGGCACCGACTGCCTCCACTGCCTCGCCGCCAGACTCGCCGGATGGGAGAAACGCCAGTCGGCCGCATGGCTGCCATTCATCGGCACATGCGTCCACGAACGATTCGAACACCTGTTCAACAGTCGCAAGGACGAATTCACCGTCCCGGACGACGATGGGGGAGAACCATGGGCCGTGAAACGCTTCGAGGCCGAAAGACACGTCGACGTGGGCGAAATCCACGGACTCCACGGCTATCAGCTCATCCACGGCAGCATCGACCTGTACGACGCGGAAAACAACACGACCATCGACTGGAAAATCACCGGCCCCACCACAATTCGCAACGTCAAAGCCAACGGTCCAAGCCAACAATATCGCATCCAGGCGAGCCTGTACGGCATCGGATTGGAAAACGACGGAGAACCCTGCAAAAGGAACGCCATCTACTTCCTGCCCAGGAACAGCGTCAGCCTGGCCGACGCACTGCCGATCGAATTCGACTTCGACCCGAAACCCGGACGGTGGGCGCTCAGCCGCGCGCAACTCATCGCCAACCTCCTCGACCTCATCGAACAAGAGGATGGAACCGAAATGCGCGACGCGTGGATACACGCTCTGCCAACCAGTCCGACCCACTGCTTCCAATGCGGCAGCTGGCCGGACGACCAGCTCGGACAACTATCCGAACTCAACGAAAACCAATATCCGGCATTGCCGGACAAATGGCGGCAGGCCATCGGCCTGCTGGAATCCACCTACAGGAAAACAGAAAGGTAAAAAACACAATGTTCGGAACGCAAAACTATGGTGGCGGATTCACTCAGCAAGGCGGAGCCAGCTACCGGCCACAACAGGCGCAGCAGCAGTCCGCCGAATCGTTAAGCCTTGACGACGTGATGCAGGGCGGCGCGCCCAGCGCGTTCAGCAAGGACGATCCGATCGGCACCAGCGTGGAAGGCGAGATCGTCGAAATCCGCGCGGAACAGCAGACCGACTTCACCACCGGCGAACCCCTCTACTATCCCAACGGCAAGCCGAAGCCGCAGGTCGTCATCCACCTGCAGACCACACTGCAAGACCCAAATCGCGTCGGAGACTCCGGCATTCGAGGCGTGTACGTAAAAGGCTACAACATCGGCCAATTGCGTCTCGCATGCCGTCAGGCTGGAGTCGGCGACCATCCGAACGTCGGAGACCACTTGAAAGCCACTTTCGCCCGTACCCAGCCCGCGAAGACCCGCGGCTACAACGACGCGAAAATCTACGACTACGTCGTCACACCGAAAAAGACGGCCGACTTGAACACCGCGATGAACGACCCGCAGGCCGCAGCCCCGCAACAGTATGCGCCGCAGCCGCAGTACGGCCAGCCAGTCACCATCGGCCAGCCCGCAGGCCTGACCATGCAGGAACGACAGCAGGCCGCCCAACTGCAGGCCGCCGGAAAAAACGTGCAGGAGATAGCCGGACTGCTCGGCAAAACGGTCGACCAGGTCGTCAACGCGCTCGGCGCGGGCAGCGGACAAGAGCCTGAATTCTAAAAAATAGGAAAACGTCCCCACCACATCCCTGCAGTGACGTCTCGCTAATCGAAAACGTCACTGCGGGGACGTGGTGGACACAGGGGGACATAGGCAAAGTCCACCCAAAAAGGACGAAAAATCAACCATATATAGAAAAAGGACAAAAGGACAAAGTGTTTAAATATATATATGTCTTTTTTGTTGTTTTTTGTGTTGTGTGTATAGGGGAGTAACCGTCCCCGCAAAAAGGAGGTGAAAAATGAGAAACTACAGCAAATACTCGCCCATTCCCACTGAAGACCTGCCAGCGCAATTCGCGGGAATCTTCCACCTGCTCGCACTCACCTTCGCGCCGGCGAACGACCGCACGATCATTGCGACCATCGATGGCCGCAACCTTGAACTTATCTGCGATGGTGGCGATACTGCCACCGAACATCGCAAGAAAATCCCAGTCGTGGCCGCCGGCTATCAAAAAGCCATCTGGGAGCTCCGCGAAGGGCATCTTCGCTACTGCCCGTCACAGCAAAGGCTCTGGCGTCGAGACCCAGACACGTCCGACCATGAGGGCGAAAGGCTCATCCTCAATTCATGGCATCCCGTGAAAACCATCGAGGATGAATACCATATCGGCACGAACGCGCGCAGCAGTGAGCGTAATCCGCTCTACAGTGCGACGATTCTTCGCGAGGCGAAGCGAAGCCAATGGTTCGACCAAGTCGAACGCGGCGTGCGCTGCGACCCATGCGTGTGGGTGCGGCGCGATGGCAAAGTCGTCTGCCTGCAGGATGAGCCGGACATCGCCGTCACGCAAACGTTCTCTCCCGTGGGCATGGGCAATCAGGCGTTGAAGGACGCTGAACGGATACTCAGATGGCTCACCGTCGACGAGAGGTCCTATGCGAATCTATGCCGCATGTTCGCAACCCCATGGCTGGAACCATTCAAACAGCTGTCCTATGTGTTGTCCGGGCACGGTGGTGACGGGAAGACGCTGATCGCCCGCCAGTCGATTCTCGGCGTGCTTGGAGTCGGGAAAGTGTTTCCTGGTTTCAGTGTGCAGGGCTATTGCACTGGCGGCGGATACACTCTTGGCCGTGAGTCGATGAATGATGAGATGGACGGCAAGGCTTTCGCCATTGACGATGAGGCTTGCGCTGTCACGGAGGACATGCTGCCATTGCTGCGTGCACTCTCGACAGGCTCGCAGGTGAACGCCCGCGTCACGGGCGGCCGTTATCGTGTGATGACGCCATCGGCCACATTGCTGATTCTGACGAACATGCAGTTCGCCGATTCAGGCGAGAATTCCGATACGCGTCGTTTCATTAAGGTCGAATTCCACCAGTCGAAAGGCCGCTCGTATGACGAATATCATGCGATCGAGGGGTTCTGCCATCGACATCCCGCAGCGTTCTTCGTGCTGTCGTGCCGCTTGTGGGAGCGTTCGGATGAGCCGGAGATTGTGAATCTTAGTCCTGCTCGCACCATCAGTGACGAGATGTATTGGCTGATCAGTGAGATCGCGTCGAACGATGAACAGTATGGCGTGCCAGTCGCTTCCAGGAACGACTATCGCAAGGAGTTTCACACGGCGGTGCCGCAGTCTTTGATGGACGTGCTGGGCTTGGAGAATTCGAAGACCAAGGCGCTGCCGGGCAGTCAATGCCGTGTGGTGCGCGTCGCCGACCAGAATCGCTTCGAAGTGTATCGCAAGGCCGCTCTCGATAACGAGACGAAGCCTGCCGACACTTGGTGGCAGACGGCATTGTCGAAGCCGAACCGCGACAGTCTTAAAACGTTGGATGATGTGGGCGACTGTCATGATCTGGCCGGCATCGTCGAATCCGCGTTGGCTGGCAATGTCGGTTTCGCGCCATGCGAGGGCAAGGCGCGAAAGACTGGTGGTCCGGTCGATGGGAAGGTGTCGCTGTCGTGGAAGCGGTTGAATCCGTCGGACGAGAGCCACACGGATTCGACTTTCATCACCGACAAGATGACTCGTTATGCCGTCATTCCGCTTGGCGACTGTTTCGTCATCGATTGTGACAAGCCTTCTGAGGCTGATGGTCCTGATGGGTGGCAGTGTCTGCAGGCGTTGGCTGGCGATTACGGTTCCCAGGCGTTGCCGGCCACGTTGGTGACCAGGACTCCGCATGGCGTGCACTTGTATTATCGCATGCCGGCAGGCATGGATGTGAGCTTGCTGAAGAACGCTGTGCATGAGCAGAATCTGCCAATTGACCTGCGCGTCAGCAACAAGGGCTATGTGATTGGTCCGGGCAGTGTCATCGATGGGAACCGGTATGAGCTGGTTGATCTGCCGGCGGGCGTGGTGCCGGAGGCGAGTGAGGCAATCATGCGCATGCTCAAGGATTTCGGATACACGAACGAGCCAAAGCAGGAGGCTCCGTCGTTGAGCCTGGACGATGTCACGGCCGACAGGCCGGCCGCGTCCAATTCGCAGGGGACGCCGGATATGACGCCGGTGCCGGAAGGCCAACGCAACAGCACATTGCACGCCTGGGCGTACGGAAGGCTGAAGAACCATCCGGAGAACGAACGGCAGATCCAGGCCGATCTGTTCCAGCGTGGCCGTGTGAGCGGTCTGCCGGACGGAGAACTCGACCAGATCTGGAAATCGATCAAACGAAGCCTCGGATAAGGGTAGGAATCATGATGGGAATCATCCGAAAACTTGGTGGTCTTCTCGTTGAGGTGTCCGGGCTCATCCTAGGATTCGTCATGCTGATGCTTTTTCGAAACAGCTTGGAAGATCACCGACCTCATCGACTGGTGGCGAGATGAGTCGTAAACCACCATTGTGGATGCGCCGGCTCGCGCCACCGGGCAATCCGGCGCACCTCGTATCGGCCGTCTGCTCATGCGGACGGTGGATCTTCAGCGAACGTGACGTGGTCTGGCAGTCATGGGACGCCGGCATCATCACCGGCGATGACCTGACCACCGCGATTATCCTCGGCCGGCAGCTCATCCGGATCCGCCGCATCGCGCAGGCGGACACGATCAGATTGGAGACGGTCGCGGGACCGCTCGGCATCAGCCCGGACGGAATGTATCTCGGCGCGCATGAATGCGGGCTCATGCCCATCAGCGTCAAACCCGCCGACATGAGCGGGAGGGAATTCCACTATTCGACCCTTGAGGGGTTCCCGACGATGCGGCCGGATCCCGACAATCCGGACCCGTGGGCGGGAATACCCGAAATGGAACTGATGTTCGATTCAGGATGGCCGAAATGCTAGAATCGCAACATATGGGCGAAAAACGGGAAGCAACCACAACATGTAGTGTGTGCGGCGGTGAGTGCCGTATTCAAGCCACGATGTGCGACAAGTGCGAGACCGCTTTGAGGGGATGGATCCACGACTATCCCGTCTGGATTCACGCCCTGCGCGAGTTTCTGGATTCGACGGCGCATTACGGGGGTCACCAGCCTGGACGTGTCAACCTGCCGTCCGCGCCCACGCCGATCAGACTCTCGGTCGTTGACCATCTGCAGGAGATCGAGGATGCGGTGACGGCGTTGTGGTGTCGATTGTATGCGCCGCCGGCCATGCCATGGGCCACGAGCATCGCGGTCCCGCCCATCGTCGACATGCTCAAGGCATGCTGGTCATGCCAGCGGTTGAACCGCCTGCCGGACATCGGTTTGATTTGGCATGACTGGCAGCGGTTGGCGCGCAAGACGCTGAGCATCATCGACGTGCCGCCATCCAGGCATGGTATCGGCAGGTGTCTGAATCCTCTGTGTGGCGTGGAGCTGAGTGCGGAGGTCGGCGCGGTAAGTGTTGACTGTCCGGTGTGCGGCAACACTTATCGCGTGGTCGACGTGCGATTGGGGTTCCTGCGGGAGTGCATCGAATCGGGCAGGGCGTTCACGGCGGGGGAGTGCGCGGAGCTGCTGCGCGAGTGCGGGTTCCAGTGCAATGCGAACACGATTCGTTCGTGGCGCAAGCGCGGCAGGCTCCAGCCGGCCGGTGAGAGCGAGAAGGGACGGCCGTTGTACAGGCTTTCGGATGTGCATCGGCAGGTGTTGCGACGCGATTCGATTTGACAAAATCGAAAGTGCAACGCAGAATTGTCAGTGGATTAGAGGGTTCAAACCGAGGTGACTTGGTTTGAACCCTTTTCATATCCGCCATGGATTCTCCTAACTCCTTGGGTTGCAGTCCCGTCCTGTCCGAACGGCATATCGGACACGCTCCGCCCACTCCCGTCAGAGTGGACATACCTCAATGTGGCAGGCAAGCCAATCCCGTGCTTCCGTGATGCGGTGATGCTCAAATCCGCCTGTCCATGCCTTCGTAGGAATCAGTGGTAGATCGCACCGGTCGCAGATCTTCGGATCCTCTTCCTTGCGGCTCGAGTGTGGACGCGGGTTCGAATCCCGCCGAAGGCACCCATGAAACAAATCCGGGGTAGGGGTATTGACAATCCGGGAGGGGTATTCGCAGATGATGGGGAGCCCCTACAAGACACGGGAGTGTCCATATACGGGAGCCCCTATACCGGCATTCCAGCAGGCCAACGGCGAAGATAGTCGTCGGCAAATCCACGGCACCCCTGGGCTCATACATGCGTGGGAGGCCACATGAGCAAGCGGCGCAACGAGCGTGTCAGCAACGGCTGGCGGCGCAGACAGCTCAGGGCAAGAGTCCTGGCCGCATACGACGTGTGCGCCATCTGCGGCAAGCCAGTCGACAAGACATTGAAGACACCACATCCGATGAGTGCCGAGGTCGACGAGCTCATACCAGTCTCACGCGGTGGTGATCCATACAGCTTCGCGAACTGCAGGCTCACGCACCGCAGATGCAACAGGATGAAGAGCGACAAGACAGACGAACACGCACGAGCGCTGCTGGCTGGCAGACAGGAAGTGAAATCAAGCTCGATGCCGTTCAAAACGTTCGGTATCTGACCTCCGATGACCAGGGCGGGGACCTCGGGTATACCCCTTACGGGAGCCTCGGGTGCAGTGCCGATTTCTCTCCGCGGATTCAAACGTCGGAAACAGGGGAAACAACGAAAGGTCGGAAAGCGAGGATTACGCCGATGAAGTGCGAACTCTGCGGCAAGGAATTCCAGCCTTCCGGCCACGGGCGGCCTCAGAAGTACTGTTCCAAGTCCTGCCGCCAGAAAGCCGATTATCGTCGGAAAAAGAACAGGCCCGCACAGGACCGGAACAGTAAGCCGCCCGTCAAAGCCGTGGAAACGAAACAGAAGCCGGAGCAGGATCTCGACCAGCGGAGCTTCGAACGGATGATGGACGGCAGCATGCTGGACATACTGCGAGACAACCGTGACCTGCTGCTCAAGGCCATGGCCGATCCCACGACGCCGGCGAACGCGCTGCCCGCGATCAGCCGCCAGCTCATCGACGTATGCGAACGCATCGAATCGCTCCAAGGCGGCGGTCTGACCGACCTGTTGGACGATGAGGAAGACGAGGTGACGGACGATGTCGGAGCGTCGATTGTCTGAGATCGCCAAGATCCTGCGCCAGCCGGAAGGCATCGTCGGCAGCGAGTTCACGCGAATCAACAAAGCCGCGCGCAAGGCCGGCATCCGTTTCGACTTGTGGCAGCAGGGCTTCTTGTGGCTTCTGTTCGCCAAGAACGCGGAAGGCAAGTATGCGTGTGGCGCGGACGGCGCCGTGCTGTCCAGCTGCAGGCAGATCGGCAAGACCTTCACCGTCGGCACCGCGTTGTTCCTCAAGGCGATACTCACACCGAACCTGAAAGCCATCTGGACCGCCCACCATACGCGCACCAGCGACGAGACATTCGCGGACATGTGCGAGATGGAGCATAATCCAGTGCTCGGCCGGTACGTGGAACGCATCCGCAGAGCAAACGGCCAACAGGAGATCACGTTCACGTCCGGCAGCCGCATCATGTTCGGCGCCCGCGAAAACGGCTTCGGCCGAGGATTGCACAGCGTGGACGTGGCCGTGTTCGACGAAGCGCAGATCCTCACAGTGCGCGCGATGGACAACATGATTCCGGTTTTGAACACGAGTCCTAACCCCCTGGTCGTGTATATGGGCAATCCACCCAAGCCGGGAGACCAGTGCGATGCGTTCACGGAGAAACGCATGCACGCGCTGAACCATGACGGAAACCTCCTCTACGTGGAGCTTGCCGCCGACAAGGACGCGGATTCGGACGACCGCGAACAGTGGGCTAAAGCGAATCCCAGCTATCCGAAACGTACAAGCGAACAGGCAATCATGCGCATGCGCAACAACCTGTCGGAGGATTCGTTCCGTCGCGAGGCGCTTGGCATATGGGGCGAGACCGCCACCGCATACGCCATCAGCCCCGACCTGTGGCAGGCCGCGGCCATCGACGACGTGCCCGAGGGCGGCACGGTGAGCTTCGGCATCGACATGCCTCCGGACAGGAGCGTGCTGACCATCGGAGCCGCGCTACGGTACGCGGACGGTTCGGCAATCATCCAGATGGCGAACATCAAGGACGCGCGGCAGGCGGGAACCATGTGGGCCGTGGACTGGCTCGCCGAACATTGGCCGAAGACCGCCAGCGTGGTCATCGACGCGCAGTCGCCCGCCATGAGCCTGCTGCCCGAACTGAAGAAAGCACATGTGAAGGTCACGGTCACGAACATGCAGGAGATGGGCCGAGCATGCGGCCGGTTCCTCGACATGCTCAAAGCCGGAACGCTCAAGCACCCGCGGGACGAATACCAGCCGCAGCTGGCCGCGGCCGTCAAGGGCGCCACCACGCGGCCTCTTGGACAGTCCGGCGCGATCGCTTGGAACAAACTCGGCAGTGATGTCGACATCACGCCGCTCGTGTCCACCACTCTCGCCCTGTATGGGGCGTTCACGACGCTCCGACATCCCGGAAGACGACAGATCATCGGAGGAATCTAAATGAGCGACATCCAGACAACGGCAGCGCCGGACGGGTGGAAACCTACGGGAGGAGCCGGAACGGTGCCGAAACTCGTCGTGCCGACGCACATCGACGGACTCTCCGGTGAGGAGAACGCGCTGCTGCGCGAACTCGCCGAGGTATGGACGCGCCACGCGAGCCGCAACCGAACACTCACCGCCTACTACGAAGCCAAGGAGCCACTGGTTGATTTTGGACTGACTGTGCCGAAGTCCATCAAGGATCATTACACGCCGCTTGGGTGGGCACGCAAGGCTGTGGATATGCTTGCTGAGCTTTGCGTGTTCGAGGGATTCGTCTCGCCGGGCGTGGACGACCCGTTCGAACTGCAGGACTTCATGAGCCGCATCGGATTCACTAGCGTTCTGCAGCAGGCCATCCAGACTGCGCTCATTCACGGCTGTTCGTTCCTCAGCGTCGTCCGGGACTTCGAAGGAAGACCGCTCATCCGCACGCATACCGCGGAAAGCTCGGCCGCCGTCTGGGATTACCCTAACCGGCGGGTCAGGGCGTGCATGGCCATCACCGACGTTGACGACAACAACGAGGCCACCGGACTCGTGCTCTACATGCCCGACCGCAACATCAGCGTGCAGCGCCGTCTCGGCTACTGGTGGCGCGTGGACGATGAGCAACCCACCATCGACAACGAGTGCAGCGTGTTCCGCCTCGCCTACAAGGCTACCGAGGTCAAACCGTTCGGACGCTCCCGCATCAGCCGGGACGCTATGGCCATCATCGACGGCGCGAACCGCACCATCGTGCGCGCCGAAGCGAATGCCGAATTCTACGCGTTCCCAAAAATCCTGCTGACAGGCACTTCCGAAGAACTCGCCTCGTTGGGCACGGACGACGCGTTAAAGCTTTATATGGGTCGCTACAACATGATCAGCAAGGACATCGACGGGCAGTCCCCGACCGTGACGCAACTGGCCGCGTCGAGTATGGACCCGCATCTGACGATGCTGAAAAGTTGGGCGGCGATGTTCGCCAGTGCGATGAACATTCCAGCCAGCTCGCTAGGCATCGTGTCCGACGCGAACCCGACGTCCGCCGACGCGACCGAGGCACAACGTGAGGACCTGATTATCGAGGCGCGCCATTGCGACCGGGATTTCGGTGAATCGATCCTGCAGGCAGCCCGTCTTGTGGCACGGATGCAGGATCCATCCGTGCCCGACGAGGAGCTGATGAAACTGCAGGTCGACTGGAAGAACCCGAACACGCCGTCGAGCTCCATGAGCGCCGACGCATTCAGCAAGCTCGCTGGAAGCATCGACTCGTTCGCCAACAGCGAGGTCGGCATGACACGCGCCGGATTGAGCCGAAGCGAGATCGTCCGGCTGAAGGCCGACCAGCGCAAGGCCCAGGCCGGTCAGGTACTCGATCAGATTCGAGGCATGCGCCAACAGACGGAGCAGCAGACCGATACGGCGGCGAGGGAAGGCGGTATGAATGAGCCCGAACAGTCTGAACCTGCCGCCGGAACGACGCAGAAGGCTTGAACTCGACCTCAATGATTTGTACGAGGATTACACGGACACCATGAGCCGCCTGCAGAAGGAGGCCGGCAACAGTGTCTCGGGCCTCGTCTGGGACGGTGAAAGCCAGGAGCTCATCAAAGCGGAGATCAACCGGTATGCCGACGCCGCCAGCAGGCTCGCATCCGACTACTACGGCCACGTACGCGACCTGTGGGCGCAGTACGGCGGAATCGATATGCCGGAATACGAGCCGCCTTCCATCACCGCCGACCGCGCGGTCTGGCAGATGGAAGGCGGTTTCAACAACACTGACTTCATGGGATTGCACTACAAGGATGTCATTCCAGATGAAAACGGAGCCGTTCACAACAACGCCGGAAGAACCATCGACGACCTGTGGCCCACGTTCGCTGACGAGGAGCAGGCGCTGGAATACGTGCAGAATCTGATTCAGACCGTCGGGCGGCTGACCATGCAGAGGGCTGTGGCCAACGATCCCACCAAGCCTCGCTGGGCGCGTGTGCCGCGAGGGGCTAAGACATGCGCGTTCTGCCTTATGCTCGCCTCGCGTGGCTTCGCCTACCTGAGCGAGGACACCGCCGGACGGCAGATGCAATACCATACGGACTGTGACTGCGACATCGTGCCAAGCTGGGGCAGCAGCAAACTCAAAGGATACGATCCGGACAAGTATCGTGAAATGTACCAGGCAGCCAAGGCTGCGGCCGGCGATGACGGCGACTGGCGTGACACGCTAGCCCAATTGAGACGCATCTATCACGATGAGGTCAATGATGGTGTGACTGCCCAACCGACGATTCGATGGAGCGGCAAATCGATTCCAATCAGCGCTTCCGAACTATCGAGATTGTCGGATTATAGCGTCAGGATGCCTGGAGATAGATTCTCCAACGACGAGAAGATCGCGGCTTTGATGGATTGGACCGGAGACAGCTACAAAAGTATCAACGGCTACCTGTTCGGCGGACGAAACCCGTCGAAAGACGTCATCCATCAGGTCGAATGCATCGACGAAGCGATATCCGACCATATCATCCGAGAACGTTTCACGGTCGACAGGCAGATGCGGTTGTCGACGTTCCACGTCAACGACATGGAGTCGCTTTTCGATTTGAATACCGGTCGCACCTTCGAACACATCGGCTACATGGCCACCAGCATCAAGGAGGGAGGTATTGACGTTGATGGGGAAGACCGCATCGCCACAAGAATCCTGGTACCGCCGGGAAGCGCCGGCGTGTATGTGGAGCCGATCACTCAGCATCCGGGAGAATACGAAATTCTTCTGCCGAGAGGAAGGGCTCTTCGTTTCGAAGGGCTTGGAGCATCCGACGGCAGACCGATCGTTTATCTGAGACTGCTATGATTGAGCCTATGGATCGTTCCGACCGTTTCACGTTTATGCCCGGTGATTTGAAGGAAGTCACCGATGAGCGCCATCTTGCGGAAATCAAACGCAAGTATGGCGATATCTCCATGCCACAGGACGAATATGAATGGGTCAGGAACGAAGGAAAGAAGCGCTGGTCCGTCGGCGACTATGTGTCGACCGACGAGCTGCGGTCCGAATACGCGCGAAGAAAAGCGCTGGGAAATCTCTGAATCCCAGAAAGCCATCACGTCGAAACGTGATGGCTTTTCTTTTACCTTTCACACCCCAGCGATGGGGCGGGGCGCAGCCATGCGCGAAACCAACAAGAATGGCCGTCAACTCGCCGGCGTCAGGCGTGGAAACCAAGAACAAGCAAAGGAGCCACCAACCATGGCAGAAGAAAACCAGACCGGCGCGGACGGCCAACAGGAGCCGGAACAGCACTCTCCGGCCCCAAAGGACGTGAACAACGCGAAGCTGAGGACCTTCACCCAGGAGGAAGTCGACCGCATAATCAACGAGCGTCTCGGCAGGGAACGCGGCAGGAAAAGCGACTACGAGGAGCTCAAGGAGAAGGCCGGACAGACTGCCGACCTCGAATCGAAACTCTCCAAGGCGCTCGAGGAGAACGAGAAGCTCAAAAGCGAAGCCAAACAGGCCGAACACGAGAAGGAGCTCTCCACGATACGCGCCAACGTCGCGGCCAAACACGGCATCACCGACCCGAGCGTCCTCGCGGGCGACGACGAGAAGCAGATTGGCGAATACGCCGAGAAACTCATGAAGGTGTTCGCCGACATGCGTTCCCGCGGCACGGTTGCGGACCAGAGCGCCCGCACCGGACAGGCCAAGGCTAAACATTCCAGCCGCGAGGACTTCGTCAACGCCATGAGCAACACGCTCCTGTGAGCCAACCAGCAAACAACATTCATTTGAAAGGACAAACCATGACAGATCCGTCCATGACCCGAAAAAGCAACGGTCTAAACCTCACCCCTGAAACCCAGGCGGAGATCTTGCAGACCGCAAAATACAAGAGTGCGTTCATGCAGCTCGTGCCGGAGATGAAACTGCCCGGCAACGGTGCTCGCGTGCCGATCATCATCGGCGACCCGGAGGCCGCATGGGTCAATGAGGGTGCGGAGAAGCCGAAGAGCGGCGTCACCTTCGGCAAGAAGGACATGCTGCCGTACACCATCGCGGTCATCATGCCGTTCTCCAACCAGTTCCGCCGAGACTTCGGCGCTCTCTACGACCAAGTCGTCGCGAAGGGTCCGGGAGCCATCGCCCGCACATTCGACAAGACCATCATGGGCCTCGTCGACGCTCCGGGAGCGGACTTCGACACCCTGAAGAGCGCGCAGACCGTCAGCATCGGCAAGGACGTGTGGAAGAACCTGAACAAAGCCGACGACCTCGTGTCCGAAGCGGATGGAACCGTGGACGGTTGGGCGTTGAGCACCCAGGGTCGCAGTGTGCTCCGGCAGGCGACCGACAACAACGGACGCCCCCTGTTCCTCGACGGCACCGCCGCCTCCGACGTGAGCACCGTGCTCGGCAACCGCACCTACATCAGCAAGGGCGTTCACGTGCCCGCCGTATCCGAGACACCGGGACCGGCCAAGGCAGAGATCCTCGGCGTGTGCGGCGAATTCTCCTCCGCCGCATGGGGTTCCGTCGAAGGAATGCAGACCAGCATCTCCGACCAGGCGTCCATCACCATCGACGGCAAGCAGGTCAACCTGTGGGAGCACAACATGTTCGCCGTGCGAATCGAAATCGAGGTCGGCTTCCGTATCCGCGACATCAACCGCTTCGTCCTGCTTACCGCCTGACGGAGTCCGACATGACTGTCGAACCAGACGTGTTCGCCACCTCCGTCGACCTCGAACAGAGGTGGCACAAACTCACCGACGAGGAACGTGAGAAGGCCGACACGCATCTCGCGGACGTGACCGACTACATCAAGGAACGCTCCCCGAACTGGCAACGTCTCCAAAAAGAACGGCCACGCCTGCTGACGAAGATCACCTGCGACATCGTCCGCAGAATCATGCAGGCCGACCCGTACGACATTCCCGGCGGCATCACGCAGATGAACCAGACCACCGGCAGCTTCAGCGAACAATACAGTTTCGGAGCGCCCACCGGCGATCTCTGGCTGCGCGACGACGAGAAACGCATCCTTGGCATCAACGCTCAGCGCGCGTTCAGTGTCGACATGGCAACGGGGGAGACGTCCTAGTGGAAACCATCGAAGTGTGGCGCGGCCAGTCCACCACCGACACGGACGGCAACCCCATCCAGGGCAAACCCGTCCGCGTCGGCACGTTCCAGGCGATGGTCGCGCCAACCTCCACCACCGACCAGACCGAGGAGAACGCCAGCCCGCAGACCATCGAATACACGATCCACATCCGCGGAAACCAACCGACCGGCATCCAGGCCACCGACCTGATCAAAGTCAGGGGCCGGCTGCTGCCCGTCAAGGGCAAGCCGCAGGTGTGGGACAACCTCCACGGACGCCACATCGGCGACGTCATCACCGTGGGCGAACGGGAAGGATAAGCATGGCCAAACGATGCAGATTCGTATTCAACCGCAAGGCGTTCAGCCAACAGGTCCTCAAAAACGAGACATTGCGCTCGCGCATGAGGGACGCGGCCGAAGCCGCCGTAGAGGATGACCGTTGCATGGTCCGCGACCATGACGGCAAGAACCGCAGCGGCGTGGCGATCATCTGCCCGGCACCGGTGGAGAAGGCGCACGGCACGCTAGAGGACACGCTCGGAAGGATGCGCGTATGAGCATCCCGGTCACTCCCCGGCGCACGGAACCCCTGCTCCTGCCCAAACTGAGGACACTGTTCCCGGACGTGACGTTCGACACCATCGAACGAAGCGACCTCGAACCTCCCTTCACCGAAGCCACTCTGGCCGACTCCATGCAAGGCATGAGCACCCCAATCTCGCAGTACGTGCGGCTGCGGCTGAGCGTGCGATGCATGAGAGAGGACCATACGGGCGACTGGGACAAGGCCGCACGCCTGTGGGCCGACATCGCGAGGGAGATCATCGGGCTCGGAAACGTCGCGCCGCTCATCAGCGCGTCACTCGAATCCGGGCCGGTACGCATGACTGACGAGGACAAGAGGCTGGTGTGCGCGTACGGAGTGCTCCTGCTCGAGGTCACCGTCAACTGAAACACAACAAAAAAAGACGTGCCGCCACACGCGAAGAACGAAAGGCAGACGAATGTCTGACAATAGTAAGAACACGGCCGTCGAACAGGCGGCATCCGAAACCAGCACGCAGGCCGCACAGGGAGCGACCGACTACGGGTACGTGTCCAACGGCAACAATTCCGGCAACGTGCGACTGATCAAAAACTACGCGCTGTTCCTGTTCCCCAAGGGCGACAGCACGTTCGTGGCTCCGACCGGCGTGAACTGGACGCCACCGACAAGCAAGAAGCCGATCGGCTACTCCACGGAGGACGGCGCCGTCCTGCATCCGGAGCCGGGCGACAGCACCGACTACAAGGCCCACAACGGCGACATCGTCCTATCCGACACGGATCCGGGCTACTGGACCCTCCAACTGGCCGCCATGGAAGGCCGCAAGGATGTCGTTTCCGCCTACTTCGACGTGGACGTCGATTCGGACGGCGGCATCAGCATCAAGGGCGCCGGCCTGAAGAAGGAGTGGATCCTCGTATTGGTCGCGCTCGACCAGCAGGACCGCCCCTTCCTCCTGTACGGCACCAACGCGAAGGTGTCCGACCGCGACGACGTGAGCCTGAAATCCAGCGAGATCATGAACTTCAGCATGACGTTCAAGATGCTCAAGGGCACTAACGGCGAACAGTTCCACGCATGGGGCCTCGTCACCGAAGACGCCAAGTAGCCCATCGATTCTTCCCGTGCCGCCGATGGCGGTCGACGGCACGGGATCCTTTTACCAACCGCCAACATCAGAACGGAGCCAACATGAGTGACAACACCTACCACATGATCGAAGTCGACCTTTCCGACGCGGAGGAGCTCAAGCCCGACGTGCACCTCGAGGTCGCCGGCGTGAAACTCGACCTGCCGAACCTCAACAACGCGGAACTGCCCATCGAACTCGTCCAGGCCATCCTCCTGATCAAAAGCAAGCCCGCATTGTCCGACGAGGAAACCACGGCCTGCGTGAGCACGTTCCTCGCCTACTTCCAGACGATGCAGCCGAACTTCTGGAACGTGCTGCGCAAGACCAAACGTCCGATGGCCTACCTCACCGCGACCATCAAGGCGTGGGCCGAGGAATCCGGACTGGACCCAAAAGCGTTTACCTCGCCCACCTCTGGAACAACAATCGCGCGGCACTAGCCTACGACTGGATCCGAGCGTACGGGCAGATCTACAGGCCCGTACGCTTCCGGGAATGGGTTGAAGGCCAACGTCCACGAGTCGATTGGGGACTCGCCTGGGCGTTGACCCGCGAAATCCTCAAAGACCATACGAGCCACTCGTGGATGGCGTTGCAGAACGCCGTCTACGCGCCCGACGGAGCCGAACAGGCGGTCTGGACGCTGTCCGGACAACGCAAACGCCCATGGTTCGACCACGAGCACGACCCGCTCCGCCCGCCAACCCCGACGCACAACCTCACCCGCCGTCAACGCGAGGACAGGGAACGGCTCAAAGCCTACTTCCACATCAACGACGACCTCTGACTCCGACCGCCATCGGAATCCCAACCTACGAATAAGGAAACACGATGGCAGCACAGGACATAGGCGTCGCATACGTCCACGTCGAACCATCCGGCAAAGGATTCGGCAAAAGCATCGAAGGCGACATCGGCGACGCCGTCAACAAAGCCTCCAAGAAAAGCTCCAGCACCCTCATCTCGAAGATCGGCGGAGCATTCGGCAAAATCGGCAAGGTCGGCACAGGCGCGATCGCCACCCTCGCCGGCGGCATCACCGCATTGGCCGCCAAAGGCGGCTTCACCCGCGCCCTCAACATCGAGAACGCGCAAGCCAAACTCAAAGGCCTCGGCCACGACAGCGCGAGCGTCACCGAAATCATGAACGACGCGCTCGCATCCGTCAAGGGCACCGCGTTCGGATTGGGCGACGCCGCGACCGTCGCGGCCAGCCTGTCCGCCTCCGGCATCAAGGAAGGCGACCAGCTCACCAAGATCCTCAAGACCGTGGCCGACACCGCGCAGATCAGCGGCAGAAGCCTCACTGACATCGGCATGATCTTCGGTTCCGTCGCCGCCCGAGGCAAACTCCAGGGCGACGACATGCTCCAGCTCATGTCGAGCGGCATCCCAGTCCTCCAAATGCTCGGCAAGCATCTGAACAAGACCAGCGCCGAAGTGTCCGACATGGTCTCGGACGGCAAAATCGACTTCCAAACCTTCGCCGACGCCATGCAGGAAGGCCTAGGCGGCGCCGCACTATCCGCAGGCACCACATTCACCGGCGCCCTGGCCAACGTGAAAGCCGCGTTGAGCCGACTCGGAGAAACAGCCGCCACACCAGTCCTCGACGGCTTACGCGGCCTGTTCAACCAAGCCATCCCACTCATCGATACATTCACCGCAGCCGTCACACCAACCCTGCAAAAAGTCGGAGCGGCACTCCAACAAGGTCTCGAGAACGCGATACCCGCCACACAGGCGAAACTCAAAAACCTTGGCGACACGATCTCCAACATCCCCGGCTTCCAGATGCTCGCCTCGGCGACGGCCAGCCTCAAAAGCCAACTCACTGGCCTCTGGAACGCAATCACATCACTCATAGGCGGACTCAACAATGGCGGCGAAGCCGCCACAATGTTCTCCACAACCGCCGGCGCGCTCGCGGGAGTGGTCGCTTCGGTCGCGCAGGCGTTGTCGAACGCGGCGGGATGGGCGAAGACGTTCGTCAACACGTTCATCGAGACGGGCGCGTTGCAGCCGTTCCTTGAAAGCCTGACCGGCGTCATCTCCGGATTGGGCTCGCTGGTTTCCGTATTGGCGGCCGCGGTCTCGCAGGCCTTCGGCTTCAACGACAGCGCGCGCACCGCCAGTTCCGCGGCGCAGAGCTTCGCCGGACTGTTGAACACTTTGACCGGCGTGCTCATGACGGTGGGAGGCTGGCTGCAGTCGGTCGGACAGTGGGCGCAGCAGAACGGCGCACTGGTATCCGGCGCGTTGAAAGCCATCACCATTGCATTGCTCGCGGTCAAAGGCTGGGATATCGTCTCGGCCGGGCTGAAGACAGTTTCCGGTGGACTGAAGGCCATTTCCGCGACTGCCTCCGGTGTGGAGAAGACCGCTACGGCCACGTTCGATTTGATTGGCAAGATCTCCGACGCGGGAAGCGCGGCTGGAGCACTGAAGCAACTCGCCGGCTCGTTCAATATTGTCAAGGCAGCTCAATCGGCGTGGAGCGCGGTGACCAAGGCTGCTACCGCCGTGCAGCTGGCATTCAGCGCTGCCTTGGATGCGAATCCGATCGGCATGCTTGTCGTGGCCATCGGCGCGGTCGTGGCCGCGCTGACATGGTTCTTCACCCAAACCGAAACGGGCAAACGACTCTGGAACAGCTTCGCCACATGGTTCATGGGAATCTGGAACCAGATCAGCACCGCATGCCAGCCAATCCTGCAAGCCATCGCCATATTCATCACCCAGACCATGAGCCAAATCCAACAAATCTGGCAAACCGGATGGACACTCATCACCACCGTCCTCCAAAACGTCTGGAACACGATCGGCCCCATCATCATGACCGCGCTCACCGAGATCATCACCGGCATCCAAACATTCATCACCACCATCACACCACTCCTGCAAGCAGGAATACAGAACATCCAAACCATCTTCCAAACCGCCGTCACAATCATCAGCACGGTCTGGAACGGACTCTGGAACACCATATCCACCGTCGTACAAGGCGCATGGACCATCATCGCCACAGTCATCAGCACCGCACTCGCCGTCATCCAAGGCATCATCCAACTGGCGCTCGCGGTCGTCAACGGGAACTGGAGCGCCGCGTGGTCGGCCATCCAGGGCATCGTGTCGGCAGTGTGGGGCGGCATCCAAGGCGTCGTCTCCGCCGGCATCGGCATGGTCAGCGGAGTGGTATCCGCCGCATGCTCGACAATCCGGAGCGTGTGGGCCGCGTTGTGGAATGGCGTCGGAAGCATTGTGTCGAGCGTCTGGGGCGGCATCGTCGGCACCGTAAGCAACATGGTTGGCCGTGTCGGGAGCGTCGTGAGCGGGATCGGCGGAACCGTCCGGAGCGCGGTGTCCGGCGCGGGAAGCTGGCTCGTCAGCGCGGGACGCAACATCATCCAGGGATTGATCAACGGCATCACAGGAATGGTCGGCTCGTTGTATTCCAGCATCACCAACGCGTTGTCGGGCTTGGTGGACAAGGCCAAGAACGCTTTGGGCATCCACTCGCCGTCGCGTGTGTTCCGCGACGAGGTCGGCGTGATGGTCGGACGTGGCATGGCATTGGGCATCGACGATTCCGCGCATGTGGTCAGCCGTTCCATGGATTCGCTCGTCTCCACGATGAGCCTCTCCGACGCGGACTGGTCGAAGACCGGCAGGCTGAACGTCACGGCCGGCACCGGCGCCAATGCCGGCGACGGCGATCTGCGGGAACTCATCACGGCCGTCGAATCGCTGCACGACGACCTCGGATCGATCATCGCCCGATACACGCCGACGATAGGGGACCGCGACTTCGCAAGGAAGGTGAGAAGTGCAATCGCTTGAATACGTGTGCGCGGCCACAGGTGAGCGCATCGGCTTCGAGGGGCCGCTGTACGGCGAGACGCTCACGGGACTGCGAGCCCGCGTCTGGGACTACAGCCTCGCCTCACGTGGCATGACGGGCATCACCCGCAAGGCACGCGAGGCGACAGTCACCGTGAAGATCCACGATTCTCCGGCCACGCTCGACCTACTGCGCCGCCTCGCGGACGCCGACATGGCATCCGGGAACCCGGGCACGCTCATCGCCGACGGCGAATGGGAAGCCAAAGCGTGGATCACGAAAAGCGAACCGCAATCCATCACGCCCACGATGGTCGAGACGCAGTTGACCATCGTGCTGGCCGATGGCGTGTGGCGCCGTCCGACCATGACGCATTTCACGCCGCGATACGATTCCGGAACCGCCGACCTTGACTATCCATACGATTATCCGCATGATTTCGCCGGCATGGCATTGGGTGCCGAGATCGTCAACGACACGTCCATCCCGCAGCCGGTCAAGCTCACGATATTCGGACCATGCGCGCAACCGTACGTCATCATCGGAAACAACCGGTACGAGGTCGACGTGACCGTGCCATCCGGCTCGCGTCTGGAAATCGACGGCACCGGCGATGTCAGGACCGTCACCATGGTCAGCGGCACAGGTCTCGCCACAAACTGCTTCGCGCAGGCCGTGCGAGGGTCGGGCAAGGATTCCGGCCGGTACGTGTTCCAACCGCTCGCGCCCGGAACACAGCCGATCAGCTGGCCGGGAGGATTCCAATTCGACTTGACGGTCTGCGAGGAAAGGAGCGAACCGCCATGGACCTGATCGTCACCGACGCCACAGGCAAACCCGTGGCGAGCCACGCCTCATACACGCTCGACCTCGCGTTCGGTAGCGGGGAGAACGACTTCGACCTGCAGGTCGAAGACGCCGCGCTCAAGGCGGGGAGCCGCATCATGATCGACGGCACCGAGTACGGCGGCATCATCGACGACACGGATGTCGACGTGGACGGAGGCCTGTCCACCGTCACATGGCATGGCCGCGACTGGCATGGAGTACTCGCCTCGAAGATCATCGAACCGGACAGGAACAACGATTACCTCACCCTGTCCGGCACGATTCCCGTCATCATGCGCACGCTCGTCAGCCGTGCGGGACTGCAAGGCCTGTTCACCGTCACCGACGAAAGCGCCGACCACAAGACCACCTGCCAGTTCGACCGGTACGTGGACCTGTACAGCGGTCTGGTCAAGATGCTCAGGGCAAGCGGACTCAAACTCCGGTTGCGTAATGACGGCGACAAGGTATCCATGAGCGCCATGCCCGTCCGCACGATCGGCGACAGCATCGACTCGGACCTCATCGACTTCACCGCCAAACAGGCGGCGCACCCTATCAACCATCTCATCTGCCTGGGCAAGGGCGAACTCAAGGACCGTACCGTCATCCACTGGTACGCCGACGCGAACGGCACGTTCAGCCACACGCAGACACTCAAAGGGCTTGACGAACGCACCGCCACATACGAGTTGTCCAACGCCGAAGCCGACGAGCTCGAGGACAAGGGCAGGCAGAAATTCCAGGAGCTTCGGAATACTAGCACCATCGACGTGGACATTCCCGACGGCATCGACGCGGACGTTGGCGACCTGGTCACGGGTCGTGACAACAACACGGGCCTCGTCGTCACTGCCGAGATCTCCAAGAAGATCGTCAAGGTTTCGGGAGGCGTGCTCACCGTCACCTACGAATCCGGAGGTGCCAGCGCCGGCGGCAACAGCGGAGAATCCTCCATCGGGGATGGTGGCCACGCCTACTACGCTGGAGCCGGCCTCAAACTCGACGCCTGGACGTTCAGCGCCGACGTGACCAGAAACGACATCGACGCGCTCAACAACGCATTGTCGGGTAAACAGCCGAAAGGCGACTACATCACCGGCCTGAAAATCGGTTCGGTGGACACGCTCGCCCCCGGTGCACAGGCAAGCGCGTCGCTCACGGGCGCCGGCAGCGACAAAACCTTGAATTTGGGGCTTCCGAAAGGCGACCAGGGTCCGCAAGGGGAGAAGGGCGACAAGGGCGACACAGGACCACAGGGGGCCGCCGGAGCGACCGGACCCACCGGTCCTCGGGGAGAGAAAGGAGCGACCGGGGAGCGAGGGCCGCAAGGCGTCGCCGGTCCCGAAGGCCCGCAGGGACTGCAGGGGATACGCGGCGAGAAAGGCGATAAGGGTGATGCCGGCGCGATCGGCGCGGCGGGACCGCAAGGCCCGACGGGTTCCACAGGTCCGCAGGGTCCCACGGGTCCACAGGGAGCGACCGGCCCCCAGGGCAGACAAGGCATCCAAGGTTCCCAAGGCATCCAGGGCCCGCAAGGGGAGAAGGGTGACAAGGGCGACAGCGGCGTATCCGCCCCCTCGAACGGCTTCTTCACGCTCAGCATGGAAGGCGACGGCGACCTGTACGTGAACTATCCGGACAACACGAACCCACCCTCGTTCGTCTGGGACTCCGAGAGCGGGAACCTGTACGTGGACATCCCGGAAAGGTGACACATGGCGCGACTATTGATCGGCAACATCAAAGGCCCCAAAGGTGACAAGGGCGATACCGGGGCCACCGGCCCGCAAGGCAAGCAAGGAGCGCAGGGCGTTCAGGGAGCTAAAGGCGACGTCGGCCTTCCGGCGCTCGTGATGAAGAAATCCCTCGTCGGCGAATATCCGGCAGGCGCCATATTCACGGGAAACGTGAGCGAATGGTTGAACCGAACACCACTCGTCAATGAATATTCGACCGCATTGTCAGGTGGCGGAAAATACAGCATCATCTGGCAGTGCGTTTCGCAATCCGGCGGCCAGTTCCAAGGGAAGACGGTTTCCAGGCAGTCCATCATCGGAGCGCAAGGCCCTGTCGGCCCGCAGGGTCCGAAGGGTGACGTCGGCCCGCAGGGTGTGAAGGGCGATACCGGCGAGATCGGGCCTAAAGGAGCCACTGGAGCTGCCGGACCTCCCGGTCCGCAAGGTCCTGAAGGGCTGAAGGGCGACAAGGGTGACAAAGGCGATGTCGGCCCCTCCGGAGAAGGAGGCCCCACCGGTCCCACTGGCCCGGTAGGTCCGACTGGTCCTGCCGGACCTACCGGAGCAACAGGCCCCACCGGGCCGCAAGGCAAGCAGGGAATACAAGGTGTGCAGGGACTGCAGGGCCCACAGGGGCCGACAGGACCGCAGGGTGCCAGCGGCGTGACGGCGCCAACTTCCGGATTCTTCACACTGCAGGTCGACCCGAACGGAGACCTGTACGCCGTGTACGCGGATACGACCACCGCGTCGGCGGCTCCAGTATCCTACGATCCGGCGACGGGAGACCTGTACTACATGATCAATGACGGAAAATAAGGAGCACGCATGACGAAGATTCTGCTCGGCAACGTCAAAGGCCCCAAGGGCGACACCGGACCGCAAGGCAAGCAGGGAGTGCAAGGACCGCAGGGCCCTGCCGGCGCCACTGGCGCGACCGGGGCCACCGGAGCGAAAGGAGAGGCCGGCCAACGCGGCGAGACCGGGTTGCCTGCCTTGATCATCACACGCATACTATCCGGATACTGGAAGTCCGCATGCTCGGATTTTGACTGGCAGACACTCAGTTTCAACCGTGCCCCGGTCGTAGGCGAATACTTCTTCGCCATGACCAACGGCGGCAAGAACCTGATGTACGCACAGATCACAGCCACCGGGAAAAACGTGACGTTCAAGCCAGTCTCGAACACAAGCCTCGTCGGCCCGAAGGGCGACAAGGGCGAGACGGGCATGAGCGCAAGCCAGGCGTTCATCGCCGCCCACCCGGTCGGCTCCCTCTACTGGACCACCGCCACAACAAATCCGGGAACCACCTACGGCGGCACTTGGAAGGAATGCAACACCATCCTTCCGGGACACATCTACCAGCGCACAGCCTGAAAGAGAAAGGAACATCAATGGCACGAACCACGAACATCACCAGATACACCTGCGACCGATGCCACGCCTCCGCATACCTCGCCGACGGTGACCCACGCACCTCCAGCGACTGGCACGACATCGCCCACACCACCGTCGACGGAGTCGCACAGGGCGCGCTCGTCTGTACCGCATGCTGGCAGACGTTCAAAGCGCTGGCAGCCACGCAGGACGCCGCCTACGCCGCATACCTCAACAACACAACAGATAGGAAGGAATGACCATGACCATGAATCTCATCACCGGCAAGGCCGGCGCTCCGCACATCACATCCAGCGACCAAGGAGCCATGCAGGCCGGACTGGTCGGAAACGGCAACTACCTGCTGCAAGGCAGCGACGGCAAATTCCCCGCCGTGACCATGCAGTCAGCAAACAAAGCGCTCATCCCGGTCCTCAACCTTGTGATCGAAGGACGATACGCACGCGTCACCGCGGCGGAAACCGTCACCATCGAAAGCGGAGTCACAGGACGGAACCGCAACGACCTAATCTGCGTGAAATACACGCGAGACTCGAACAACATCGAAACGATCGCGCTCGCGGTGCTGAAGGGCACCGCCACCAGTGGCACGGCGGCTGACCCCACGGTACCGTCGGGTAGTATCCTGAACAATTCCGGCACCGTATGGATTCCGATCGCCCGTATCCCGATCAGTGGCATCACCGCTGGAACTCCTGTCATGCTTGTCAAGCAGTTGCCTCCGATGAGCCAACTGTGGGATTCCGTAACCCTGTCGTTTGGGAAAAGCAATGGCAACGGAGGAATCTATCCAATCGGGAAAATACCCAATCCGAATGCGATTAAGGCTTTGAATGGCAGAGCCATACTATCGTCTGGGACGACAGTGGCGATTCCATTCATTCACCCGTCATATCTGCAGCGGTCAGTCCAAGTATCGATCGCGCCGGACGGGACCGTCAACCTGCTCGTTGGTCCCGAGGTGGCTGTCACAGGCGGAATCGTGGAAATCCACTTTTAATAGCTTTCCGTAGCCCTCACTGCTACCTTTAAGTTTCAGGACACAGGATCGTT
>ERZ1673698.84-NODE-84-length-166035-cov-11.545674_pt1 | contig 166035 bp, 149 predicted proteins | sample MGYA00580228_ERZ1673698 | MGnify/ENA primary metagenome ERZ1673698 (study PRJEB41218, sample SAMN15661768) | gut metagenome | host: Homo sapiens | place: Canada: London | collected 2015-08-20/2019-03-30 | study: EMG produced TPA metagenomics assembly of... | reverse complement strand
CGGCCATTCCTCTCCTGACTGAAGTGAGAAGATTCCTGGCCGCATTTTAATTGAATTGGTCCAGCACGTTCTTGCGCTCAGCTCTGGCTACCTGCTCTGCCACCGCGATTTCCGGCAGCGTCAGATTCGCTTTTGCGTTAACTCCAAACACCAATGCTCCCCCCTTTTTTACCGATAAATTTTCCCGCTCTGCTTATCGCGCAAAACTACACGCTCTTCAATTTCAAAGCCGAACTCACCGGCAGTAAAACGGAGGAATCGCATGAGTTTTTTGAGCCGAGCCAGTGCTTTTATTTCCTGTTCGCTCACCGGCCTTTTCAAGACATTTGAAAAGGCTTTATCTACAGTCGGATCGTTATATCCATCTGCATTTTTAATCAAGTGAATCACCTTCCCTCTTTGCAGAAAACAGTCCTTGTTCCGTCCACGATTTTGCCAGTCTTATGAGATACGGATCTGTCTCCGTTTCCGGGTTCAGCTCCATCGCCTCAATGGTGATTTCTACTCGCGGGTTGGTCTTGTCGATGCCGGCAATCCTGCACCCGTCGAGGGACTTGACGATGCGGTCATCCTCGAGTACCCAGCGGCGGCGTTTCTGTCTTTTTCTCTTTCCAGTTTCTCGGTCTAAGACCGTTCCGAATTCGTCGCTCAGGATGTCTTGCGTCGCCTGGATGAGGCCGTTGAGATCAGGGTAATGAGCGCGATTCTCGAGGTAATATTCCGCTCTTAAATGCACAGGCCCGGAGAAATGAGGTAAGCCATTTTGCTCTTTTATCACTGACAGCTGGCGGCGAAATTCTTGTTCATATCTGCGGTATGCTTTACTCGGCAAAACAGCTGTTCTTCCCCTCACGACAATCGGGCTATTTTTCTTTGTGGCAGGGTTTCCCATGATAGTAAATACTGCTTTATTTGCTGCTTCAATCAATGCCGATTCCTCCCTGCGAACAATGCGCAAACACAAAAGCCAAAAGCTACGCCGAACCAGAATGCCAAGACGTAAGGACCGGCTGTCTGTATTGTGTCACTCATTCCTTTTCCCACCACCTTGTCGCTTTCTCAATCCTGCGCCTCCTCTTTTCGCTTCTCGCCAGATGGTGCAAGGCTTTGTATACGTCCTTCTGAAAGTCCCAGCTATCAAAATCAATGCCTGCAATGCGGCAGTAGGCGAGCAAATAAACCAAATTTCCGTAGAACTCTTTCCACTCTTTTCTTGCTTCTTTTTCGTCGCCAGCTTCATCTGCATCAGAATATCTCTCATAGCCACTTGATATATCCGCTGCACATCCCATGATGCCATAACCGTAGTTAAGGTAATTCTTCTGCAAATACTCGAGGTCGCAAATTTTCTTTGTATTCATCGCTGCCCACTCCTCATGCCTCTTCTAGTAATACGAGGTGGATTCCGCCCTTGCTCCGCACTTTTGGGCTTGCCTCGGTCTTCTCGACGCGCTTTCTGGCAGCCGGGTACCTTGCCCATACGAGAGTCTGGCGTTTCACCTTGAGGATTTTCGCCAGCTCGGAGAGCGTCCCCTCGCCGACATAACGGTCGCCGCGGTAAGCTGCATAGATGCTCGTGATCATGGTTGGTTACACTCCCTTCCGGCCAGGCTCATCCGAGCCGCTGCCGATTGACCAGTCTGCCGGCCCGCATCCGGAGATCCGGCAGACTTTCTGGCCATGGTCGTAGAATGCGCACTCGTGGCACCCGTGCTGCTGTCCTGTGCAGTATGCCTGCACCTTTTGCAGTGCCTTGACGAGCATATCCACCCGATGCTTCGCGAGGTACTTGCTGGCGTAGTGCTTCCGCGCGCACTTCGGGCAGCGCTTCATCGGCTCTTTTGGCTTGCGGATGCGGTTGTAGCGAAAAGTCTGGCCGCAGTCCACGCAGGTTGCTTCAATCACCATTTCAGATTTCTCCTTTCCTCGCGTACTCTCTTCGCCTCGGCTTCTTCCTGGTCGATTTGTCGCATGATATTCTTCCACACCTTTGCGATGGTGCAGACGGTCATGATCAGTCCGGCAACAACCGCCGCGAGGAACACCGTGAGTGCGATCCAAGCAGCGGCGACTGCCGCCTGGGCAAATGTCGCGTCGGTCATGCCTGTCCCTCCCCTCTCGCTTTCTCCGTCGCATAGGCCATCATGCAGCGCATGGCGGCGTTGATGAGGTGCGTGTCCTTGCGGTCGCCGGCGCGGTAAAGATTCAAGTGGCGCATGGCGCGGGCGGCGTGTTCCTCGGGTGGGATCTGCCGCCATGTCTCCCCCGGATGTTTCTCGGCGCCCGCCGTGAGGCCGCGCGCGACAGCCTCCAGCCATCCGGCATCAATGTAGCGGTATTCGTCCGCCTCGGCGTCCTGCGGATACGGTTTTGCCGATTTCGCGCTAGAATCGCTTCTAAGGGGCTTGCTTTTGTCTACGCTATAACTTGTACCCGTCTTGCACTTGAATGGTGTTACAGGCGGTTCTGCGGCGTCTGAGTGGCATTTCTCTTTTTCAGCTGCCCCGAGATTTCTCGGACGACGTCTGAAAAGCTCCATGAGGATGGTCTGCATCGGAATGTTGCCCTGCGTGTTGTAGCAGTCCACATTACGGAGCGGGCACCTCCTGCAGTCTGGCTCCTCCTGGTTTTCGCATACCAGGTTTCTCAGCGTGCGGCACAATACTGACGACATTGTGTGGGTGGCATCCATGCGTCGCATTTCTTTCTCAAGTTCGCAAGGTGTCAGTGGCACTGCGCCTTCCTGCTCGCGGCAACGCTTCGATTTCCAAGAAAAAGACATGTTTCTTCCTCCTATCTCAGACCGCCTGGGCGGCACGCATGGCCTGCCCGGCGAGCTTCATCCTGTAATCCCCGGCCTTGATCTTGATGGGCACCGTCATCTCGGCGAGCCGTGAGAGCGTCCGGCGGCCGAGTTCTGCTTCAAGTTCTGCGCCGTCGTTGTTGGTGGTGATGACGGTCGGCAGCATATGCTCGTAGCGGTGATTGATGAGCATGTAGAGCTGCTCCTGCACCCATGGGCTCGCTTTCTCGGCTCCGAGGTCGTCGAGGACGAGGAGCGGCGTGTTCTTGGCGGCGTCGACGATTTCATCTGCCCGGCCATCCCCTGTCCGGTAGCTCGACCGGATCTGCGCCAGGAGGTCAGGAGCGACCACGAACATGCCTGGGGTTCCATCCTCCGCGCACCTGTGCAGGATGGCCGCCGCCAGGTGCGTCTTGCCGCACCCGTATGGGCCGATCAACATGAGCCCCGTGGCCCGCGGGTTCGTCTTGATGTCGGCGCAGAACGTCTGCGCGAGCCGCTTGGCCGTCTCGGTCGCGGCATCCTCGCGGAATGTCGCGAAGGTTCGCATTTGGAAGCGCGCCCCCATCCCGCTCTCGCCGATCAGCTTGGCGATGCGCCGCTGCTCCATCCTGACCTTGTACTTGGCACAGGCCGGGATGCAGCGGAGGAATGTGTTGCTGTAGCGCGCACTGCTGAAAGGCTCCGCATTGTACCGGCACTGCTCGCATGTCTCTACGGTATACGGGCACTCGGCACAGGTCGCATCGTGGCGGCGCTTCTCGCCGGCCGCCTCCGAGGCGAAGAGCAACTCGCTATCATCAGTCGGCTCCCAGTCTGCCGGCAATCCTGTGCTCTCGCGGATCTCCGGCAGGCGCGCCGTAGCCTCCCGCACATCTGCCTCACGTTTGCGGCGCGTCTCCGTCAAAATACGCTGCATATTGGGATTTCTCTGGAGCAGCTCCCCCAGAAAGTCCGCTTTCTCCATGCTTTTTCTCCTCCTTCTTGCCCTTCTTCTGCTTCGGCGCTTTGAAGCCATCGCGCTCCCAGCGCTCGAGGATGGCCTCGATGTATTTCAGGTTCGGTCTTGTCGACGACTCGGTCGCCTCGATAATGGCCGCCTCCAGCCACTTCCCGTGGTACTTGTCGTAGAGGGATAACAGTTTGTCGGACTCGATAGGTCCATAGGCTGGATTGACATTGTCGGCATAGATCTTGACGACCTGTCCTAGTTCTCGGTCAGTATCCGAGTCCTCCTCGCACACGCGCGCACGCGTAGAGGAAGAAGAAGATATATTAACCTTACCTAACCTAACCTTACCTATAGAGACGGGTTCGGTACAGCTTCGTGACGAGTCCGTTACATGGTCGTTACGTTCCTGTGACGCATCCGTAACGATGCCGTTACAATCCTGTAACGAGTCTGTTACGATGACGTTGCGTCCCTGTATCTGCACCCCCTCTTTCGGCGCATAAGCTGTCTTATCCTCCCCGCCTGTGAGAAGGCCGCGTTCAGCCTGGCACTCGGTCGGGTGATACATGTCCTTGCGGATGTAATTGTGTATCTTCCAGTGGCGGATCACGATGACCCCGGTATCAAAAGGGAGAATGAAACGCTTGGCAACCAGCAGCTTCATGTCATCCTCGCCGCATCCTACCGCGCGCCGGATCGCTGATGGGTTCTTGATGAATCCGTCATCGTCCGCCCGCAGCAGCAGATGGAAATACAAGCACTGGCTGCTCATTGGCATGTCCATGAAGTGATCCGTCTCAATCACGGACTTTGCCATCATCCTGCGCTCTGCCATGTGCGCCAACTCCTTTCTTTTGTGCCGCCATGATCAGACCGCCTGTGGGATGGCTTCCGGCTCGTCCTTCGGCGTGTCGACATCTTCGAAGAGGCTCTTCTGGGCGCGTTTTCCGATGAGGTACTTGCGCGCCTCGACTTCGAGGTTCCAGAGGGCGCGTGCCGCCGTTGCCGTGAGTACAGCGCCCTTGGGGTTGTCGCTCTTCGCGCATTTGCGCATCGGCGTGTTGATGACCGTCTCGGTCTTGCTCTCGGGGAGCTTGAGCTTCATCGTGATGATTGCGCCCATCGTATCATCCTTGTCGTAGTGGTAGGTAACCGCGAAGGGAACAAGGCGCGCTGCGAGTTCCGGCGCTTCTAAAATGTTCGCGCCCGGCACGGTGATGGCTTCCATGGCCTCGTAGAATTCCGGGGCGGCCTGCTCGGCAAAGAGCCCCTTGACTTCATCCTCACCCTGTTCTCCCCGGCGGATGCAGTCGATTTCGATTTTGCCGGTACTCTCGATGATCTTGATTTTCTTGATGGTAGTGTTGCTGTTCATTGTTTTTCCTCCTCATGCTTCATGCGATATAGACCTCTGCTCCTGTCGCCCGCTGCGCCATGCGCCGGAATGCTTCGGCGTCGCTGTTGCCGTCGCTCAAGTGCAGGAGCCACACTTGTTTGAGTGCGCGCGGATCGAGCCCGCGCAGGATGTCGACTGCACCGTCGATGTCCATGTGGCTCTGCGCGATGCGCGCGGCCAGCCCGTCCTTGATGGCTCCTCCGGTCGCCCGTCTGGACAGGATGTTCATGCTGTAGTTGGCCTCGATCATCATGTAGTGGACATGGCCGAAGGTGTACGGCACAGCCGCCGCGTCGGTGATGTAGACCAGCCGGTCGCCAGTCTGCCTGCTGTCGAGCAGGTAGCCGTAGCAGGTGACATCATGCTCGACCTGGAATGGTACGATGCTCCATGTGTCGAGGGTGAACCGCCGAAGCGGCGGCCCCGAAAGGATGGATGTGCACGCGCACGCTTTTGCGACCTCCGGCGGCCCGAAGATCAAGATGCCGCGCTTGGCAAGGTCCGGCACTGCCTTGGCATGATCCATATGCTCATGTGAGATCAGCGCGCCCGCGATCTCGCTGAGCCGGAAGTCAAGGCCCTGCTGTATCTTGTAGATGGGTATGCCTGCATCCAGCAGGAGCGCCGTGCTGCCATCGCTCACGCGGTAGCAGTTGCCGGAGCTCCCGGATGCAATCGCCTTGATGTCGATCATCAGAATGTCGGGCCGTCGTCGGCTGCGGGCGCATCAGCCTCCGATGGTACAGGCACGGCTTCCGGATCCGGCATCGGGATGTCCTGCGGGACTTCCTGCCGTGGCGGGATGGCGGCGGCATCGACTGCCGCGTCGATGGAGGTAGGCTCCCCCGCATGATGCGGATTATCTGCGTAGCGCGGGCGGCCATCATCGCCGATGATGGCCTGGTCGCTCTCGATGGCCGTGGCGAGCGCCTCGCCCTGCATGTCAATGCTCATGATGCCGTACTTGGAGATGAGCTGCTTCAAGACCGTTTTCGTGGCCATGGCGTCGAAGTTTGTTTTCCAGACGCCCCCGCCGTACTTGTAGGATTTCGAGAACTCCTGCGCGTGCTTCATGCAGTCCTCTTTGCTCATGTAGAGTGTCTTGGCGAACCCGTTGATCAGCTGGAAGTAGGCGACGTAGCCGATGACCGTGTCGCTCTTCTTGCGGCCGCGCACGATCTCGCCGGTGATGAAGTCGATGTCCTCGATCTGGCCATCGTAGACCGGGCCCGCGTTGATGGTCTTGTACTGGCCGGTGCGCATGGCAAGCTGGACGAAGCCCTTCCAGCCCATCTGGAACTGGGCTTCCATGCGGCCGCGGTTCTTGTAGGGGATGATGTACGCAAAGCCGAGGTTCGGGTTGATCGGGAGCTTCATCGTCGCCGCCGTCATCGCCGCGCCGAGGATGGTCATCGGGTCTGCTTCCTGCAGAGCAGGCGTCGCGTTGACGAGGCTCAGCACGCTGGCGGAGAAGGCGCCAGCGCCTTTGCCGAGCACATCGTCGAATTTCTGGCGGAGACTCGGCCCGTTGAGCATCTTCTTCAGGACGAGGGCGGAGTTGTTTTTCTGGTTGTTCATCATGGTTAGTCCTCCTTGATTTTGACTCTGAGCGTGTCATCCGGCGCGGAAACAATGAGCCGGATGGTCTGCTCGCTTACTTTGGTTATCTTGCACACGCTCTCGGCGCGATCGACGATGACCGGCAGGTTCGTGTGGAAGTGCTTGTTGAGTACGTCGATGATCTCGAGTCCTGCGTTGACCTGAGCGGCGGTGTTGCTGCTCTTGTACTCGACCCATTCGCCCGCGGTGTTCTCTGTCATCGGGTTACACACTTGCTCAAGGCCGCCGTTGACCTGCTCTTTGAATAGCTGCCAGGATACGGTCTTGAAATGCTTGTTGACGCTGCGCGTGATGGCTTGCGCTTTTGCGCGGATGAAGCGGTCACAGAGGTCGAGTCCTGCTTCAATCTTGTCGAGCTCGCAGGAGTCTTTCTTCTGGGCGGCCCGCAGTTCCTCGATGCGTGCGCGGGCACGTTCTGCGGCTTGATAGGCCACTTTTTCGGCGGTCAGCGCGTCGAGGTGTGCCCGTGCATCATTCTCGGCTGCCTGCGCTTTGGCAAGTTCATCGGCGTCAATGGCGCCGCCCTGCAGGGAGCCCCGGGCTTTCTCGATGCCCGCGAGGATTTCCTGCCCTTCCTCCGTCGCCTCGAAGGGCGGCGGCGTCTGGATCTTGGCATCGATGTCTGTTGCGCGCTTGGCAGCTTCCTCCGACTTCTGGGCTTCTTCTGCCGCGATGGCTTCCTGCTCGGCGGCCTTGGCGTCAAGCTCCGCGATCTTATCTTTGCTGCACTGCTGTCCTTCGGCGTTGATGTGCTGCTTCCGCGCGCTCTTGCGCTCGTTGAAGCTCTGGCGGAATTCGGCGATCTTGCCGTCCGGCAGGTGCTGACCGCAGGTTGGGCAGAATTCCTGCGCCTCGCTCCAGACCTCCGCCTGCACCTCAGCGTACTCCTCGAGGAGCGCATCGCGCTTGGCCTTGAGCCTGTCAATCTCGCCGCGCAGGCGCTTGGCTTCTTCAGCCGCCTTGGTGGCCGCCCGCTCATGCTCGTCGCGCTCGCGCTTGGCTTGGCTGACCGCGTCGTAGGCATCGGCGTTCTTCTTTGCCATCTCGGCATCGTATGCGGACTGCTTGGCTTTGAGTTCGGCTTCCTTTTCCGCAAGGACGGCCTTCGCTACCTCTGCTCCCTCCGGATGCTTGGCGTCTGCCGTGGCGGCCATGGCCTGATCGAGCGTTTCCTTGGCGGTCTTGAGATCTGCCTCGATGGCTGCCAACTCACGCCCGTCATCGGGGAGTGCCTTGCTCGCCTCGTCGATGCGGGCGGGCAGGGTATCAAGTTCCTTGTTGAGCTTGCGGCGCTGTGCCGCGGCGACTTTCTTGTATTCGTCGACGCTGTAATGCTCGTCCACTGTGCCAGGCCGCAGCAGGACTCCGTTGAGCCCATCGAGGCCGTTCTCGCGGATGACGTCATCGTCGTTGACCTCCTCGCAGAGTTCGAAGAGTACCGTGCGGCGGGCCTCCGGCTTCATCTGCGGGAAGTAGCCGTGGATCAGGAGCATCTTCATCTGCTCGATGGTCGCCCCCGTGGCCTGTTGGATGGTCTCCTCGTAGGTCTTTTTCTTCTGCTGTACGCCGTTGACATACCAGTCGGTGACGTGGCCGGAGAACTCGCGTGAGGCGCTGCCGCGCTTCTTCGTCCACTTCTCGTAGTAGTCTTTCGCGAAGGTGAAGCGCTCGCCATCGTCCTTCGCGACCGTCATCTCGGCCTTGTGGTGCAGGTCATGCGCGCCGGCTGTCTTGGGGCTGAAGTCCTTCTCCTCGGTCGCCGGAGCGTCGCAGAAAAGCCAGGTGATGGCGTTCGCGATCGTCGTCTTGCCCGTGCCGTTCGCCCCGAAGATGTCGGCGTTCTTGCCGTTGAAGTCGACGTCGAGTTCGCGGATGCCGCGGAAGTTCTCGAGCCGCAAGTGTAAAATCTTCATGGTGTTTCTCCTCTCGTTTTGGTATAATGGTTCTGGTTGTCCCCGCTTCTGGGGAAATCTTCATGGTGAGGCTCTTCCGGTCGGTCCCTGGGAGAGCCTTTTTGCGTGTCAATTTTTCGCCAGGTACTGGATGCGCAGGGTCTGTCCTGGCGTCAGGTTGCCGGTATCGATGCCCTCGTTGAGCTGCTCCATTTCGTGTTTGTAGTCGAAGATGTACCGGTCATCTGCATCCATATCCAGGAAGTGTTCGACGATGCTCCACCAGGTATCGCCCGGCTGCACCGTGTATGTGATCTCGACGAGGTGTGTGTCTGCCGCCGGGCGGCTTGTCAGCCCGATGGAGATGGCCGCGATTCCGACCAAAGCCGCGCATATCGCGGCTTTTTTTAGGTTGCGGGTCTGCTCCTTGCGCCGCCTCGCGACGCGCTCTCTGAATGTCATGCTCCTAAGCCTCCTTCCTTACTTCCCGTTCGCTCTTTCCTTTATTACTTGTTCCATGAATGGGCAGTTTCTCTTGCGCCTTTTGATGTTCTGTACAATCGGTTCATTGGGGAGTAGCTTGCAGGTTCGGTAGTTGCGAATCTTTGCACCGCCCGAGTTGCCGACTTTGCCAGTAAAATGGCACGCCTTGCAGGTTTCCTGCGCATAACCAATTTCGACCTTAGGGCACAGCCCCAGACCGCCTTCGCTTCGTGGGTGCCTTTGGAATTTGTCCTTCATGTAGCACTTGCCAGCAAAGGGGCAGGTGCTGCAGTCCGTGTTAATCATTGTCTAATTCCTCCTTCTCCAAGTGCAATGGAGTCAAGCAACAGGGTTCTGCTCCTGTTGCTTCTTGCGGGCTTCGATGAGGATGCGTGCAACCTCGGCAAAGGCCGCCTGGCTCGCCGGTGTGACCGGCAGCTTCTCGCCCTCCTTGAGGACAGTTCCGTCCTTGAGGATGTGGCGAAAATGGAATTGGTAGCGCTCCGTCATGTCTCATCCCTCCATACCTTTTTCGGGTAGTGGCTTTGTCGTTGCCAGGATAAAAGAGACTCTACCTTTATCCGGCTTATAAACTTCCAGCAATGTCCATCCACTTGCCAAAAGATGATTAACTTCGTCAAAATCAAGCTCCGACGATATGCGCACCTCTCTTATGCGCTGAACATCTTGAAGCCGGAAAGCTCTTTTTCCCCCTGCCGCCATTGCGGTAGGGCTTTTTTCTTTTATCTGTTCGCTCATTCCCTCATCCCTCCTTATCTCACGATCGTCAATGCCGGCTGCTTATTCTGCTCGATGACCGGCAGGATGCCGTACTTCTTGAGGTGCTGGTAGAGGAAAAGCCTGCCCTTCTGCGTCCACTTCGTGTTCATGACCACATCGGCGCGGCCGTCCGAGTGGGTGATATCGACCGTCTCGGAGTGCGTGTACCCTTTGGCCTGATAGCGACTGTAGAGCAGCCATTGACTGCCAAGCTTGTAGATGATGCCGAGTTCGTGGAGCTTTCCATTCATTGCCTTACCGCTCAGACCGTAGTCCTTCGCGATTTGCGTAATGCTCACGAGACTCTTGCTGTTGAGGATGCGGTCGGTGTAGTCAGCCTTCGGCTTGAGCTCACCGATGAGCTGCGTCTGCTTGGCGATGGTCGTGTCCTTCTCGGCAAGTACCGCCTGTGCCTCGAGGAGTGCCTTCGCCATCAGCTCACGGCCCGTGAGTTCCTTCGGCTGTCTGTCAGCTTCTTCCATCTGGTTGAACCGCTCGACGTACTCAGCTGTGAAGAGGATGCCCTTCTCGCCGGTCAGTTTGTTGGCTACCATCTCGCAACCTTTCTTCGTGATGTCGTAGCGCTTTCGGCTTTCGCCCTTCTTGTCTATGTAGTCACGTTCAATGAAGAAATCTAACGAACGCAATTTTGCGTTGGTTGAAATCACATCGACATAGTGACTAATATTGCGCATCAGATCGGCATGTCTCATGCCTACCATCTTTGCCACCTCACGGCTGTCGCGCACATGAGGCACTTTCGTTAAATCACTCATGTTGTTTTCTCCTTTCGACGTTACGTTTCGTCACGTTTCAGAGCAAAGTAAATCGTCGACCTTGCAGCGCAAAACCTTTGACAGCTTCACGAGCATGGCGGCGCGTGGCTTGTTGGTGCCGTTCTCCCACAGCGTCACCGTTGTGCGGTTGACGTGCAGGATGTCGGCAAGCTCTTCTTGCGTCAAGCCGCGCTTCAGGCGCAGTCTTTTCAGTGCATGCATTGAATCATCTCCTTCCATGACGTTACGTTTTGTAACGTTCATCATGGTTCTATTATACGTTATGTTTCGTAACGTGTCAAGAGGAAATTGTTATTTTTTATCACGGCTACAAAAGTTATTTAAAATAACGTATAATATAAGGGAAGTTACTTTTACGAACGTACAAGAAAGGCGATGAGCAGTATGACCATTACATCAATAAGATTGCAGGAATTACGCAAGGCCAGAGGATACTCTCAGCAGGATGTCGCCAGTCTTATTGGCGTCGGCAGGACAACGTACCTGAAGTATGAGAACGGTGATAATCGGCCTACACGCAAGCTGAACGAGCTGGCGCGCCTCTTTAATGTGTCGACCGATTACCTCTTAGGGCTGACAGATACGCCCAATGAGTCACTCACACAGCCGCTTTCACAATCCCTGTCAAAAGAGCGCGGCGTCCGCATCCCTGTCCTCGGTCGTGTCGTCGCTGGCATCCCGATTGAGGCCATCGAAGAGGTCATCGACTGGGAAGAGATACCGCAGAAGATGGCGGCGACCGGCAAATTTTTCGCCTTGCGCGTCTGCGGGCACTCGATGGAGCCGACGATACTCGAGGGCGATGTCGTCATCGTCCGCCAGCAGGAAGATGTGGACAGCGGCGACATTGCTATCGTATTGGTCAATGGAGACGAGGCCACCGTCAAGCGCGTGAAGAAGCAGAAAGATGGCATCACACTCATCGCTACAAATACGAGCGTCTACGAGCCGCACTTCTACTCGAATCAGGAGATCCACGATCTGCCGGTGCGCGTCGTCGGAAAAGTAGAAGAATTGCGCAGAAAGATGTAAGATGAAGCTGTAAAGCGTTACTTTACTACCAAAGGAGTGTTGCATCATGACAAGAAAGATACCAGCCATCCTCGCCATCATCCTCTGCCTCATTCTCGCCACTGGCTGTAGCCGCATGAGCGAGACAGCGGTACCAGTCAAGCATAATGTCATCGAGGGCGACGTCACTGAGATGAAGATTGATTTGCCAGTGCAGATGAGTGCGAAGGCGCAGAACCTGACGCCAACAGATACACAGGGCTTCGTTGTCAAGCAGCTCGGGTATGTCGACAAGTCGAAGAATGCGGCAAATTTTTCCGCTATGGCCTTCAGTTCAGTACATCTCAATACTGATAAGATTAATGCTCTCGGTCCAGTTGGTAAAAAATCATTTCATGAGAGTATGGAGAAAGCCGCAACGAAAGGCTTTACAAACAGCTTCCTGCAATCAGTAAATGGCCATAACAGCACGATGGAGCGGAAAGACTTGACTATCAATGGCATTGACGTACATGAATACCTTGTTACCTATCAAGATCAATCCGATAAGACTCGTGTTGCCAAAACGCTCTACATCCCTGACGAGACTGAGGTATGGTTTGTCATCATCGACTATTCGAAAGACGATGCTAAAGCCGAGAAGCAAGCCGACACGTGCTTGAGCAGTATAAAACTCGTCAAGAAATAATGAAAAGGCCGCCCGAAGGCGGCCGGAAAGGAAAATACAGAAAAGGAGAAAAATATGCCATATACAGACATTGTTCAGGAGCTTTTAGAAGCAAAAGAAGGTGAACATATCCAATTCAAAGAGGCTAAAAATCGCTTTGATTTTGGAGAGGCGGCAAAATGCTGTTGCGCCTTGGCAAACAATGGTGGTGGCAAACTTGTTTTCGGCATCTCAGATAAGAGGCCGCGAAGTATAGTGGGAAGCAAAGCTTTTGACCAGCCTGAGCGCACGCGCATGGGTCTTATTGAAAAACTGAAAATAAATATCGATTTTCAACTTTTTCAACGTGAGGGAAAACGAGTCCTTGTTTTTGATGTGAACAGCCGTCCAATTGGTCTCCCAGTACAATATGAGGGTGTGGCATGGATTTATGAGGGCGATACATTAAAGCCTATATCGGAGGATATGCGCCGTAATATCTACGATGAGATTGGCGTCGATTTTTCGGGAACAATCTGTGCCGGGGCGACAGTTGAAGATCTTGACGAAACAGCCATTGAGAATTTTCGAGCTAAGTGGATTGAAAAAAGTGGAAATAAGCAGCTTGCTACACTTTCACGGGGTCAGTTACTTCATGATTGCGGTGCGATAACAGACAAAAAGATAACCTATGCAGCCTTAATCCTGTTTGGAAAGAATTCAGCGATAGTCAGATTCTTACCGCAGGCGGAAATTATTTTTGAATATCGTTCCTCAGAGGCTTCTGGTCCTGCTAATCAGAGAGAAGAATTTAAGACGGGCTTTTTTGCGTGCTATGATCAAATTTGGAGCCTTGTTAATCTGCGTAATGACAAACAACATTATCAAGAGGGATTTTTCGTATTTGATATTGCAACATTCAATGAACGAGTAGTAAGAGAAGCTATTTTGAATGCTGTTAGCCACAGAAATTATCAGTTTGGAGGAAGTATTTTTATTCGACAATTCCGAGATAGACTGGTTGTAGAAAGTCCAGGAGGTCTGCCATTTGGCATTACGCTTGACAATATATTGGATCGTCAGCTCCCGCGTAATCGACGTATTGCTGAGATACTATCTTTATGCGGTATGGTCGAACGATCCGGTCAAGGGATGAACCTGATGTTTGAACTTAGTGTACAGGAGGCCAAACCACTTCCAGATTTTACAGGTACCGATGATTTCTTTGTCAGTGTTACGCTGAATGGTGTGATTCTTGATAAGGAAATGCTGTCGGTTATCAGAAAAATAAGCGAAAATAACTCCGAATTACTGTCAACCGAAGATTTTTTGACAATTAACGCATTGTATCACGGGCAGATGTTAGATAGTAAAATGCAGGATCGGCTGACGCGACTGATAGACCTGGGGGTTGTCGAACATATCGGTCGCAAAAAATATGTTCTTGCCAGAAGCCTTTATGCGGCAACTGGAAAAGCGGGTATACATACAAGGCGAGTAGGCCTTGATCGGGATACGAACAAAGAATTGCTTTTAAAACATATTCGTGAGAACAATAATGATGGCACCCCTTTCAAAGAATTACAACAAGTTCTACCAGGACTGAGTCGTAGTCAGATACAGGTTTTGATGAGGGAGCTAAGAGCAGATGGAAAGGTTATTTGCGTAGGAAAAACCAGTGCTGCCAGATGGTTTATAAACAAATAAAGTCATTTTGATTGTGTTTTGCTTTAAACTTGCAACTAACTTAAAATAGAAGAAATGCCGATTTTATGCTGATTTCGGCCGGTACATTATTCAACCTCAGCAATTAACTTGCAACCAACTTGCAACATTGTCAAATGCTGCCGGATGACCTTATCCGCGAGAACGAAAGTTGCTCCATCTACCAGTTCGCGAATGTCCCGCCGCTCGCCGAGCCCGGCTCCGGGTGCCGGTATCGCGTCGCCGAGGTCTATGTGGATCCAGCTGGTGCCTTCACGGCCACAGTCTATGCCGACGGCTCCATCTCCTGCCGTCCTGGCACCACCCCAGTCCCGGCTCGACTTCGTACACTCGCGCCATTTTTTAGTCAAGCCCCCTACATCCTGTAGTACATCTCCAATGTACACAACATCTATTTATCCAAAAGGAGGCGGCTCTATGCCATCTCGTACTGCAATCTATATCCGCGTGTCTACGCAGGAGCAGGCCATAGAGGGCTACTCCATCCAAGCCCAGACGGAGCGCCTACAAGCATACTGCAAGGCCAAGGGATGGGGAATCTTCCACATATACACCGATGCCGGCTTCTCTGGGTCCAACATGCAGCGGCCTGCCCTCTCGCAGCTTCTCGAGGACGTGGAGGCTGGCCGTATCGGCTGCGTGCTTGTCTATAAGCTCGACCGCCTATCAAGGTCACAAAAGGACACGCTCCACATGATCGAGGACATCTTCCTTGCGAATGGCTGCGACTTCGTGTCGATGTCCGAGAACTTCGATACGTCGACGCCGCTTGGCCGCGCGATGATTGGTGTACTCTCTGTCTTTGCCCAGCTCGAGCGCGAGCAGATCCGTGAGCGTATGGCAATGGGCCGCACGGAACGCGCAAAGTCCGGCCTATGGCAAGGCGGCGGCTGGATTCCCATCGGCTACGACTATGTCGACGGGCGTCTCGTGCCGAACCCCATCCGCGCTGCGGCGGTCAGGGATATCTATGACCTTTTCCTCTCCGGCACGCCCATCACGTCCATCAAGCTCGCCGTGAACAAGAAATACGCTCTGGACCTATCCGATACGACGGTACGCTCCATCCTCTCGCACCGCCTGTACGTCGGCGACATCGTCTGGATGGGCAACATCTACAAAGGCCAGCACGAGCCGCTTGTAGACATGGTGACGTTCAGCCGGGCGCAGAAGCTCCTGCACAGCCGAGCGAGGATTGCCGCATCGAAGCCGGACCCTTTCAAGCCGCGCACACTCCTCGGCGGTCTGCTCTTCTGCGAGAACTGCGGTGCCCGCTATCTCGCAAAGGGAAACTACTCCGGCCACGGAGACCGCCGCGTCTACCGCCCGTACTACATGTGCTACTCGCGTGCAAAGTCAAACAAACGCTTGATCATCGACCCCACCTGCCGCAATCCTGCCTATGCCGTCGTCTCGCTCGACCATACCATTATCGAAGAAATCCGCCGCATCGCATCAGACCCGCAGGAATTCGACGCAATCGTGGCAGCCGGTCGCCCCGATGCCGAGCAGAAGTGCCGCAGGAATGCCAATGCCGAAGCGGCCATCATGCACCGGCTGGATGAGATTGACGCCAACACTACGCGCCTGCTTGACCTCTACCAGCGCGGCTTGGCAATCGACAAGATTGCCGACCGGCTGGATGCACTCGATAAAGAAAAAGAAGCCCTGCAGGTAAGCCTGCAAGAGCTCCGGATGGAGAAGAAGGCCGCCCGCGACGAGGAAGAGCGACTTGAGCCTGAGCGAGCGCATGAGCTCATGGCCGAGTTTCTGAATGCCGTCGACGGCGATGCTGACCTGGACACGCGCCGGAAGCTCCTCGGGTCCCTCATCGAGAAGATCATCGTCAAGCGGACGCCAGGCGACTTCGACATCTTCTGGGCGTTCTGAGCACAAAAAGAAGGGCAGGACCATTTTTCTCGGTCCTGCCCTTTTCGGATGGAGCTGCGCTTCTCAGCACGGCTCTTATTTTTCTGTTTTCTTCGCCTTCTCGGCTTTCTCTTTCTCCAGTAGGTCAGCTCTGACAAGTTGCGTACAACACTCGACGTGCGAGGTCATGGGGAACATGTCGACGGGCTGGACTTTCTTGGCTTTGTAGCCGAGCTGCTCGAGGACGGCGAGGTCGCGGGCGAGGCTGGCGGGGTTGCAGGAGACGTAGACGATGCGGTCGGGCTGCATGTTGGCAAAGGTCTTGAGGACGGTCTCGGTGCAGCCGGCGCGCGGTGGGTCGACGACGACGACATCGGCGCGCACGCCCTGCTTGTAGAGGCGCGGCATGACTTCGGTCGCGTCGCCGACGATGAATTCGGCATTGCGGACATTGTTGTCGCGCGCATTCTTCTGCGCGTCGAGGATGGCGGGCTTGACGATCTCGATGCCGTAGACCTCGCGGGCTTTCTGCGCGAGGAACAGCGTGATCGTGCCGGTGCCGCAGTAGGCATCGATGACAGTCTCCTCGCCCTTGAGATTCGCGAACTCCAGCGCCTTGTTGTAGAGGACCTCAGCCTGCTTCGTGTTGACCTGGAAGAAGGAGCGCGGCGAGATGTGGAAGGTCAGGCGGCCGATGCGGTCGAGGATGGTCGGCTTGCCCCAGAGCAGGTTCGTCTCGCGGCCCATGATGACGTTGTTGCGGTACGTCTGGATGTTCTGGTGGATGCTGACGACGTGCGGCAGGCGCTTGCGCAGAGCCCTGACGAATTCCTTCTCGCGCGGCAGCTGCTTCGTGGCCGTGACGATGACGACCATGAGCTCGCCCTTCTCGCCGACGCGGCCGACGACGTGGCGCAGCACGCCGGTGTGGCGGTCCTCATTGTAGACGGGGATGCGCAGCTCTGTGATGATATCGCGCACGGCATTGACGATCTCGTTGTTGCCCTCTTTCTGGATGTGGCAGTCGCGCGTGTCGATGATCTCGTGCGTGCCCTGCGCAAAGCAGCCGATGACGGTCTTGCCCTTGCTGCGGCCGATCGGGAACTGCATTTTGTTGCGGTAATTCCACGGGCTCTCCGCGCCGAGCGTCGGCTCGACGAAGAGGTCCTTCTGGCCGCCGATGCGCGTGACGGCGTCGATGACCTGCTGGCGCTTGGCCTTGAGCTGGGCCATGTAATCGAGGTGCTGGAGCTGGCAGCCGCCGCACTGCTCGTAGATAGGGCAGATTGGCGTGACGCGGTCGCGGCTCGCGCGCAGGACCTTGACGAGATGGCCTCTGGCGTACGTCTTCTTGACCTCATCCACGGCAGCCTCGACAGACTCACCCGGCAGCGCACCCGGTACGAAGACCGTGAAGTCCTCATAGCGCCCTACACCTTCGCCGCTCGTGCCGAGCGTGCGGATCTCGATCTCATATGATTTTCCTTTTTCGACGGGAACTTTGTGTTTCATGATGGTTATCCTTTTGCAAATGTCAGTTTTTCAAAGAGTTCCTCTGGGCTAGCGAGGATGACCTTGGCGCCGTGCTCTACGAGTTCCTTTTCAGGGCGGAAGCCCCAGAGGACGCCGACGGGCAGGAAGCCGGCGTTGACGGCCGTGTCCATATCGACGCTCGTGTCGCCGAAGTAAGCGACTTCTTCGGGTCTTACGCCGTACTCCTTGGCCATCATGAGGACTTTCTTCGGGTCCGGCTTGATGGGCAGGCCCGGGCGGTCGCCCATGACGGTCGTGAAGGTGCCAGCGGGGAACATGCCGCCGATGATCTCGTCGGCCGCCTGCTGGTGCTTGTTGGTGCAGACGCCCATCGGGATGCCCTGCGCCTTGAGCTTATCGAGCATCGCCTGGATGCCCGGGAACGGGCCCGTGTGGTCGCGGTGGTGCTCGTAGATGGCCTGATAGCGCTTCATCGCCTCGATGACGAAGGCCTCGTCGGCGGCCTTCTCCTTCGGCAGCGTACGCTCGATGAGCTTCTTGGAGCCATTGCCGAGGTAGTAGCGGTATTCGTCTAAAGGATGCGTCGGGAATCCGTAGGATGCGAGCATCTCATTGACGCTGATAGCCAGATCTTCGAGCGTGTCGACGAGCGTGCCGTCGAGGTCGAAGATGGCGGCTCTGTACTGCATGAGAATTCTCCTTTCTCTTTTCTCTTTGTCAAAAACCTTCCCCAGAGGGGAAGGCTTTGCTTGTGTCTATCCTGTTTTAGTCGGCGAGCTTCTCGGCGAGCATCTTGTTGACCATCTGCGGATTTGCCTTGCCGCGCGTGGCCTTCATGACCTGGCCGACGAGGGCACCGATGGCCTTCTTCTTGCCGCCCTTGTACTCGGCGACGGCCTTCGGGTTCGCCGCAATCGCTGCGTCGACGGCCGCCTCAATGGCGCCCGTGTCCGTGATCTGGACGAGGCCCTTGTCCTTGACGATCTTCTCCGGGTCGTCCTCGTTCGTCCACATCTCCTTGAAGACCTTCTTGGCGATCTTGCCGGAGATCGTGTCCTTCATGATGAGACCGATCATCTTGCCGAGACGCTCAGCGCTGACCGGGGACTTCGTGATGTCAATGCCGTCCTCATTGAGGTTCTTGGCGAGGTCGCCCATGATCCAGTTGGCCGCGAGCTTCGGGTCGGCGCCCGTCGCGACGACGGCGTCGAAATACTCGGCCATGGCGCGCGAACTCGTGATGATGCCGGCATCGTAGTCCGACAGGCCGTATTCCTTCTCGAGACGGGCGCGGCGGGCATCCGGCAGTTCCGGCAGCTCGCTGCGGTACTTCTCGATTGTCTCCTCGCTCGTGACGATTGGCGGCAGATCCGGCTCCGGCATGTAGCGGTAGTCGTGCGCGTTCTCTTTGCTGCGCATCGAGAGCGTGATGCCGCGGGCCGGGTCGAACGTGCGCGTCTCCTGGACGATGTGGCCGCCGTCCTCGAGGACTTCCTGCTGGCGCTCGATCTCGTAGTTGATGGCATCCTCGAGATTCTTGAAGGAGTTGATGTTCTTCATCTCCGTGCGGGTGCCGAGCTCTTCCGTGCCAGCCGGGCGCAGGGAGACGTTGATGTCGGCGCGCAGGTTGCCTTCTTCCATGCGGCAGTTCGAGACGTCGATGTACTCCATGATGGCCTTGATCTTCTCCATGTAGGCGCGGGCCTCTTCTGCCGAGCGCAGGTCCGGCTCCGAGACGATCTCGAGGAGTGGCACACCCGTGCGGTTGTAGTCGACGTTACTCGTCGCGGAGTCCTTAATGGTCGTGCCCGAGTGGACGAGCTTGCCGGCGTCCTCCTCCATGTGGATGCGCGTCAGGCGGATGCGCTTCTTCTCGCCGTCGACGTCGATGTCGACCCAGCCGTGCTCAGCGATTGGCAGGTCGTACTGGGACGTCTGCCAGTTCTTCGGCAGGTCCGGATAATAGTAGTTCTTGCGGTCGAACTTGCTGTACTTGTTGATCGTGCAGTTCGTCGCGAGGCCGGCCTTGATGCCGAACTCGACGACGCGCTTGTTGACCGTCGGCAGGACGCCCGGCAGGCCGAGGCAGACCGGGCAGACATGCGTGTTCTGCTCCGCGCCGAAGCCCGTGGCGCAGCCGCAGAAAATCTTCGTTTTCGTCTTGAGCTCGCAGTGGATCTCAAGGCCAATGACTGCTTCGTATTTCATCAGTGTTTCCCTCCCAGCTCAGGCATCTGCTTGTGGTACTCCTGGCTCTGCTCATACGTGTAGGCCGTGCGGATCAGCGTTTCCTCCGCGAGCGGCTTGCCGATGATCTGCAGGCCGATGGGCAGGCCCTTGCTGCTCTTGCCGCACGGGATGGAGATGCCCGGCAGGCCAGCGAGGTTCAAGGGGACGGTGCAGACGTCCTGCAGGTACATCTGCAGCGGGTCTGCAATCATCTCGCCGATCTTGAAGGCCGGCGTCGGGGCCGTCGGGGCCATGATGACATCGACCTTCTTGAAGGCTTCCGTGTAGTCCTGCTGGACGAGCGTGCGGACCTTGAGTGCCTTGAGGTAGTAGGCGTCGTAGTAGCCGGCGGAAAGCGCGTAGTTGCCGATCATGATGCGGCGCTTGACCTCCTCGCCGAACTTCTCGTCGCGCGTGTTCGTCATCATCTGGACGAGGTCCTCGCCGTCGACGCGCTCGCCGTAGCTGACGCCGTCGTAGCGCTCAAGGTTCGTCGCAGCCTCAGCCGGCGCGATGAGGTAGTACGTGGAGATCGCGTACTCCGTATGCGGCAGGGAGATCTCGACGACTTCCGCGCCGAGTTCCTCGTACTTCTTGATGGCCGTGCGCACGGCCTGTTCGACCTCCGGGTCCATGCCCTCGACGAAGTACTCCTTCGGCAGGCCGATCTTGAGGCCCTTGACGTCCTCGACGAGGGACTTCGTGTAGTCCGGCACCTCTGCGGCGCTCGACGTAGAGTCCATCTCATCGTGGCCCGCGATGATGTTGAGCAGGTTCGCGCAGTCCGTGACGTCGCGCGTCAGCGGGCCGATCTGGTCGAGCGAGGACGCATAGGCGACGAGACCGTAGCGCGAGACGCGGCCATACGTCGGCTTCATGCCGACGACACCGCAGAAGGAAGCCGGCTGGCGGATGGATCCGCCCGTATCGGAGCCGAGCGCCCAGATGGCCGTGCCAGCGGCGACGGCTGCGGCGCTGCCGCCCGAGGAGCCTCCCGGCACGCAGTCGAGGTTCCACGGGTTGTGCGTCACGTGGTAGGCCGAGTTCTCCGTCGAGCCGCCCATGGCGAACTCATCCATGTTGACCTTGCCGAGGATGACGGGATTCTCGGCCTTGATCTTCGTCATGACCGTCGCATCGTACGGCGGCACGAAGTGCTCAAGGATCTTCGAAGCACACGTCGTCTTGACGCCCTTCGTGCAGATGTTGTCCTTGATGGCACCCGGGATGCCCTCGAGGAAGGAAATCGCCTCACCCGCTGCAATCTTCTTGTCGACGGCCTCTGCCTGCGCGAGCGCTTCCTCGCGCGTAATCGTCAGGTACGCCTCGACGTCACCCTCGACCTCATCGATGCGGCTGAGCACATCCTGCGTCAGCTCGACCGACGTGATCTCTTTGTTGACGAGCATGTCGTGCAGGACATGCGCCGGTTTATCATATAATCTCACAATCGTTCCCTCCGTCAGTCTCAGTCCTCAAGTACCTTCGGCACCTTGAAATAGCCGTCTTCCTGAAGCGGCGCATTCGCAAGCGCAGCTTCGCGCGGCAGCGACGGCTTGACGACATCCTCGCGGAAGACGTTCTGCATCGGCAGTGCATAGGTCGTCGGCTTGACATTCTCCGTATCGACTTTGGAAAGATTGTCCATATACGTCAGGATCGAGTCCATCTGCTGGATGTAGGTCTCTGCCTTGCCCTCCGGCACCGAGAGGCGGGAGAGGACAGCGACGTTCTCCAGATCTTCTTTCGTTACTTTCATGTTTTCACCATCCAAATCAATTTGCATGTTCATACTCGTGCGGAAAAACACCTTATCATTATAACACATTATGGGGCAGCAAAAAAGAGAGCCGCCCGCAGCGGACGGCTCAGAACATCGTGATGGGGTCGATATCGATGGCGACATCGGCGCGCAGGTGGAGCTGCTGCTCCTTGAGGAAATCATGCACGGCCGGAAGGTCCGCCGTCTTGATGAGCACGACGAAGCGGTAGATGCCGCGGAAGCAGGCGATGACAGCGGGCGCCGGGCCGATGACCTGATGGCCCTCGCGTCCGGCGAAGGCGAGCTCGAAGGCCTTGACGAGCGCTTCCGCCTCCGCCTTCGCCTTTGCCTCCGACGCATTCTGGTAGAGCAGCTTGACGAGGCGGCTGTAGGGCGGATAGAAGAGCTCCTGCCGCAAGGCGATCTCCTTGTGGAAGAAGCCCTCATAGTCCTGACGGATGCCGCAGGTCACAGCATAGTGCGTCGGGTTGTAGGTCTGGATGACGACCTGGCCGCGCGTCTCGTGGCGGCCGGCGCGGCCCGCCGTCTGGGTGATCAGCATGAAGCAGCGCTCCGCCGCGCGGAAGTCCGGCATGTTGAGGCTCGAGTCCGCGCTGATGATGCCGACGGCCGTGACGTTGGGGATGTCGTGCCCCTTCGCGACCATCTGCGTGCCGAGCAGGATGTCGTACTCGCCGCGCCGGAAGCTCTCGAGGATCTCCTGATGCGCGAATTTCGTCGTCGTCGTGTCGCGGTCCATGCGGATAACGCGCGCCGACGGCACGAGCGCGGCGAGCTCCTGCTCGAGCTTCTCCGTGCCCGAGCCGAAGTACTTGATGTAGCGGCTGCCGCACTTCGGGCAGACGTCCGGCACGGGCTCCTGCACATCGCAGTGATGGCACTTGAGCTGGCCATTGCGGTGGTAGACGAGCGGCAGGCCGCAGTGGCGGCAGCGGATGACCTCGCCGCAGGAGCGGCACATGACGAACGTCGAGAAGCCGCGCCGGTTGAGCATGATGATGACCTGCTGATGCCGCGCGATCGTCTTCTCGATGAGCTCCTGCAGCGCGCGAGAGATGATGTGGCGGTTGCCCATGCGCAGCTCCTGCCGCATGTCGACGCAGTGGATGACGGGCAGCGGGATGTCGCCGATGCGCCGCGGCATGACGAGCAGTGTGAGCTCCCCCTGCGCCGCGCGGAAGTACGACTCGAGCGACGGCGTCGCACTTCCGAGGAGCAGCACGGCCCCGTGGACGCGCGCAATCTTCTCGGCCACGACGCGCGCGTGGTAGCGCGGCGACTCATCCTGCTTGTAGCTCATGTCCTGCTCCTCGTCGAGGATGACGAGCCCGATGTCGTCGGCCGGCGTGAAGAGCGCCGAACGCGCGCCGATGATGATGCCCGCCTCATTGCGGCGCACGCGCAGGATGGCGTCGTTGCGCTCCGCGAGGCTCAGGCGGCTGTGCACGACGACGAGGTCATCCGGGAAGTACGACTTGAAGGCCATGACGACCTGCCCCGTCAGCGCGATCTCCGGCACGAGCACGATGACGCGGCGGCCCGCCGCTCGCACGCGCTCCGCGAGCTCGATGTAGACCTGCGTCTTGCCACTGCCCGTGACGCCCTTCAGAAGGAAGCCCTGATACCGCGCCGCATCGATGGCAGGATAGACCTGCGCGACGACCTGCTGCTGGTCCTCCGTTAAGGCGACCTCTTCTTTTGAGGCTCTGGCATCGCGGTAGCTGTCGCGCAGCACGCGGCGCTGGCGGATCTCGGCGAGGCCCGCCGCCTCGAGGTTGTGGACCGTCGCGAGGCTCACGTGCTGCGCCTTGAGCGCGGCGAGCGGCACTTCCGGCGTCTGCTGCAAGAGCTCTAAAAGATGCGCCTGCGCCTTCCTGCGATGGTAGCTTGCAAGAAGCTCCGGCGTGACCGTACCGTGCAACACGACGATCTTCTCGTATTGTGCCGCATCGCGCTTCTGCGCCTCGTAGACCTTGCGGACGATGTGGTACTTCAAGAGCTTCGCGAGCAGGTCATCGAGCTCTTCCTGCCACTCGGGCAAGGCCCGCCGGAGCTCCGCTTTCTTCTGCGGGCCCTCGCGCAGCAGCACATCGTAGATGGCGCGGCAGCCCGGCATCGCGAGCATCATGTGGTCCGATTGGCTCTCGTCCGCCTCGTAGCGCACGGTGATGCGCAGGCCGCTCTTGCCCGGCATGAAGAGCCGCATGATCTCCGCCAGCGAGCAAAGGTAGAAGTCCGAGAGCCAGCGCGCAATCTCGATCATCTGCGGCGAGAACCAGCACTCCTCGTCGACCGCCGCGATGACATCCTTGAGCGTGATATTCTCCGGGGCTGTCGTGAGCTCATGCGTCTCGACGACAAAGCCCTCGACCTTACGGCTGCCGAATGGTACGAAGACGCGCCAACCCGCCTCGATCTTAGAGAGCTCCTCCGGCACGCGGTACGTATAGGCCCGCGCAATGCTCTTGACGGGGATATTCACGAAAACATCGGCTGTCTTCATCGACTCTTCTCTTCCTTCCTGAAATGCTAAGCTGCTGGATTGTATCTCTCTATTATAAGGGTTCCCCATCCCGCGGTCAAAAGACTACTCGACCGCCAGCCCGATATCGCTGCGCAGGCCGATGGCCTCGGCGATGTGCTGAGGCCCGAGCGCTGCGGCGGCTTCCGCCCCAGCCTCAGGGTTCTCGAGATCCGCGATCGTGCGCGCGACCTTGATGATCCTGTCGTAAGAGCGGGCCGAGAGACTCATGCGGCGGAAGGCCATCTCTAAGAGCGACTGCGCCTCCCCCGTCAGCTGACACGTCTCCCGCAGGATCGTGTGGTTCATCTGCGCATTGCAGAAGCGCCCGTAAGGCTGCAGGCGCGCGAGCTGGCGCTGCCTTGCCCGCTCCACGCGGCCGCGTATCATCGCGGACGACTCGGCGCGCCGCTTCGAGGCGAGCTCCTGATAAGCGACGCGCGGCACGCGGATGTGGATGTCGATGCGGTCGAGTAGCGGCCCCGAGATCTTGCGCGTATAGCGGCGAATCTCGCTCGGCGAGCACTCGCAGCTGCGCCCACCCGACTCGTCGCCATAGTAGCCGCAGGGACAGGGATTCATCGCACAGATCAGGATCATACTCGACGGGAATGTCAGCGTCGCATGGACGCGCGAGATCGTCACGGCGCGGTCCTCGAGCGGCTGCCGCAAGACCTCGAGCGTCGCCTTCGAGAACTCCGGCAGCTCGTCGAGAAACAGCACACCGTGATGCGCGAGCGTGACCTCGCCGGGACGCGGCACACTGCCGCCGCCGATCATCGCGACCATCGACGTCGTGTGGTGCGGACTGCGGAACGGCCGCTCCTGCACGAGGCCGCCGCCCGCTGGCAGGAGCCCCGCGATGCTGTAGATTTTCGTGACCTCGAGTGCCTCCTCGCGCGAGAGGCGCGGCAGGATGGAGCTCAGGCGGCGCGCGAGCATCGTCTTGCCCGCCCCCGGCACGCCGATCATCAAGAGATTGTGGCCGCCCGCCGCCGCGATCTCGAGCGCCCGCTTTGCCTGGAACTGCCCCTGCACATCGGCAAAGTCGTCGCGAAGCACCGGGTCCTCTTCTTCCATAGACGGCACGGCTGGCGTAAGTGACTCCTGCCCGTTGCAGAACTGCACGACCTCATGCAGGCAGTCGATCACATAGACCGTCACGCCCTCGACGAGCAGCGCCTCATTGGCATTGCCGCGCGCAACGAATACCGAGGTCAGTCCCTTCTCTCGCGCCGCGATGACCATCGGCAGGATACCGCGCACCGGACGGCACTCACCCTCGAGCGAGAGTTCCGCTGCGAAGAACGACATCTGGAGACAGTCTGCCGGCACGACGCCGTAGGCAGCGAGGAGCCCCACGGCAATCGGCAGGTCGAGCCCCGGGCTGTCCTTGCGGATGCCGGCCGGCGCGAGGTTTATCGTGACCTTCTCCTGACGCAGCTGGATGCCGGAATTGCGTATGGCCGTGCGCACGCGCTCCTTCGACTCGCGCACCGCTGTGTCGGGCAGCCCGACGATGTCAAAGGCGGGCAGTCCCGCCGCCGAGTCGACTTCCACCGCAATGATGAGGCCGTCGACTCCCATCGTCGTGCCGCCAAATGATCTTGCAAACAATCGCTCCCCCTCCAATCCTCGTTTTCCTCATCTCTTTTCTCACATGCTCTGTCATGTCTCAAAGGCGCCGGGCAAATGCTCAATCTGCCAGCGCTCTCCCGCGCGATAGACTTCAATGACATCAAAACGACAGAGACAACCTTCAAGATGTCTCTGCCGCAAGAACCAGCGCGCAGACTGGATGATCTTCTGTTGTTTGCGATGGTCGACAGCAGCTGCCGGCCGGCCGAAGCGCTGCGTGCGCCGCGTCTTGACCTCGACAAAGGCCAGCATCCGCCCCTTGCTGGCCACGATGTCGATTTCCCCGCGCGGCGTGCGGAAATTGCGCGCAAGGATCTCGTAACCAGCCCGCTCTAGAAAAACGGCCGCGGCCTCTTCGCCCTGACGGCCAATCGTCGTCGTGTCCATAAGCCTCTCCGCATTCTCTTTAATTATCAAACAATTCGTATAGTTTTATTATACGGGCTGCCGGGAAATGCGTCAAGCTTTATGGATGCCATCGTCACACATCAAAATCGTAGGCGATGGAACGCACGGGCTCGAAGGAGCGGCGGTGAATCGGGCACGGACCGTACTTCTTGAGCGCCTCGATGTGCTGCGCCGTGCCGTAGCCCTTGTGCTGCGCGAAGCCGTACTCCGGGTAAATCTTGTCGTACTCATCCATGAGGCGGTCACGCGTGACCTTCGCGATAATCGAGGCCGCCGCAATCGAGGCGGACTTCGCATCGCCCTTGATGATCGACTCCGAGGGCATCGGCAGGCGGTCGAGCGGCACCGCATCAATCAGGACCTCCTGCGGCGCGGGCTGCAGCGAGAAGATGGCCTCGTACATGCCGTTGATTGTCGCCTGATAGATGTTGACGCGGTCGATCGTCTGCGCGTCGATGAGCGCCGTGCCGACCGCGATGGCTTTCTCCTGGATCTCATCGAAGAGCTCCTCGCGGACCTTCGCCGAGAGCTTCTTCGAGTCGTTGAGCTTCGGCAGGCAGAGGTCGTGCGGCAGGATGACGGCCGCCACCGAGACCGGCCCTGCAAGCGGGCCGCGGCCCGCCTCGTCGACGCCCGCCACGATCTCGTGGCCGCGCGCCCAAGCAGCGTGCTCGTAAGCGTAGAGCTTCAACAGGCGCTCATGCTCCGCCTGCGCCTTTTCATAGCGGCGCACGAGGCGCGCCGCCGCCTTGCGCGGGTCCTCGCGGCAGGCGGCGAGGAATTCCTCACTGACCGAGCCCGCCGTCAAAGCCGCCTCGAGCTCCTTTATCGTGCAGTCTGCGACAGCCTTCATGCCTCATCCCCCCGCTCTTCACCGGCCGGTTCCGTTGCAGGGGCCTGCGGCACCTCATCGAGCGTGACAAGGCCGAGCTTGCCGCTGCGGAACTCCGTCAGCACGATGTTCTGCGCCTTCTCTAGGTCGACCACGCCGCCCTTGACGAGGCAGCCGCGCTTGCGGCCAATGGCCTCGAGCAGCGCCAGCCCGTCTTCCGGCATCTCACCCTTGAACTTGAATCGCTCCTGCAAGCGCTCCGGATAGTCGCGTCGCATGACCGAGAGCAAGAGCGCCGTGACCTGCTCGCGGTCGTAGATCTCATCGTTGATCGCCCCCGTGAATGCGAGCTTCAGGCCGACCGTCTGGTCCTCGAACTTCGGCCAGAGGATGCCCGGCGTGTCGAGCAGGTCGAGTGCCGCACCGATCTTGATCCACTGCTTCGCGCGCGTCACGCCCGGCTTGTCCGCCGCCTTCGCCTTGACCGCACCGGCAAGGCGGTTTATGAGCGACGACTTGCCGACATTCGGGATGCCGAGGATCATGCAGCGCGCCGCGCGCGGCCGCCCGCCGTTCTTGACGAAGCGGTCCGTCTTCGGGCGCGCGAGTTCCTCCGCCTTCGCGACGAGCTGCTTCATGCCGCGGCCCTTGACCGAGTCAATCGCGACAGCCGGGATGCCCTGCGCGCGGAAGTACGCGAGCCAGCGCTTCGTGCTCGCCGCATCCGCAAGGTCCGACTTGTTGAGCGCGATGAGGCGCGGCTTCTCCTTGATGATCTCCGCCAGCATCGGGTTGGCGCTGCTCGCCGGGATGCGCGCATCGAGCAGCTCGATGACGACATCAACGAGCTTCAGGTTCTCCTCGATGAGCCGCTGTGCTTTCTTCATGTGGCCAGGGAACCACTGGATTCCCGGCAGGTCATTTCTTTCTTTATCCATGCGTTTCAATTCCTCCGAACAAAAAAATCTCATATTCATTATAGCATATCATGGTACAATAGAACTAATACTACCAGATTTAGAATGACAGATAGAATCAGGAGTGATCATCATGAAAAGATACGCCCTTATCCCCGCGCTCGCCCTTGCAGTCGGTGCCGTCTCCCTGTCCTCGATGTCAGTGGCCTCGGCTTCCTTTGGCACAGGCATCGGCGTCTCGTTCCCGACCTCGGGCTCGCACAGCAGCGAGATCGTGCCATCATATGCCGCCTTCAGCTTCGACAAGATTGTCGAAGAGCTGACGGTCGAGGAAAAGCACGGTCGCCTCATCATGGAGCTCAAGGTCACGAATGACGGTGACGGCGACTATTCCATCGCACATCGCGACGGCCAGGTTTACGACTTCGCCATCCTCGACAAGAACGGCAAGACGCTCTACAAGTGGTCGGACGGCATGGCCTTCACGCAAGCCCTGACGAGCTCCACCGTCGCCGCCCACAAGAGCGAAGTCTACACGGCAGAGCTCGACCGCAAGGCCTACCGCAAGATCAAGGACGATGGCGTGCTCGTCACAGCCTGGCTCGTCGACACGCCCTACAAGATCACGACGCGCATGCCGACAAAAGTCGGCAGCTCCACGCCCGTGACATTGCACGGAGGCATCATCATCGGCAACGGCCCTTGGTATGATGATTAAGCCTCCCGCTTCGCCAGCCAACGTGCCCTGCCAGATGTGACAAAACACCACAGTTATGCTATATTATAGAGAATAAAGTTTACACGATATATCACATATACAAAAGGATGTGTATCATTTTTGGACAATATTGACGCGGGCCTACTGCTCGTCTTACTCTTGTTACTGCTGTTTGCCAATGCCTTCTTCTCCCTGATCGAGACTGCGCTGACGGAAAGCCACCGCGGGCGCCTCGAGAAGCTCGCCGAAGACGGCAACCGCGATGCCGAAGCGGCGCTCGGCCTGCTCGAGAATGAGGAAGAACCGCTCTCTCTCGTCCAAGTCGGCATCACACTGACGGGCATCCTCATGGGCATCTGCACGGGTGCGTTCATCGCGCCGTACCTCGCTACGTTCATCTCGTTCCTGCCGCATGCCACGATCATCGCGATGGCCCTGAGCATCATCGTCGTGACGTACATCGCCCTGCTCTTCAGCGAGTTCCTGCCGAAGAAGAAGGCCGCGCAGAATCCAGAGCACATGCTCATGAAGTACCACCGCATCATCGCAAGGTTCACGCGGCTCGCGCGGCCCTTCATCCGTTTCCTGTCCAGTTCCGCAAATGGCGTCCTGCTGCTGCTCGGCATCAACCCGAACATCGAGGACACCGTCACAGAGGATGAGGTCAAGGACCTCATCGAGCAGGGCACAGAAGACGGCACCTTCGAGAAGTCTGAGCAGGCCATGGTCGACCGCATCTTCCACATGAGCGACCAGACGGCCTACGCCCTGATGACGCCGCGCACACAGATGCTCTGGCTCGACCTGACGGATTCCCTGCGCCACAACCTGCGCATCATCCGCGAACATCCGCAGAACGTCTTCCCCGTCGGCCGCGAAAACCTCGACGATTTCTGCGGCGTGCTCTATGCCAAGGACCTCTTGAACGCCTCACTCGAGCGCAAATCGCTCGACCTCGCGCAGTACATCCGCAAGCCCATGTTCGTGCCGCGCTCGATGGAGACGTTCCGCGTGCTCGCGAAATTCCGCGATACGGGCATCCACGAAGCCATGGTCCTCGACGAATACGGCGGCGTCATCGGCTTCATCACCATGAACGACATCCTGCAGGAGATCATCGGCGACTCCATGTCGAATGTCGAGCCCGACCCCATCCAGTTCACGCCGCGCGACGAACACTCGTGGTACGTCGACGGCCTCTGCTCCATCGATGACTTCAAGGAGCGCTTCGACATCGCCGAGCTCCCCGATGAAGACCACGACCACTACCAGACCATGGGCGGCTTTTTGACCTCCTACTTCGGCTACATCCCGAAAGTCGCCGAGAAATGCGAGTGGAACGGCTTCACCTTCGAAGTCGTCGACATGGACCGCGCCCGCATCGACAAAATCCTCGTCACCCGCGAGGAAAATACCGACGATGCCCCTGCAGCGCCGTCCGATGCAAAAAAAGAGAGCGACAAGTAAATCACCATAAAAAAAAACGAGACTGCAACCTGGATGCAATAGCATCTGGCTACAGTCTCGTTTTTTGATTCAGCGATTCAAGAAATCCGCAAGCTCGTGCCGTCGTGAAGCATGAACAGGATGCTCTCTTTGACATTCTTGCCGAGGATGGACTCGACGGCCTGGCGGTAGAGCTCGATCTGCTTGGCGTAGTGGCGGCGGATCTTTTCGGGGACGGTGTCGCGGTCGGTCTTGTAGTCGAGCAGGACGAGGCTGCCGTCGGCTTCTTCGAAGAGGACGTCGATGACGCCCTGGACGAAGATTTTCTCGCTGCTGCCTGCGTAGGCGGGGTTGACCTCGCCTACGGGGATCATGCGGCTGAAGGGCAGCTCGCGCCAGACGCGCACGGCCTGCTGCATGCGCTGGCCGAGAGAGGACTGGCAGAAGGATTCGATGCTCGCGTAGTTGACGGCAGCCTCGTGGCCGGCGGCAATCATGCCGGTGGCTTCCATGCGGGCGACCTGTGCGCGCAGGCCCTCGCGCGTGAGGTCGCCGTGCAGGTCGAGGTTCTGCATGATGCTGTGCATGAGCGTGCCGCGCTCGGCAGGGGAAAGCCTGCCCTTCTGCTGCAGGAACTGCGGGCGGCGCCAGACGGGCGGCGCTGCCGGTGCGATGGGCAGAGCGGCTGGCTCGTCTTCGCGCAGCGACTCAGCGAAGCGCTGCTTGATCTCGGAAACAGTCATCTTGGCCGTGATGCCCGGCAGTTCCTCGGCATCGTAGTGCCAGCTCAGGCGCTTCTCGACGAGTTCGCGCTCGGGCGAAGCCGGCAGCATCCTGCCCTCGCGCACGGCCTGCAGGGTCGCGTCGAGCTCTTCCTGCTCCTCCCTTGGCTGTATCGCCTCGGCGCTGAGCAGGTTGACAGCAAAGTGAGCCGCCGGCTCGACGGCATCGAGCATCTCGCCCCAGTCCACGCCGGCCGCCTCGCGGATGGGAGCACCGTCGGTATGGCGCGCTACGGCCGGTGCAATCCAGTCGAGATAGCTGTCCGCCTCGCGGATCATACCGTCCGGCAGGGCGAGCTCGCGGCTTTCGAGGCTGCGCGCATAGCGGGCAGCCTGCTTCTCCCATTTTGCCGCGGACAGGGTGCCCGTCAGGATGAGCTTTTCGCGCGCGCGCGTCATGGCGACGTAGAGCACGCGCATCTCCTCGGCCTTCGTCTCCGCAACGATGCGCGCGCCGATGGCCTGATACGGCAGGGTGTCGTACATCTGCCGCCCGACTGTCGAGCGCTCGACGAGGCGCGGGCCGATGCCGAGCTCCTTGTGCAGCAGGAAGGTGCCCCTCGCGTCGAGCTGGTTGAAGCCCTTGGCGATGTCGGCGACGATGACGACGGGGAATTCCAGTCCCTTGCTCTTGTGGATGCTCATGATGCGCACGACGTCCTCGCTGGCGCCGAGCGTGCGCGCGACGGAGAGGTCCGTGTCGCGCTTGCGCAGGTCTTCGAGAAAGCGCAGGAAGCGGAAGAGCCCGCGGTAATTCGTCTTCTCGTATTCGGCGGCGCGGTCGGCGAGCATGCGCAGGTTGGCCTGGCGCAGCAGACCGCCCTTGAGCCCGCCGACGTAGTCATAGTAGCCCGTCTCGCGGTAGAGCTTCCAGATGAGCTCCGGCACGCTGTGGCTCACGGCGTAGCTGCGCCAGCGGTTGAGCGCGGCGCAGAAGTCGGCCGCGCGGTCAGCGAGTCCCTCCTCGAGCGGCGTCTCTGGCGAGTGGCTGCGCAGCAGGGCGCCGAAGAGGTCTTCGTCGGGGACGGACATGCGCAGGCGCGCGAGCTCCTCCATCGTGAAGCCGCCGATTGGCGAGACGAGCACGGCCGCCAGCGGGATCTCCTGCCGCGCGTTGTCAATGGTCTTCAGCAGGGCGAGCACGAGCCGCACCTCATTGGCCTCGAAATAGCCGCCATCGACGTCGGCATAGGCCGGGATGCTGTTCTTGCGCAGCAGCTCGAGCAGGGTATTCGCCTTGCCCTTGACGGCGCGCAGCAGCACGGCGATATCGCGGTACGCGAGCGGACGATAGCCGCCCGCATCCTTGTCGAAGACGCGGCAGCCCGACTCCATGAGACCTGCGATGCGGTCCGCGATGTGCTGGGCCTCGAGCTCGAAGCCCTCAAGCTCCTCGCCGCCCGTCTCATCTCCCGCATCTGCCGCCTGACTGAGTCCCTCTACGGGCTGCTCCGGCTCACCGCGCAGGATGATGTCAAGCTCCATGGGCCCCTTGATCGTATGCTCGGCCTCTGGATACGAGGCGCCCGGATAAAGCCGGCTCTTCTCGTCGTACTCAATCTCCATGGCCTCGCGCGTCATGACCTGGTCGAAGATGAAGTTGATCGGCGCGAGGACCTCGGCGCGGCTGCGGAAGTTCTGCTTCATCGTGATGAGCTGGTCCATGTCCTCTGCGCCCGGGTTCTCGGGATAGGCGTCGTACTTCGCCTGGAAGAGGTACGGGTCGGCAAGGCGGAAGCGGTAGATACTCTGCTTGACATCGCCGACGGTGAAGCGGTTGTCCGCGCGTGCGATGAGGTTTAGGATGGCCTCCTGGACGCCATTCGTATCCTGGTACTCGTCGACCATGATGACGGCATACTTCTCGCGCAGGTCCTCCGCTGCATCCGTGCGCAGTGCCTTGCCCCGCTCGCCGCGGAAATCTGCTTCAGACGCTCCAGAGAGCGCTTCTGGGTCGCGGCAGAGCACGGCGAGCGCGAAGTGCTCGAGGTCGCTGAAATCGAGGACATTGCGCTCCTTCTTGGCCGCCTGCAGTGCGTCGATGAAGGCTGTCGTCAGGTCGACGTAGCGGCGCACGGTCGCGCTGCACGCCCTGATATCTTCCAGCACGGATGCCTCCATCTCGGCCAGATAGCGGTCGCGGGCATCTGTGAAGATCTTCTTGGCTTCGTCGCGGCTCTTCTCGAAGGCCTTGCGGATGTCCGGGAAAGCATCGCGCAGCGCCTCGTACTTCTTGCCGCGCAGCACGGGCTGCTTCCATGACTTAGCCGCAGCGCAGAGCGCATCCCAGCCGCCCGGCTGTTTCTCGGCAAGCGCCGTGCGGTAGACTGTCTGCACCACTTCGAGCTTCTCGATGCAGTCCTGCAGGTACTCGACATACGGCTGCCAGGCCGCGAGCAGAGCCTTCTCTTCTGCTTCTGGCCGCACGCCCGTGCGGACAAGCGCACAGGCCGCCTCATAGGCATGGATGCTGCGCTCGATCTCCCGGCCCACCGCCTCCACGATGGTCGCGGTCCATGGCGTCTGCCAGAAGTCCGCCGCCTCTGCCTCATAGCGCTCTTGCTGCTGGCGCAGCCACGCCTTCGGGAACGGCTGGCTCTGGCAGAAGTGGTAGAGCTTGAGCACGGCTTCGTAGACGGCCTCGTCGCCGTGGTCATCGCCATAATCGTCGACGAACTCGAGAAAGTCCTGCCACTTCGCCTTCCCCGCTTCGTCTTCTGGCATCTTATAGGAGGTCTCGAGCAGTTCCTCGAGCACGTCGCGGCGCATCAGGACCATCTCCTGATCGCTGGCCAGCCGGAACTGCGGGTCGACGTCGATGGCGTCGATGTTCTGGCGGATGACCTTCTGGCAGAACGCGTGGAACGTGCAGATGGAGGCGCCGGACAGCAGGACGATCTGGCGCTCGAGCCAGGCGGCTGTCTCGCGGTCATCCGTCTCCAAGAGCTTCTTCTGCAGGGCCTTGTCGATGCGCTCGCGCATCTCCGTCGCCGCCGCATTCGTGAACGTCACGACGAGCATCTCATCGACGCTGCACTCGCGCGCCAGGAGCTGCGCGATGATGCGGTCGACGAGCACGCGGGTCTTGCCGGAACCGGCCGCCGCTGCGACGAGGATGTTGCGGTGGCGCGCCTCAATCGCTTTCTTCTGATCCTCTGTGTATTGCATCGAGCAAATCTTCCTTTCCTGTGCACGAAGCCATCTTCTCCTCCAGCACCGCATCATCCTCCGGACCGATGTCGCGGTACGCATAGCCCTCGATGTCGGGGTCGAAGCCGCAGACATCGCGGTATTCGCAGTAGGTGCAGGCCGTCTGGTCCTTCTTCGCCTTGAGGCGGTACGGGCTCGCGCTGATATCGCCGCCGAGGATGGCCCGGCCCGTATCGCGCAGGATGTAGTCGACGTACGCGAGCATGAGCTCGAACTCCTCCGGCTTGCGGATGTAGCCGCGCTTCCTGCTGTTGCTGTCGAAATCCATGACAGGCTTGCCATCGGGACCGATGACATCCTTCTTCTTCTCGTCCTTGACCTTGCTGAGCCCCGGCTTGATGAAGGAGAAACTCGCGTCGATGGCCTTGGCGACGTCGAGGTCGGCCAGCACCCAGCCCGGCATGCGCAGCTCGGCGTTGACGCGCTTCTCGAGCTCTGCCTGCGTGTACTTCTGCCGCGTCTGCAGCAAAGGATTCTGCAGGAACGCGTAGAGGATGCCGGCCGGCAGGCGCTTCTCCCCCTTCTCCTTCAGGAGCTCGCGCCCGACCATCATGTAGACGAGCAGCTGCAGCCTGAGGCCGTAGTAGACCTCGAAGAGATTGATGGCGACATGGCCCGTCTTGTAGTCGAGGATCAGGTAGTACGGCGCGCACTCGTGCAGGTCGAGGCGGTCGATCTGGCCCTTGAACGAGAGGGCGTAGCCGTCGCCGAGCGGCAGTGGCTTCAGGTGGACCTCGTCGTCCGGATGGCCGAACGCCTCCTCGAAGAAGGCCGGCTGGAAGGCCGAGACGGCCGCCCAGGCCGACAGATGGCCGACGGCCTGCTCCGCCGTCTTCTCGATGCGCTTCTTGAGGTGGCGGTAGTTGTCGCGGCTCAACAGGATCTCGCTCTGCAGGCGCGGCGCCAGCGTGTTGACGAGCTCCTCGCAGAGCGCGGCGCGCTTTTCTTCTGGCACATCCTGCCAGCGATTCGCGTAGTCACGCTTGACGATACTGCCGTACTCCTTGAGCACGGCATGCAGCAGCTGCCCGAGGTCCATTGAGCGGAACTGGTATTCGCGGCGCTCCTGCAGCTTCAGGCCGTAGGCCGCGAAGTGCGCAAAGGGGCACTGGCGGAACTTCTCGAACTGCGTCACGCTGCCGCGCAGGACCGTGCCTTTGGCAAAGATCTGCTCCGCCAGTTCCTTCGGTATCCTGCCCGCGCCTGACCGCGCAAAGAGGCCTGCTAGGGCGAGCTGCAGCGGACGCTGCCATTCCTTCTGCCCCATGGCCCAGTTGTAGACATCGCGCCAGCAGGGCTGCATCGCCTGGTGCTCACGCTCGCCGCGCAGGGCATTGGCGAGGCCAGAGAGCGCCGGACGCGGCGCCGCCAGCAAGAGATCATCGTCGCGCCGCACCGTCTCCAAGGGGATGGAGAGGAACGCCGCCTTCGGGAAGAGCTCGCGCATCTTCTTGACGAGCGGCGACGGCTGCAGGCCATTGCCCTCGGCATCGGCCAGCGCATAGGAAAGCCAGAGGTAGTCGCGCGCCTCAGTGAAGCCGCGGTAGAGCAGGAATTTCTCGCCGAAGCTCTTCTCGTGGCCGCCGCGCGAGATCGTGTGCTCCTCCTCACCCTCTTTCTGGCAGGCAGCCAGTGTCTCCGCGATGTGCAGGCGGTCGGCATCCGAGAAGATGCCCTGCTCGCGCACGCGGCGCGGCATCGTCGCGGCATCCGCACCGAGGATGTAGAGGCCGCGCATGTTGTCGAGGCTGTTCTGGTCAAAGGAGGCCAGTGTCACATAGTCGAGCCCCGGCGGGATCAGCGAGATCTGCAAGGCATCGAGGCCGTCGCTGAGGACAGCCTCGTAATCGGACAGCGTCATCTTCTCTGTGCCACTGACCTCGACGAGCTGGTCGAAGAGCGCCATGCTGTCGTCCCAGAGCTGGCGGTGTTCCGCCGCGTCGGCGAGTCGTCCCTCCCGCTCGGCGACCTCCGCCCACTCCTGCAGGCGGGCCGGCACCTCGAGCTGCACGAGGAAATCGTAGAGCGCCAGCGTGTAGCCGCGGACATCATCGGCCGCACGCAGGGCCGCCTCCAGCGCGGAGAGCGCCTCGACGGACTGGCGGCGCAGCGAGTCGATGAGCGCGAGCGACGAGGCCGTATCCTCATCGACCTGCTCGCCGTCTTCGAGGCTGTAGCGGCGGTGCCAGTCCCAGGGCTCCTGCTGCTGCCAGCGCTTGCGGCCGCGGATGCCGAACTCGAGCACGTAGTTCTCGAGCCGGTCGATGTCCTCGCGCACCGGCGGGAAGAAGCCCGTGCGCAGGCAGCGGAAGACCGTCTCATAGCGCCAGTCGCGCGCAACGACCTCGATGGCCGACCGCATGAGCTCCGCCAAGGGATGGTGGATACTCGACCGCTTCGCGTCCTCGAAGAACGGGATGCCGTAGTCCTCGAAGACAAGGCGCACGAGGTCGCCATACGCTTCGCCATCGCGCACGAGCAGGCCAATCTCGCGGTAATGCCAGCCCTCATCGCGCACGAGGCGCAGGATATCGGCCGCTGCGCTCTCGACTTCGAGCCTCCTGTTGGCCGCCTCGACGAGCTGCACGCCCTGCTCCTCAGACTGGGCGGAGCCGCCGTAGCGGAAAAGCTCCTGCTCCATGCCGCGCAGGATGCTCGCTGGCGCAAAGCGGTGCTGCTCAGCGAGCAGGTGGATGGGCATTGGGCCGCGATAGCCGAGCTCCTCGCGCGCCATGCGGCGGATGGCCTGCAGCGTCCGATACGGCCGGTTGAAGAGCGCCGTCTCCTGCAGGTTCTCCGGCAGGTCGAGCCGGACGCGGCCATCGCCTTCTGCAAGGCCGGCCATCGGCAGGGCGACGTGGACCTTGGCGGCCGTCATGAGTAGGGCGCGCAACACGGCCATCTCCTGCGGATTGAAGAAGATGAAGCCGTCAAGCCAGACCTCCGCCCCCTTTATGAGCGGCGCTTCGGGAATGGCTTCGGCGAGCTGGTTCATCATGTCCTCCGCATCGTTGGCTTTGCCCTGCATCTCCGTTGCGAACTCATCCGTCAGGAGTGCCATCTCCTGCAGCTTGCCTGCCAGACGCTCATTGCCTTTAGCCAGCTCGTCTGCCGCTTCGCGCAGCACATCCGTCGTCAACCGGTAGCTCTTGAATTCCTGTATCGCATCCGAGAGGCTCTCAGTAAAGCCACGCTGGCGCACAGCGCGCGCGAAGACCTGCAGGTCTTTCTCCTTCTGGTGGTGCACGAGGATCTTGCGCAGGAGCAGGCGCCGCCCGACCTCGCTGATGCGCGGCACCTTCATGTGCCCCGTTTCCAAGAGCACATGGCGCGCAAAGCGGCGGAAACCGAAGACGTAGCTCCTGAGGAAGCCCTGTCCCTTCGGGATGCTCGCGGCGAGCTCGCGCTCCACCTTGAACGTCATGTGCTCCGGCAGGAGCAAGATGAGCGCGGGGCCCATCGGGGCCTCAGCCATGCGCTGCCGCATGGCCGCAAGGCAGGCGTGCGTCTTGCCCGTCCCCGCCCTGCCGATCGTAAAATCGAGTTCTGCTGTCATATCATCCTCAACTTTCTGCTGTACCCAGCTCGAAGTGAGCCGTGCTGCCGCCGCTCTTCGTCTTCGTGACCTCGAGCCGCGCCGGGATGCGGCTGCGGAGCTCCTCGACATGCGAGATGATGCCGATGAGCCGCCCGCTCTTCTGCAATTCAAACAGGGCCTTGAGCGCGACATCGAGCGTCTCACTGTCGAGCGTGCCGAAGCCCTCATCGATGAACATCGTGTCGAGGCGCACGCCGCCCGCGCACGCCTGTACAACATCGGCGAGGCCGAGCGCCAGTGCGAGCGAGGCGAGGAAGGACTCGCCGCCCGAGAGCGTCGCCAAGGGCCGCGCGTAGCCGGAGTAATGGTCGAAGATCTCCATGTCGAGGCCGCCCTGCTGATTGGCGCGCTGCCGCTGGCCGGCGTGAAGCTCATACTGGCCGCGGCTCATGATGAGCAGGCGCTGGTTGGCCATCTCCATGACATCGTCCAAGAGCGAGTGCAGCACGTACGTCTGGAATGAGACGCGGCTGCCTGTCTTGCCGCTCGCGAGCTCCGAGAGCCCCGTGATGCGCGCATACGTCTGCGTGAGCTCGCCGCTCTGCTCGCGCAAGGCATCGAGGTCCTTCTGGCGCTTCTGCCACGAGCGCAGCACCGTCTCGGCCGCAGATGACTCGCGCAGGGCCTGCTGCCATGCCGCCTGCGCCGCACTTGCGGCATCTTCCGCCGCTGCAAGGTCCGGCTTTTCCAACTTCTCGATTGTCTTCTGGCAATTGGTGAGATTGGTCCGCGCCGTGTGCAGGGCCTGCTCGTGCGAAAGGAGCTCGCGGCGCACCTTGTCGCGGTAGTCAGATGCGCGCCAGCTGCCCTGCAGCGCCTCCTCATAGGCCGCCTCATCCGCAAAGCCCGCCTGCGCCAGGCGTCCGGCAAAGCTCTGCTGCAGCGCCGTGGCCTGCTGCTGGCTGCGCAGCAGCTCTTCGCGCTTCGTCTTCCACGCCGACTGTGCTGCATGGTAGCGCGTATCGAGACTGTGGTAATCCTGCTCGGCCGCGGCAGCCGCCTTCTCGGCGGCCTGCCAGGCCGCCTCGCGCTGCTGGTACTGGCGCGCGAGCTCCTGGGGCTCTGCCGGCAGTTCCCTGCCCGCGAGCTGCGCCTGCTTATCCTGCACGAGAGCCGCCGCAGCAGCGGCTTCGGCAGCACTGGCAGCAGCGCGCTGCTCGAGAGTGGCGGCCCTTTCCTGCTGCTGCTTCTGTTCCTGCTGTTTGCGCTCGATTGCCTTCATGAGGCTACCGTATCTCGCAGCGGCCTCTTGCGCGCCCTGCAAGGCAGTCTTGACGCTAGCGAGCTCTGCGGCCAGCTCGGCCGGCTCTCTGCCTGCGAGCTGCTTCACGAGTGCTTCGGCCTGCGCCCTGGCGGCGGCGAGTTGGCCGGACGTTTCCTGCGCTCTAGAAGCCGCGGCCTGATGCCGCTGCTCGAAGCTGCTGACGTCCGCTTCCTTCGCCTTGAGCATCTTGTCCGTGACGACCTCCGTCACGGCTTCAGCAAGCTTTGGATGGTGCGTCGCGCCGCAGACGGGGCAGGGCTCGCCTTCCTCGAGATGTTCGGCCAGCAGCACGGCGCGGGCCTCCTTGGCCAGTTCGCGCAGATGCGCGAGCTCCGCGCGGGCCGCCTGCCACTCCGTCTCAACCTTCTTGGCAGCCTGCTCCGCCTGCTCATAGTCAGCCGCAGCTTCTCGGACGAGGGCCTCGCTCCTAGCGGCGGCCGCCGCCTTTTCCTGCTCCGCCAGGAGATTCTGCTGGCGGAGTTTCAGCGCGTCAACATTGAGCGCTTCCTTCTGCAGGGCTTCGGCCTCCTGCTGCAGTGCCTTGAACTCCTGTTCTGCTGCCAAGAGCTGCTGCTTGGCAGCGGTGGCCTCCTGCTGACCTTTCTCGCTGGCAGTCTGTTTTGCTGCCGCATCTCTTTTAGCCTGCTCGAGTTCTCTTGCGACCTTCAGCAGCCCCTGCAGCACGATGAGCTCTTCTCGTTCAGCGGCATGGGCCGGCTTCTGCTGCTGGACCATGACGAAGCGTTCCTCCGCCTGCTTGTAGGCTGTGGCGAGCTTTTTCCCCTGCTGCTTCAAAGCCTCGAGGTCCTGCCCGCGCTTGGCTGCATCCTGACGGGCCACCTGAAGCTGATTGGCGAGGTCCATGAGCGCCGCGGCACGGTCCGCGCGGTCAAGCATGGCCTTTGCTTCTTCATCTTCAGGCACGATGCGCTCCCACTTCTGGAGCTCTTCCGCGGCTTTGTCCGCCTGCGTGAATTTCGCCATCGTCTCGCGAGCCGCATCGCGCTCTTTCTCACACGCCTCCTTGCGGGACTGCATGGCCGCTGTCCGCTTGATGAGCGCCGCCGTCTGTTGCTCGCGCGCCGCGAGCAATGCAGCGAACTCCGCCTCATCTTTGGCATTGGCCTCTGCGAGGTACAGCCTCTGCTTCTCGGCGATGCCATCGTACGATTTGCTGACTTCCGCGGCCTTCTCCTTCAGCTTGTCCTCGAGCTTCTGGTAGATTTCCGTGTTAAAGAGGACCTTCATGATCTCCTTGCGCGCGCTCGTGTCGGCCATGAGGAAGCGGCGGAACTCGCCCTGCGGCAGCAGGACGACCTGGCGGAACTGCTTGCACTGAAAGCCGAGCAGCCGCACAATGCGCGCCTGCACCTCGCCGTCGCGCGTCCAGGACTCCATGACTCTGCCGTCTTCCAGCCGCTCGAGCACGACTTCCGGCGCCTGCCGCGCGAGCCCCGTGCCGCGCTTGGCCTTGCGCATGTACTCTGGATTGCGCCGGATGTGCCAGTGCGTGTCGCGCACGCAGAACGTCAGGTCAACATACGTATCGACCTCCGGCCCCGCCTCGCGATTGCGCAACATGCGCGGCGTGCGCGCCTCCGTCGCCGCCTCGCCGTAGAGCGCATAGCAAATGGCATCAAAGATGCTCGTCTTGCCCGCGCCCGTCGCCCCGTGAATCAGGAAGAACGGCTGCTCAGAAAGGATGGAGAAATCGAGACAGACTTTTTTCTGGTACGGCCCGAAGGCACAGATGGTCAGGATTTCTGGCTTCATTTCGCATCCCTCTCTTCCCGGTAGATTTCCTGCAGGCAGCCGTGCACGATGGCCTGCTGCTCCTCGCCGAGCTTCTCGCCCGTCATGTCCTCATAGTACTGGGAGAACAGCGTCTCCTCCGTGAGCTTCAGCACGGCCTGCCCCTCCTGCTCGCGCATCGTCCCCTCGCGCTGCAGGTTCGGGTAGAGCACGTGCATGAGGTTCGGATAGATGGCCTTGAGCTTGTTGAACACATCGAGGATGATGCCGCGGTCCAAGAGCTCCACCTCGATGTAATCGTCCGACTGCGGATACGCCGCGCGGTCACCCTCGATGTCCGCGAAGAGACCGCGTACGCGCCGTACATCGTGCGGCGGCACGAGCGGCACGAACTGCTGGGTTGCCCGGCCCGTGCCATCGAGGTCCACGAGGATACAGCCCTTTTTCTGCTCGGCTTCATCAAACGAGTACTTCATGAGCGAGCCGCTGTAGCGGATGTGGTCGGCCCCGGCCCGCTGCGGATTGTGCAGGTGGCCGAGCGCCGTGTAGCAGAATGGCCGGAAGATACTAGGACGCACATTTGACGAACCGCCGACAGCGAGCGGGCGCTCTGAATCCGAGCTCAGGCCGCCCGCCAGGAAAGCGTGTGCCACGGCGATCGAGCGCATATTCCCCGCCCGCTTCGCCAGGCTCCTTTCAATCACCAGCTCATGTGCCTGCTCAAAGTCCAGGGCTTTCTCCACGCCAAGAGCCGCCCGCACCGAAGCTGGCTCCATATACGGATAGAGGTAAACGGCAACCGGGCCGAAGTCATCTTCAACGACAACCGGAGCCATCTCGTCATCCAGCCGTCCGCGCGCAAAGATCCCCGATGCCCGCATGAGCTGGCTGCCGAAGTTCAGACGCGACTCACTGTCGTGATTGCCAGCGATGTAGAAGACCTTGATGTGCATCTCTGCCATCTTCATGAGGAATTCGTCAAAGAGGTCGACCGCCTCGACAGGCGGCACGCCGCGGTCGTAGATATCCCCCGCAATGACGACAGCATCCACCTTTTCCTCCTGCACGAGCGGCACCAGCTGCCCCATGATGATCTCCCGCTGATCCACCGTCAGGTGCATCCCATGGAAATACCGCCCGAGATGCCAGTCAGCCGTGTGAATAAAGCGCACATGAATCCCTCCTGCTCTATGATTGATTCTCTATCCTCTTGCCGGCGCTGTGCCTCACATATTCTTGTGCATAACGTACTTGTCCGTCGCTGTGTCGAGCATCTCCTGCCACGATGAGAATTTCGTGGCCTTGCGGACCCATGCGTCCATCTTCTCCTCCGGCAGCGCCTCAAAGTCTCTCTGGTTCTCGATCTTGAAGCGGCTGCCCTGCAAGAATTTCTCGAAAGTCCGGAAGCGCGTGTACTTGCGCATGAACGAAGTGTCGAACACCTCATTGAAGTCGACGAGCTCCGGCATCGTCTGATGCGGCAGCTGATAGAACCCAGTGATCTTGATGGCCATATGAACTCCTCCTGATTATCCTGTATGTAGCATTGACTCCATTGTACCAGAAACATCACTGAGAAAAAAGTTTCGGCAAGGGCTGCAAAAATCTGCAAAAAAATGCTTGACAGATACATGCAGCGTCTATTATAATAATATCTGTCGTTAGCGGTAACGCGAAGACGGGGGCATAGCTCAGCTGGGAGAGCGCTTGCATGGCATGCAAGAGGTCAGGAGTTCGATCCTCCTTGTCTCCACCATTCAGAAGTCAGAGGTCAGCAGGAATCTAAATGATTCGGCTGGCCTTTTTTGTATCCATAGCTCTAAAGATTGGGATTTTACGACGTCCTAGATAAAAACAGCGCGGTTGCAACACCCTAATCAGTGCCACAGCCGCGCTGTTTTTACTATTTGGATATTAGTTCAGTATGACGTACAAGACGTCGTTAGCCATCTTGTTGCTTGATACAGGCTTCCAGCCAACATCCCTAAGTTGGTATCCCTTGCCATTCCAGGATTGATAATAGTATATCCATTGGCCGTCGCGCTTCACAAACTGGTATTCTCTGACTTCGATATTTGCCTTTTCATTATCTTTGTATACAGTAACTCTCAGTTTCGGATTGGTGGTAGTTCCGCCGATACGATAAGACCCTTTGTCCACATACCATGCAGCAGGCCAGCCATCTACGTTGCCGCAATCAGCAATCTTAATCATCGGTGCGGCTTCGGCATTGCTTACCGGAATGACGACCTGAACGCACAGCATCATCAGTCCAGCAAATAAGAATACAAACAGCTTATTCATTTAGATTCCTCCTTGAGGGTTATAATATTAAATATTATTATATTACTGATAACAGTTTACAGATTTTGAGACATAATAGTTTCTCATAGCATAATTGGTTCTAGAGTCATCTCCATCGGTGCGATACCTATTCCGGCAGTTTCTGTTGAGACAGACGGTCGTATTGCAGACTAGCCATTACCGTGCTCTCTTGGCAACACCAGAACAAAAGTCCGCAGAAATTGCGGCACGCGCTGAGCCCGCAAATGCGCAAAGAAGTATCTTAGCCACTTCGGTATCAAAGGGCCCAAGTAGCATAGATTCAATCATTCTTCTCAAATCCTTGCAGACATCGGTCTGAGGGATGCGCAAACATCTAAAAAAACTGTAAACTGCTGGATAAAAGATAAAATTTCCTACTTATGCAGAAAATCTTGCTATGGCATCAGATATACGGAGCCATAGCTTGCCAGATGGCATCAGCAAGAGCAGTTCCCGTCTCATCGTATTCTGCTCCTCCCAAAGATACGACATAAACTGCCTTAGTATACCAGGTAATGTTATCTACCTTGAAACGATGAATTTGTGTCCCCTGAACCGCTCCATTTCGCTCTAACTTCACCTTAACATAATATCCATTTCTGTAGGGGCTGATGGTATCAGACATCACCCAATAATTTGAAGACCCTGTGCTGTATGCATCAATCTTTCTTTTAACTTTATCTTTGTATATTAGTTCTACATTATGCCATATAATCCTCCTAAGAAAATAAAATTTTTATAAAAAGGAACCGACAAGAAAAGCCGATTGAATGAACATACCTGTCCATTCAACCGGCTTTTCCTTATACTCAAGCTATTTTATACCACACAGTCTACCGTCAAATCTTGGCATATTCCAGGATGGCGCGCTTGTCGTACATACGCTCGTAATAGGTCTGGTAGTCGCCGCTGATGATGCCCATCCACCAGTCGCGGTGCTCGAGGTACCACTTGACCGTCTTCTTGATGCCGTCCTCGAATTTCGTCTCCGGCTCCCAGCCGAGCTCCGTGTGGATCTTCGTCGGGTCGATGGCATAGCGGCGGTCGTGGCCCTTGCGGTCGGTGACGTACTCGATGAGGTCTTCGGACTTGCCGAGCTCCTTGAGGATGGTCTTGACTACGTCGATGTTGGCGCGCTCATTATGGCCGCCGATGTTGTAGACCTCGCCGACGCGGCCCTTCTGCAGGATCAGGTCGATGGCATGGCAGTGGTCCTCGACGTAGAGCCAGTCGCGGACGTTCTTGCCGTCGCCGTAGACCGGCAGCTTCTTGTCGGACAGCGCGTTGATGATCATCAGCGGGATGAGCTTCTCCGGGAAGTGGTACGGGCCGTAGTTGTTCGAGCAGCGCGAGATCGTCGTCGGGATCTTGTAGGTGCGATGGTAGGCCATGACGAGCAGGTCAGCACCGGCCTTCGAAGCCGAATACGGGCTCGACGTCTTGAGGTTCGTCTCTTCCGTGAAAAAGAGATCCGGGCGGTCGAGCGGCAGGTCGCCGTAGACCTCGTCCGTCGAGACCTGATGGTAGCGGTCGATGCCGTACTTGCGGCAGGCGTCGAGCAGCACGCTCGTGCCGATGACGTTCGTCTGCAGGAAGATCTCCGGATTCTCAATGGAGCGGTCGACATGCGACTCCGCTGCAAAGTTGACGACGATGTCCGGCTTCTCCTGCTCGAAGATGCGGTAGACCGCCCGGCGGTCTGCGATGTCCGCGCGGATGAACTTGAAGTTCTTCTTCTCCATCGCGCTCTCGAGCGTCTCGAGGTTGCCCGCATACGTCAGCTTGTCGACGCAGATGATGCGGTCACTCGGATGCTTCTTGAGCATGTAGTAGATGAAGTTCGAGCCAATGAAGCCGGCACCGCCGGTCACGATGATATTCATATATGATTCCCCCTGTATTTCGATTGATAGCAGGACAAAAGCCCCGCACGCCTTCTATTATACCGTAAATCCTAGAAGCATGCGGAGCTTTTTGTTTCTTTTTATTGATTTTTTGTTGTTTTTATCACTTAAACTCGACGAACTCATCGATGCGGGCGCCACCCTTGGTCATGGGTTCGACGAAGCTGCGCCAGACGTTGAGGACGATGACGCGCGGATGGTCGCGGTCCTCGAGTGCCTTCTGCAGGGCTTCGGCGAAATCCTCCTGAGTGGAGACGGACTCGGCCTTGATGCCGAAGCACTCGGCGTACTTGACGTAGTCCATCGGGTAATCGAGCTCGCAGGCGATGTAGCGCTCCTTGTACATGACTTTCTGGAGCTGGCGGATCATGCCGAGGCTCCTGTTGTTGACGATCAGGGAGATGATCGGCAGCTGCAGGCGCGCGATCGTGTAGAACTCGTTGCCCGTCATCTTGATGCCACCGTCGCCGGCCACGTGGATGACGCGCCGGTCCTTGCCGTAGTAGAGCTGTGCGCCCATGGCGGCCGGCAGGCCGAAGCCCATCGTGCCGAGACCGCCGGAGGTCAGCCACGTGCGCGGCTCTTCGATGCGCAGGTGGAGCGCCGCCCACATCTGATGCTGTCCGACATCCGTCACAAAGGCATACGGCTTGCCCTTCGTGCGCTGCATGACCTGATGCATCGCCCAGGGGACGGTCAGGCGGTTCTGGTGATAGTCGTAGGCGTACGACTCCTCCCACTTGTCAATCTGCTGCCACCAGTCCGTCAGGGCGGAATTCGGCTCGTGCTTCATGAGCAGCGAGAGGATGGTCTTCATATCGCCAGCGAGGCCGAGCGAGTTGCCCACGTTCTTGTCGATCTCGGCGGGGTCGATGTCGATGTGGATGAACTTCGTGTTCTCCGTGTACTTGTCGAGGTTGCCCGTCTGGCGGTCGCCGAAGCGGCTGCCGATGGCGATGACGAGGTCGGCCGCGGCAATCGCGTGATTCGCGGCCTTCTCACCATGCATGCCGGCAAAGCCGAGCGACTGCGGATGGGAGCGCGGTATCGCGCCGAGCCCCATGAGCGTGTGGACGACAGGCAGGTGGTACTTCTCGATGAAGGCGATGACCTCTTTCGTCGCGGCGGCGGAGATGACGCCGCCGCCGACAATCGCCACGGGCCGCTTGGCCTGGACAATCTCGTCGGCCGCCTCTGCCGCGCAGATCAGGAAGTCAGCATCCGGTTTCCCGTGATGCTCGGGCTGCACGGCCTGCGGCTTGTAGTCGACATCCGCGAAAAAGAGGTCGCGCGGCACATCGATGAGCACGGGACCGGGACGGCCATGGCGCGCCAGCGCAAAGGCCTTGCGCACGGTCGGCACGAGCTGGTCGGCATGCTTGACCTTGAAGTTGTGCTTCGTGATTGGCATCGTGACATCGAGGATGTCCGTCTCCTGGAACGCATCGCGCCCCAGGAGCGAAGTGTCGACCTGTCCCGTGATGGCGACGACCGGCACGGAGTCCATGAAGGCCGTCGCGAGGCCCGTGACGAGATTTGTCGCGCCGGGGCCCGACGTCGCGATGCAGACGCCGACCTTGCCCGAAGCGCGCGCGTAGCCGTCGGCTGCGTGCGCGGCATTCTGTTCGTGTGTCACGAGGATTTCCCGGATGTCCGGGTTCTCATAAAATGCATCGTAAAGCGGCAGGATCATGCCGCCCGGATAACCAAAAACCGTGTCGACTCCCTGTTCCTTGAGACAGAGAGCGACTGCCTTCGCTCCCTTCATCTGGCTTCCCCTTTCTGCCGTCTCTGCTGGCGCCCTGCGGTATCAGATGCGCTCGCAGATGACCTTCGTGATCTCTTCCGTATTGGCCTTCTGGAAGCCTTCCTTCCAGAGGTCCGGCGTGCGGTAACCATCGGCCAGCGCCTTGTCGACTGCCGCCTCGATGGCCTTGGCCGCCGCTTCTTCATGCAGCGAATAGCGCAGCAGCATGGCCGCCGAGAGGATCGTGCCCATCGGGTTGGCGATTCCCTTGCCGGCGATGTCCGGCGCACTGCCGTGGATTGGCTCGTAGAGGCTCGTGCTCGTGCCGATGGAGGCCGACGGCATCATGCCGATGGAGCCGCCGACGACGGCCGCCTCGTCGGAGAGGATGTCGCCGAAGAGGTTGCCCGTGACGATGACATCGAACTGCGTCGGACGGATGGCCAGCTGCATCGCGCAGTTGTCGACGTAGAGGTTGTTGAGCTCGACGTCCGGATACGACTCTGCGACCTTGGCCACCGTGCGGCGCCAAAGGCGCGACGTCGCGAGGACGTTGGCCTTGTCGACCGACGTGACCTTGCCGCGGCGCAGCTTGGCCGTCTCGAAGGCGAGCTTCGCGATGCGATTGACCTCAGGAACGGAGTAGTTCTCGAGGTCCCAGGCGCGCTCGGCGCCGTTGTGCTGCTCTGACTCGCACTTGTCACCGAAGTAGATGCCGCCGATGAGCTCGCGCACGATGACGAGGTCGACGCCCTTGACGAGCTCCGGCTTCAGCGGGGAGTACTCGACGAGTGCATCGGCTACTTTGACAGGGCGCAGGTTGGCGTAGAGTCCGAGGTTCTTGCGCAGGCCGAGGATGGCCTTCTCGGGGCGCAGCGCCGGGTCGACGTTGTCCCACTTGTCGCCGCCGACGGCGCCGAAGAGGACGCCGTCGGACGCCTTGCAGGCCTCGATCGTGTCATCTGGCAGCGGCGTGCCGAACTTGTCGTAGGCCGTGCCGCCGGCGTCTTTGTAGGTGTAGGAGAGCCCGAGGCCGAACTTCTCATCGACCTTCTTGAGGACTTCTACCGCCGAATCCGTGATTTCCTTGCCGATACCATCGCCCGGTATCACTGTGATCTTATATGACATATGTATCCCCTCTCTACTCTGACAAACGCAACAACAGGTTCTCAGTCCTTCTGGCCCTTGATGTAGTTGATGAGGCCGCCGGCCTTGGCGATATCCTGCACGAAGCCCGGCAGCGGATGGGCGTGGAAGACGTCGCCCGTCGTCAGGTCTTCGATCGTGCCCGTCGCCGTGTCGACGCGCAGCTTGTCGCCCGCCTTGATCTTCTCGACATCTGAGCCGATCTCCAGGAGCGGCAGGCCGATGTTGATGCCGTTGCGATAGAAGATGCGCGCGAAGCTCGCGGCGATGACAACGGGGATGCCCGACGCCTTGATGGCGACCGGCGCATGCTCACGCGAGGAGCCGCAGCCGAAGTTGCGGCCGCCGACCATGATATCGCCCTCTTTGACATTCGGTGCGAAACTCTCATCGATGTCGACCATGCAGTGCTTGGCGAGCTCTTTCGGGTCGAACGTGTTGAGGTAGCGGGCCGGGATGATGACATCTGTATCGATATTGTCGCCGTAGCGCCATACTTTGCCTTCTAATTTCATATTATTTGACCTCCTCCGGTGTTGCGATGCGTCCCAAGATTGCACTCGCGGCTGCGACCTGCGGGCCGGCGAGGTAGACTTCACTGTCGACATGGCCCATGCGGCCGCGGAAATTGCGGTTCGTCGTCGAGACGCAGCGCTCGCCGGCAGCCATGATGCCCATGTAGCCGCCGAGGCACGGGCCGCAGGTCGGCGTCGAGACGGCACAGCCGGCATCGATGAACGTATCGATGTAGCCACGCTTCATCGACTCCTTGTAGATGGCCGGGCTGCCCGGGATGACGATGCAGCGCACGCGGTCTGCGACCTTGTGGCCCTTGAGGATGGAAGCCGCAATCTCCATGTCCTCGAGGCGGCCGTTCGTGCAGGAGCCGATGATGACCTGATCGATCTCGATTGGCTCCTTGATATCCTCGACGCGCTTCGTGTTGCCCGGCAGGTGCGGGAAAGCGACGACCGGCTTGAGCTCCGAGAGGTTGATGTCGACTTCACGGCAGTACTCAGCATCTTCGTCAGCGGCAACCGGCTCATACGGTTTTGTGACGCGGGCATCGACATAGGCCTTCGTGATCTCGTCGAACGGGAAGATGCCGGCCTTGCCGCCCGCCTCGATGGCCATGTTGGAGATGGTCAGGCGGTCCGTCATCGTCAGTGCCTTGACGCCCGGGCCAGCAAACTCGAGGGACTTGTAGAGCGCGCCGTCGACGCCGATCATGCCTATGAGCGTCAGGATGACATCCTTACCGGTGATGTCATCCGGCTTCTCGCCCGTCAGGTTGACCTTGATGGCCTCCGGCACCTTGAACCAAGCCTTGCCCGTCGCCATGGCTGCGCCGAGGTCGGTCGAGCCGACGCCCGTCGAGAAGCCGTTGACGGCGCCGTACGTGCACGTATGCGAATCCGCGCCAATCGTCAGCATGCCCGGTGCGACGATGCCCTTCTCCGGCAGGATGACGTGCTCGATGCCCACGCGGCCCTGCTCGAAGTAGTTGACGATTTCGTACTTGTGCGCAAAATCACGGACGGTCTTCGCGAGCTCTGCCGACTTGATGTCCTTGGCCGGCTGGAAGTGGTCCGGCACGAGTGCGATCTTCGTGTTGTCGAAGACCGGGCGGCCGATCTCCTCGAATTTCGCGATGGACGGCGGTGCCGTGATGTCGTTCGCAAGTACCATATCGAGCTCACAGGTCACGAGCTGACCGGCCTTCACGGAATCGAGGCCAGCGTGTTTCGCGAGAATCTTCTCGCTCATAGTCATACCCATAGTATGCCCTCCTAATATATGAATATCTATCGAGTATTGTCCGGTTATTGGAAAAAACTTCCCCGACGTGTAGTTCGCCGGGGAAGCGTTGATTTCCTGTTCAGTTAGAAGGTGAATCAGTCTTTGGAGAGATCTGCACCATCTTTGAGCCACGGCATCATAGCGCGCAGTTCCTTACCGACCTTCTCGATCGGATGCTCAGCATGGAGGCGGCGCTCCATGAGGAAGTTGACGCGGCCAGCAGCCTTGTTCTCAAGCAGCCAGTTGCGAGCAAACGTGCCGTCCTGGATTTCTTTGAGGACTTTCTTCATTTCCTTCTTCGTGTCTTCCGTGATGATGCGCGGGCCTACCATGTAGTCGCCATACTCAGCCGTATCGGAGCAGGACTGGCGCATCTTCGTGAAGCCGCCCTCGTAGCAGAGGTCAACGATGAGTTTCATCTCATGGAAGCACTCGAAGTATGCCATCTCTGGCGGATAACCTGCCTCGACGAGGACTTCGAAGCCCGTCTGCATCAGCTGGCAAACGCCGCCCATGAGGACTGCCTGCTCACCGAAGAGGTCTTCTTCCGTCTCATCGCGGAACGTCGTCTGCAGTGCGCCGGCACGCAGAGCGCCGAGGCCTTTTGCATAAGCGAGGGCGAGGTCGAAGCACTTGCCCGATGCATCCTGGTGTACAGCGAAGACAACCGGAACGCCGGAACCTTCCGTATACGTGCGGCGAACGAGATGGCCCGGGCCTTTCGGAGCGACCATAAATACATCGACATCAGCCGGCGGAACGATCTGCTGGTAATGGATGTTGAAGCCATGTGCGAAGACGAGAGCGCTGCCCGGCTTGAGGTTCGGTGCGATTTCCGTCTTGTAGACATCAGCCTGCTTCTCATCCGGGATCAGGACCGTCGTGATGTCAGCCTGCTTGACTGCCTCAGCGACCGTGTAGACCTTCAGGCCGTGCTCTTCAGCGACCTTCTTGGACTTGGAACCCTCATAGAGGCCGACGATGACGTTTGCACCGCTGTCCTTGAGGTTCAGGGCATGAGCGTGACCCTGGCTGCCGTAGCCGATGATCGCAATCGTCTTGCCATTCATGAGTTCCCAATTTGCATCCTGATCATAGTAAGTTTTTGCCATAATACTCTCTCTCCTCACAATGTTCATAGATTGTATGCTCTCCGCGTTCCAACGCTATGAGGCCGGTGCGTATGACTTCCGCAATCCCGTAAGGCTTCACGAGTCTCAGGAAAGCCGTGACCTTGTCGTCACTGCCCGTGATCTCGAAGACCAGCGTGTTGGATTCGACATCCACCACATGAGCCCGGAAGAGCTCTGCCATCTTCAAGACATCGAGCCGGTTGTTGTCATCCGCCTTGACTTTGATGAGTGTCATCCCGCGGCAAACAGCATTCTTCTCATCCAGGCGCTGCACTGCACGGACTACCGGCATCTTCTCGAGCTGCTTGATCATCTGCTCGATGAGGTTCTCATCGCCATGCACGACGACCGTGATGCGCGAGAAATCCGGTGTCTCCGTGACGCCCACCGACAGGCTGTCGATGTTGAACTCGCGTCTGGAAAACATGCTTACAACACGCACGAGAACACCAGTCTGGTTCTCGACAAAGACCGACAAGACGTGTTTCATGGACCCATCTCCTCTTCGAATTGCTGATACCACGAATATTATATCACGGCGTCTCAGCAGATTCAATCTGTAATGCTGTAAACATGTATACATTATTACTCTGCACACATGATTTGTCAACACGTTCCTGTAACTTTTTTTCGATTTTCCGAGATTTTTTTATATCATCATCCCGTTATGATAGACATTCGAAGGGGTCTCTATTGTTCTACATGCATTCCTGTCCATTTTGGAGAGAGTTTCCCGAACCGATGCGACGATACGCCAGACACGGCAGTCATAATGTCCATGTATGTAATGCATAGCGCCTTTCTTGGCCGCAATCAGAGATTCATGCTACAATAAAACACAACCAATATTCCCGCATTCCATTCGCATAGAAAGGATTCTTCCTATCATGAACATCAAAAAGAAAGCACTGCCAATAAGACTGCCGCATGACGAGGTCTTAGCCTCGATAACAGAGCCGCTGCTGACCTGGTACGAGGGGCAGTCCACGCTGCGCTGCCTGCCCTGGCGCGAGGAGGTCACGCCGTATCACACCTGGCTTTCGGAAATCATGCTGCAGCAGACGCGCGCCTCGGCCGTCATCCCCTACTACACGCGCTTCCTCGAGGCACTGCCCGACATCGAGAGCCTCGCGCGCTGCGACGACGAGCTCCTCATGAAACTCTGGCAGGGACTCGGCTACTACAGCCGGGCGCGCAACCTCAAGAAGGCCGCCGGCGTGATCTGCGCAGCGTACGGCGGCCAGCTGCCCGCGGATTTTGCGGCATTGCTCGATCTACCGGGCATCGGCCGCTACACGGCCAGCGCCATCGGCTCGATTGCCTTCGGCCTGCCCCTGCCCGCCGTCGATGGCAACATCCTGCGCGTCACCATGCGCGTGCTGCAGTGTGGCGAGGACATCGCCCAGCCCGCCGTCCGTCGCGCCGTCGAGGAAGCGCTCGCACCGCATTACCCAAGCGGTCAGGCGGCAGGTGCCCTCAATCAGGCCTTCATGGACCTCGGCGCGACCATCTGCCTGCCGCACGGGGCGCCGCACTGCGCCGCCTGTCCGCTTGCCCGCCTCTGCCTCGCACACGATGCGGGCTCAGAGCAGCAGCTGCCGGTCAAGAGCAAGAAGGCAAAGCGCCGCGTCGAGCAGAAGACCGTGCTCCTCTTGCACCAGGGCAGGGCACTGGCATTGACGAAGCGCCCGGACAAGGGGCTGCTCGCCGGCCTCTGGGAGTTGCCGAACCTGCCGGGCCATCTCACACAGGCAGAAGTCGAATCATGGCTTGCGGCCCGCAATCTGCACGCCCTTACAATCACGCGCCTGCCCGATGCGCGCCACATCTTCTCCCATGTCGAATGGCAGATGCAGGGCTGGGCCGTCGAGCTCGCATCCCCCGATGCAATGGTCGCCGAAGATGCGAGCCCGCTTGTCTGGGCCTCGCCCGAAGAACTCGCCGACACCTACAGCATTCCCTCTGCGTTCCAGTACTTCCTGCACGAACATCACGGATGACTCCCCACGCCTAATGCGCACAATAAAAAAGACGCCACCAAGGGCGTCTTTTTCTTTTATCGAATATCATGGCACGAGCTGAAGCAGGATGAAGATGACCAGCCCGATGCCCGAACCGACGATGGAACCGTTCATGCGGATCCACAAGAGGTCGGGCTCTACCTTGTCGTAGACGAGGTGGTTGAGCTGCTCGTCCGTCAGGCGGGCGAGCACGCTCTCGACGACGACGCCGACGAGCGTCTGCGCATGGAGCGCCGAGCGCGCGATGAGGTCGTAGAGGAAGCGGCCCACCGTATGGCGCAATTCATCATCTTCCTGCAGGAGGTGCAGGCCGCGGTCATACTCCGCCTCGATGATGTCGGCCAGCCGGCTGCGCAGCATCGGCAGATGCTCTTCGACGGCATCGACCTGACGCGCGGCGTCGGCCTCAAGATGGTCGCGCATATGTGTTGCCGCCCGCCGCACGACCTCCTCGATTGGCAGGTCGGCCACGAGGCTGTCGCGCAGCTCGTGCACGAGCTGATGGAACTCCGGCTCGGCATTGAGCACGGCCGTCTTCTCGTAGAAGAGCTCCAGCATATCCTGCTGCAGCTGTGAGTCACGCGTGCCGAGCTCCTTGAGCATCGCCACGAGCTGCTTCTGCATGATGTTGGCCGCATCTTCGAGGTTGACGAGGTCCATGGCCTCGGCCAGCCCCGTCAGGAAGAGCGCCAGCGTGCTCTTGGCCTTCTCCTTCTCGTACTGCTCGAGCATCGACTCGATGGCCTTGGCCGTCTCCGGCCGCTCAGCCCGCACGCGCAAATAGGCCGAGACGCGCTCGAGGAAGTCCTTGTCACGCCCGCTCTGCTGCAGCCAGTGGCCGATATTTGCGAAGAGGTCCTCCGGCTCCATCGTGCTCAGGTAAGTGCGGATGCGCCGCGCAAACTCCGCCGCCCGCTTCTCGCTGTCCTTTTTCAGAAGGAAGCCGCGCGCGTAGTGGTAGAGATGGTGCGAGACCTTGGCACGCGTGTCGGGCTCGCCGAGCCACTTCATGAGCATCGGCATGAGGTGCAGGCGCTCCAAGTGGCGGAACACCTTGCGCCGCGAGAAGAACTCCTTCTGGACCATTGTCACCGATGCCTTGATGAAGGACTGGCGCCGCCGCGGCAGGATGGCCGTATGGTACGGGAAGCCGAGCGGCTTGCGGAAGAGTGCCGTGACGGCGAACCAGTCGGCAATGCCGCCGACGAGCGCCGCTTCCGCGCAGAAGAGGAATCCCGAGGCGAAGACCGAATGTGGCAGCTGCAAGTGCACGAATAAGGCGAGCAGGAACACGAGGAACGCGAGGAAGAGCACGCGGTCCGCCTTGTTCCAGGATTTCGTCATGGCTCTCATAATCCCCACATCCTTTCTGCTGCCCAGACGAGGACATAGAGGCCCATGCCGACGAGAGAACCGACGATCGAGCCGTTGATGCGAATCATCTGCAGGTCGTCCTGCACCTTGTCCTCCACGAAGGTGACGAGTGCGTCATCGCTGAACTCGTCGAGGCGCTCGCGGATGAGTCCCGGGATGAGCTCGTGGTGTTTCGTGAGCTCGCTCTCGATGAGGTCCTTGAACATCTTGTCGAAGCGGTGCTGCCAGTTCTCCGAGTGTACAAAACCATCGATGCGCTGCTCGACGAAAGCGTTGAGGTTCGGCAGCCAGAAGGGCGCCTCTCCCTTGAGCGCATTCTCGATCCACGAGGCGATCAGGCCCTCAATGTCCATCTGCTCGAGCCATCTCTCCTTCCACTCCCCGAGCACGCCGCGCAGCGACGCATCGTTGCTGAAGGAGAGGACCATGCCCTCAAAGCCTGCCTTGAGGCGCGCATAGCCTTCGGTCTGCTCGCTCAGGAGGTCCTTGATGCCCTGCTTCGCCTTCTCGTTGAAGATGGCGAGGATTTCCTTGTCGTCGAGGCCGAGCGCCGACAGGACGAACGCACGGCCGGCAGACTCACCCTCGTACTCCTTGCGTAGGACCTTGATGTTGTCGAGCAGGACCTGCTGCATGGCAGGCGACTGCAGGACCTGCTCACTGATGCTCAGGACGCTGTGCAGGATGCGCTTGGCATGGCGTTCCTCGCCGAGCATGCGCACGAGCTCGATCAGGATGTTCTCGAGCGCTAGGCCCTGAAGGCCCTCGCGCACGGCAGGGGCCAGTTCCCTTGCGAGGCTCTCGCTGTCAAGATCGTTGACGATCTTGAGGACGACGGCATCGACGACCTCCACAACACCCTCGCGGCCGCCGCGGTGCTCGAGGTAGTCGACGAGCAGGCCCGCTGTGTCCTGATCGCGGATGACGCGCATGATGTTCTCCGTGCTCAAGAGGTCATCGCTCGCGAATGTCACGATGGCATCCATGATGCGCTTCCTGTTGCGCCGCAGGACATCCGTGCGGTACGAGATGCCGAGCGGCTTGCGGAAGAGCGCCGTGACGGCAAACCAGTCCGCCAGCCCGCCGATCGTCGCGGCCAGGAAGCCGTGATGGAAGAGCCCCGCCGCAAAGCCGGAGCCGCCGGCCGCCAATGTGCCGACAAAGCCGGCAGCGCTGATGCCCAGTGCCAGATTCGCCTTATTTTTCTTCTGCAACCTTCACACCTCAGATTCTCGCGACGAGATCCTTGAGATACTTCTTGAACGGCGTGCCGAGGTCCTCACGGCGCAGAGCGAACTCCACCGTCGCCTTGAGGAAGCCGAGCTTGTCGCCGAGGTCGTAGCGCTTGCCTTCGAAGTCGTAAGCGTAGACGGCCTGCTGGCGCGCCAGTTCCTTGAGCGCATCCGTGAGCTGGATCTCGCCGCCCTTGCCGGGCTCTGTGTGCTCCAGGATGCCAAAGATTTCCGGACGGATGATGTAGCGGCCGAGCACGGCCATGCGGCTCGGCGCCTCCTCGAGGCTCGGCTTCTCGATCATGTCGCGCACGCGCATGAGGCGCGGGTCATCCGTCTTGTCCCCCGCGACGATACCGTAGGACGAGACCTTCTCGTCCGGCACCATCTGGCAGCCGAGCACCGAGCCGCCCGTCCTGTCGTAGACGTCGATGAGCTGGCGTAGTGCCGGCTTCTCCGGATTGTAGACGACATCGTCGCCTAAAAGCACGGCGAACGGCTCATCGCCCATGAACGCCTTGGCGCAGAGGATGGCATCGCCGAGGCCGCGCATGTAGCGCTGGCGAATGTAGTGGATGCGGATGTTGGCCGTGTCCTGCACCATCTTCAGGAGGTCGAGCTTCCCCTTCTTCTTGAGCTCTGCCTCGAGCGTCGGCGCCGAGTCGAAGTGGTCCTCGATGGCGCGCTTGCCGTGGCCGCTGACGATGAGGATTTCCTCGATGCCGCTCGCGAGCGCCTCCTCGACGATGTACTGGATGGTCGGCTTGTCGACGATCGGCAGCATCTCCTTCGGTGTCGCCTTCGTGGCGGGCAGGAAGCGCGTGCCGTAGCCGGCTGCCGGAATGACTGCTTTTCTGATTTTCTGCATGTTGAATTCCCCTAACATCTTGTTTTTTTAGATTGTGGCAGTTCCCCATCTGCCACTTATACGATAACAATATATTATTATACACGATGCACGCCTTTTCCTGCTATGAAAAAAGCTGCCACAGTGATGTGACAGCTTCTTTTTGCAGATTTTGCTTATTTTTTGTGGAACACCCACATGTAGGCGGCGAAATCCGTGTCGATCTTCGGCACCTCGATGCCACTATACATGAGCTCATCACCGTAGAAGGACTTGCCCGCGAGGCTCAGTGCCTTGCTGCCTGCACCGTCATGCGAGAGTCCTTTTGCCGGGTAGTAAGCGGCCACTTCGTACTCTGCATCGGCGTCAAGCTGCTCGAGCTTCAGCGTGCGCAGCTCCGCTGCCGGCGTCGCTAGTGCCTTGAAGTAGACGAGGACGATCTCCTTGCCGTCTTTGGCGACAAACTCCCAGGCCGTCTCATTGCCCTTGCCTTCAAACGGCGTGAGCAGGCGGTAGAACTGGCCGAGCTGCATCGTCGGGCGAATCTTCTTGTAGAGCGCGATGTGGCTGCGGACCTCTGCCTTCTCCTTCTCGCTCATGCGCGTGATGTCCATCTCGTAGCCGTAGCAGCCCATCATCGCGGCGAACGCGCGCGTCTGCATCGGCGTCACGCGGCCGACCTGATGGTTCGGCGTCACGGAGACATGCGCGCCCATCGTGATGGGGGGGAAGACCATGCTCGTGCCGCTCTGGATGGAGAGGCGGCAGATGGCGTCCGTATCGTCGCTCGTCCAGGTCTGCGGCATGTAGTAGAGCATGCCCGCATCGAAGCGGCCGCCGCCGCCCGAGCAGCTCTCAAACAGGACATCGGGATGCGTCTGCGTGATGCGCTCGAGGACGTCGTAAAGGCCGAGCACGAAGCGCGTGCGCACTTCGCCCTGGCGCTCCGGCGGCAGTTTGGCCGAGAAGGCGTCCGTCAGATGGCGGTTGAAGTCCCACTTGACGTAGTCGATCGGCGCCGTGTCGAGAATCTTGCAGACGGAGTCGACGATGTAGTCGCGGACATCCGCGCGCGAGAGGTCGAGCACGAGCTGATGGCGGCTGAACGTCATCGGGTACGACGGCGAGCGCAGCGCCCAGTCTGGATGCGCGCGGTAGAGGTCCGAGTCGACGGACACCATCTCCGGCTCGAACCAGAGGCCGAACTTGAGACCGCGCTTGTGCGCGCTCTCTGCCACGCCCTGCAGGCCGCCCTTGAGCTTCTCCATGTTAACGACCCAGTCGCCGAGCGAGCTGTTGTCGTCCTCGCGCTTGCCGAACCAGCCGTCGTCGAGCACCATGAGCTCGATGCCGAGGTCTTTGGCACAGGCCGCGAGGTTGTCCATCTTCGCATCGTCGAAGTCGAAGTACGTCGCCTCCCAGTTGTTGACGAGGATGGGGCGCACGGCGTCGCGGAACTTGCCGCGCACGATGTGGTGGCGCACAATCTCATGGAAGGCCTGACTCATGCCATTGAGACCCTCGGCGCTGTAAGCGAGCAGCGCCTCTGGCGTCTGGAAGGATTCGCCCGGCTCCAGATGCCAGCGGAACTCGAATGGGTTGATGCCGCCGACGACGCGCGTCGTGCCGAACTGCTCGACCTCCGTCTTGAGTGAGAACTCGCCGCTCCAGACGAGGCTGAAGCCGTAGACCTCACCGCTCTTCTCGCCCGCGTCCTTGCGCAAGAGCGCGAGGAACGGCGATGCTTGATGTGAGCTCGAGCCGCGGCGGCTCGCGCTCTCCTCGATGCCGTGCATGAGTGGCACACGCTCTGCCGTGCGCTCAGCGGCATGGCCGCCCCAGAGGTTCATGCGGTCGAAATCGTGGTCCGGCAGGTCAAGCGCGAAGCTCGCCGCATTGAGCAGGTCCATTGGCTCCTCGCCGCTGTTCTTGAGGCAGGCGCTGCGCGCGATGACATCTGCATCCGCAAAGATCGTGTATGAGAGCTCTGCCTCGAGCTTGCCCTTAGAGTCGGCCAGCGTGATCTTGAGCGTCTCCGCCTCATCATCTGCTGCGTACGCGGCCGGCAGGCCCGCGAGCGCCGGCTTGCCTTTCGTGATGATATAGTCCTTGTAGAAGAGCTCCGTCGTCGTCGTGCCGTCTGCAAGGCGCACCTCATAGGCTGGGATGCGATAGTCGACATGGCCGTAGCCCGGGTACTCCTGCGGCAGCACGTCGAGCGAGAACGTGCGCTCATTTTCATAGGCACCCGGCTGCGGCGAGAAGCCGCGGTCGAGCTCCTGGAACGGGCGGCTGTCGCGGAAAGTCCGCAGTTTCCTGCCCCAGTAACGGTGCATGAGGTAGCGGCCGCGGATGACCTGCAGCACATAGCTCATCTTCGCATTGCTCAGATGGAAGATGCCTGTCTTTTCATCAAACTGGATCATATGCTTATCGTGTCCTTTCCCTGCGTCAATCAGATGCCCTTGAAGTAGAACGAGAAGTGCTTCGTCTCATTCTTCACCGTGTATTCCGGCAGGACCGGAGCACCCCAGGTGTCGTCGCCGCCGACGCCGCACTGGCCGAGCGATGCGCGCAGGAAGGTGTGATGGACTTCCGGCAGATCGTAAGCATGGCGCGCGTTCTCGAGCTCATGCGCGCTGTACGGCAGGGCCGAAGCCTCGAACGGCTCCTCGTCCATGGCGAGGCGCACGCCGCGGCCGCGATGATCCGTGACCTCGATCCAGCGGATGCCGCCGTGGCTGCCCGTCTCCTGCGGCTGCAGGTACGGCTCGACCTCATCCTTGGCTGTCGTCTCGAAGATGCCGAGTCGAGCGCCGCGCTGGCGGTCTGCGTAGTTGTCGAGTGGGCCGTAGCCGTAGAAGCGCACCTGATCGTAGTCGGCCGGCAGCGTGAAGAGCATCGCGAAGTCCGGAATCTCCGGCAGACCCTCGACGACATCGTAGTCGAGCTCGACTTTGATGGACGCATCCTCGGCGACCGTATAGGTCATGCGGCAGGAAGAGAGCGGCTGCGTAGCCAGCTCATAGGTGAAGCGGACGGAGACGGAGCTTGCCTCGTACTCCTTCTGGCCGAGCTGGCCGAACCAGTCGAACTCGTGCCAGTTGCCCGCCTCGTCGAGCAGTTCCTTCTTGACGCAGCGGCGGTAGAGGCTCGCGAGCTTCCACTGTGCCGTCATGAAGTCGCGGCGGCTGCCGTAGTCGTTGTCGACCGGTGCGCGCCAGAACGACGGTTTCGGCGCTTCCTCGATGAGCTCCACGCCATTGCACTTGTAAGACGACAGGTTGCCTGTCGCGCTCGAGAACAGGATCTCGAAGCCCGTGCCGCGCACGCCGAGGTTGATGTCGCCGTGGACGATGTGCAGCGGCTTTTCGGGCTGCGTCTCGAGCGGCATGTTGTGCTGGTAGTGGAAATGGCGCTCTGCCGTGGCGAAGTCCGTCGCAGCCACAGCCTCCTTCGGCTCCGGCACCTCGACTTCGTCGACCTGCCACGTTCCCTGACCGAAGGCAATCTCAAAGCCCTTCTTGGCCCAGAGCGTGTCCTCCTTGAGGCGCAGCGATGCCGTGACCGTCTCCTCGCCCGCATTCGTCAGCGGCAGATCGTCAAGAGCCACCGTGCCCGTCTCACCCGGCAGGATGTGCGGCGCATCCGAGGACGATTCCCAGATGACCTTGCCGTCGAGCATGAGCTCCAGATGCAGCGCATAGGCAGCGACATCCGTAAACAGGCTCTTGTTGTGGATCGTGACCTTCTCTGCCGTGACATCGAGATCGAAGTTCTGGTAATTGAACTTGACTTCCTGCATCTTCGTCGTCAGCTTGCGGTCTGCAAACAGGATGCCGTCACCGCTGAAGTTGCCGTCGTTCGGGCGGTCGCCGAAGTCGCCGCCGTACGCCAGCGCATCCTTGCCGTAGCGGTCCTTGTGCCAGATGGCCTGGTCGACGAAATCCCAGATGAAGCCGCCCTGATAGAGCGGTTCCTCGTCCGTCAGGTCCGTGTACTTGTGCATGCCGCCGATGCTGTTGCCCATCGCATGCGTGTACTCGCAGCAGATGAATGGCTTATCGCGGTGCTCCGCGAGGAACTTCTTGATGGAGGCGACCGTCGGGTACATCTGGCTCTCCATGTCGCTCGTGCCGTTGTAGCGGCGATCCCAGAAGATGTTCTCGTAGTGGACGAGGCGCGTCGGGTCTGCCTGACGGAAGTACTCGCTCATCACGTAGAGGTCCTTGCCGCCGCAGGACTCGTTACCGCAGGACCAGATCAGGATGGCCGCATGATTCTTGTCGCGCTCGAACATGGATTTCGCGCGGTCGAGGATGATATCCTGCCACTCCTCATGGTCATTCGGCAGCGTATCCTCGATGATATCCTTCTTGCCGTTGCGCATCCAGCTGCCGTGCGTCTCGAGGTTCGTCTCGTCGATGACGTAGAGGCCGTAGCGGTCGCAGAGCTCGTAGATGTAGCTCGAGTTCGGATAGTGCGAGCAGCGCAGTGCATTGATGTTGTGCTGCTTCATCACGATGATGTCCTTCTCGATCTCCGAAGGATCTGCCGCGCGGCCGCTGTAACAGTCGAACTCGTGGCGGTTCGTGCCCTTGAAGACGATGCGCTTGCCGTTGAGCTTCATGATCGTGCCGTCCATGCAGAATTCACGGAAGCCGATGTTCTGCGGGATGACCTCGAGCAGATGGCCCTCCGCATCCTCGACGGAAATGACGGCACGGTAGAGGTTCGGCTCTTCCGCGCTCCAGAGCTTGACGCCCTTGAGCTCTGCCTCAAAGGAAGAGCTCAGGCCCTCGACCTGCTGCTCCTCCGCGAGAAGGCAATCGCCTGTCTCCGCATCGTAGAGCTCGATTGCTACCTTATGGGCTTCGCCGCTGTTCCACTTCATGTCGAGATGGAGCTTGCCATCCTGATAATCGTGGATGGGCTCTGCCGTGACGCGCAGGTCATCGAGATGGACGGCCGGCTTCGTGTAGAGCATGACCTCGCGGAAGATGCCCGAGAAGCGCCAGAAGTCCTGGTCCTCGATCCAGCTGCCCGAGCTGAAGCGGAAGACCTGCAGGGCTAGGCGGTTCGTGCCCTCCTTGAGGTACGGCGTGAGGTCGAAGTCGGACGGCGTGAACGAATCCTCGCTGTAGCCGACGTACTGGCCGTTCATGTAGACGGCGACAGCCGACTCAACGCCCTGCAGCGAGAGTACGGCGTTGTCCCAGCCCTGCGGCAGGATGAAATCCTTGACATACGAGCCGACCGGGTTGTCGCGTTGCGGCACCTGCCCCGGATGCACGACCTCATGGCCGTCCCACGGGTACGTCTGGTTCGTGTACTGCGGCACACCGTGACCTTCCATCTGCCAATGGGCCGGCACGCGGATGGTCTCCCAGCCGCTCACATCGTAGTCCGGCTGCTCAAAGCCCTGCGGGCGGGCGGCGAGATTGCGCGCGTAGTGGAACGACCAGATGCCATCGAGGCTGCGGCGCAGCGAGGACACGCCCTCTGCCATCTCCATCGCATCGGCGAAAGACACATGGTCGCTGTGGGCCGGCAGGCGGTTCTCTTCAAAGAAAGTAGGGTCTGCAAGACGATCGACTGTAAACATCAGCTATTTCCTCCTTTAATCATTCATACTCATATTTATCTTTATTTTATCTTATTTTGTCGACATACTCAATCAATAGAAAGGGGCCGCTGTATCAAACTGGTACAACGGCCCCCTCCTAAGGTCACATGTCAAGCGATTGCGATATCCATGACATCCATGACTCTGTTCACTTGTAGCATATTATTTGCTGAGGTCTTCCCATTTCTCCTCGAGCTCGCGGACGATGCGCGCATGCTCAGCTTCCGTCAGCGTTACCTTTGCACGATAGATGAAGGAAGCGATGACCATGAGGACGATTGGAGCTGCGAACATGACGATCTGGAAGTGGAAGAGTGCGTCCGGCTTGATGTCAGCAGCGGAAGCACCGCCCGTCATGCCGACCCAGACAGCGACGAGGCCGATGATGCCGCTCGAGACAGCACCAGCGAATTTATCGACGAGAGGACGTACGCAGAGGCAGACAGCTTCATCGCGATGGCCGATCTTGAGCTGGCCATACTCGACGGAGTCCGTGATCGTCATGAGGACGACGAGGAAGATGAGCGGCTGCGGCAGAGCGAAGAGGCCTGCACCGATGAGGGCCATCGTGACATTCGTGCCGGAACCAGCATAGATGAGGAGCGCGACGAGCATGATCGCGATCGAAGCGAAGAAGAGCTTGCGGCGGCTGAACTTAGCCGTCAGAGCCGGGAACAGGGCAACAGCGATGAGGCCGATGACCGTGTTGATGACACCGAGGATGGAGAACTTCGTAGCATCGCCGATGACGTAGATGAAGTAGTAGAGGTTGAAGTTGTTGACGATGTTGATGCCGATGCCGTAGACGAGGTAAGCGATAGCCGTCCACATGAGCTGGTCGTTCTGCGTCAGGACCTTGAATACGTCTTTCGCGGAAGTCTCCGTCTTGTTCTCACGCAGTGCAGATTCCTGCTCGTGCGTGCCAAGGCCGAGGATGATGGCACCGAGCGTTGCGATACCGCCGCCGACGCAGGCGAATGCGAACCAACCAGTCGGGTCACCAGCACCGCCGTTCTGGTTCAGCGAGAAGTAGAGGACGACCGGCATGACGATGACCGTAACGAGGTTGGCACCGAAGACGGAACCGATACGGGCAATCGTAGCCGTGATATCGCGTTCATGCGAATCGAAGGAAAGAGCCGGGATCATGGACCAGATAGCAACGTCTTTTGCACTGTAGAAGATATCCATGATGAAGTAGACGATGGCAAACAGGATCAGGTAGAGCGTCGGATTCGTGACCGTCAGGCCGCCGAAGTCCGTGAACAGGAATGCCAGCGTGATGGCTGCGACGAACGCACCGACGATGACCCATGGTTTAAAACGGCCCCAACGCGTCTTCGTCTTATCGATCAGGTTGCCGATGAACGGATCGACGAAGAGCTCGAGGATACGGAGCACGAGGATGATCGTCGTGACGATACCGATCATGTAAGCATCGTGGCTCGGGTTGTCCGAGTGGAACAGGTTACTCGTGACGAAAATCATGAAGTACGTGCCGATCATGGCGTAGAACACGTCATGACCAAACGTGCCGCACGCATAGCAGATGCGCTGCAGTAATTTGCTATTCATTATGAATGCCTCCCCAAATAAAACCCCATTTTCTATCAGTCCAGCTTATGCCTTGACTTTATTGATGTACGCGATGATGCCATCCGCAATCGTATCGAGCGAAGCGCCCTTGCCCGTGTTGACGACGAGGTCGTAGTTCGCACCGTCGCCCCACGTGCGGCCCGTGTAGTAATTGTAGTAGCGGGCGCGCTTCTCGTTCTCGCGGTTGAGCTCTTTGAGGCTCTTGCCTTCGTAGACTGTCTGGCCACGTTTCTCGCGGTACTCATCGTCAGCGCAGACGAAGATGTCGAAGTGGTTGTCGTTGTTGCGCAGTGCGTAGTCCGCGCAGCGGCCGAGGAAGATGCACGGGCCATCCTCTGCGATCTTGCGGATGACAGCCGACTCGCTCATGAACATGCCCTGGCTCGATTCGCCCATGTGCGTGCCGAACGAATGGAACGGGATGAAGCTCATCGAAAGCGGCTTGACCGTGTTCTCCATCTCGAGCAGTTCATCTTCGCTGAGGTCGTGGATGCCGAGCTTGGCCGCAGCCAGATGGACGAGCTGGCGATCGTAGAGCTTGACGCCGAGCTTCTCGGCGAGGATGCCGGCCAGCTCACGTCCGCCCGCACCATACTGACGGCTGATCGTGATGACGAGATTCTCTTTCATGGTGGATTTCCCCTTTCAAAGCGTAAACGTTTTCATTGTCTAGAAGAAAAGCTTCCCCTTGCGAGGTAGAACGAAAATAATTGAGATGAGTTCTCTTGGCTACCTTATTGTCTTTTCTTTCAGCAGTAGCAAACGTTTTCTTTTGTTTACAGTTTGTATTATACACTAGAAAAATAATAAAAAGCAAGAGGGTTTTTAGGATTTTTTCTTTTTTATCTGTTTTCTAAATTGTACATGCAATTCAGGGTTTTGAGCGCAGAAAAAAGGAGAGATACAGTAAACGTATACTGTATCTCTCCTATAACAACAATCTGTTATATCTACATCATTTTGCCATGAGTTTGGCCACTTTATTGGCGAAGTCGACCGGATTCTCCGGCAGGATGCCCTCGATGAGCAGAGCCTGCGTGTAGAGCATGTCGCAGTAATCCTTGAACTCCTGGCTGTCCTTGCCCGTCTCATGGATTTCCTTGAGGCGGCTGAAGAGCTCGTGATGCGGGTTGATCTCAAGGATGCGCTTTGCCTTGAACATCGGGTTCTTCATCTGCGAGAAGGCCTGCTCCATCGCGAGCGACGGGCCCGCCTCATCGGCCACGAGGCAGACTGCACTCGATTTGAGGCGCGCGGACACCTTGACGTCCTCGACCTTGTCGCCGAGCGCTGCCTTGATGTCCTTCATGAGGTCGCTGTTGTCCTTCTGGATTTCCTCCGTCTCCTTCTTGACCTCCTGGCTCTCGGCATCGTCGAGGCCGAGGTCGCCGCGGCTGATGGAGTGGAACGGCTTCTCTTCATACTGGTGGATCGTCTCGATGGCGAACTCATCGACCGGGTCGAGCAGGTAGAGCACCTCGATGCCCTTGTCGCGCAGCGTCTCCATCTGCGGCAGCTGCTCGATGGTCTCCTTGTCCTTGGCCGTCGCGTAGTAGATCTTCTTCTGGCTCTCCGGCATGCGGTCAACGTATTCCTTGAGCGTGACGAGCTTGCCGTCCTTCGAGCTCATGAACAGGATGAGGTCCTTGAGCTTGTCGACCGTGTCCGAACCGCTGTAGATGCTGTTGTAGATGCCGATCTTCAGCGACTTGCCGTACTCGTTCCAGAACTTCTCGTACCACTCGCGGTCGTTCTTGAGCTTGCGCGCCAGCGTCTTGAGAATGTTCTTCTCGAGCGCGCGGCCGATGGCCTTGAGCTCGCGGCTCTGCTGCAGGAGCTCACGCGAGATGTTCAGCGAGAGGTCCGGCGAATCGACGAGACCCTTCATGAAGCGCAGGTAGTCCGGCAGCAGGTCCTTGCACTTGTCCATGATGAAGACGTGGCGGCTGTAGAGCTGCAGGCCCGGCTCGTAGTCCGTCTGGTAGAGGTTAAAAGGCGCATGTGCCGGGATGGCCAAGAGTGCCGTGTACTCGACCGTGCCTTCGGCCTTCGTGTGGAAGACCTCCATCGGGTCTTCCCACTCGTGGAACTGATGCTTGAAGAACTCGTTGTACTCTTCTTTCTTGATGTCTGACTTGTTCTTCGTCCAGAGCGGCTGCATGGAGTTCAGCGTGCGCGTCTCAACCTTCTTGATCTTATCGGCGCCCTCGATCTCCTTGCCGTCCTTGTCCTTCGGCGTCTCCTCGAAAGTGAAGTCCATCTTGATCGGGTAGCGGACGTAGTCGCTGTACTTCTTGACGAGGCGCTCGAGCTCATAGTTGTCCGTGAAGTCCTGATCTGCCTCCTTGCCGCAGAACTCCTTCTTGAGGTGCAGCGTGATGGCCGTGCCGCGCTTATCGAGCTCGCACTCTTCAATCGTGTAGGAGCCGTCGGCCGCGGACTCCCACTTCCAGGCCTGCTTCTCGCCTGCCTTGCGCGTCACGATTGTCACGTGGTCGGCCACCATGAAGGCCGAGTAGAAGCCGACACCGAACTGGCCGATCATTTCTTTGTCAGTCAGGTCTTTGTTCTCCTCCTTCGCCTTCTTGAGCTGTTCGAGGAAGGCCTTCGTGCCGGACTTCGCGATCGTACCGATGTTCTCGATGAGCTCTTCGCGGTTCATGCCGATGCCGTTATCGGCAATCGTCAGCGTGTGCTGCTCGGCATCCGGCGTCAGGAAGATCTGGAAGTCCTCATCGCCTTCGAGCAGGCTGCGGTCCGTCAGGCTCTCGAAATGAGCCTTGTCGATTGCATCGGATGCATTGGAGATGAGCTCACGCAGGAAAATCTCGTGATTCGTGTAGATGGAGTGAATCATGAGGTCCAGCAGCTGTTTCGTCTCCGCTTGGAATTCATGTGTTTCTTTTGCCATGGAAATCTGCCTCTCTTTATCTGGAAAATCTAGAAATGGTATTGACTCGATTCGGTGTTAGCACTCCATGCGTGCGAGTGCTAACGTACAGATAATAATATACACCATAAACAACAAAAAGTCAAAGACATTCCATAAAAAAAGCCACTGCCTCCGCAGTGACCTCTTCGTTCCATCGTTTCTTGCGTTTCTTGCCGTTCAGCAGGCGGCTGCCATCTTCGCGCTGTCCGCCGCGCGGAGCCTCCGCACGAAGGAATCCGTCAGATGGACCTCGAAGTCCTCCTTGACTTTGGCGAGCGCTGCATAGTCCGCTTCCTGCATCTCCTGCTCTTCCCCGTCAGCCGTGAAGGCCTTGAAGGACGGGATCTCCTCACTGCCCGTGAAGACGAGCACGCGGTCCGCACCGACACCGAAGCGGCGATGTGCGAGCAGGCGGATGGCAGCCGCTCCCGGCATGAAGCCCGTCGTGCCATCCATTACCATATATTCCTGTTTCTCTACCTTGTAGATCCGAACGATCATCATACCGGTCACCCTTTCTTTCTTGCTTGCGATGGTTTTATTATAGCAGGCATGGATATGCAATAAAATCACAAAATATGCTTTATATATTGCAAAAAGTGTCATATACCTCTATGATGGAAGCAGGAGGGATATGTATGCAGAACTATCCGAAGAAGGGCTATCTGAGCAGCGACTTTCGCGTCTTCCATCTGCACGATGAGAAGCTGCGCACGATTCCCTTCCATTACCACGATTTCCACAAGATCATCCTGTTCCTCGGCGGGGATGTCGACTACATCATCGAGGGCAATTCGTATCACCTACAGCCAGATGACATCGTCTTCGTCGCAGCCGGCGAGATTCACCGCCCCGTGTTCGGCGGGGACGGCGAGAAGACACCGTACGAGCGCATCGTCATCTACATCGCACCCGACTTCCTGCAGCGCCTCGACGAGCGTGCCAAGCTCGCCAAGTGCTTTGCGGCGGCTCGCGAGCGGGGACGCGTCATGCACCAGTTGCCCAATCGCAGCCACGACCTGCTCTTCCACATGGACAAGCTCGAAAAAACAGCCCATGGCGAAGGTTTCGCCAATGGGCTGTACACAGAGATTCTCTTTATTGAATTCTTGATCCTGCTCAACCGCAGCATCGAGGACCACGAGCTCGAATCGCTCGACACCGTCTCCTACGATCCCAAGATCCAGCAGGTCCTGCGCTACATCAACGAGCACCTCGCGGACGACCTCACGATTGCAACACTCGCGAATCAGGTCTTCCTGAGCCGCTACTATCTCATGAAGCGGTTCAAGGCCGACACAGGCTACAGCCTGCACGCCTACATCCGCAGCAAGCGGCTGCTCTTCGCGCGCGACCTGTTGCGCACGGAGACCTCCATCCAGGAAATCAGCCGCGCCTCAGGCTTCCGCGATTACTCGACGTTCTCACGCGCCTTCCGCACACTCTTCCACTGCTCTCCAAAGGAATGGCGTGCCGAGCACGTGCCTCAGTCCGCTGCCTTCTCCTCGCGGTCGAGCAGCTTCTGAACGGCATCCTGCATGTGCGTGTCGGCGACCGTCTCGATCTGACCGGCATCGCACTTGGCGGCGAGCTGCGGCTCGATTGGGATGCGCGCGAGCACATCGAGGCCGTACGACTTCGCGATCTCCTCGATGTGGCTGTGGCCGAAGATCTCGTGGTGCTTGCCGCAGTCCGGGCACTCGAAGTAGCTCATGTTCTCGACGAGGCCGAGGATGGGCACCTTCATGCCCTCTGCCATCTTGACCGCCTTCTCGACGATCATCGAGACGAGCTCCTGTGGGCTCGTAACGATGATGATGCCGTCGAGCTTGATCGACTGCATGACCGTCAGCGGCACATCGCCCGTTCCCGGCGGCATATCGACAAACAGATAGTCGATATCCTCCCAGATGAAGTCATGCCAGAACTGCTTGACGACGCCGCTGATGATTGGGCCGCGCCAGACGACCGGGTCCGTCGAGTTCTCGAGCAGGAGATTCATGCTGACGACCTCGATGCCATCGGCCGTGCGCACAGGATAAGCACCGGCCTGATTGCCGCGGACCTCGCCCTTCGTGCCGAACATCTTCGGGATGGATGGGCCCGTGATGTCTGCGTCGAGGATGCCCGTGTGCTTGCCCTTGCGGCTCATGGCCACAGCCATGAGGCCCGTGACGAGCGATTTGCCGACGCCGCCCTTGCCGCTGACGACGGCGATGACGTGGCGGATCGTGCTGAGCTCATTCGGCGCCTCGTGGAAATCCTTCTTGCGCGTATCCTGGCCGCAGGTCGTCCCGCAGGAGCCGCAGTCATGGTTGCATGTTTCTGCCATAGTGATACCTCCAGACTATATAGACTAGTATTTCTCAATCTTTCTCGATGATAAGCAAAAACCCTCCCCGCCTTAGCGGGGAAGGTTTTGTTTTTATTGTTGGGGTTCTTGGCTTATGCGCCCGTTGTCTCGGTGCTCACCGTATTCTCCGCCGTCTCCGTGGAAGCCTCCTCCACAGCTGGTTCATCAGCCGGGGTCTCCTCCACCGGTTTCGGATCGTTATCGATGACCTTGAGGTTGCGATAGCGGCTCATACCCGTACCAGCCGGGATGAGCTTGCCGATGATGACGTTCTCCTTGAGGCCGATGAGCGGATCGACCTTGCCCTTGATGGCGGCATCCGTCAGGACACGCGTCGTCTCCTGGAACGATGCAGCCGAGAGGAAGGAATCCGTAGCAAGGGAAGCCTTCGTGATGCCGAGCAGGATCGGCTTGGCAACAGCCGGCTCGCCGCCTTCCTCGATAGCCTTGGTATTGGCCGACTCGAAGGCATTGATGTCGATGTACTCGCCCGGCAGGAAGTCCGTCGTGCCGGACTCCTCGATCTTCACCTTGTGGAGCATCTGGCGGACCATGACCTCGATGTGCTTGTCGTTGATCTCAACACCCTGGGACTTGTATACCTTCTGTACTTCGTACACGAGGTAGCGCTGCGTAGCCTGCAGGCCGCAGACGCGCAGGATGTCGTGCGGGTTGACCGAGCCCTCTGTGAGCTTGTCGCCCGGCATGAGGTGCATGCCCTGCTTGACGTGCATGCGCGCGCCGTACGGAATGGCGTACTCACGAGCCTGACCCTCGCTCGGGTGGATCGTGACCTTGCGCATGCCCTTGCCCGTATCCTCGACCTCAGCGTCGCCTTCAATCTCTGCGATGATGGCATGATGCTTCGGCTTGCGTGCCTCGAAGAGCTCTTCGACACGCGGAAGACCCTGGGTGATATCGTCACCGGCAACACCGCCGGAGTGGAACGTACGCATCGTGAGCTGCGTGCCCGGCTCGCCGATGGACTGTGCGGCAATCGTACCGACAGCCTCGCCGATCTCGACCTCTGCCTGGTTGGCCAGGTCGCGGCCGTAGCACTTGACGCAGACGCCGAACTGCGATTTGCAGGTCAGGACGCTGCGGATGGAAACGCGGGTGCGTACCTTCTCGATGCGCTTCGCGAGGTCCTCATCGACCATGTCGTTGATGGAGGCAATGCGCTCGCCCGTCTCCGGATCGTCGATGTTCTCGGCGAGGAAGCGGCCGACAATGCGCTCTGCCAGCGACTCGATGATGCCGTCGCCTTCCTTGATGGCTTCGACGGCAATGCCGCGGACATTGTTGTTGCGGATGTGGATCTCCTTGGCATCGCTGTCGAGGATGGTCTGGATGCTTTCCTGCGTGAGCGTCTCGCCAGCAGGCAGGACGACCGTGCCGTCGAGAGCGACGACATCGTGCGTGATCTCCTTGCCGTTCATCTCCTGGAAGATGGCCTGGCGCGTCTTCTCACGCTCCTTCTCATCCGGCTCGCCGAGCGTGACCACTTCCGTGATCATCGCGTTCGAGAGCGCAGCTTCCGATGCCAGCGAGGAACCGCGAACCATGATCTCGTGGACGTTCTTCTCGCCGATCGTCGTGAGCTTCTCCTCGTCGAGGATCGTATCCTTCGGGAAGAGTACCTCTTTCGTCTCCGGGTCGAGCACATCGGCACCGAGCAGACGGCCCATGAGGCTGTCGTTGAGGAGCTCGAGTGCATCGAACGTCGACGGCATCAGGCGTGCGCGCGCCTGGACGAGGTTCAGCGTCGAGACGTCGCAGTCCTCTTCGCGGACGATGACGTCCTGCGCGACGTCGACGAGACGACGTGTGAGGTAACCCGAGTCAGCCGTACGCAGTGCCGTATCGGCCAGACCCTTGCGGGCACCGTGCGAGGAAATGAAGTAATCGGATACCGACAGGCCCTCGCGGAAGTTTGCCGTGATCGGCAGGTCGATGATCTTACCGGACGGGTCAGCCATGAGGCCGCGCATGCCGGCGAGCTGACGCATCTGCTGCTTGTTACCACGGGCACCGGAGTCAGCCATCATGAAGATCGGGTTGAAGGCGTCCATGTTGTCCATCATGGCGTCAGCGACATCGTCCGTGGCCTTCGACCAGAGGGCGACGACCTTGTGGTAACGCTCGTCCTCGGTGATGAGACCGCGGTCGTACTGGCGCTCGACCTTGTTGACGATCTTCTGCGTATCGCCGATGATGACCTTCTTCTTCGGCGGCACAATGACGTCGGAGATGGCGACCGTCATGCCGGCGATGCAGGCGTAATGGTAGCCGAGGTTCTTGACGCCGTCGATGACTTCTGCCGTCTTCGTAGCACCAAAGTGGTTATAGCAGTTGGCAACGAGTTTGCCAAGCTCTTTCTTGTTCATGAGGATGCCGAGCTTCCACTCGCCATTCTCCTTGTCCTGATGGTAGTAGCGCAGCTCCGGCGGCAGGATCTCGTTAAAGATCATGCGGCCGAGGGATGTGCGGACGAGGCCGTAGCCCTTGATGCGGCAGCGGATCTCCGCCTGCAGCTCGAGGTCATGCTGCTGATAAGCGAGCAGTGCCTCGGCAATGCCCGTGACGACCATGCCTTCGCCCTTGGCGCCCGGCTTGAGGATCGTCAGGTAGTAAGAACCGAGAACCATATCCTGCGTCGGGACGATGATTGGCTTGCCGTCCTTCGGTGCGAGGATGTGGTTGGCTGCGAGCATCAGGATGCGTGCCTCAGCCTGTGCCTCTGCCGACAGCGGCAGATGGATAGCCATCTGGTCACCATCGAAGTCGGCGTTGTAGGCCGTGCAGGCCAGCGGATGCAGCTTCAGAGCGTGGCCCTCGGTGAGGACCGGCTCGAAAGCCTGGATGCCGAGGCGGTGCAGCGTCGGTGCACGGTTCAGGAGCACTGGATGCTCCTTGATGACGTCCTCGAGGACGTCCCAGACTTCTGGACGCGCGCGCTCCACCATGCGCTTTGCGCTCTTGATATTGTGCGCAGCGCCCGAAGCGACGAGCTTCTTCATGACGAACGGCTTGAAGAGCTCGAGTGCCATGACCTTCGGCAGGCCGCACTGGTGCAGCTTGAGCTCCGGACCGACGACGATAACGGAACGGCCAGAGTAGTCGACGCGCTTGCCGAGCAGGTTCTGGCGGAAGCGGCCCTGCTTGCCCTTGAGCATGTCCGAGAGGGACTTGAGCGGGCGGTTGCCCGGGCCCGTGACCGGACGGCCGCGGCGGCCGTTATCGATCAGGGCGTCGACAGCTTCCTGCAGCATGCGCTTCTCGTTGCGCACGATGATGTCCGGCGCACCGAGGTCTAAGAGGCGCTTGAGGCGGTTGTTGCGGTTGATGACGCGGCGGTAGAGATCGTTGAGATCCGACGTCGCGAAGCGGCCGCCGTCGAGCTGTACCATCGGGCGCAGATCTGGCGGGATGACCGGGACGACGTCGAGGATCATCCACGACGGCTTGTTGCCCGACTTGCGGAATGCCTCGACAACCTCGAGACGGCGGATGGCGCGGACCTTTTTCTGGCCGGAAGCCGTGCGGACTTCCTTGCGCAGCACCTCGCTCATGCGGTCGAGGTCGAGCTCCTCGAGGAGCTCCTTGATGGCCTCGGCACCCATGCCGACGCGGAACTTGTTGCCGTATTTCTCGAGTGCTTCGTGGTAGTCCTTCTCGGAGAGCAGGCTCTTCTTCGTCAGATCCGTCTCGCCCGGGTCGAGCACGATGTAGTAAGCGAAGTAGAGGACTTTCTCGAGTGCACGCGGCGAGATGTCGAGGATCAGGCCCATGCGGCTCGGGATACCCTTGAAGTACCAGATATGGGAGACCGGAGCGGCGAGCTCGATGTGGCCCATGCGCTCACGGCGGACTTTCGCCCGCGTCACCTCGACGCCGCAGCGATCGCAGATGATGCCCTTATAACGGATGCGCTTGTACTTACCGCAGTGACATTCCCAGTCACGCGTCGGTCCGAAAATGCGCTCGCAGAACAGGCCGTCACGCTCTGGTTTGAGCGTGCGGTAGTTGATGGTCTCCGGCTTCTTGACTTCGCCGTAGGACCACTCCCGGATCTTCTCCGGGGAAGCAAGCCCGATGCGCATCGAATCAAAATTATTTACATCCAGCAAAGAGATGACACTCCCTTCTTATTTCTCATCTTCTCCATCATCGGACGGATCTACGATCGAGCCGAGGCTGCCGATATCGGCGATGATGTCATCCGGCTTCTCGTCGTCGGACGGAGCACCCTCGTCGTAATGATCTGCGGCATCAGCCTTTGCAGCGGCATCCTCGCCCTTCGTCGGGTCGACACCTGCCACATCGAGATCGAGGTTCTTTGCTTTCTCATTGATGTTCTCATCATCGTCATCGTCGTCCTGGATCGTGATCTCCTTGGCATCCTCGTTGAGGACCTTGATATCGAGACCGATGGACTGGAGCTCTTTGATGAGGACCTTGAAAGATTCCGGAACACCCGGCTCTGGGATGTTCTCGCCCTTGACGATGGCCTCGTAGGCCTTGACACGGCCGACGACATCATCGGACTTGACCGTCAGGATCTCCTGCAGCGTGTAGGCAGCGCCGTACGCCTCGAGTGCCCAGACCTCCATCTCGCCGAAGCGCTGGCCGCCGAACTGTGCTTTACCACCGAGCGGCTGCTGCGTGACGAGGGAGTACGGGCCCGTGGAGCGGGCGTGGATCTTATCGTCGACGAGGTGATGCAGTTTGAGGAAGTACGTGCAGCCGACGGTTACGCGGTTCTCAAACGGCTCGCCCGTGCGGCCATCGTAGAGGACGGTCTTGCCGTCGACCGGCAGGCCGGCAGCCTTGATCGTGCCGAATACCTCTTCATCGCTGGCGCCGTCGAAGACCGGCGTTGCGATGTGCAGGCCGGCGACATCCGGCTTCGGCATGCCGAGGCGGTCGACGTCGTAGCCGAGGTCGCGCAGGCGCTGCTCAATCGTCGGATTGTGCTCCTTGATCTGCTTGCCGATCTCGAGGACGGCACGGCCGAGGTGTGCCTCGAGGATCTGACCGATGTTCATGCGGGACGGGACGCCCAGCGGGTTCAGCACGATGTCGACCGGCGTGCCATCCGGCAGGAACGGCATGTCTTCCTGGCGCATGATGCGCGAGACGACACCCTTGTTACCGTGACGGCCTGCCATCTTATCGCCGACCGAGATCTTGCGCTTCTGAGCGATGTAGACGCGGACGAGGCGGTTGACGCCTGGCGGCAGCTCATCGTTGTTCTCGCGGCTGAAGATCTTGACGTCGACGATCTTGCCCTGCTCGCCGTGCGGGACGCGCAGCGACGTGTCGCGGACCTCGCGTGCCTTCTCACCGAAGATGGCGCGCAGCAGGCGCTCCTCTGCCGTGAGCTCCGTCTCGCCTTTCGGCGTGACCTTGCCGACGAGGATATCGCCAGGACGTACGTCGGCACCAATCGAGATGATGCCTTCTTCATCGAGGTCCTTCAGAGCTTCTTCGGCGACATTCGGGATGTCGCGCGTGATCTCTTCAGGGCCGAGTTTCGTATCACGTGCATCGCACTCGTATTCCTCGATGTGGATGGACGTGTAGATATCGCGTTTGACGAGGTTCTCGGAGAGCAGGACAGCATCCTCGTAGTTGTAGCCTTCCCAAGGCATGTACGCAACGATGATGTTGTAGCCGAGTGCCAGCTCGCCGTGGTCCGTTGCCGGGCCGTCTGCGATTGGCTGCTTCTCCTCTACTTCGTCGCCTTTATAGACAATCGGGACCTGGTTGATGCAGGTGCCCTGGTTGGAACGCAGGAATTTCTGCAGTTTGTAGTGATCGAGTTCGCCGCTCTCCGTGCGGACATTGATGTAGTCCGCCGTGACTTCCTCGACGACACCGGCGCGCTTGGCGAGGACCATGACACCCGAGTCGCAGGCAGCCTTGTACTCCATGCCCGTGCCGACGAGCGGAGCCTGCGTGCGCAGAAGAGGTACGGCCTGGCGCTGCATGTTCGCGCCCATCAGGGCACGGTTCGCATCGTCGTTCTCGAGGAATGGGATCATCGTCGTCGCGATGGAGAAGACCTGGCGCGGGCTTACGTCCATGTAGTCGACGGTCTCGCGCGTATGCAGGCCCGTCTCTTCGTTGTAGCGGGCCGTGACGCGCTCGTTGACGAACCACTCGTTCTCGTCGAGCGGCTCATTGGCCTGTGCGATGACGAGCTCGTCCTCTTCATCGGCCGTCAGGTAGCGGACTTCGTCCGTCACGCGATGGTTTTCCTTGTCGACGCGGCGGTACGGCGTCTCCATGAAGCCGAACTGATTGACGCGCGCATACGTGGCCAGCGAGCCGATAAGACCGATGTTCGGACCTTCTGGGGACTCGACCGGGCACATGCGGCCGTAATGGGAGTTGTGGACATCGCGGACTTCGAAGCCTGCGCGCTCACGGGAGAGACCGCCCGGGCCGAGGGCCGAGAGACGGCGCTTATGCGTGAGTTCAGACAGCGGGTTGTGCTGGTCCATGAACTGCGAGAGCTGGGAGGAACCGAAGAATTCCTTGACCGCAGCGACGACCGGACGGATGTTGATGAGGGCCTGCGGCGTGATGACGTCGACGTCCTGGATCGTCATGCGCTCGCGGACGACGCGCTCCATGCGCGAGAGGCCGATGCGGAACTGATTCTGCAGCAGTTCACCGACTGCGCGGACGCGGCGGTTGCCGAGATGGTCGATATCGTCTGTCGTGCCGAAGCCATCCATGAGATTCAGCAGGTAGCTGATCGATGCGAGGATGTCGTTCTTCGTGATCGTGCGGTCGTGGATGTCGAGCGTCGGCGAGCAGAGCAGACGAACCTTCGTGCCGTCCTTCTTGAGCAGGAACAGCGTGATGAGGTTGCCCTCACCGAAGATCTGCTTCTCGCGCTCCACGTCGACAGCGTCGAGCATGTCTTCCGTGACGACTTCGCCCTGTGGGATGACGATCTCACCCGTCTCGTGATCGACGATCGGCTCTGCGAGGACCTTGCCGAGGATGCGGCGCTTCCAGCCGAGCTTCTTCGTCAACTTGTAGCGGCCGACCGTCGCGAGGTCATAGCGCTTCGGGTCGAAGAACAGCGAGTTGAGGAGCTGCGTCGCATTGTCCTCGTTCGCCGGCTCGCCCGGACGCAGGCGCTTGTAGATCTCGATGACAGCCTTGCCCTGCGACTTGACTTCCTCGCCATCGCGCTCAATCGTATTGAGCATGCGCGGGTCGTCGCCGAAGAGCTCGATGATCTTCTCATCCGTATCGAAACCGAGTGCGCGGATGAAATACGTCACCGGCATCTTGCGCGTGCGGTCGATGCGGACCGAGACGACATCATTCGTATCCGTCTCGAGCTCGATCCATGCGCCGCGGTTCGGGATGACCGTCGCATTGTAGAGGTGCTTGCCGGTCGGATCGATCTCCTCGCCGTAGTAGGCGCCCGGAGAACGAACGAGCTGGCTGACGATGACACGTTCTGCACCATTGATGATGAACGTACCCGTATCGGTCATGAGTGGGAAATCGCCCATGAATACTTCCTGCTCTTTGATTTCGCCTGTCTCGCGATTGATAAGGCGGACATTCACCCGGAGAGGTGCTGCCAGCGTCACATCGCGCTCCTTGCATTCGTCGAGATCGTATTTCGGCTCGCCGAGCGAGAAGCTCTCGAAGGACAAGACCAGATTTCCGGAGAAATCCTGGATTGGTGAGATATCATGGAAGATTTCCTGCAGTCCTTTATCGAGGAACCACTGGTAGCTGTTCCGCTGGATGTCCAGCAGATGCGGCATTTCCATGACCTCTTTGATTCTGGCATAGCTATACCTGGTTCGTTTGCCCACCGGCACAGGATTAAACATTAAATCCTTCACCCCTTAGCCTGATTTTACTAGAATGTTTTTTGAAAGATAGAGATACAACACAAATAGACGCGGAATCATAGAACAAGAAAAAAACAAGGTTCGCTTATTTTTTTGCACCTTGCTTCCGTTCCTTTCCACTTACGCATAGTTATCCCTATTCAATTTCCTGTAGTTTAACACTATACCATAGCTTTTCTCAACTGTCAAGTCAGATGGCATAAAAAAAAGACCGTCCCCTAAGGGACGGTCTCATGATCAGCAAACTGAATTACTTCAGCTCAACCGTAGCGCCAGCCTCTTCGAGCTTAGCCTTGAGGGCATCAGCATCAGCCTTGGAGACGTTCTCCTTGACCGGAGCCGGAGCGCCATCAACGAGAGCCTTAGCTTCCTTCAGGCCGAGGCCCGTAGCTTCACGGACAGCCTTGATGACGTTGATCTTCTTGTCGCCAACAGCGGAGAGAACAACCGTGAACTCGGTCTTCTCTTCAGCAGCAGCACCAGCAGCAGCGCCAGCAGCAGCAACTGCAACCGGAGCAGCAGCGCTTACGCCGAACTTCTCTTCCATAGCCTTTACGAGCTCGGACAGCTCGAGGACAGTCATGTTTTCAATGGCTTCCATGATTTCTTCTTTAGTCATTTGATTTTCCTCCAATGTTTTGTTATTTTCGATTTGAATTCTTCGCGTTTATTTCTTAAAACCTCAGGCAGCGGCGCTGCACTGGATGGAATTAAGCGGACTCTTTCTGCGAGCGGATTGCGTCAAGCACATAGACCGCATTGCGGATAACGCCCTGCAGAACGTTGACCGTATTCGAGATCGGTGCGTTCATGCTGCCAAGCAGCTTGGCAATGAGTTCCTCGCGGGACGGCAGAGCTGCGAGAGCTTTGACCTCGTCGACGCCGATGACCTTGCCTTCGACCATACCGACTTTGACCGTCAGTACCTCAGCATCCTCGAGCTTGTTCTTCTTGATGAAGCCGCAGATGACCTTTGCCGGAGCAACAGCATCCTCCGTGGAGAATGCGAAAGCCGTCGTGCCCTCGAGGTGCTCTTCGATGCCCTCGATGCCTGCCTCTTTGGCAGCAATGCGGAGCATCGTGTTCTTTACGACATGATAGGAAACGCCAGCCTCGCGGAGTTCGCGGCGGAGTTCCGTATCCTGTGCAACCGTCAGACCTTTGTAGCTCGTGAGAACGACGCCCTTAGCGGACTCGAGCTGCTCCTTGAGCTGAGCGACAACAGCCTGTTTTGCGGAAGTAACACCCATTCTATTACACCTCCTGTCTTCTTGGATTTTAAAACAGATCAAAAAACCTCCGGCTGTCCGCCGGAGGTCACATTTTCAAAGTTAGGTGACTCCGGCCTCGGCAGGCGACATGATCGTCGTTAGATGATGAAATATCAAACCTGCTGTCTACAGCCTTCGATATGCGATTGGAGACCGGAGTCTCGCCTGATCCCTAGGACCGTGCTCAGAACTGAACCGGTACGCCCGGGCCCATCGTGGCGCTAACCGTGATGGAGCGGATGTACTGGCCCTTTGCAGCAGCCGGCTTAACGCGGATCAGTGTATCAATCAGGGCCTGGAAGTTCTGCTGAAGCTTCTCAGCGTCGAACGATGCCTTGCCGATCGGGCAATGGACGTTGCCAGCCTTATCGGTGCGGTACTCGACTTTACCTGCTTTAATCTCGCTGATTGCCTTCGTGAGATCCATCGTTACCGTACCGAGTTTCGGGTTCGGCATGAGGCCGCGAGGGCCGAGGATCTTACCGAGACGACCAACCGTACCCATCATATCCGGCGTAGCGACAGCGACATCGAAGTCGAGCCAGCCACCCTGGATCTTCTGGACGATTTCATCGGAGCCAACGAAGTCTGCACCTGCAGCCTCTGCCTCCTTGACTTTCTCGCCTTTTGCAAAGACGAGGACGCGCTTGGATTTACCCGTGCCATGCGGCAGGACCATAGCGCCGCGGACCTGCTGATCAGCATACTTCGGATCAACGCCGAGGCGGACGTGGAGCTCGATGGTCTCATCGAACTTCTTCGTAGCCGTCTTCTTGACGAGTTCCATTGCTTCAGCGGCCGTGTAAAGCTTGCCAGCCTCTACGAGCTTGGCAGCTTCCTGATATTTCTTACCAGCTTTAGCCATTTGTGTTGTTCTCCTTTGTTGTGGTTATAACGGTATTGCCTCCCACAGGAGGAAAGGGCCTGGATCAGTCGACGATCTCGATGCCCATGCTGCGAGCCGTACCCTCGATCATGCGGGTAGCAGCCTCGATATCGCCAGCGTTCAGATCTTTCATCTTGCTCTCAGCGATTTCCTGTGCCTTTGCACGCGGCAGCTTTGCGACCTTGTTCTTGTTCGGCTCACCAGAAGCCTTTTCAAGACCAGCAGCCTTCTTCAGAAGGACAGCAGCCGGCGGAGTCTTCGTGATGAACGTGAAGGATCTATCCTCAAAAACCGTGATCACGACCGGGATCGTAAGACCAGCCTGTGCCTTAGTTCTCTCGTTGAATTCCTTGCAGAAGCCCATGATGTTGACGCCAGCCTGGCCCAGTGCAGGACCTACCGGAGGAGCCGGATTGGCTTTGCCAGCCATAACCTGAAGCTTTACAATCTTAGAAACTTTCTTAGCCATTGTGTGTTTCACCTCCTAAAAATGATGGAATGATGGTTCCGCTCAAAGCGTTTCGACCTGATCGAAACCAAGTTCAATCGGCGTCTCTTCGACGATGACCTTGAGGCGCGCCTTTTCCGTATCGATCTCGGAAACCGTGCCCGTGTAGTTCTCGAAGACACCGGAATTGATGCGAACGACATCCCCGACTGCGACATCGAGTTCGGGTTTGTGTTCCTGCTCTTCTCCCATGGATTTCAGAATACGTTTTGCCTCAGCATCGGTAAGCGGTATCGGATGCTTCTCAGAACCGACGAAACCGGTAACACCGGTGGTGTTGCGCACAACGTACCAGGAATGTTCATCGACGATCATGTCGACGAGCACATACCCAGGGAAGACCTTGCGTGGAACGACCTTCTTCTTGCCGTCCTTGATCTCGACCTCATCTTCAACCGGTACGACCACGTTGAAGATCATGTTGCCCATGTTGGCCGTGTGGATCAGGCGCTCAAGATTGGCCTTGACCTTGTTCTCGTAGCCCGAATACGTATGGATTACATACCAGGCTCTGCCAGGGTTGTCCTGACGAAGATCCATCTCGTCTTTTTCTGCCATGCTTATCTCACCCAGCTTACCTTAAAATGATGTGGAACAATCTCGCGAAGAACGTATCGCAGATCCAGATCAAGGCGCAAACAATCGCTACTGCGATGCCGACGACAACCGTATAATTGACGAGCTCCTTCTTGGTGGACCAGGACACTTTTTTCATCTCTGCGACTACTTCGTCCAGGAACTTCTTCACAATCACTTCACATCCCCGTTCGTACTGACAACGCGTCCTTACTTCGTTTCCTTATGCACCGTGTGCTTCTTGCAGAACTTGCAGTACTTATTGAACTCCAGACGATCCGGGTTGTTCTTCTTATTCTTGTTCGTGCGGTAGTTGCGGCTGTGGCACTCCGTGCACTCCAACGTGATATTGTTGCGCATCCTTTATTACACCCCTTACGTTGCAAAAGTTGACTTTTTCATAATGTCACTAATACAATTTAGCACAGTTGACAGGCGCTGTCAACACAAAATCCTTGACGAAAGGAAATCTTTTTGCGAAAGCAGCAATCTGCCAGATGGCATAAATAAAACCCCTGCAACAGGGGTTCAGTTGATGAATTGGTGGCGGCACAGAGATTTGAACTCCGGACACTGCGGGTATGAACCGCATGCTCTAGCCAACTGAGCTATGCCGCCATGTATGAATGGAGCTGATAACCAGGATTGAACTGGTGACCTTATCCTTACCAAGGATACGCTCTACCGACTGAGCTATATCAGCGACCTCACATTTGGTTGCGGGGACAGGACTTGAACCTGTGACCTTCGGGTTATGAGCCCGACGAGCTACCGACTGCTCCACCCCGCGATGAATCTATAGAAATTATGTGGATTATCAAATTGGTTGCGGGAACAGGACTTGAACCTGTGACCTTCGGGTTATGAGCCCGACGAGCTACCGACTGCTCCATCCCGCGATATCGTCTGCCATCGCTTTATCACTTCCGGCTGACAAGATATAATTATAGAGCCTTTTCCTCGCCTTGTCAACTGTTAAAATAAAAAAAATCGAGAAAAACGCAAAAAAATCAGAGCAGGAATATTTCCTGCCCTGACTGGCTCTTTTCTATTCTTTTATATAGAAGCAAACCATCACGTTATGCCTTCTTCTCGCCTGCGTCCTTCGCCGCTGGAGCTAGCTGCTCCTCGCCCGTCTCAAAGAGATAAGCATAGCGCGCCTTGAATTCCTTCGGCGTCATGCGGTAAGCGTTGGCAAGACCCGGATCGTCGAGATCCTCCTTCTCCATGCGCATCATCGAGCCGCGCGCGATGCGGTACTGGACGGATTTGATGTTGACCTTGCGCACGCGCGTCTTGCCCGTGGCCGGGTCCTTGATGTCCTCGAAGCGCATCGGCACAGCCTCATTGTTCTGGATGGAGATCAGAGCGCCGCTGTCGCCGCGCATGAGGAAGCGGACGGCCGAATAACCGAGCGAGCGCGCATAGTCGATATCGTAAGCAATCGGCGCCGTGCAGCGCAGCTCATAGCCGATTTCCTTATCGATGATGGAGACCTTGATGCCGATCTTCTTGACCTCGGCGAGCACTGCCTGCTTGAGGATCTCACCAAAGTCGAGCTCGCTGTAGCGGATGTGGCCGTGCTCATCCGTCACGACCTCGCCGAGCTTCTTGAAGTCCTCCGGCGCGATCTTCTCGATGACGCCTTCGGCAATGACAGCTACGCCGTAGTTCTTACCCGTCAGATAGCGCTTGACGATGGAGCCCGTGATGATGTCAACGAGCTGCTGCAGTGGGATCTTCTTCTGCGGGAACTCCTCCGGGATGATTGTGATGGCAGCGCCGGCACTGCGGCCCATACCGAGTGCCAGGTGGCCGGCCGTGCGACCCATGGCGATCGTGAAGTACCAGCGGTTGTTCGTCGTGCGCGCATCTTCCATGAGGTTCTCGATCTCCGTCGTCGCGAAGGCGCGGGCCGTCTCGAAGCCGAACGTCGGCACGCCCTCCGGCAGCGGCAGGTCGTTGTCGATGGTCTTCGGCACATGGACGACATTAATCGTGCGGCCCATCTTGCGTGCCTCTTCCGAGACAGCCGCCGAGCTGTAAGCCGTGTCATCGCCGCCGATCGTCACGAGGTGTGTGACGCCGAGCTCCGTCAGCGTCTCGACGACCGTGCGCAGGTCGGATTCCTTCTTCGTCGGGTTGAAGCGGCTCATCTTGAGGATGCAGCCGCCTGCCATGTGGATGTGGCTGATGTCTTTCGGCTCGAGGCGGACGTAGTTCTTCTCACCGCGCGCGAGTCTCGAGAAGCCATCATAGATGCCGAGCACATCCCAGCCATGGCGCGTCGCCTCATTCGTGATGCCAGAGATGACGCTGTTGATGCCAGGAGCCGGGCCGCCGCCGCAGACGATTGCGATAACGTTCTTGATGCCGATCATGGAAATTCCCCCTTAAGTCTTTTGGTGCGTTCGGTACTTCATATCATCGATATACTCGTACTCGAATCTGATTACAGTTACATTTATTCGTCTTTTTTCTCCATATTCCTGCTTGCATTTTATTGTTATGTAAAATTTTTGACAACTTTTCGCAAAAATAGCGCAAAAAGCAAAAAAATCAGCCGCCCGGGTATTCCGGGCAGCTGATGCCTTGCTCCATCGTGATGCAGCTGTCTTAGCGCTTGCCGGAGCGCCCCGGCTTGGCGCGGTGGCCGAGGTTCGACTTCGTGCCATGTGCCTTCTGGCGGCGGCTGCGGTCGTTGCGGCCCTTGTGCGAAGCGCCCTTGCGGTTGGCGTACTTCGAGAGCGGCTTGCGCTTAGCCTTCTTCTCCTCGCGCTTCTCGCGGATCTCCTTGAGAATCTGCTCCTGCTTCTCCTTGTGACGGCGGCCGCGCTCCGAGCGCTGCTTGCGGATCCTGTCCTTGATGCCGCCCTCAATACGGCGCAGCAGGTCGTACTGGCGCGCGTTGACGAAGGTGATGGCCTTGCCGCGCTCGCCCGCGCGGCCCGTGCGCCCGATGCGGTGAATGTAGCTCTCCGCATCGTGCGGGATGTCGTAGTTGAAGACGTGTGTGACGCCCTCGATGTCGAGGCCGCGCGCTGCGATGTCCGTCGCGCAGAGAATCTGGAGCTCTGCCTTGCGGAAGCGCTTGAGGACGAGCGTGCGCTGGACCTGCGAGAGGTCGCCGTGCAGCTCATCGACGAGGTAACCGCGCGCCGCGAGCGCCATCGTGACCATGTGTGCGCGCTGCTTCGTGTGGCAGAAGACCATAGCGAGGTACGGCTGCTCCTGATTGATAATCTCGCAGAGCTTGTCGATCTTCGTCTCCTCGCGCGTGTCGATGATGACCTGGTCGATGGCATCGAGCGTCACGTGCTCCGACTTGATCTCGAGATTCTGCGGCGCCGTCATGTAGCGTGCCGAAAGTGCCTTGACGCGGTCCGGCATCGTCGCGGAAAACAGCATGAGCTGGCGGTCCGCGGCCGTCGCCTCGAGCAGCGTCTCGACATCTTCGATGAAACCGAGGCGCATCATCTCATCGGCCTCGTCGAGGACGACCTTGTTGACTTGCGAGAGGTCGATTGTCTGGCGGCGCAAGTGGTCGAGCAGGCGGCCCGGCGTGCCGATGATGAGCTGCGGGTGGCGGCGGAGCTTCTGCTTCTGGCGCTCGATGTCCTGCCCGCCGAAGATGACGAGCGAGGAGATGTCGGCTGCGGCAGAGAGCGACTGCGCGACCTTGGCGATCTGGATGGCCAGCTCGCGCGTCGGCGTGATGACGAGCGCCTGCGTGACAGCGGCCTGCGGCTTGATTTTCTCGATGATCGGCAGCAGGAAGGCGAGCGTCTTGCCCGTGCCCGTCTGCGCCTTGACGATGCAGTCGTGACCGGCGCGCACGAGCGGCATTGCCTTCTCCTGCACCGGCGTCGCCTCCTTGATGCCGTGACTGCGCAGCACGTCGCAGAGCGCGGGGCGGATGCCGAGTTCCTGGAATGTTGTCATATCTCTATCCTCTTATCCTTTTTATTCTTCCTGCCCATCAGGACGAGAGGACTTCCGTCCCCGTCTCCGTGACGAGCACCGTGTTCTCCCACTGCGCGGAGAGCTTGCCATCCTTCGTGCGGACGGTCCAGCCATCGCCCTTGTCGACGACGACCTTGTAGCTGCCCTCGTTGATCATCGGCTCGACCGTCAGGATCATGCCCGGCACGAGCAGCATGCCCGTGTCCTTCTCGCCGACGTGCGGCACGAACGGCTCGAGGTGGAAGTCCTTGCCGACGCCGTGACCGCCGAGGTCCGTGACGACAGAGTAGCCATTCTCATGCGCGTGCGCCTCGCAGGCGGCGCCGATGTCGCCGAGGAAGTGCCAGGGGCGGATGGCCTGGACGCCGAGCTCCATGCATTCCTTCGTGACGCGCACGAGTTTCTCCGCTTCCGGCGAAGCCTTGCCGACGATGTACATGCGCGAGGCATCGGCGTAATAGCCGTTGAGGATCGTCGTGATATCGATGTTGACGATGTCGCCTTCCTTGAGGATGGTCTTCTTCGACGGGATGCCGTGGCAGACGACCTCATTGATCGAGATGCAGACGTTCTTCGGATAGCCCTCGTAGTTGAGGCAGGCCGGGATGCCGCCGCGCTCACGGATATAGTCCGCTGCAGCCTGGTCGAGCGTCGCCGTGTCGATGCCCGGACGTACCATCTCGGTCATGAGGTCGAGCGCGCCGTCGTTGATGACGCCGGCTGCACGCACGCCTGCGATGTCCTTCTCGTTATTGATGATCTTCTTCGGCGGGCGCACCTGACCGCGGAAGATGTCGAATTTCATCTCCGCAATGCGCTCATCGAAATCTTCGTGGCATTTCTTGTACTTCTTGCCGCTGCCACACCAGCATAAATCGTTTCTCATCATATGGTGAATTACTCCTTTATCCATGCGATATCCTTGAGATGTTCCATGGGATGAACGGCAATCTGCCGCCAAATCCTTATGCATGTCATACCTATATCATTATAAGCCGATTTGACGATTTGTAAAACCTTTTCTGCTCCGCTGAGCTGTGCTGCACTTCCTTGACCTCATTTCCCGCTTGTTATATACTAAACGATATGTATATAGATGGGCGCGTTCCCATCGCAAGAGCGTACTGTATGAATGAAAAGGATGTGTCTCGATGATTACCTGGATCAAACGAATCCTGCTGTTCCTGCTGATAATCTTCCTGGCGGTACTGGGGCTCTGCGCCTACCGCATGCACTCGGCCACCCGCGCCGTGCCGGTGCTCAACTACCACCAGATCAACGACCGCGACGAGAATTCCCTGACGGTCCACACCGACGAGTTCGACGAGCAGATGAAATACCTCTCCGACAACGGCTACCACACGATCACGCCAGAAGAGATGATGGATGCCTGGGAGAACGGCACGCCACTGCCCGAGAAGCCCGTCATCCTGACCTTCGACGACGGCTACGTCGACAACTACAAGAACGCCTACCCGATCCTCGAGAAGTATAACCTCAAGGGCACGATCTTCCTGATCTCGGACTTCATCGGCACCTACCCCAATTACATGACCTGGGCGCAGGTCGATGAGATGCAGCAGAGCGGCCTCATCGATTTCGAGAGCCACACGCTCTCCCATCCGGAACTCGACAAGATTCCGGCTGACCAGGTATGGCATCAGCTCGACAGCTCCAAGAAGGCGCTCGAGTGGCGCCTCGGCAAGCCCATCAACTTCATCGCCTACCCGTGCGGCTCGTACGATGAAGAACTCGAGCGCATGACGAAAGAGGCCGGCTACCGCGCCGCCTTCACCGTTCACTACGGACTGGCCAACCCGGACGAGAACCCCTACATCCTCGACCGCGTGCCGATCTTCGGCTGCAACTCGCACCAGTTCCTGCGCTTCCGCCTGCGCCTCGAGTACGCGCCGATCTTCGCACCGCTCGATGCGCTGAGCCGCAACCTCGTCAAGAACGGCCACACCATCCTTGCAAAATTCGTCCCAGCACCATGACACGATAAGCTCATAGCATAAAAAAATCCGAGAGCCCTCAGGCTCCCGGATTTTTTCATTCAGGGGGTTGTATGAGAAGAAGCAGCTTATGCTTCCTCTTCCGTCTTGACACTGGGAAGTGTCTTGAACGTGAAGTCCGTCCCGTCAAAGCCGATCTCGACGGTATCGCCCTCGCGGACGTCGCCGCGGATGATCTGCTTCGACAGAGAGGTCTCGACCGTATGCGTCAGCAGACGGCGCAGCGGACGGGCACCGAAGTTCGGGTCGAAGCCCTTGTCGGCCAGTGCCGTCAGCGCATCATCCGTCCACGTCAGCGAGATCTTGATCTGCTTCTCGAGGCGGTCGCTGAGGCTCTTGAGCATGATAGCCGCGATGTTCTTGACCTGCTCCTTCTTGAGGGCCTTGAACACGATGATATCATCGACACGGTTGAGGAACTCTGGACGGAAGTAATCCTTGAGGATTTCCTTGACCGCGCCCTTCGCCTCTTCGTAGCTCTTGTTGAGGATCTCATGCGAGCCGAGGTTCGAGGTCATGATGATGACCGTGTTCTTGAAGTTGACCACACGGCCCTTGCCATCCGTCAGGCGGCCATCGTCGAGGATCTGCAGCAGCACGTTGAAGACATCGCGATGCGCTTTCTCGATCTCATCGAGCAGGATGACGCTGTACGGACGACGGCGCACGGCCTCTGTGAGCTGGCCGCCCTCATCGTAGCCGACGTATCCCGGAGGCGCGCCAATGAGGCGCGATACGCTGTGCTTCTCCATGTACTCCGACATATCGATGCGGATCATGCTGCGCTCATCATCGAAGAGTGCCTCAGCAAGGGTCTTCGCGAGCTCCGTCTTGCCGACGCCCGTCGGGCCGAGGAAGATGAACGAACCGATCGGGCGGTTCGGATCCTTGATGCCGGCGCGTGCGCGCAGGATGGCCTCGCTGACGGCCTTGACGGCTTCATCCTGACCGACGACGCGGGCGTGCAGCACATCTTCGAGGTGCAGCAGCTTCTCACGCTCGCCCGTCAGCATCTTCGTCACCGGGATGCCCGTCCAGCGGCTGACGACCTGCGCGATATCCTCTTCGCCGACCTCTTCTTTGAGCAGGCGGTTGTCCTTCGACTTCGCCGCGATGATGGCCTCTTCTTCCTTGAGCTTCTTCTGGAGCTCCGGCAGCTTGCCGTACTTGAGTTCCGACATGCGGTTGAGGTCGTAGGCGCGCTCGGCGGCTTCCATCTCGCTGTTCACGCCGTCAATCTCTTTCTTGATGGCACGGACGCGCAGGATGGCGTTCTTCTCCGTCTCCCACTGGGTCTTGAGCTCGCCCTCCTCCTTCTGGAGTTTCTCTTTCTCCTTCGTGATCTTCTGGAGCTTCTCCTTCGAAGCTTCATCCGTCTCCTTCTTCAGAGCCTGCTCCTCGATCTCGAGCTGCATAATCTTGCGGCGGATCTCATCGAGCGGCTGCGGCATGGATTCAATCTCCGTGCGCAGCTTTGCCGCGGCTTCATCGACGAGGTCGATGGCCTTATCCGGCAGGAAACGGTCCGAGATGTAGCGGTCCGAGAGCGTTGCCGCGGCGACGAGAGCCGCATCGCGGATGCGCACGCCATGATGGACCTCGTAGCGCTCCTTGAGGCCGCGCAGGATCGAGATGGTATCCTCGACGCTCGGCTCACCGACCATGACCGGCTGGAAGCGGCGCTCGAGGGCTGTATCCTTCTCGATGTACTTGCGGTACTCGTTGAGCGTCGTCGCACCGATGCAGCGCAGTTCGCCGCGGGCCAGCATCGGCTTCAAGAGGTTGCCGGCATCCATCGCGCCTTCCGTCGCGCCAGCGCCGACGACCGTGTGGAGCTCATCGATGAAGAGCAGGATCTGGCCGTCCGACTTCGCGATCTCGTTGAGCACGCTCTTGAGGCGTTCCTCGAACTCGCCGCGGTACTTCGCACCGGCGATCAGGGAGCCCATGTCGAGCGAGAAGAGCGTCTTATTCTTCAGCGACTCTGGCACATCGCCCGCCACGATGCGGCGCGCGAGTCCTTCGACGATGGCCGTCTTGCCGACGCCCGGCTCACCGATGAGCACTGGGTTGTTCTTCGTGCGGCGGGAAAGGATCTCAATCGTGCGGCGGATCTCCTCGTCACGGCCGATGACCGGATCGAGTTTGCCGGCGCGCGCCGCTGCCGTGAGGTCGCGGCCGAACTTCTCGAGGGACTTATAGCCCTCCTCCGGGTTGTCCGTCGTGACATTCTGCTTGCGGTTCTTGCGGATGGACGCCTGGATCGCGGATTTCGTCAGGTGGAACTGACGGCAGATGTCCTGCACCTCGCTGCTGCCATCCGTCGCAAGAGCCAGCAGCAAGTGCTCCGTCGACACATAATCATCCTTCATGGACTTAGCGTATTCTTCGGCGCGGCCGAGTACGCGGACCATGTCCATGCCCATGCCGAGGCGGTCCGTGCCCTTGACGCTCGGGATCTTCGCGAGCTCCTGCTCGAGTCTTGCCTTGAGCATCGGCATATCCGTCTGGCACTCCTCAAAGATCGTGGCCAGCAGCCCCTCCGGCTCTTTGGCCAGAGCCAGCAGGACGTGTGCCGACGTGATCTCCTGATGGTATTTCATGGCTGCGATCTGCTGAGCGGATTGCAGGGCCGCCAGCGTCTTCGCTGTGTATTTTTCTTGTCCCATAATCGTATCCTCCATAATCGCTCTTATTATCTTCATTATTCTGAAACTTGATTGTTTCTATATCCTATTATAGCGAATAAAGTCAAAAAGTCAAATGTTTTTTCTGACTTTTTGACTTTATTTTAAAAAATTTTTTCAGCGGCCTGCCGCATCGCTGCCCTGCCAGGGCACGAAGTCGCGGGAATGGAGGTGAAACTGCATGAGGACCTTGCCGATGATGTGCTGGATCTGCTTCTCGACCGTATCCGCGCCGTTATAGAACGTCAAGACAGGCGGCACGACACAGCAGCCGTAGTCGGCTGCTTCCTTGATGTTGCGCAGATGGATACGGCTCATCGGCATCTCGCGCGGCACGATGACGACCTTGCGCCCTTCCTTGAGGCAGACATCGGCCGCCCGCAGCACGAGGTCATCCGTATAGCCGCTGACGATGCCGGCCACCGTCTTCATGCTGCAGGGGATGATGATCATGCCGTCCGTCTCGTACGAGCCGCTCGATATCGAGGCCGCCATGTCGTGGTTATCGTGCACGACGTCCGCGAGAGCACAGACCTCCGCCAATGAGAGCTCCGTCTCATACGGGAACGTCACTGCCGCCCCCTCGGTGATGATCAGATGCGTCTCCACCTCCGGCATCTCATGCAGCGCCCGCAGGAGATACCAGCCCATGATGACACCGCTGGCTCCCGAAATCCCGACAATCAATCGCAAGATACATCCCTCTTTTCTCTATCCTGTACTTCTCTTCTCATTTTATCCATTTTATCATAGGCTCTGTCGAAAAAAAAGACGAGTGCCATGAATGGCACCCGTCTCTCTAGGCTCGGTCAGGTATCACGAACGCGGTGCAGACTTCCAGGTCTCCACGAGCTCGCGCGCGGCCGCCGCCGGGTCCACGGCTCCGGCCACGGCGCTGACGACGAAGAAGCCATCGACACCCGTCTTGCGCAGGGCGGGCAGGTCGCGCGCCTTGACGCCGCCACCGACGACGATCGGCACAGGGCTGATGGCATGGAGCTCCGTGAGTTCCTCGAAACTGCGCGTGATGATGTGTCCCGCAGCATCGCGGCCGCAGTCGGGCTTCGTCGCCGTCTCGTGCAGCGGGCCGGCGCCAAAGTAGTCGATGTCCCGCGTATCGGCCTGGCGGACGTAGTCGAGCAGTTCCTGCGTGCGCGCCGACAGCCCAATGACTGCCTCAGGGCCCAAGAACTTGCGGCAGACCGCGACAGGGATATCACTCTGGCCGACGTGAATGCCATCGACCTTGATGCCCGCCTCGCGCGCGGCGAGCACGACGTCAAGCCGGTCATCGACGAGCAGCACGACGTCCTCCGCCTTGCCAAGCGCCTGCAGGACAGCCGCCGCCTCACGGCAGAGCGCGATGAGCGCTCTGGCTGAAGCCGTCTTCGAGCGGATCTGCAGGCAGGTGAAGCCATTCTCGACCGCCGCCCGGATGATGTCCCCGACGGGCCGGCCCAAGGTGTTCTCCGGTCCCACCACGAGATATGCAGAGATATCGAGTTTCTTGCGCATGTTCATTCCTGTCTCTCCCCTTCATTGTTCCTAGCATCCGTGTCTTCTGCCAGGCGCTTTTCGAGCCGCTGCAGCTTGCCGTGCATCATATCGTGATAGCCCGGGCGGATGTCAGCCTTGAGCACGACTTCCGTCCGGATGCCCTTCTCGGCCAGGACCATCGTCGCGCGCTTGACCACATCCATGACTTCATCCCAATCGCCCTCGATCTCCGTAAACATCGAGTTCGTGCGATTCGGCAGGCCCGACTCCCGGATGACGCGGACGACTTCGCCGACATAGGCGGACATCTCCTCGCCAGTCCCGCACGGTGCAATCGCCACTGCAATGAGCGTATTCATCAAAATCCCTCTTTCCATCAATAATAATCCATCAACAATCCGTCACCTGCTCTGCTCAGAGCACGACGAACGGATTGGCCGCGATTTCCTCCGGCGTTGCCGCGTAGAGGGCATCGAGGAAGGCCGCGGTAAAGCTGCCGGGGCCTTTCGCCTCGCGCGCCGCCCGAGTCCCTGCCAGATTGTAGGCCTGGACAGCGGTCAAGGCCGCGATGAACGGCGAGGTTTCGGCCAGATAGACGGCCGTGACGCCGCCGAGTGAGCAGCCGGCGCCCGTGATTTTCGTGAAGAGCTTCGAACCGCCCTCACTGCGGACGGTCAACGTGCCGTCGGTGACGAGGTCACACTCGCCAGAGACCGCCACAGCGCCGTGAATGAAGGACGCCAGTGCCTCAGCAGCAGGGCGGGCCGTCTCGACGCTGTCCGTCGCATCGACGCCGCGCACGCCGTCCCGCGCCACACCGCTATCGAGACCCCAGAGATTGGCCAAAGCGATGATCTCAGATGCATTGCCGCGCACGACAGACGGCGGCAGCGCGCGGAAGCACTGCAGCAGTCCCTTGCGCAGGCCGCCGATGCCGATGCCGACAGGGTCGAGCACCCACGGACGATGGTGTTCCTGCAAGGCTCTGGCCGTGCGCGGCAATGTCTCGGCATAGAATGGCATCAACGTGCCCATATTGATGTAGAACGCCTCGCCGGCCGCTGCGATGGCCTCGCCTTCATCCGGCAGATAGACCATCGCGGCAGAGCCGCCGGCAGCCAGCTGGGCATTGGCGACCAATTCAATCGTCACGGTGTTCGTGATGGACGGCACGAGCGGGCAGTCTTCCTTTGCCCGGCGTACGGCTGCGATGATTTCCTTCTGTATCGTCTCGTGATTCAAAGTGGATTCCTCCTTAAATATAAAAAAGAAGGAGACGCCAAGCGGCAACTCCTTCTCCGTGAATTTGTCTCCCTACGCAAGTCTTGGCTCAACAGGTTCTAAGGGTCAGGCAAACGCCTTCTCAACACGTGGTTCCCCCGCAAATCGTATGCAATTGTCATGAGCATTTGCTTGCTCAGTCGCCCAGCGGCAGCTCCGTGGCCTTGGCATTTGCCAGGACCTCGGCCGGTACCTGCACGTCCTCGAGCTCGTTGAAATCGCGGCCCTGCAGGTGGAAGTCCACCGTGCTCTCCCGGATGTCCTTGAGGAGCTTATCGCGCTCCGAGCGCGGCAGGTCGCGCCGCTTGACGATGATGGAAGCCGCCTTGCGGATGGGCTCCGTCAGGTTGGCGTGGACATCCGTCAGCAGGTTCTTCTCTGTGTCAATCGTGACCGTGTAGGTAAAGTCCGGCAGGCTGCGGCAGATCTCTGCCACCGTCTTCTGCATCGCCTCGTCCTTTGCCGTCGGCTTAATCTGCTCCTCGAGCATCTTGCCGAAGACCTTGCCGTCGACCGTCACGAGATACGTCTGGTTCGCGCCGTCCTGCACGCCGAATTCGACATCCTTCGCGATGTCCATGAAGCCGTTCGAGAAGGCTTCTGACCAGAAGTCATTGACCTTCTTGTCCGCCGGCTTGCGCGGCGTGACGGACTTCTCCCAAGCGCCATGGCCGAGCTTGCAGTAGAAGGCCGTCGCCTTCTCCGTCTCGCGGATGTAGTAATCGAGCTCGCGCTCAAAGACGGGCGCACCCGGCAGCGTGAAGGTGATTTGCATCGTGCCCTTCGCCCGCGTGTACGGCTCCGAGACGAACGTGATATGGCTCGTCATGCTCGTGCTGCCCATCGGCGCCGAAGCGGCGAGGTCCATGTCATAGGTGCCGTTCTTGACTTCTGCCAGTTGGTCGAAGGACTGGTCGAGCGAACTCCTCGCATCAATCGTGACATCCTCTTTTACGGGGCTTGCCTGCGCCTCCCCTTTGGCCGCATCCTTTACGGCCTTGGCCTCTTCGCCGGCATTTACGGCATCCTTTGCCGCTACCGCATCAGTAGGAGGAACAACGGCCGTGACAGCTGGCGCGGCCTCTGTGCCGCTCTTTGCTGCTGCCTCTGCGCTCGTCATGCCATACGGTGCCAGGGCCAGTGTCAGCCCCAGCAGGATGGCGGTCATCTTCTTCTTGCTGCTCGTGGCACACATCGTGCCATTCATGAAATGGAATTTCTGGAACTTCATCAAAATGTCCCTCCTCTATTCCGCATGCCGCAGGCGCCTGCGAACTGCTGTGTTCTTTGTTTTGGTCTTGATATTACACTATTCTCTGAGATACAAGAAAAATCCTTCTCGAAAGAAGGATTTCTCTTGTCTTAGCAGATTTTATTTGCGCAGGTGGTCGAGGAAGTTCTGCATCATCGTCCGGCCCGCGGGCGTCAGGATGGACTCGGGATGGAACTGGATGCCCTCGATGTCCATCTCCTTGTGACGCACGCCCATGATCGTGCCGTCGGCGAGCTCGCTCGTGACCTCGAGGCAGTCTGGAAGCGTCGCGCGTTCGATGATCAGGGAGTGATAGCGGCCGACCTCCACGTCCTGCGGCAGGCCCGCATAGAGGCCGCGGCCATTGTGGCGGATGGGCGATACCTTGCCGTGGATGATCTCCGCGGCCCGCACGATCTTGCCGCCGAACACCTCGCCGATGGCCTGATGGCCGAGGCAGATGCCGAGGATTGGCACCTTGCCGCCGAGCGTCCGGATGAGGTCCTCGCTGATGCCAGCGTCTTTCGGCACGCCCGGGCCCGGCGAGATCACGATGCCCTCGTAATGCTTCGCCTCGACCGCGGGTACCGTCGTCTGATCATTGCGAATGACCTCGACGTCCGCCCCGAGTTCCGACAGCAGCTGGTAGACATTGTAGGTGAAGGAATCGTAATTATCTAAAAGCAACAACATCGTTCTCGACCTCCTCCACTACTTCAAACAGAGCCTTCGACTTCTGCAGGATCTCCTGGTATTCCTTCTCCGGCACGGAGTCGGCGACGATGCCGGCACCCGACTGGATGACGGCCGTGTCGTCGTTCTCGATGCGCATCGTGCGCAAGGTGATGCACATGTCCATGTTGCCGCAGAAGTCCATGTAGCCGACCGTGCCCGAGTACGAGTTGCGCTTGACGGGCTCGAGCTCGTTGATGATCTCCATCGCGCGGAGCTTCGGCGCACCGCTGACCGTGCCGGCCGGGAACGTCGCGCGCAGGACATCCATCGGCGTGTAGCCCTTCTTGAGCTTGCCGACGACCTCCGAGACCATGTGCATGACGTGGCTGAAGTACTCGACCTGGCGCAGCTTTGTCACGTGGACGGTGCCGGGCTCGCTGATGCGGCCGATGTCGTTGCGCGCGAGGTCGACGAGCATCGAGTGCTCGGCACATTCCTTCGTGTCGCCCTTGAGGTCTTTCGCGAGGGCGGCGTCCTCTGCGGCATCGCGGCCGCGGCGGCGCGTGCCGGCAATCGGGTAAGTGTAGACCGTGTCGCCCGCGACCTTGACGAGCATCTCCGGTGAGGCGCCGACGAGCTTGACGGGGCCGAAGTTGAAGTAGAACATGTAAGGCGACGGATTGACCTGGCGCAGGCGGCGGTAGAAGTGGAAGCACGGCTTCGTGATCTTCTCGCGGAACTGGCGCGAGGGCACGACCTGGAAGATGTCGCCGGCGAAGATATGCTCCTTGGCCTTGTGGATGGCCTGCAGGAAATCCTCCGGTGCCTTGCCGAAGCGCTTGAGGAAGTCGACCTTCTCGCGGCGCTTCGTTGCTTCACCGGCCTGCGGCGCGAGCGGTGCAGCGAGGCGCGCCTCGACCTTGGCGATCTTCTCGGCCACGGCATCGTATGCCTCATTGGCGTCGCGCCCCTTCGTGTCGGCCAGGCAGATCAGGCGGGCGCTGTTGTGCAGGGCATCGTAGACGACGAGGACGCGGCAGATCATGAACTGACCAAGGAGTTCCTCCTCGCCGAGCTCCATGCCGCGCACGCGGTCGAAGGTCGCGACGATGTCGTAGTTGAGATAGCCGACCATGCCGCCGTTTGCCAATGGCAGCGAGGCATCCTCGACGGCAGGCCTATAGCCCTGCATGTAGGTCTTGATGGTCTCGACCGGCTCGCCCATGATGCATTTCATCAGGCCATTCTCGTTGATCATGAGCTTGTCCTTGAAGACCTGCAGCCTTGCAAAGGGCTCCGCCCCGATGAAGGAGAAGCGGCCGAACTGCTGATGCGTCGTATCGACGGACTCGAGGATGAAGCCCTTCTTCTCGCCGACGAGCTTATAGTAGACGGAGACAGGCGTGTCGAGATCCATGTTGATCTCCTTGGCGACAGCGATGAGATTCGTCTCCGCCGCCAGTTTGCAGAACGCCTCCCGCGATGGTTTGAGTTCCATGATGATTGCTCCTCTCATGTCACGCATAGGATGGATAGCGGATGCTCGTCAGGCCTTCTTGCCGTACGCCGCATCGAGCGCCTCGCGCATCGCGCCGATAAGCGCCATCGCCTCTTCGAACTTTCCGTCCATGAGGCGCTTGACCACGGCGCTGCCGACGATGACGGCGTCGCTCTTCGCCGCAGCCGCGACGGCCGCCTCCGGCGAGCCGATGCCGAAGCCGACGGCCAGCGGCGTATCCGTGAACTTGCGCGCCTTCTCGCAGACCTTGCCGATCGTCGAGTAGTCGATCTTCTTGACGCCCGTGACGCCGTTGTTCGAGACGCAGTAGATGAAGCCCGTCGCCCCCTTGCAGGTCTCTGTCATGCGCGCCTCCGTCGTGCCCGGCGTGATGAACTCCGCCAGATGGAAATCATGCGCCGCGCAGATCTTGCGCATCTCGCCCGACTCCTCATGCGGCACATCCGGCACGATGATGCCGTCCATGCCGGCTGCCTTGAAGTCCGTGACGAACTTCTCGAAGCCGTAGTGGTACATGTTATTGATGTAGCCCATGCCGATCAGCGGGATGTCGGAGAACTTGCGGATCTCGCGCACGATCTCGAGCTCCTTCTTGAGCGTCATGCCATTCTTCAGGGCGCAGACCGAGGCCGACTGGATGACCGGGCCATCCGCCATCGGGTCCGAGAACGGCAGGCCGAGCTCGATGACATCGGCTCCTGCCACCTCCGCCTCGCGGACGGCTTTGAGCGTCGTCTCGACGTCCGGCGCACCGGCCGTGATGTAGATGAAGATTCCCTTTTTGCCGGCTGCCTTGAGGTCAGCCATTTTTTTATCCAAACGCGTGCTCATCACTCAATATCCTCCCCAAGAACTTTTGCTACCATCTGTACATCCTTATCGCCGCGGCCCGAGAGCGTGACGACGACCGACTCATCCGGGTGCGTCTGCGGCATGAGCTTGTCGAGATAGGCAAGCGCATGCGAGCTCTCCATCGCGGGGATGATGCCCTCGACCTTCGAGAGGCGCTGGAAGGCATCGAGTGCCTCCTGGTCCGTGACCGAGACGTACTTAACGATCCCTTCATCCTTATAATAGGAGTGCTCTGGTCCGACGCCCGGGTAGTCGAGGCCGGCCGAAATGGAGTACGCCTCGACGACCTGGCCGTCCGGGTCCTGAAGCAGGTAGCTGAAAGCACCGTGCAGGATGCCCGGCTCACCGGCACCGGAGAGCGTCTTGGCATTGTCCGTCGGCGCCTCGCCGCGGCCGCCCGCCTCAACGCCGAATTTCTTGACTGAAGGATCGTTGCGGAAGTCGTAGAACGTGCCGATGGCGTTGCTACCGCCGCCGACGCAGGCTAAGAGGTAATCCGGCAGGCCGCCGATCTTCTCGATGGCCTGCTCGCGGATCTCCTCGCCGATGACCTTCTGGAAGTCGCGCACGATGGTCGGATACGGATGCGGGCCGACAGCCGAGCCGATGATGTAATGCGTGTCCGTGATGTTCGTCGCCCAATAGCGGATGGCCTCACTCGTCGCATCCTTGAGCGTGCCCGTACCGGACGAGACTGGGATGACCTTCGCGCCAAGCAGCTTCATGCGGAAGACGTTGAGCTTCTGGCGCTCGACGTCGAGCGCGCCCATGAAGACGTGGCACTCCATGCCGAAAAGCGCGGCGACCGTCGCCGAAGCGACGCCATGCTGGCCGGCGCCCGTCTCAGCGACGATGCGCTTCTTGCCCATGCGTTTCGCCAGCAGGGCCTGGCCGAGCGCATTGTTGATCTTGTGGGCGCCCGTGTGCAGGAGGTCTTCGCGCTTGAGGAAGATCTTCGCGCGGCCGTAGTACTTCGTGAGCTTGTCGGCGTAGTAGAGGTTCGTCGGGCGGCCCGCGTATTCGCGCAGGTACGTCTTGAACTCATTCTGGAAGTCCGGATCGTCCTTGTACTTTGCGTAGGCGGCCTCGAGCTCGTTGAGCGCCGGCATGACGATTTCCGGCACATATTGTCCACCAAATTTTCCAAATCTGCCCTTCGTGTTCATCTGTGTTCTTCCTTTCTTGTATCTATCCTGTACAGCCTGTATGGGAATCAGGCCATATCTCCCTTTTCTTCTTCGCCGGCATTTGCCATCAGGCGCGTCTGTGCGGCGACATCATCGGCGCGGACGAGGCCCTCGCCGACGAGGATGCCATCGCAGCCCGCATCGTGCAGGCGCCTTGCATCCTCCCCCGTGAAGACGCCGCTCTCACTGATGAGCGTGCGGCTCTTGTCCGCGTACGGCAGCAGCTCCATCGTCTGCTCGATCGATGTCGTGAACGAGACGAGGTTGCGGTTGTTGATGCCGATGAATTCCGCCGGCGTCGCGAGTGCCGCCTCCATGTCCCGGCGGTCATGGACTTCGATGAGTGCGTCCATGCCGAGGCTCCATGCCGTGTAGAGGAAGCGCTTGAGCGTCTCCGGCGTCAGGATGCGTGCAATCAGCAGCACGGCATCCGCGCCGAGCATCCGTGCCTCGTAGATCTGGTATGCATCGATGATGAAGTCCTTGCGCAAAAGAGGCAGGCTGACCTCCGCGCGGACCTTGCGGAAATCCTCGTTGCAGCCGAGGAAATGCGGGTCTGTGTGCACGGAGAGCATGCTCGCTCCGTTGTCCTCGTAGATCCGCGCGAGCTCCGTGACGGAGTAGCGGCGGCAGAGCCTCCCCTTCGCCGGGCTCTGGAGCTTGCACTCGGCAATGAGATTCCAGTCACGCTCGCGGAAGCGGTGCGTCATCGCGAATGTCCCGCAGACAAGCGAGCGCTTCACCTCATCGAGCGGCATCTCGCGCTTCGCATTGGCGACGATATCCTTCTTCTTCTCGACAATCTCTGCTAAAATATCCCGCAATTTCAATTCCTCCTGTTGATTTCGTGTACCTGCTCCATAAAGGCCGCGATGCGCGAGGCTGACTTCTCCCGGTTGACTTCGAGGCTGCCGGAGACATCGACGGCGAACGGATGGAAGATGTCATTGACCTCGGCGACGTTCGCCTCGCTGATGCCGCCCGCGATCAGCACGGGCTTCTTGACGGCTGCGACCTCGCGCTGTGCCTGCTGCCAGTCGAAGCACGTGCCCGTGCCGCCCGCCGCGCCCTTCTGGTAGGCATCGACGAGGATCATCGCAGCGGGGAACGCATTGGCCGCCTCCGCCGAGAAGCCATCGCCGTAGCGATAGGCCTTGATGACGGGGACTTCCATCTGCTCCGCATAGGCCGCGTCCTCGTGGCCGTGCAGCTGGACAAAGTCAAGATGGCACTGCCTTGCGACGGCGTTGACCAATGCAGTCTCCTCATCGACGAAGACGCCGACCGTCTTGACGCGCTGCAGCGCCTCCGCGATGCGGGCGGCCTGTTCCGGCTCGACGAAGCGATGGCTCCGGCGCCAGAAGATGAAGCCGATGAAATCGGCGCCTGCCGTTTCGGCCGCGCGAGCCGCCTCAACCGTCTTCATGCCACATAATTTTGCCTTGAGCATCTTTCCATCCCTCACAATCATTCGTCCATCCAAATTGCATTTACCGAAAATGCAATCAAAAAGCCCCGCCGAGCTCATTGCTCAGCGGGGCGAAAAATCTTCGCGGTGCCACCCGGTCCAAATGGCAAAGCCATTCCTCAATTCCGGTACGGGAAATGGTTCCGATACCGTAGCCCTTTAACGGTGGCGGCCGTCCCAGCCTACTCTCCTCTCGTTCCACGGAAAGGATTTCGGTGAGCTCTCGCAGGACCATTCACATAGCATATCGCGCCGTACCTTGCACCAATCGACGGCTCGCTGTCGGGATAGTGGCTGTGCTACTATTTCCTGTTCGATGATTTCGTGTAACACTGTTAACTTGTTGATGGCTCTTATCTTACTCGTCTTTGAGCAAGCTGTCAAGTGTTTTCTCGAAAAAAATTCTCAGTCCGCTCAAGCGGCTCAGTCATCCATCATCGGACCGCCCATCATATCGGGGCCAAGGCCATCGTGCCTCCCCATGCCATGTGGACCCGGTCCGTGGAATTTCTTCAATTCCTTGCGGTCCACACCGAGCTGGTCTGCGCCATCGCCCCAGCGGTTGTTGATCTTCTTGAGGTCGAGGACCGACTGGATGTCCTTGCCTGCCGCCTCAGCAAGGATGGAAGCGCAGGAGATATCCCATGGCTCATAGCCGTCCTTCAGAAGCTTCAGAGCGCCTTCCTCATCGATGACGCCATCCCGGCTCAGGTCCTTGGCCGTCATCTCGATGCGCAGCTGCCGGACCTTCTCGCGCGTCACGCCGAGTGACGATTCGATGTCGCGCCAGTCCTTGTCATCCGTCTTGAGTGCCATGACATCCGCAAAGGACTTGCCGCTGATCTTGGCCAGCATGGCAGCCCGGCCAATGTCGCGGAAATCCTTCTGCTCATCGAGTGCACTCTTGACCTGCTTCGCATCGACGCCAAACGATTCGGCGATGTGCTGCGCCACCTCGTCCGTTGTCATCTTCGGCGGCTGGCCGTCCGGCCGCCCATCCTGCGTCACACAGTAGCGCGGGCGCAGGTCTGTCTTGTCCTGCGACTGTGCCGAGAGCATGCCAAACCCCCCGACCGTCAGCACAAGACCAGCCACGACACCAACAGCAATCTTACGCTGTGTCCATCTCATATCCATCAACGCCTTTCTATCAGCTGAATCTCTTCTTCTTGATACTTCTATCATACGGAAGGGGATTTAAGTTGACTTTAGCAAGGAATTAGAAATCGAGTAAATTTACCCAGAAACAAGATTTCCGCAAGTTTATTTCAAAAAAACAAGGAAAAAACCATCAGGATGTCGTATAATAATAAATGCAGGTTATTATGGAAAGAGGTGACTAGGATGACGGAACAGGAAATCGAGAAGCTCGTCCAGGACAAACTCAACGAAGCTTATCAGGAAAATGTACCCCCGAAGAAGTTCTTCCTCACGGAGAACGGCCGCGGTGTCGTCGATGGCGGTGACATGTACAACTCGGTCGTCGAGGATGTCCTTCGCATCGTGCAGAAGGCCATGACGGAAACGCTCAAGGCTGCGCTCAAGAAATAAGGCATGAAAAAACCGGCAGGAACAGCACCTGCCGGTTTTTTCATGCCTTATTCGATTCTCGTTTATGCATCTTCTTCTACGATCCGGACGCCCCATGGTCTCAGCGTGAGGGCGTTGCCGTCTTCGACGCGCCGTCCTGTCGTCAATTCCTTGGCCGCCCTGCCCGCATACGCGATGCTCTGCTCCGTATCCGAATAGTTCAGGTAGTACGTCAGGCGATGGCCTGCCGCGTTATAGCCCGTGCGGATGATGCGCGGGAACACCGCATCATAGGGCCGGATGGCGGGCAGTGCTTTCGCGATGACGGCCCGCACGAACTGCTCGAGATGCACTGGCGAGAAATAGCAGCCGAGATACCAGGCCTTGCCTTTGCCATACACATTCTCCGTGACGGCCGCATACGGCTGCCAGGCAGGATTGTCGTACGAAGCCAGCACCTTGGCCGTCGTCGGCATCAGGAGTTCCTCCCAAGCAGAGCAGGTCGCGCCCGACAGGCTGTTCTCGCCCCAGAGTCTCATGTCAGGGGTATCCGTGAACTCCTGATAGCGCAGGCCGAAGACCTCCATCAGATGATGCGGCTGGTCGTCGTGCCAGACCTTTACATTCTCGTCCGTAAAGCCCGTCTTGAAGGTGGCTAGCAGATGGCCGCCATCTGCCACGTACTGCTTGAGCGCATCTAAGAGCGCCTCCTCCGCCGTGTAGAGCGCGGGAACCAGGACGAGGTCATACGCTTGGAAATCGCGCGTCGTCGGCGGCAGGAAATCACATTCGATGTTGCTGCGGTAGAAGGCATCGTAGAGCCAGCGCATGACATCGTTGTACTTGAAGTCGCGCTTGCACAGCACGTCGCCGATTGGGTGATGCTCGAGCGCCGAGAGCGCCTCATTGCTGACGAGCATCGCCACGCGGTTCTTCTTGCGCAGGCCCTGCAGGTGCGTACTGAGGCGCGCCATCTCGCGCCCGACTTCTTGCACTTCCCGGTAGATGCGGCCTGGCTTGAGATCATGCGAGAGCACGCCCTTCCAGTACGTTTCCCACGAATTGTGCAGGGAATGCCAGTGCCAGTACATGACGCCGCAGGCGCCGCTGGCCAGATGGCTGAACGCCTGCAGGCGAAGCTGCCCCGGGTACGGCGTCCACTGCGGGAAGCCCTGCGCCTCCGTCTCGACGACGAGATAATTCTTCTGCTTGAGGGAGCGGCTGATATCGCCGCCGAAGGCGATCTCCGTGCCCGTCAGGGCCGACTGCGTCGGGTGGTAGATGTCGACGCCCGCAAGGCTCACGGCCTCCGCACACTGAAAGTGGTCGACCTGCGGCTGCAGGCCGAACGACCAGCCGCGCCACGCGTAGTCGAAGTTCTGCGTGATGAACTGGCCCTCACGCAGGTACTCCCGGACAATCCCAGCCTGCCACATGAGGAACTCCTTGACCGTCGTGCGGCGGAATTCGTCAAAGGCTGAAGCGAGGCTCGCATTGATCGTGCCGCGCACATCGGGGAAATCCTCCCAGCTGTTGATGCGGTTGCTCCAGTAGTTGAGGCCGAAGGCGCGGTTGAGTGCATCAAGGCTGCCGAAGCGCGCCTTGAGCCAGTCGCGGAACGCCTGCTGTATCCGCTCGTTCGCATTGCCGTAATACTTCGTCTCGTTGTCGAGCTGATAGCCGATGATAGAGCGGCGGTCTCTGACGTGTTCCATCAGGGCGCGGATCATCTCTTCGGCACAGGCGCGGTAGTACGGATGGCCGATGTCCATGTTCTGCCGCCTGCCGTAGAGTTCGTGGCCATGGTCGAGCACCGCGCCATTGCGGACGGGGCCGGCCTCCGGCACGAGCAGGACATCGGGACACTCCCGCGCCATCCACGTCGGGATGGCGTAGGTCGGCGTGCCGACGATGACCTGCAGGCCGTATGCCTCCGCCACATCGAGCGCGCGGTCGACATGCGAGAAATCGAAATGGCCGCGCTCCGGCTCCATCGTGCCCCAGGTCGATTCGGCGATGCGAATCACATTCATACCCGCTTCCTTGATGAGCTTCATGTCCTCTGCCAGCCGCTCACACGGCATGTACTCATCGTAGTACGCCGCACCGTAGAGAATGGGATGGACTGGATTTTCCTTCATCGTTCAACGCTCCTTTCTCAGCGCGCCACACTGCGGATGGAGAAGATGCAGAGGCTCGCGATCAGCGCAAAGACCATGGAGACCACGAAGACGCCGGAGAAGCCGATGATGCCGATTGCCGCTGCGGCGATGACCGGGCCGATGGCCTGCGGCAGGGAGTTGCCGACATTGTAGATGCCGAGGAAGAAGCCGACGCGGTCCTTGTCCGGGATGACCTGCAGGTTGAGGTAGTTGTCGAGCGAGTTCCAGAGGCCCATGCCGATGCCCGCGCAGAATGCGTAGATGGTGACGCCCGTCATGTCGTGGAAGAGATAGAGTGCCAGTGCGCCGAGTGCCAGGAAAAGAGCCGAGCAGGCGACAGGCAGCTTGAGGATCTTGAACTTATCGGCAATCGGTCCGGCGAAGAAGCCCATGAAGACGCCGATGAAGAACATGATGGAGTTGACGAGCTGGATGCCCGACTGCGTCTGGTCGCCGAGCTTCAGGAAGTCCGTCATGATGTAGAGGATGTAGCCCGTGATGGCGAAGTTGCCGATGCCGAGGAAGACCTTGCCGATGAGAGCGAGATAGTAGTCGCGGCCGATGTGCCATGCTGGGAAGACCTGGCGCAGGCTGTCCATCGAGAAGGAATAGTGCTGCTTCTCCTCGCGGGCCTCCTCTTTCTCGTTGAGGTTCGACGGCTCGTGGACGAGCAGCGTAGCCAGCAGCACACCGACGAACGTGATGACGCCGAAGATGATGAAGCCGAGGCGGAACTGGCCGAGGAACATCGCGCCGATGACGTTGAAGCCATTGTTGCCGAGCGCCATGCCGAGGCCGCCGTACGCCGACGAGGCCTTGCCCTTGTGCTCATCTGCCGCAAAGTCCAGCCAGGCGACCATCGGGGCCACGATGAAGTTCAGCGCGACCTGGCCGATACTCCAGCAGACGAGCAGCATCGTCACGCCTTCCGAGAAGGCCGCGCCAATCATCGAGAGCATGAAGAAGAAGGCGCCGCCGACAATCCACGGCGCGCGCTTGCCGAAGCGCGAGTGCGTGTTATCGGAAAGCGCGCCCGCCACCATGTTCGAGATGGCCGAGATGATGCTGCCCGTCGCCGCGAACAGCGCGAGCATGGCGACTTTATGCTCGGCATCGAGTTCCTGCAAGAGCGCTGGCAGGAACAAGCCCAGCATGACGATATACGGTCCCAGCCAGCTTGCCGGGCCGATGATCAGCGCCGGTACCAGGCGCTTGATGGAAATGATGACTTTCTGACTCATGATGAACTCCCCCTATATTCTCTCTTATTGATCTGCTTGATCTGACTTGACCTGATAATAGAAAAACTTCGCCTGCGAATCGTGCTGATAGGCATCGACACTACCGATGAAATTGAAGAGTGCCGTAAAGCCCCCGATTTCGCCCGGCTCGCCATTGACACCCTCGTCCGAGAGGTACGAGACATCACAAGCATCCGCGATGGCCTGCCATTCGACGTCCTCATCGAGGCGGTAGAAGGCCTGCGCCCTGCCGTAGTGATACTGCCAGCGCAGCTCTGGCACAGCCCCATCGGGAATCCGCACCGTGTCGAAATCAAAGGCAATGCGCTGCCCGAGCTTCGCCTGCAGGATGGAAATGACGCGCTGGTCCTCCTTGTCACTAAAGCCGACATAGGCGTAGATCCAGTTGTTGGAATCGTAGTAGAGACCGGCTCCCGCCGTCTGCGAATAGTGCACGGGATGGAAGTCCAGCTTCGTCTGTAGCTGATACGAGAACGACGTCGCGCGCGTCGCAAGGATGGACGGGTCGTTCTGCGAAAAGAAGGATTCGCGGCCGCAGAGCACGAGGTGCCCGCGCTGCACGCTGACCCATGACAGGTCGGGCTGATGGTACGGCGTCATGAACTTCTTGCTGAGCATTCCCGACGAGAAGCCGTCGTAGACATCGTCTTTCTGCGCATCTCGCGGCTCTGCTGTCTGACTGCACGGTGCCTCCGTCGTCATCTTGGCGACATTGGAGCCATCCGCCAGTTCCAGCCAGCCGTCCTCGGTCCAGCGCATCTTCTGCAGGGCCGTCTCGCGGCCCAGCGGGTTGAGCTTCGTGCCGGGCAGCGGACGCGCCATCAGATGCGCGATATACCATTCATGTTCCGGCGTCTCGACGAGCGAGCCGTGGCCGGCCTTCTGCATCAGTGATTTCGGATTGTACATCTCGAAATGGCCGGCATCTGGGTCGCCGAGAGAGAACAGATGGCGCGGCGACGACGTCAGGATGGGCTCCCCCGTCGGATTTGGCTCATACGGGCCGAAGATCTCTTTCGCGCGCCCCATCTCGACGCCGTGGGCATAGCCCGTACCGCCTGAAGCCGCCAGCATGTAGTAGTATTCTCCATGCTTGTAGATCTGCGGCGCCTCGACACAGCCGCGCGTTGTGAAGCCATTGGTGATGCGGTGCCAGCCATCCACGAGCTTGCCTGTCCGCAGGTCGACCTCCGCCATGACGATGGTGCCCGGTGCCTGATAGCCGCTGCGCGTCTCCCACTCGAGGATGGCGAGATAGTGATGGCCGTCCTCGTGATAGAGCGACGGATCAAAGCCGATGGAAGTCAAGTAAACCGGGTCCGACCACGGGCCCGTGATGTCGTCGGCCGACATCGCGTAGCTTTCCGCATTGAACTCGCGTCCCGCCATATTCTTCATATGGCAGAAGACCAGCCAGTACTTCTTCGCCTGCGCATCGTACGAGAGGTGCGGCGCCCAGATGCCCGCCGGCGTGTGCGTGCCGCGCAGATTGACCTCGGTCCCCTTGAGCACATGCGTCAGGAGCTCCCAGTCCGCGAGATTCCTTGAGTGGTAGATGGGGATGCCCGGCAGCCAGTGGAAGGTGGACGTCGCCAGATAGTAATCGTCGCCGACGCGCAGGATACTCGGGTCCGGCGCCATGCCCGAGATGATTGGATTACAGATGATGCCCATATACGTATGACTCCTTTCGCGGGAAATCAGATGAAAATCATTTCACACTGCGTGCGTTCCTGTGCACGCCTTATCATTACGATTATCATAACGAAAAAACAGGACGCATTCTATAAAAAACGCGTCCCGAATATAAGAAATACGGTGTCAATCACTATTCTTTGTATTTATTTCGATAGATTTTCGGCGTCATTCCCATGTACTTGCGAAAGACCTGCCCGAAATGACTCTGTGATGAGAATGAAAGATACGAACTGATGACATTGATGGGATAATCCGTATATCGCAGCAAGTCCGCTGCCTGACGGACCTTTGCCTGCAGGATGTACTCCTTGAGCGGCACACCCGTGATCTGCGAGAAGTGCGCCGACAGATAGTCCGTCGACAGCCGGAAGGCCTTCGCGATGCCGTTCAGTCGCAGGGGTTCCTGGATGTGCTGCTGGATATACGTCTTGCAGCGTGCCGTCAGGTCATCATCGCGCCTGGCCTGCCGCAGTTTTGCCACCTCTGCTGTATAGTAGAATTCCGCCTCTCGCGCCACCCTGTCGACTTCCTCTTCCGTCTGCAGTTTCTCGATCTGCTGCGCATAAGCGTCTTCAATCGTGAAGGATGTCTCGGGGTCCATGCCGCCGCGGATGGCCGCCCGTGAGGCCAGCGTCAGGATGACGATGCCAATGTTCTTGGCCGAGCGCAACGGATCATCCGCCAGCTTCCCCGTCATCGTGCCCGTCCGCTTCTCCGCCAAGGCCCTCTTGAGCGCCTCGCGGTCCCCCTGTTCGATGCTCAGGCACTCGCGCTGCTCCTGGTCATACGGATTGTGCGGCAGCTCCATTTCCCGCCGCTCCATGTTGATCTGCGAGATCTTCCGCTGGATGTCCCGCCGCATCTGCTCCCGCTTCGATCCATTCCCTTCCCACAGCATATGTTCCCCTCATTTCTATGGTGTGTTCTCTTGTATTATTGATCGTACTGCTCCAGGAAACTGTGCTCCTCGCCCGCCTGCTTGTACTTCAGGACGGTGTCGAGGTTGACGTTCTCGAGAGCATGGAAGATATTGCCGGGGACCTGGCTATTCGTCTCATCGAGCTTCGCGATGAGCTTCTTGACCTCGAGGCGCTTGGAATCCGTCGTGCCATCCGTATGGCAGGTCGAGCACGTCTCAGTGAACTTGCAGGCACACTGGATGAAGTAGAGGCCGTTGTCGTCGCGCCAGCGCTTGATGTCTGCCTCGTGGATGTAGTAGAGCGGCCGGATGAGCTCCATGCCGGGGCAGCTCGTGCTCTTGACCTTCGGCATCATCGTGCGGATAGCGCCGGAGTAGAGCATGCTCATGAGGTTCGTCTCGATTACATCGTCGAAGTGATGGCCGAGTGCGATCTTGTTGCAGCCGAGCGCGCGGGCCTTGCGGTAGAGGTAGCCGCGGCGCATCTTGGCGCAGAGGTAGCACGGCGACTCCTCTACATGGAAGACCGACTCAAAGATATCCGTCGAGAAGAAAGTCAGCGGCACGTGCAGGAGCTTCGCGTTCTCCTCGATGATGCGGCGGTTCATCTCGTTGTAGCCGGGGTCCATGCAGAGGAAGACGAGCTCAAACGGGAACTTGTTGTGGCGCTTGAGGTCCTGGAAGAGCTTCGCCATGAGCATCGAGTCCTTGCCGCCCGAGATGCAGACAGCAATCTTGTCGCCAGGCTTCACGAGCTCGAACTTGCAGACGGCCTCGACGAATTTGCTGTAAATCTTGTGCTTGTACTTCTTGCGCAGGGAGTTCTCGATGCGCTTAAGGCGCTCCGAATCCTCCGCCGCCTCAGCCGTCTCGCGTTCCAGTTTGCGCTGCAGCCAGAGTGAATAGCCACCCTGCAAGGAGACGGCCGCATAGCCCTGCTCGCGCAGATTCTGCGCGAGGCCAAGACTGATCTTGCCCCACATGCAGATGCAGACGATGAGCCTTTCCTCCGGCAGGTCATAGCCGCCCTGCTGCAGTTCCAGAGGATTGAGGTTCTGCGCGCCCGGCAGCGAGCCGCGCTCAAACGCCACCTCATCGCGGATGTCCACGAGATAGACCTCGTCCGAGCTCAGCTCTGCCAACTCCTCCACCGTGATTTCCTGTTTCATCTTCCAATCGTCGATAATAGCGGTCATATTGCTTGCAATCTTCCCTTTCATTTATTATTGGTCAAAGTCCGTGACGATCTGGTCCTCTTTGCGCTTCTTGGCCAGATACATGTAGTGGTCCGCGCGCGAGACAATGGACTTGACGGTATCGTCGTCGCGCACCACCGTGATGCCGATTGCCGCGCGGCAGGATATGGACTTCCCATCTTCCGTTACTTCACAGTTATGGGCAATCTTCAGGAACCGTTTTGCTGCGCCCTCGATGTCCTCTGGATGCCTCAGGTGAAGCAGGCCCAGGAATTCGTCGCCGCCCCAGCGGCAGAATTTATCGGCCTTCCTGCCGTACTTGCGCAGGGCAAGCCCGAACGCGCGCAAGAGGTCGTCGCCCGCCGCATGGCCGTACGTGTTGTTGATGTCATGGAAGTTATTGACATCGGCGAAGAGCACGGCAAACGGCTGGCCCGTCCGTCGGTAGATCTCCATCGCCTCATCGAGGCAGACTTCCATGAACTTCCGCCCGGGCAGGCACGTCAGCGGGTCGCGCGTCGCCGTCTCGTAGATGGCCTTGATAAGGCCCTGGTCGTAATTCGCATCCGTCAGCGGCACGAAGAACGAGACGAGTTCCCTGACCTTTCCCTCCTCGTCGGCCAATGGCACCAGCGTGTTGCGCAGCAGAAGATCCTTGCCGTCCTTGCGCCGCATGAACATCTCGATTGTCTTAGCCTTGCCTGTCGCATAGGCGACAATGGCCGGACAGTGCGCTCCCTTGATGTGGGTACTGTTGGTGAACGAGCAGCCGAGCGGCATGTCCACGCAGCGCTTGCCCTGCATCTCCTCCGCGGAGAATCCCAAGAACTTCTCCGCCGCAGGATTCCAGTACAGCACTGTGTGATCCGGCCGCAGCACATAGCAGCCAATCGGCATGGCATCCATCAGCGTCTTCAGCATCCGGTTGCCCTCCACGAAACCTCCTGCCACACCCTGCAGCATGTCCACGCGCTCCAGCTCCGTTTTGTGTTCTCCTGAAATTTTCCCCGAAATATCATTCATGATATTGCCTTTCTGCGTATCCGTTCGCAGGGCTGCTTCACCAGTTCCCCTCCGAAACGGTCTTTCTTTCTGTCTATCTCCATTCTACTAGGATTCACAGCGATTGACAACACAGTAAAAAATCCCACCGGCCAAGACCGATGGGATCTGTATGTTCGTGTCGTGATATCCACCTCTGTTATAAGATCTTCACGAGCTCGTCATTACTCCTGCGCTGCGTGTGCTGAGGGGCAGCCTTTGCTCCTGCCGCGGCATAACCAATAGGCAACAACAGCAAAGGCACCTCATTCAGTTCCAGCTGGAAGGCATCCGCCGTCTTCGTCACCGGGAAAAAGTTCACCCAGCAGGAGCCGATGCCGAGATCCCAAGCCTCCAGCATCATGTGGGTAGCCACGATGCTCGCATCCTGTTCACCAGCGCGAATGCTGTGCTCAAACGGGTTGACCCATTCCTCATCCTTGCGCACCGTCACCATCAGCACGACCGGCGCGTTGAACGCGCAGCGAGTCAGCCCCCGGATCTTCTCCAGTGCTTCCGCGCTCTGCAGCACATACACCCGATAAGGCTGGTAGTTATGCCCCGTCGGAGCAATGCGCCCGGCTTCCAGGATAGCATCCAACTTTTCCTTCTCAATGGGCTTGTCGCTGAATTTCCGTACCGAATATCTAGACTTAGCCAAATCCATAAATGCCATGTTCATCAACCTCTTATTCATTATCTATCCTAACTTAGTTTCACTCAATCATCAAGTCTTATCTGTCGATCATAGTTTTCGATCCAGTCCTGACTTCTATGGTCGAATGTCCGAATATCGATATGGTCGCCATAAATATACAGCGAATTCGTCCAGATATGTTTCCTGTCCATATCGCTATTGTGTATATTCATAATCCGCGAGCCATACATATTGATTTCCGGAGCCGCAAAGCTGTCATTCGTAGCCGGTGTATGCGTATGTCCCGAAATCCAGAGACGCACTTGCGGATTGGACATGAGCAAATCATGCAGCTCATTGACCGGCTGAGCCACGGTCCGATTCTTGTTCACCGAGTTGTTATAGTTCAGCAACGTCCCCATGAGTGGTCCATGGAAGAATATCAGCGTAGGCTGCGGGTGCTCTGCCAAATCATTCTTTAGCCAGGCGAACTGTTCAGCACCTATCTGCGTAGGCAATGGCCCCTCTGTCGCTAGGAATATCAGATGACATCCGCCAAGATCAAGACTGTAATAGGGTTTCGAAAGCTGCCAGAACTCGCAGAAATGCTGCAACTTGCGCCGCCTGGATTCGGCATCACCCTTCACGAGCTTACCGTTCTCATTCGGTTCATCCTCATATAGGATCTCATGATTGCCATCGATGACGTACAGTGGCACCTTGACACCTGAAAAATACTGACGAATGAAATCATACTCACTCGGGATACTGTAGCGGGCCACGATATCACCCACAACTGCTATGCCATCGACATCCGGCCAGGAATTTATATCGGCTATGGCGCGCAGTTTAGCCGCTACGATAGCCTGACGCTTCGCTTTGTCCGGATGCTTCTCCACGCGCACCGGCAGATGTGGGTCACCGAGCACAACGAGGCGTTTATAGGCACGCTCGCTCCCCCACACTGGCGTCCAAGATTGCCATGGCCACAGATACAAGGCTCCAGCTCCCAATAGTGCTCGTTTTATGAATGTACGCCTGTTCATCATGCATCTATCCATCTCCCCCACAAGTGATAAGACAGTAGTTTACCACTAACCAGCTACTTCATCATCCCACGCAATGTCTGCGAAGCCTCCAACTTTTATCTATCAATTATACCATACCGTCTTTTAGACGCACAACCACAGCTGTGAAAAGCTGCGACTCTTGCAGGATAAAGTTTTTTGTGTTATGTTGGCGATATAGTGTACGATTTGGAGTGATATAAAATGAATAAAAGCCAGCTACATGGTAAGCTAGGACAGTCTGGCAAAGGCTTACGGGGAGCACTAGCAGGCATGCTCGGAGCAATGTTGCTGTGTATTCCTGTGCCAGCATTGGCCTGTACACTTTATGCTGCGCAGGGAACGGCTGTAGCAGACGGCGGTACGATAGCAGCAAAGAACCGCGACTGGCGGCCGCAGGAACAGTCACTGCATCTAGCAGAACCGCGCCAGCCAGGCGGTTATCGTTATTATGGTCTCTATGGTGGTCCGTTCGAGCGTCATCAGCTGCGTGGCGGTGTCAATGAGGCGGGACTCGTGGCCTATTCGGCGGCAGTCAGCTCGGTGACGAAGAAGCAGAAGGCCGCAGCTGCCGAAGCTCATCCGCCGGTCCAAGGAACACTGCGCAAGGTGCTGGAGCGCTATGCAACGGTCAAGGAGGCGGTGCATCATCCGGAACTATTCCGAGGCGTGCGGTTCGTCATGCTGGCTGACCGCAGTGAGGTCGCCTGGATAGAGGGCGGGCTGAACGGAGAAGTGCGCATAGAGAGGCGTCAGAACGGCGTCTTGGCCCATACGAACCATTATCTGAGCACCGATCTGGCGGCGCAAAATGAGAAGTATTATGAGAGCAGCCATAAACGCTATGACCGGGTCATGGAACTACTTCAAGCACAGAAACAATATACACTCGCTGATTTCATTCGCATCGGCGAGGATCAGACCACTGGTCCGGTCAATTCGCTATGGCGTACAGGCGATGAGACGAGCCATACACAGACAGTGGCTCAAATGGTAGTCTGGCTGCGTCCGGACGGAGATTTCACGGTCTATGTGAAATACCGGGCCGCAGCTGACGCTGCCGGACATGAGCAGACGGTCCAACTCACGAAACAGGAGATATTCGACAGTACTGCGCACCAATGAACGCAAAAAATCCCGCCAGCCGTAGCTGACGGGATTTTGTATGTTCGTATGCAACGAGCGATTAACGCTTCGAGAACTGGGAAGCCTTGCGGGCTTTCTTGAGGCCGTACTTGCGGCGCTCTTTCTCGCGCGGGTCGCGCGTAACGAAGCCAGCCTTCTTGAGGGCCGGACGGAGCTCTGCGTTCATCTCCATGAGAGCGCGCGTGATGCCGTGGCGGATTGCGCCAGCCTGGCCCGTGACGCCGCCACCAGCAACGTTTGCAATGACGTCGTACTTATCAACCGTCTCCGTGAGGTTCAGCGGCTGACGAACGATGAGTTCGAGAGTCTTGAGACCAAAATACTCTTCCATGTCGCGACCATTGATCGTGACTTTGCCCTCGCCTGGAACCAGACGAACACGGGCAACGGACGATTTTCTGCGGCCAGTGCCGTAGTAGATGACTTCTGCCATGTGTTATGTTCCTCCCTTTCCAGATTAGCGGATGTTCAGCTCAAGCTTCTCCGGCTTCTGAGCTGCATGCGGATGCTCCGGGCCAGCGTAAACGCTGAGCTTGCGGTACATCTGAGCGCCGAGACGGTTCTTCGGCAGCATGCCCTTGATTGCATGCTCGAGAACGCGCTCCGGGAAACGCTCCAGCATGTGGCCAGCCGCCGTGAACGTCGTGCCACCCTGGTAGCCGGAATGACGGAAATACGTCTTATCCGTGAGTTTCTTACCCGTGAATTTTACTTTCTCTGCATTGATGACGATGACGTAATCACCCGTATCAACGTGCGGAGTAAAGGTCGGTTTATTTTTACCGCGAAGAACTTTTGCGACTTCAGCTGCGAGGCGGCCGACAGTCTGGCCTTCAGCGTCTACAACGTACCATTTGCGCTCGATATTGGATGCATTTGCCATAAACGTTGTCTTCATGCGATTTCCCCCCTAGAGTTTTTTCAGTATCAATTTTCCATGTTGTATGATGTATTGAAACAGGCTTCCGGGGCTAATGGAAACGCTCGTCCGTGACATCACATAGAACTATTCTAAAGAAAAGTCCCGAGAAAGTCAAGGGATTTTTCCCCGAAAAACAAATTTAATCCACAGGTTCCTGTGTATACTTCAGGTGGCCCGTGCCGTTGATGAGTTCGACCGTTGTGCCGTGCTCGGTGTAGGTCACGATATTGACGGCCGTGTTGAACTGACGGATGGTCCAGACGTACTGGAGGTCCATGTGCAGGGCCGCTGTCAGGATGGTGCGCAGGATGGCACCGTGCGCGAAGACGGCAACGGTCTGGTCAGGATGGCGGGCCACGATCTCCTCGATACAGGCGAGCGCGCGCTCGCGGAGCTTCGGGAAGCTCTCGCCATGCGGAATCTCGAGGACATCGGGATGCTGGAAGAAGTTCTCGAGGGCGTCGGGCCACTTGGCGACGATTTCGTCGTACGTCAGTCCCTCCCAGTCGCCAAAGTTGAGCTCACGCAGCTCCGGGCGCGGCTCGACCGTCAGGCCGAAGCGGTCGGCAACACAGCGGGCCGTCTTCATCGCGCGCGCGAGGTCGCTCGAGTAGACGGCCTCGATCTTGTCGACCGGGAAATGTGCCGCGAGCTTCTCGGCCTGCTCGATGCCGAGCGGCGAGAGTGCGACGTCCGTCTGGCCCTGATAGCGGCCGAGCACATTCCACTCGGTCTGGCCATGGCGGACAAAAATGATCTTTGTCATAAGAATCTCCAATCTATTCTATCTCTATATCAAGATACAGCATCAGCCATCCGGTCAAAGCTGCGCCAGGCGGCGAGCAGTGCTTCATTCTCCGCGCGCGTGCGCACGGCGAGGCGCAGGAATCCCCCGGTGAGCCCCGGGTAATGCTGGCAGTCGCGCACGAGGATATGATGCGCCCGCAGATACTTCACGAGCCTTTCCGCCCGCTTGGCCGGCAGCTTCACGAGGATGAAGTTGACGCTCGGCGGGAAGACCTTGACATCGTGCAGCGCAGCCAGCGCGGCAGACAGTCTCTCCTTCTCCTCTTTGACGAGCGCGCGCGATTCCTGCTGGTAGGCCGTGTCGGCGAGCGCTGCCACGCCCGCGGCCTGCGCGAGCACGTTGACGTTCCAGACATCTTTTGCCGCCTCCATCGCCTGCAGCAGCTCCGGGCTGCCGATGCCGAAGCCGAGCCGCAGGCCGGGCACGGCGAAGAACTTCGTCAGCGAGCGCACGAGGAAGAGATTCGGCAGCCGTTCCTGGCGCACGGTGAAGCGCACCTCATCCTCGCGGAAGTCGAGGAAGGACTCGTCGATGACGAGCTGCGTGCCGGACGGCAGCAGCTTTTTCGCGAGATCTGCAATGGCCTCGCGCTCCACGAGCGTGCCAGTCGGGTTGTTGGGGTTGCCGAGCACGATGCAGTCCGCCTGCACGCGCTGCGCCTCCTCGGCGAGGAAGATTAGGTCCGGCTCGAAGCCCGCCCGCTCCTCGAGCGGGCTGTACGACACGGCAACACCAGCGGCATGCGCCGCCCGCTCGTACTCGCTGAAGGCAGGCACGGGCAGGAGGACGCGCTTCGGCCGCATGACGAACGCATAGAGATAGAAGAGCTCCGCCGCGCCATTGCCGAGGATGAAGTCAGCAGGGGCTCTGTCGTAGTAGGCGGAGAGTGCTGCCCGCAGCTCGCGCATCTTCGGGTCCGGATAGTGGATGGCATCCTCGATGTGCGCGATGATGGCCTCTTTCACGCGCAGCGAGAGGCCGAGCGGATTGATGTTGGCCGAGAAGTCGAGCCACGGCTCTCCATCTGCCGTCGGCTCGTAGACATTGCCGCCATGGACAAAGCGCGGATCTTCCTGCATCATATCTCTTCCTTTCATAGTATCTCTATGCCGCCGCTGCACATCAAAGAGATGCCGAGGCACTCGAGCTCGGGGAACTGCTGCGCAAGCTTTGCCGAGCGGCGTTCTATCGCATCGTGCGCCAGCTGCGACGGCCAGATGACGCCGACGACCGTGCCGCTGTGCGCGGCGACGAGGCCCAGCGCTCCGCAGGCGCGCGCCTCTTGCAGCAGCGCCTCGAGCGCGTCTTTGGGCAGGACGGCCTGATTCCAGCGCGCGCTCTGCGTGGCGGCCTCGGCCAGGCGCCGCTCGCCCTGCGCCAATGCCGCGAGCAGCGACTCCCATGGATGCTCCTCCTGCCCCACAGCCCCTGCATGGCAGGCCGCCGTGTCGACCGTGCCGCCCGTATCGAAGATGGTCAACTGCGGATAGGAAAGGCTGCGGTATCTACGCTGCACGCGGCCCGTCACCTGGTTGAGGCAGACGATGCCCGCGAGGAAGACGGCATCCGTCGGCTCGACCTGCACGGCAAGCCGCAGGATAGCCTCGGGTGCGAGCAGCTGCCCGAGCGCAAACGATGCCGCCGCAAGGACGGCCGCGATGTCCGCGCTCGACGAAGCCATGCCCTTGCCGCGCGGCAGCTCCGACGTCAGGCGCATGCCAAAGGGAAGCTTCTCGATGCCCGCCTCACGCAGGTAGAGCTGCAGGGCGCGGCGCGCTTTCTCACCGAGGCCGACGAGCCCCGGCAGCGTGGCAGAGGCCCGCACCGTCGTATAGCGCGCAATCGGGCAGGTCACGAGAAACGGCTCGCCCGCATGCCAGCCCTGCAGGAGCTCGCCGCAGGAGCCCGGCACGCGCACGGTCACGTCCTTCAAATCGGTCGCTCTCATCGCATCACATCCAGAGGAAGCAGCCCGTGCGGTCAAACGGCAGGACGGCGAAGAGGAAGAAGACGATGAGCACGAGCGTCTCCGTCATGAGTTCGATGGCGCCGTAGACATCGCCCGTGAGGCCGCCGAGCTTCGCGGTCGCATAGCGGCCGAACAGGAAGGCAAAGGCCAGTCCTGCGAGCAGTGCAGCGATGGCAGCGATGCCCCAGGGCGCGACGAAGACGAGTGAGGTGACGAGGCCGATGACGACAGCCCTGCGGTCTGCCGCCTCAGAAAAGGCCTGCCCCATGCCGCTCGGCCGCGCATAAGGGAAGTGCGCGACGGCAAAGAGCATGGCCATGCGCCCGATGACGGGCATGACGAAGACGGCGATGAGCAGAACGGGCGCCGGCAGATCGAGCAGCAGGGACCAGTCGAGCAGCAGGATGCTGCCGAAGGCCACGACGCCGAACGAGCCCGCGCGGCTGTCCTTCATGATCTCGAGCATGCGCTCGCGGCTGCGGCCCGAGAAGAGGCCGTCCACCGCATCCATGAAACCGTCGCAGTGGAGGCCGCCCGTCAGCAGGATGGGCAGGATGACGAGGATGGCCTTGGCCGTGTACGATGGCAGGCCAAGGAGCGCGAGGCACGCGAGCGCCGCCAGCAGGTATAGGCAGCCGAGCACGGCACCGACGAGCGGGAAGAAGCGCGTGCTGCGGCCGAAGTCCTCGGCCGTCAGGTCTTCCTGTTTGACGAGGTGGATGCGCGTGAGAAACTGAAGGGCAGTGATGAAACTTCGCAATTTAGGTCTCCTTTAATACCCCATGCACTTCAAGAGCGCATAGACAAAGATCAGGAACAGGACGGTTGCCGTGTACATCATGCGGATGGCCTCCATGATGTGCTTGGGGGCCGTGCGCTCGATGGCCTCGCCCATGTAGGCGCGGAACGTTTTCTTGCCGAAGTACGAGTTGATGCCGCCGAGGCGGATGTGCAGGGCACCGGCCACTGTCGCTTCGGCGTAGCCGCCGTTCGGGCTCGGATGCTTGGCCGCATCGCGGCGCATCATGCGCCGGGCATTGCGGGAGTCGAAGCCCAAGAGCCAGGCCGCGATGATGAAGAGCACGGCCGTGATGCGCGCGGGGATGTAGTTGAGCACATCGTCGAGCTTGGCCGCCGCCTTGCCGAAGTAGAGGTACTTCTCGTTCTTGTAGCCAATCATCGAGTCCATCGTGTTGGCCGCACGGTAGAGCACGGCAAGCGGCACGCCGCCGAGCACGAAGAAGAAGAGCGGCGCGATGACGCCGTCGACCGTGTTCTCCGCAATCGTCTCGACGGTCGCGCGCGCGACCTCCGACTCGTCAAGCTTCGCGGTATCGCGGCCGACGATCCAGCCGACAGCCTTGCGCGCCTTGTCGAGTTCATTCATCAAGAGCAGCGCGTAGATGCCGCGGCCGGCCTTCGCGAGGCTCTTGGGCGAGATCGTGAAGGCGAGCAGCAGCGCCTCGACGGCCATCGTGCCCCACTCCCACGGGATGCTGTACGAGAGGTAGATGATGCCCGCTGCCACATCGTAGGTGATGAAGAGCACGAGCAGTACGAGAATGGCGCCACAGAAGAATTTCTTCTGGTCGCTGTCCTCTTCGCGGTAGTAGATGCGCTCCAAGAACGAGATGAGCTTGCCGATCAGCACGACGGGATGGAAGCGTGAGCGCGGATCGCCGATGATTGTATCGATGATAAAGGCAAAGATAGCAACATTCATACTCTCTTTCCCCCTTCTCTGTGCTCTTCGGCCATCTCCGCCATGATGGTCCTGAGCTTCTCCATATCGAGGGCGCACTCGACGACATCGGCCAGATGCTCGTAGGCGCGCTCTTTCGCCTGGCGGCGGTTGCGCTGGATGGCGAGCGGCCGGAGTCCCTTGTGAATGCGCAAGGTGTTGATGAGCTGGCGGCGGAAGGCGTCATCGTCGAAGAGGCCGTGGATGTAGGTGCCGAAGACGAGTCCGTCTTCGCGCAGCGCGCCGTCCCAGCGGCTCGGCTCTCCCTTGGCTGCATGGATGTAGAAGGGATGGCGCACGGGTGCGGAGAATTCTGTCTCCCCCATGTGGATTTCATATCCCTTGAGCCCTCTGCCGAGCAGCGTGCAGCCGAAGAACTCCATGCCGGGGCAGTCGGCCGTAACCTGGCGCGTGTGCTTTGTCTCTGCAAATGTGGTCTTCATCGGCAGGTAACCGAGCCCCTTGACTGCGCCGTGCTCCGACTCCACGTGATGCGGGTCTGCGATTGCCTCGCCGAGCATCTGGTAGCCGCCACAGATGCCGATGAGCGGCGTGCCGGACTCAACGCACGTGCGGACGGCCCTCTCGAGTCCGGACTCGCGCAGGAAGAGCAGGTCCTCCGTCGTGCTTTTCGAGCCGGGCAGGATGATGAGGTCGGGGCTGCCGAGCTCTGACGGGCGGCGCACGTAGGTGACTTCGACGTCGGGCTCGTCGGCGAGCGCATCGAAATCCGTGAAGTTTGAGAGCTTCGGCAGCTCGATGACGGCGATGCGGATGTCCGCCCGCTTCTCCTGCTTCTCTTCCCGTTCCCGTTCTTCGAGAGAGACAGAGTCCTCGTCGTCGATGCCCATCTCCTCGATGTAGGGCACGATGCCGAGCACGGGCTTGCCCGTCTTCTTCTCGAGGAAGTCGATGGCCGGCGTGAAGAGCGAGACATCGCCGCGGAACTTGTTGATGACGAGACCCTTGACGAGTGCGCGCTCCTCCTCGTCAAGTAGCTCCAAAGTGCCGACGAGCGAGGCCAGCGCGCCGCCGCGGTCGATGTCCGCAATGAGCAGCACCGGTGCATGCAGATACTTGGCCACGCGCATGTTGACGATGTCGTGCGATTTGAGGTTGACCTCGGCCGGACTGCCGGCCCCCTCGACGACGAGCGTGTCAAACTGCTGCTGCAGGCGCTGCAGGGCCGCCTTGACCTCCGCGAATGCCTCGAGAGAATAGCCGGCGTGGTACTCGCGCGCGCTCATGTTCCCGATGGGCCGGCCCGCGAGGATGACCTGTGAGCGGGAATTGCCGGTCGGCTTCAAGAGCACGGGATTCATGTCCACCATCGGCTCAAGGCCCGCCGCCTCCGCCTGCGCGACCTGCGCGCGGCCCATCTCAAGGCCGTCCTTCGTGACGTACGAGTTGAGCGCCATGTTCTGTGCCTTGAACGGCACGACGCGCTGCCCCTCGCGGTAGAAGATGCGGCAGAGCGCCGTCGTCAAGATGCTCTTGCCGACATGGGAGCTCGTGCCCATGAGCATAATGGATTCCAAGGTAGTGCCCCTTTCTCTTTAATCAATCTCTCTGAAACGATCACTTGATGCGCAGCGGGATGCCGCAGAGCACGGCGTAGACCGCATCGGCCGCTGCAGCGAGCTGCTGGTTCGCGAGGCCCGCGAGGTCGCGGTAGAGGCGCGCGAGGCGGTTCTCCGGCACGATGCCGGCCCCGACCTCATTCGTCACGAAGAGGACTGCCGTCTCCTCCGGCAGTCCCTGCACGGCCTCAATCAGGGATGCCATCTCGCCCTGTACGAGCGCGGCCAACTTCGCTTCGTCATACGGCTCCGCCTCGCGGCAGAGTAGGTTGCTGAGGTAGATGGTCACACAGTCGAAGAGAATGGTGCCGTGCTCCTGCCCCACCTCGCGGATGACCTTCGCCGCTTCGCGCGGCGCCTCGTACGTCTGCCAGTCAGAAGGCCTGCGGCTGCGGTGTAGGGCGATGCGGTGCTCCATCTCCGCGTCCCAGGCTTCTGCCGTCGCGATGTAGGCCACCTCGCCACCGGACTCTCTGGCCAGCTTCTCGGCGAAGGCGGACTTGCCGCTGCGCGCGCCGCCCGTGACGAGGATCATCTTGCCCATGCGCTGCAGGCCTCCACGAAGTGCGCCGCCGCCTCGGGGCAGCCGGCGAAGTGCAGGTGCAGATAGCTGCCGAGCACGTTCTTGCGACTTTCTCCCGCCTCATAGCATTCACCCGTGCGCAGTTTCTTGAAGCGGAAGGGGCTCTCTCCTTCTGCCTCATCCTGCGAGAAGTGGAACTCGTGGCCGCGCAGCTTCGTGCCGGCCTTGCCGAGCACCGTGTCCTCTAGGAGCTCCGCCTCGACGTAGCCGACCATCTGGAGCTTCTCGGTCATCGCGGCCCGACCGGACAGGGCGCCGCACATCGCGTATTCCCTGCCCGCGAAGTCCTTGAGGGACTGCAGCAGGTACATGTAGCCGCCGCACTCCGCGTAGATCGGCATGCCCTTCTCGGCGGCCTCGCGGATGGAGCGTCGCATCGTCTCATTGGCCTCGAGCTTCGCGGCGAACATCTCGGGGAAGCCGCCGCCGATGAAGAGGCCGTCGACTTCCGGCAGCTCCGCGTCGTGCAGCGGGCTGAACGGCACGAGCTCGGCGCCGCAGTGCGCGAGGATGGCGAGGCTCGCCGTGTAGTAGAAGGAGAAGGCCTCGTCGCGCGCGATGCCGATGCGGCAGCGCCTCGGCTGCATCTTGCGCTCTGGCATCGCGACTTCGAGCTCCGGCGCCAGGCAGGCCAGGTGCAGGATGGCCTCGATGTCGAGCGACTTGGCGACAGCTGTGCCCATCGCCTCGATGGCCTGGCGCTCGCCCTCGTTCTCGGCTACGGGCACGAGGCCGAGATGGCGCTCCGGCATCTTGAGCGAATCGTCGCGGCGCAGCGCACCGAGCACGCGGATGCCCGCATCCTTCATGGCGCGGCGGATCATCTCCTCATGCGTCGCCGAGCCGAGCCGGTTGAGGATGACGCCGGCCAGGTTGACCTCCGGGTCGTAGTCGCGGAACCCGCAGGCAATCGCCGCGGCCGAAGCGCCCATCGACTTGACATCGAGGACGAGCACGACAGGCGCCTTGAGCAGCTTGGCGATGGCCGCCGTGGAGCTCACGCCCTCGCGCCCACCGTCGTAGAGGCCCATGACACCCTCGATGACGGCGATATCCGACCCCTCCATCGTCCTCGTGAAGAGCTCCGGCAGCACCTGCTCTGGCACGAGCCAGCTGTCGAGATTGTGTGCGGGGCGGCCGCTGGCCATCGTGTGGTAGCCGGGGTCGATATAGTCGGGGCCGACCTTGAAGGACTGGACCGCGATGCCCTGCTCGCGCAGGGCCGACAGCAGCCCCGTCGCAATCGTCGTCTTGCCAGAACCGGACTGCGTCGCCGCAATCACTAAGCGTGGAATCGAATAGCGCATGGTAAACCTCCTATTACATATCTGAATATCGGAATGCCGCAATCTGCACAAGGATTTCAGTCGCGGCCGTCGTCAATCTCGTAGAGCATCGCATTGACGGCAGCGGCAGCAATCGGACTGCCGCCTTTCGTGCCCTCGACCGTGATGTACGGGACGAGGCCATTCTCAGCCAGTTCCTTCTTGGAGTCGGCCGCGCCGACGAAGCCGACGGGGATGCCGACGATGCAGGCCGGCCGCACGCCTTCCTCGCGAACGAGCCGCAGGACCTCAAAGAGCGCCGTCGGCGCATTGCCGATGGCGATGACGCTGCCCGTGAGCGCTGCGCCGAAGCTGCGCATGGCCATAAGCGATCGCGTCACACCCTGCGTCTTGGCGCGTGCCGCGATCTCAGGGTCCGCTATCCTACAGTGGACCGTGCCGCCGAACGAGGCGAGCTTGCGCTTGTTGATGCCCGTGCGGACCATCTCGACATCCGTGTAGATGTCCGCGCCGCCGCGCAGGGCGGCGATGCCCGCCGCCACGGCCGTCTCAGAGATGCGGATGATCGGCGCGTATTCGACATCGCCAGCCGCATGGATGATGCGCGAGTAGACCTTCTTCTCCGCTTCGCTCAGCGAGAGCCCCGCAAGGTACGGCGCAATGAGCTCCATGCTGCGGTGCTCGATTGCCATCGGCTGCTTGATAAACTCCATCATGAATCCTCCCGATTCTCTATCGTTTCTACAAATGCCAGAACTTCTTCATACGTGTGCACGAGATGGTCGTACGGAAGGACAGGACGGTCGATGATGATGACGGGGATGCCGAGCGCTGCGGCCGCCGCGATCTTCGTATCCGTCCCGCCAATCATGCCGCTGTTCTTCGTCACGATGACATCTACGCGACACTGCCGGAACATCTCATAGTTGAGTTTCTTCGAAAACGGGCCCTGCATGGCGACGACCTGCTTCGGCGAGAAACCGAGCTTCTCGCAGAGCGAGAGGACCTCGGCTGTCGGCAGGACACGCGCGATGAGCGTGCAGTCCGCAAGCGCCTTCGACTCCGTGAAGCGCTGCAGGTTGCGGCTGCCCGTCGTCAGGAAAACGACCTTGCCGCATTTCGCGGCCGCCTCAGCCGCCTCCTCGTACGAGTGGACGCAGATGATCTTGGCGGCAGTCTCTGCGCTTAGATCCGTCAGCGAGCGCTCGTAGCGCAGGTACGGGATACCGAGCGCATGGCAGGCCGCCATCGCATTCTCCGAGACGTGCACGGCATAGGGGTGGCTCGCATCGACGAAGCAGGTTGCCCGATGTCCGCGCAGGTACGTTTCCAGCGCCTCGCGGTCAAGCGGCTTGTCGTTGATGGTCAGTCTCTCGCTGCCGCAACGCTCGAGCAGCTGCTCGCCATAATGGCTGACGACGGAGGCTGTCACCTTGTATCCCGCATCGAGCAGGAGCCCCGTGAGCTCGCGCCCGTCCTGCGTGCCCGCTGCGACGAAGATCATAAGCCGCTCTCCTTCCTGCCGTAGCCGCGCGGCGTCAGCATCCAGCCCTCTTTGACGTACGTCTGCGAGTTGCCGATGATGACGAGCGAGAACATATTGATCGTCCCCTTCGTGAAGTCCGCGAGCGTCGAGATGGTCTTCGCCTGCTCCGCGCGGCTCGCCGCCGTCACGATGCCGACCGGCGTCTCTGGATCTCGGTACTTCAAGGCGATGCGACGAATCTCCTCGATGTGCTGCACGCGCTTCTTGCTCTTCGGGTTGTAGAGCGCGATGACGAAGTCGCCGGCCGCCGCCATCTCCGCACGCTTGCAGATGGTCTCCCAAGGCGTCAGCAGGTCTGAGAGGCTGATGACGGCGAAGTCGTGCATGAGTGGGGCGCCGAGGATGGAGGCCGCCGCATTGACGGCCGAGACACCGGCGATCACGCCGCCAAAATGCGGCCGCTCCGCCACCTCTCGCTGCAGCACGAGTTCGAGCACGAGGCCGGCCATGCCGTAGACGCCGGCGTCGCCGCTCGAGACGACGACGGTCTCTTTGCCAGATGCCGCGGCCTCGACGCCCATGCGGCAGCGGTCGATCTCATGCATCATGCCCGTGCCGATGACCTCCTTGTCCGCGAGAAGCGGCTCAATCAGGCGGATGTAGGTCGTGTAGCCCGCGACGACCTCCGCGCGCTCGATTGCGGCGCGCGCCCGCGGCGTCATGTCGAGCAGACTGCCCGGGCCGATGCCGACTACTGTGATTCCTGCCATTCCTGTCTTTGCTGCCATACGAGTGCCACCGTCACTTTCTCAAATCTTGTCTTGCCGAGCGCCATGCGCCCTCCTCCTGCGGCCAGCGCCGCTGCCTCACAGACGTTGCCGATGCCGATCGTCTGCCGGACGAAGTCCGATTCTCTAAGGCCGTACTGCTCGATGATGCGCTGGAGCGCATTATTTTCATAGAAATACAGCGGGCGGCGAAGCTCTGCCGCCGCCTCGTGAAGGCCCCGCTCCTCCCGCTTGAACACAGTGGAGCCGAGCGAGGTGATCGCTTCCATCGGCATGCCGATGCGCGCTGCCGCCTCTTTTAGTGCTGCAAGGATAACTTCTTTCGGCGTTCCCCTGCGGCAACCGACGCCCGCGCGCAGTGCCATCGGGCGCAGGAAGAGGCGCCCCGCCCGCGCCTCCGTGCACGCGGCGCTGATGATGACCTGTGGCCCCGTTTCGCGCTCCCGCTCTGCCATCCCGCGCACCGTCAGACCGCGCCGCGCGAGTTCTTCTCGATAGAACGAAGCCAGCGCACAGGCGGGGTCCACGTAATACGAGATGGATTCACCGCGAAGCAGAGCGCTGTTGATGGCGAGGATGGCCGCGTGCGGCTCGGGGAAGAGCCCGAGCTCCGCCGCCAATGCGTCGGGCGCCACAAGGCCCTCGACGTCCGTCGCCGTCGTGATGACGGGCTCCGCGCCGAGGGCGGCCGCCAGTGCGCGCGTCAGACGGTTCGCGCCGCCGACATGACCGGATAGCAGGCTGATGACATGGCGGCCCTGCTCATCGAGCACGACGACAGCCGGGTCCTCGAGCTTGCTCACGAGATATGGCGCGATGCTGCGCACGGCGATGCCCGCCGCCATGATGAAGACGAGCGCGTCGTAGCGGTGGAAGTTCTCCTGCACCGCTTCGCGCAGGCGTCCGAAGGTCTGCGCCCCAAGGGTGGCATGGCGGCTGCTGACGAAGAGCGTCGCCTGATCGCCGAGAGCGAGGCCGACCCGCCTTGCCAGTTGCGCGCCCGCCTCGGTCAGCGCAAAGACGGCCGTCCTCATCGGCTCGCCTTGCGGAACATGTGCGAGAACTCTGGCGCGTAGAGGCGCGAGAGCTCGTAATCCGCCCCGAGGCAGTGGCTGACGACGATCATCGCCGTGCGGTCGATCTGCGCCCCTTCCACCTTGGCGACGATCGTCGCCAGCGTGCCGCGCACGATCTTCTGCTCGGGCCACGAGGCCTTCTGCACGATGGCGATTGGCGTGTCCTCTGCATAGCCGCCCGCGATCAATTCAGCGACGACCGTCTCTAGCATCGTGATGGAGAGGAAGATGCACATCGTCGACTGATGCGCGGCGAGCGCGCGGAGCTGTTCGCGCTCCGGCACAGGCGTGCGCCCCGGCTGCCGCGTGATGATGACCGTCTGCGAGATACCGGGTAGCGTGTACTCCTGGCGCAGCGCAGCGGCTGCTGCTAGAAACGAACTGACGCCCGGCACGACGTCGTAGTCGATGCCCTTCTTCGCCATCGCATCCATCTGCTCCTGGATGGCCCCGTAGATGGCGGGGTCGCCCGTGTGCAGGCGCACCGTCATCTTGCCAGCAGCCTCAGCCTCCGCGATGACCGCGATGACCTCGTCGAGCGTCATCTTCGCCGAATTGTGGATGACGGCATCCTCACGGCAGACCGCGAGCAGCGCCGGATTGACGAGCGAGCCCGCGTAGATGACGACGTCGGCCTCCTCGAGATAGCGCCTTCCCTTGACCGTGATGAGTTCCGGGTCGCCCGGGCCCGCGCCAACGATGTGTACCATGAACTATGCCTCCTTCGTGCATGTGATGATGTAGATGGGATTCTGTGCCTCGGCCATGTCGTAGGGGCCTACGCGGCGCAGGCGGCTGACCTGCACCTGGATGGCCTCGTAGCGGTAGAGGTCCGCATGCGCGTGCAGGTACGAGAGCGCTGCCGCGAGTGTCTGCACCGTGATGCAGTTGAGTACGAGCCGACCGCCCCTGCGCAGCTTTCTCGCCGCGCAGTCGAGTATCGCCTCGAGATGGCCGCCGCTGCCGCCGATCAGGATGACGTCAGCAGTCGGCAGTGCCTCGAGCCCCTCCGGCGCCTCCGCTTCGATGATGGAGAGGTTCCGCAGGCCGAAGTGCGCGCCGTTCGCCTCAATGAGCGCGACTGCCTCTTTTTTGCGCTCGATGGCGTAGACATGGCCCGCCGGCGCGAGGCGCGCCGCCTCAATCGACAGCGAGCCCGTCCCCGCGCCGATGTCGTAGATGATAGCATCGGCTTCAATCTGAGCCTTGACAAGCGTCAGGATGCGGATCTCCTGCTTCGTCATCGGCACCTTGCCGCGGATGAATGCCTCATCGCTGAGTCCCAGCTTCATTGCCATCCCCCTCCCTCGTCTTCTTCCATTTTCGCGTCGACTGCAATCAGGATACAGCTGCCCGTCTCCGGCAGCGCCGGAGCCTCCGCCAGCGTCGTCTCTTCGATGCGCTCGTCCTCATAAGAAAGACGCGCACAGATGAAGAGGCGCGTCTCTGGCGGCCAGCCGTTCGCGAGCAATACGGCCGGTATGGTCTTTGATGTGAATGTCCTGTCAGTCAGCATGCCAAGCACGCTGCCGCTCTGGTACGCGAGGCGCTCCGCCGCCGGCTTCCTGCCGTGGAACGACAGCAGGCGTGCCTCGTGCCACGGCAGAGCGAGCCGCGCGAAGGCCAGCTGCATGGCGCTGAGCCCCGGAATCACGCGGATGCATGCGGTTGAGAAGTGGCGGCGCAAGGCGTCGAGCAACGAGTAGTAGCCCGGGTCCCCCGAGACCATCACCACGACGGATGATGTCGCGAGCACCTCGCGGATGAACTGCATGACCGCAGCGATATCGCCTGTCACCGCCATCGTCCGCTGGCCCTCGCGCGCAAACTGCGAAAGAGCGCGCCGCCCGCCCACGAGGACCTGCGCCTCGCGGATGGCCCGTGCGGCCGCCGGCAGCATGTAGTCGGGATGGCCCGGCCCGATGCCGGCCACGATGATCTCATTCATGTTCCCTCTCCTGTTCTGGCAGATGCCAGTGATACTTCGCCCCGATCTCACGCGCCACTTCGTTCATGCCGAGCAGCCTGCCCTGCAATGTCACCATGACGACGCCGACCTTCATCTTGCCGAACAGATAGCGCTCGGCGCGCAGTCCCGCGCGCTCGGCGATGCTCGTGCAGACCGCCTGCTCGAGCCCCGCTTCGCGCAGGACAGTCAGTGCTTCCTCTGTCGCATTGCTCGCGAGAACGCGGCGCGTGCCCGCGGTGCTGAGCCCCGCGGCCGCCGCATAGGCGGCAATCGTCTCGAGCCGCGCGTCCGCGATGCGGTTGTGCGTGTAGAAAACGCCGGCCGCGACCTTGCAGAGCTTGCCGATGTGGCCAAAGAGCAGGACGCGCTTGACGCCGCGCTCTGCCGCCTTCTCGAGCATGAAGCCGATGAAGTTGCTCGTCTGTACGAGAAGCTTCTGCGGCAGGCCCCACGCCTTCGCCAGGTTCTCGCCGATCTTGCCCGGCACGAAGACGAGCTCCTCGGCACCTGCGGCGCGCGCGACGTCGATCTGCGGCACGAGCGAGTTCTTGAAACCCTCCTCCGACATGGGCCGCAGCACGCCCGTCGTGCCGATGACGGAGATGCCGCCCTTGACGCCGAGGACGGGGTTCAGCGTCTTCTCGGCCAGCTGTTTCCCCGCAGGGATGGCAATCGTGACGTGCAGGCCGTCGCTCGTGCCGATGGTTTCGCACGCCGCGCGACGCATGAGCTCGCGCGGGCCGGGATTGATGGAGGGCTCGCCGACGGGGACCGAGAGCCCCGGCTTTGTCACCGTGCCAATGCCCTCGCCAGCCGCGAAGGTCATCGCGCCGCCCGCCACATGGCGCACCGTCGTGAAGACGGAGACGCCGTCCGTGATGTCGGGGTCGTCGCCCGAGAACTTGACGACCTCTGCGCAGATGCCCGCCTCCGTCCGCGCGACCGCCTTGACGGGAATCGTGAGCTCTGTGCCGTCGAGGGCCGTGAGCTTGACCGGCTGCCAGGGCAGCCCCGCTTCAAAGAGCAGGGCCGCCTTGACCCCCGCGGCCGCACAGGCCCCTGTCGTATAGCCGCTCTTCATGAAGTCCCCTCCTCAGCGCAGCTGACGGTTGAGGAAATCGCGCCCAAAGACCGTCAGCGTGTAGTAGAGACCGATGAGGAACGGGATGTACTCGGCGATTAGGCGCCAGCAGACTGCGACGATGCCGACGGTACCGGCAGGCACCGTATCGCTGAACAGCAGCACGAAGCCGCCCTCCGCGATGCCCGAGCCCCCCGGCGTCGGCGTGAAGTAGAGCAGCATGTTGAGGAAGATCATGCGCCCCATGACGCTGTACCAGTCCGCATCCGTGACGCCGAGCCCCAAGAGCAGGCACGGCACGATGGCGTAGATGCAGAGCAAGTTGAGCCCCGACTCCGCAAAGACGAGCAGCATCGCCTTCGGCGAAGCCGCGAGGAGCGCGATGGCGCTCTTCGTGTCGCGGTAGAAGGCGATGATCTTGCAACGCCGCTCCTTCTTCGCATGGCGCGCGATGCGGATGACCAGGTAGTCGAGGTAGCCGCGCCTTGCGCCCACGACGATGGCGATGATGACAACGAAGGCCGTCAGCGTGATGGCCATCAGCGTGTCGTTCGAGATGCCCGGCACGATGCCCGCATCGTGCATGAAGATGAACGGCATGCAGAGCACGAGGAACAGGATGGACAGCAGCGTGCGCACGATGACGAGCACGGCCGCCTTGCCGGTCGGCACGCCCGCATGGCGCAGGAACATCAGCTGTGCGACCGCGCCGCCCGTCGCGCCCGGCGTCAAGAGTGCGAGGAAGTAATTGCCGAAGACGACCTGTACGGCCTGGTACAGCGTAATCTTCTCGTCCGATATCTTGACGAGATGCATGAGGCGGCTGCCGTCAAAGAACAGCCCGAGAGACACGGCAAGGATAGCCAGCGCGATCGACCACGTCTTGAACTGAGTCAGGTTTTTAAGCGTATTGATGTCCACCGTCGTGTAGATGACGGTCCCGGAAATCACAAGCACCAGGACGATCAATATAAGGAATCGCTTGTAAAACTTATTCATGAAAACTCCAATCCAGCTGTCGTGCCGCCTTATCTTCAGACGACGGTTTCTTCATGAGCCGCAAACGCATTGTGATTGTGGATGGACTCATAATTCTCACATTCGATTGAGAACCAGGCGATGCCCGGCAGGCTGCGCAGCGCGAGGACCGTGTCGCGCAGGATGTCCTCGACGAATTTCGGATTCTCATAAGCAGCTTCTGTCACGTATTTCTCATCCTCGCGCTTCAGGAGCGGATAGATGGGCGAAGACCCCTGCTTCTCGATGAGCGCGGCGAGGTCCTCGATGAAGATACACTCCTGCTCCTCGCGGAAGCGCACGGCCGTGCGGCAGACTGAACGCTGGTTGTGCGCTCCATACTCTGAGATCTCCTTGCTGCACGGGCAGAGCGAAGTGAAGGGGACGTCGACGCCGAGCGTGAACGCCATCTTCTCGCCGCGCACCTTCGTGCCGCGGAAGAAGCAGTCGAGGTCCAGCACGGACTTGCGGCGGCTGACCGGCGCTTCCTTGTCGATGAAGTACTTGAAGGAGAGCTCGACTTCGGCCGACTGCGCGTCGAGGCGCTCGAGGGCCTCCTCGAGCATGGCCTCCATCTCTGGCTCAGCCAGCGGCTTCTTGCTCCACGGCATGAGGATCTCGAGGAAGCGGCTCATGTGCGTACCCTTATACTCCATCGGCAGCGCGACCGTGAAGAGGATACGCGCGAGGACCTGCTGGAAGCCGCCGTCCTTCGTCTTGATCAGGAACGGCAGATGCGCGTCCTTGATGCCGACGCGCTGGATGGCGATGCCGCGCGCATCGGCCTGATTCTGTACGTCGCGCATCAGACTTCCCTCGTCTCGTAGGCGATGGGGTCCTCGACACCGGCCTCAGCAAAGCCGCGCAGGCGCAGCTTGCAGCTGTCGCAGATGCCGCAGGCCTTCTCACCGCCCTTGTAGCAGCTGTGCGTGAACTGGAACGGCGCGCCGAGCTTCGTGCCGAGCAGCACGATGTCCTTCTTGGAGAGGTCCTGCAGCGGCGTCTCGATCGTGATTTTCTGGCCCTTGACAGCCGTCGCCGTCGTCGCGTAGTCGGCGAGGGCCTGGAATTTCTCGATGAATTCTGGACGGCAGTCCGGATAGCCCGAGTAGTCGACGGAATTGACGCCGATGTAGACGTGCGTGGCGCCGAGCACTTCAGCGTAGCCCATCGCGTACGAAAGGAAGATCAGGTTGCGCGCCGGCACATACGTCGGCGGCACCGAATGGCGGTTGACATCGCCCTCCGGCACCTCGATCTTCTCATCCGTCAGTGCGGAGCCACCGATGGCCTCCATATTCGTCTCGATGATCAGGTGCTTCTTGACGCCGTAGTATGAGGCGATCTTCTTCGCGCCCTCGAGCTCGATGCTGTGGCGCTGGTGGTAGTTGAAGCTGATTGGGTACACCTCATAGCCCTTGCTCTTGGCCACGGCCATGCACGTGCAGCTGTCAAGGCCGCCTGAAAGTAAAACGACTGCTTTTTCCATGATGATTACTCCCTGCTATCTAGAGCGGCTCTCAGCCGCGGATCTTCTTGATGGCTTCTTCGATATTTTCTGCGCCGTAGATGGCCGAACCCGCCACGAGCACATTGGCGCCGGCCTGACGGACGAGACGGCTCGTCTCCTCGTTGATACCGCCGTCGACCTCGATGTCGCAGTCAAAGCCCATGTCCTGGATCGTGTGGCGCAGCATGTGGATCTTGTCGAGCTGCGACTCGATGAACTTCTGGCCGCCGAAGCCCGGATTGACCGTCATGATGAGGACCATGTCGAGGTCCTGCAAGAGCTCTTCGATCATCGCGAGGCTCGTGCCGGGATTCAGTGCGATGCCGGCCTTGCAGCCAGCTGCCTTGATCTGCTGCACGATGCGGTGGCTGTGCTTGGCCGCCTCGATGTGGAACGTGATGATGTCCGCGCCGGCCTCAGCGAAGGCCTCGATCTGCGTCTCGGGATGCTCGACCATCAGGTGGACATCGAAGACGCCCTTCGATGCCTTGCGCAGGCTCTTGACGACAGGCGAGCCCAGCGTGATGTTCGGCACGTACGTGCCGTCCATGACATCGATGTGGATGTAATCGGCGCCGGCGTCCGTGACACGCTTGACCTCATCGGCCAGGTGAGCAAAATCGGCGGAAAGGATGGACGGTGCAATCTTGATCATTTGTATTCCTTCTTTCTGGCAAGCATCTGTGCTTCCTTGACTTCTTGCAGAATCTGTTCATAAGCATCATACCGCTCGCGCGTAATGCTTCCCTCTTCTACGGCCGCTTTGACCGCACAGCCCGGCTCGTGTGTGTGGCTGCATGGCGAGAAGCGGCAGGCGCCCTCATACGGGCGGAATTCCGGAAAATAATGCGGCAGGTCGGTCACTTGAAGTTCCGCCATCTCCATGGCGCTGAAGCCCGGCGTGTCGACGATGTAGCCACCCTCGTAGGGCAGGAGCTCCGCGACGCGCGTCGTGTGGCGGCCGCGCTTGATCTTCTCGCTGACATGCCCCGTCGCCAGCGTCAGAGCTGGATTGACCTGATTGAGCAGCGAGGACTTGCCGACGCCGGACGGCCCCGCAAAGACGGAGACCTCCCCCCGCAGACGGCTGCGCAGTACATCGATGCCCTGCCCCGTCTGCGCAGAGACGCGCACGACGGGGTAGCCGATTGCCTCGTAGTCGCGCAGGAAATCCTGCCAGGGCCCCTCGTGCAGGTCCATCTTGTTGACGCAGATGACGATTTTCGGGATGCCCGACCACTCCGCTAGTACGAGAAAGCGGTTAAGGAGAAGCGGATGGAGGTCAGGTGCTGCCGCCGCAAACGTCAGGATGACCTGCGTGAGGTTGGCCACCGCTGGCCGGCGCAACAGGTTCACGCGCGGCAGCTGCTGTTCGATGACGCCCGTGCCGTCGGGCAGCAGCTCGATGGCGACGCGGTCGCCCGGCACGACGCCCGTGCTCTGCCGCCGCTTCTTGAACTTGCCGCGCAGCTTGCAGCTCACGAGCCCTGCTTCCGTCATGACATAGAAAAAACTGTTGTACGCCTTGATGACGCGACCTTCTACCATGTACCCTCCTGCTATCCTTGTCTATTACAATTATAATACGTGTGCGGGCAATGCGTCACCGCTCTTTGCCTGTCTCATTCTGCTTGGATGGGACTTTTGCCTCGCTGTTGCTGTTCTTCTCCGGGTCTTTCTTGTCGGTCTTCTGGACCTGCTGCTTGGCCGGCTCGGCGATGACCAGGCTGATGCTCGAGCCCTCTTCTACCTCACCGCTCGCCGGCGACTGGCTGACGACAGTCCCTGCCGCCTGACGGCTCTCCTGCTTCGAGACGCTGCCGACCCTGAGGCCGCGGCTCTGCAGAGCGGCCTTCGCTGCATCGAGCGAGACGCCCGTCACATCCGGCACGCTGACCTTGTGGCTCTGCTTGCCCTTGCTGACCGTGAGGTCGACCGTCTGGCCGCGGCTAATCTTCGTGCCCGCCTTCGGGTCCTGTTTGATGACCGTGCCCGCCTCTTCATTCGAGTACTTCTCGTAGACTGAGCCGAGCTTCAACCCCATCTTCTTGAGCTGGGCCTCGGCATCCGACTTCGAGAGGCCCGTGAGGTCCGGCATCTCGATCTCTTCGCCGCCCTTGCTGACGTAGATCGTGACGAGACGCTGCTCCTTGACTTTGGAGCCAGCCGTCGGATTCTGTGAGACGACCTGTCCCGCCGGCACATCGGCATTGTAGGTCTCCGCCACGTTGACGCGCAGCTTCTTGTCCTCGAGGATCTGGCGCGCGAGCGTCATCTGCTTGCCTGTGACATCGGGGACTGTGACTTCCGCCGTGCTCCAGAACTTGCCGTAGCTCATGAATGCGCCGACGAAGAAGCCGGCCAAGAGGACGACGAGCAGGCCCGCTATGAATTTCTTCGACTTGAAGATGGACTTCTCCTTCTCAGGCTCGTCCTCTTCATATCCCTCATCCTGCGGCGCGCGGCGCGGAGGGATGGTCTGCTGTGTGGGCTGGACGCGCGGCAGGACCTGCGTCGCATCGGGGTCCTGCGCCATCGGCGCCATCTGCGGCATCGGCTGCGAGCCCGCCATGAGCATGCGCTCGGCCTGGCTGATGTCCTGCACGAGCTCCGCGCTCGTCGGGCGCATGGCCGGGTCCTTGCTCATCGCCTTCGAGACGATGGCCTCGACGACGGGTGGGATGGCGGGGTCGATCTGGCGTACAGGCACCGGCTCCTCCTGCAGGTGCTTGACCGCGATGCTGACAGGGTTATCGCCCGTGAACGGCAGCTTGCCGGTCAGCATCTCGTAGAGCACGACGCCGAGCGAGTAGACATCCGACTTCGGCGTGATCATCGTGCCCTTGGCCTGCTCCGGTGAGAAGTAATGGACCGAGCCGATGACATTGCCGCTGTACGTCATCGTGGACTCCGTGACCGCGCGCGCGATGCCGAAGTCGGCCACCTTCGCGTGGCCGTCAGCCATCATGAGGATGTTGTGCGGCTTGATGTCGCAGTGCACGAGGTTGTTCGCATGCGCGTGCGCGAGCGCTTCCGCGATCTCGCGGGCCACGCGCAGGGACTCGCTGACCGAGAGGTGCCCCTCCTGGCGGATGCGGTCCTTGAGGGTGCGGCCCGGCACGTATTCCATGACGATGTAGTGGTCGCCGTCCGCTACGCCGACATCGTAGATGTTGACGATATTCGGGTGCGAGAGGCGTGCTGCCGCCTGGGCCTCACGCTGGAATTTATCGATGAATTCCTTGTCCTGCTTGAACTCTTCATGCAGGATCTTGACGGCCACAGGCCGATTGAGCAGGCAATCCTTTGCCTTGTAGACATCGGCCATACCGCCTCCGCCGATCAGCTCTTCGAGTTCATAGCGCTGATCCAAGATACGCTGTACCATATCCGTTCCCCCTACGATTCCAGTATTCCAAGTGGATTATTCCAGTATCTAACGATCTAAGAAGAGTCACATCAGGCTCTCAATGATGTCTCGTGCAATCGGCGCGGCTTCTGTGCCGCCTCCGCCGCCATTCTCCACGATGATGGCAAAGACGATCTTGCGCGCCGGCAGTTCGGCCGAGCCGATGAACCAGGCGTGATCCTTGCCTGCGGGATTCTCGGCCGTGCCGGTCTTGCCCGTCACGCGGACGCCCTGTACCCGCGCCGCCGTGCCCGTGCCCTTCGTCACGACATCTTCCATATAGCTGTCGATGACGGAGGCCATCTCCGGCGTCGTGGCCGTGAGCCAGCGCGAAGGCTGTGCTTTGTAGACGACCGTGCCGCCCGGCGTGATGACATCCTGCACGAGGTACGGCTTCATGACCTTGCCGCCATTGGCAAAGGCGTCGGCGAGCAGCGCCATGTGCATCGGCGTGACGAGCAGCGCGCTCTGGCCGATGGCCGTCTGGGCCTGATCGCCCTTGGACAGCTTGCCGAAGTCCGGGAAATGCGACTTCGTCATGAGGATCTCATCGCCGATCTCGCGGTCGAAACCGAAGCGCGAAAAAGCATTCTTGAGCTTCTCATCCCCCATGCGCATGCCGAGCGTGCCGAAGGTGATGTTACACGACTCTGTGACAGCCTGCCTGAGGTCGACGCGGCCGTGGACTTCTCCGTGGCTCTCGCGTATCGTGTGACCACCGCCGACGTCGAGGACGCCGTCGCAGTCAAAGATCTCCGATGCGTTCGTCACGCCGTCCGTCAGCGCCGCGTCCGCAATCATCGGCTTGATGGTCGATCCCGGCGGATAGAGTCCCTGGACCACGCGATTGAGGAGCGGACTGTCCTCCTTAGAGGACAGCGACTTCCAATTCGACTCGATGTCATTGGGGTCGTACGAAGGCGAGCTCACCATCGCGAGCACGGCCCCCGTCCTCGCATCGAGCGCGACAACGGCGCCGCGTCGGTTGCCGAGTCCCTCGACTGCCGCCTTCTGGGCAGCCGGCTCGATCGTCAGCTTGACATCATTGCCGCGCTCCGACTGCAGGAGCTGCGAGAGCGGGCCGAGCCGGCTCATGTCAGCCGTCAGGCCGAGCAGCGCCTGATTGGCGTGGCCCTCGATGCCGGCACTGCCGATGTTCTCGCCGTTGTAGCCCGTGACGGCGGCCATGCTCGCGCCGAACGGGTAGACGCGGCGGCCATCCTGGCGCGTCTCGGCCAGCACCTGGCCGTCCGCCGCGAGGATGGACCCGCGCTGGATATCCGACTGGGCTGCGGCGCTCCTCATGTTGAGCGGATTCTTCGCGAGGTCATCCGCCTCCCAGGTCGAAAGATAGATGATATAGACAGCCAACAAGCCGAACAGGGCCATCGCAAACGATGCCGCCCTGAGAACCTGCCGCTTGATTTTCCAGTCAGACATTTTTCCGCTCCTTTGACAGGGATAAGAGCATGCCGAGCAAGATGAATCCCGACACCATCGAGCTGCCGCCATAGCTGATGAAGGGCAATGTGATGCCCGTCAGCGGCAGGAATTTCGTCACGCCGGCGATGATGATGAAGGCCTGCATCAATAAGAGCGCACTGCAGCCAGCGGCGAGCAACAGCTCCTTCTCCTGTGGGCAGGAGAGCGCGATGCAGATGCCGCGCCAGAAGGCCATGACATAGCAGGCCATGATCATCAGCGAGGCGATGAGGCCCATCTCCTCTGCGATGGCAGCGAAGATGAAGTCCGTGTGGACCTCGGGGATGAAGCCCGGATGGCCGTAGCCAAAGCCGGTCCCCCAGACGCCGCCTGTGCCGAAGGCAAACAGGGACTGGACAACCTGATAGGCCATGCCGTTCGGGTCCTGCCAGGGATTGAGCCAGATGTCAAAGCGCACGCGCACATGGGCAAAGCCCATGTAGCAGATGACTGCGGCGATGCCCATGAAGAGCAGGGCCAGGAAGACATAGGAACGGCTGCCCGTCGCCATGTACGTCATGAGCACGGCGATGCCGAAGAACAGCAGAGCAGAGCCGAGGTCTTTCTCCACGACAAACATCAGGACCGCGATGCTCCAGATGCAGATGAGCGGCGCGATGAAGCGAAGCGGCGGCAGCTGCAGGAACAGCAGCCTGCGCTTCGGCAAAGTGAGCACCTTGCGGTGATCTGAGAGGTACGCCGCGAGGAACAGCACGATGAGGATCTTGCCGAATTCCGACGGCTGCACCGAGAACGGGCCGAGTACCAGCCAGTTGCGGCTGCCGCCGATCTCCGTGCCGAACAGGATGGGCAGGAAGAGCACGACGACACAGCAGATGCCCGTGATGTACGGGTAGTCGACCAGCCTGCCGATGCGGTTCCAAAAGCGGATGACGAAAAACATCAGGACCATCGCGATGAACAGCCAGCGCAGCTGCGGTATGAGCAGCGCAGGCTTGAGGCGCGCAATCTCTACCACGCCGATGCTGGCGAGCAGCATGACGAGCGGGAAGAGGCACGTGTCCATATGGTGCCGCACGAGCACGCCCTGCATGACGATGGCCGCGACGATGACGGCCGCGAGCCACGGCAGGTACGAGATGCCGAGCAGGCTCTCCGTGTGGATGATCCCCGACTGCGGATGTGCCTTGAGATAGAGAACGACGAGCCCTGAGAGCAGGATGCCGAAGGGCGCCAAGAGCAGACTCCAGTTCTTCATACGGCATACACCACCACGACGGCTGTGACATTATCGCGCCCGCCCGAGCGCAGCGCGGCCTCTACGAGAGCCCGCGCTGGATCAGCTGTGCCCTGCTGCAGGATAGCCACGATCTCCTCTTCCGAGACCATGTTCATGAGGCCGTCCGTCGCCAAGAGCAGTACGTCGCCCATCTGGACCTCGAAGCAGCCGCTGTCGACCTCGAGCGATTCCTCAACCCCTACGGCGCGCGTCAGCATGTTCTTCTGCGGATGGATGCGCGCCTCTGCCTCCGTGAGCTCACCGTGCTCGACGAGGTCCTCGACGTACGAGTGGTCGCGCGTGATCTGCTTGAGGCTCTCGCCGTGCAGCAGGTAGAGCCGGCTGTCCCCGACATGCGCCCAGAACGCCCGGCCTTCCTCGATGTGCAGCATGGTCGCCGTCGTCCCCATACCCTGGCAGTCCGGATGCTGCGCCACCGTGGCGAGGATCTCGTGATTGGCACGATGGATCGCCTCGCGGAGGTCCTGCTCCTCGATGTGCGGCAGTCCCGAGAGAGACTCCCGCACGGACTTGACGAGGATGTGGCTCGCGACTTCTCCGGCCGCATGGCCGCCCATGCCGTCGGCTACCACATAGACCTCCGGTGCAAAGACAGCGGCGCTGTCCTCATTGATCGGCCTGACACAGCCGACGTCGGTCGCTTCATAAACCTTACTCAAAATTCTCACCTCTCGAACCGAAGGGTGACGAGACCGATGCGGATCTTGTCACCAGGGCGCAGATACGCCCTGCCCTCCAGGATTTGACCGTTCACATACGTATGGTTGATGCTGCCGAGATCCTCGATGACATACTGGTTGCCATGACGATAAATCTGCGCATGATGGTGCGACACATAGCCCTCGGGGATCACGATGTGATTGTCGCGCCCGCGTCCGACCATGAGCTGCTCGCCGAAGGCAAAGCGCTTGCCCGCGAGCTCTGGCTCCGGCGCTTCCAGAACGGAGACGACGGCCTCCTGCGGCTTCGTCTCCGGCTCCCGTATCGCCGCTGCCTTCTTGCGCACATCTCCGAAGAGACGCCGCGCGAGTGTCACGGTAAACCAGAGGAGCCACAGGAGCATGCCATATTCGAGCACCACGCGGATGCCCTTGAGAAAAACGGCTGTCACCGCCAATTATATCACCTCATATCGAAGGACCGTCATGCCGATCCGTATCGTATACCCATGCTGCAGGCGGCAGGAATCGATGCGCCGCCCCTCGACGAATGTGCCATTCGTGCTCTGCGCATCGTAGAGCACATGGCGATGATGCTCATAGGAAATCCAGGCATGCAGCCGCGAGGCATTCGTGTCCGTCAGGATGAATTCATTCTTGTCCCGCCGCCCGATGTAGACCTGCTTCTCCCCAATCTCGAGGTAGGCATCGAGGTCAGGTCCCTCGACGACCGTCAGCGCCGCCATCGCGTGGAAGGCCGGCAGGTTGAGCGGCACGTGGCCGTCGAGCGACGGCCGCTTCTGCAAGACGAGCGTATTGGCAGAGACGTCCTCCATCTCATCCGACCGCCCGCAGCGCAGCTTGTAGACGCCGCGGCTGAGTCTCTCATCCTGCTCCATGCGCACGGTGATCACACCATCTGCCGCACAGTCCTGCAGGATGATCTGCTTGGCCGCCGTCGTCCGCAGGTCCTCGATGACGCGCCGCGCACAGAGGCGGTGGTAATCCTCGGGATTCAGCGAGAAGATGAACGCCGTGTCGATGTCCTGCCGCTTCTTGCCCGAAGCCTGATGGCGGACTTCCCGTTCCATGCCATTCATGAGCTCGACGGTCTCAAGGCTGCTGCTGAATTTCTTGTTGAAGAAACCTTCTATGTGATTGGCCAGATACGATTCCCATGTCCCTAGCCCCATGGTTTTCGCCTCCGTTTCTTTTACAATGACCACTATCCGTACATTATAACAGATATCTGCTGAAAAAGCTGTGAATTTATCGGAAAACGGTCATCCATCCAGGTGCTTGTTGCGCAGCTGCCCGCAGGCCGCCTGGATGTCCGTCCCCATCTCGCGCCGCACGGTGACATTGATGTGATGCGCCGTGAGGTAGTGCTCGAACCAATCGATGCGCGCAGCAGACGGGCGCAAAAGATGGCGCTCCGCCACGGGGTTGATGGGGATGAGATTGACACTGGCCAGCTGGCCGCGCAACAGGGAGACGAGCTCCCTCGCCTGTTCCTCACCGTCATTGACGTGGTCGATGAGGATGTACTCGTACGTCACGCGGCGCTTTGTCACCTCAGCGTAGTGGCGCGCTGCGCGCACGACATCCTCGAGCGGATACTTGCGGTTGATCGGCATGAGCGTGCTCCGAAGTTCCTGCTCTGGTGCGTGCAAAGAGACCGACAACGAAATGGGGATGCCCTCCTCGGCCAGCTTGTACATCTGCGGCACGATGCCCGATGTCGAGAGCGTGATGCTGCGGTAGCTCAGGCCGAGGACATAGTCCTCGTGCAGCAGGCGGATGAAGCCGAGCACGTTTTCGTAATTCATCAGCGGCTCGCCCGAGCCCATGATGACGACCGTATCGACGCTTTCGCCCTGCCCCTCCGCGCGCAGCATGTCATTGATGGTGATGGCCTGCGAGAGAATCTCGCCCGCCGTCAGATTGCGCGCCATGCCGTGCAGGGTCGAGGCGCAGAAGGCGCAGCCCATGTTGCAGCCGGCCTGCGTCGAGACGCAGATGCTGTTGCCGTAGGGCTGGCGCATGAGCACCGTCTCTACCGCCGTGCCATCGGCGAACTCCAGCAGGAACTTCGTCGTATGGCCATCGGCTGAATCGAGCCGGTCCTTGCACTTCGGGCGGCCGATAAAGAAGGCACCGGAGAGTTCCTCGCGGAGCTTCTTCGAGAGATTCGTCATGTCCGCAAAGCCGGTGGCGCCGCGCTGGTACATCCACTCCGCGATCTGGCGGGCGCGGTACTTCGGCAGCGAGAACGGCTGCAGCGCCTTTTGGAGTTCCTCAGAGGTCAGTCCAAAAATATCGTTCAAGGTCTTATCCTTTCTTATTCGTCTTATCCATCTTTTTCATGCGGCAGATGAAGAAGCCGTCCGTGCCGTCGATGTGCGGCAGCAGCTGGACCATCTTCGACTCAGTGTGCTTTGTCGGCAGTGGCAGGTAATGGCCCGTCGTCTCCAGCTCGAATTCCGGGTGCTGCTCGAGAAAGCGGCTGACCACGCCCTGGTTCTCAGCGAGCTCGATCGTGCAGGTGCTGTAGACGAGCACGCCGCCCGGCTTGACGGCTCTTGCCGCACTCTCGAGGATGGCGAGCTGCAAGTCCGGCAGCGCAGCAATCTCCTGCTGCGTCTTGCGCCAGCGGGCGTCCGGCTTGCGGCGCAGGACGCCGAGGCCGGAGCACGGCGCATCGACGAGCACGCGGTCGGCCATCGCCTCATACTGCTCACCGATCTCACGCGCGTCGATCTCTTCCGTCTCAATGCTCTGGATGCCAAGCCGCGCCGCGTTCTCCTCGATGCGCTGGAGCTTGTGGCTGTAGATGTCGCCGGCAAGGATGCGGCCCTCGTCGTGCATGAGCGCCGCCATGTGCGTCGTCTTGCCGCCCGGCGCCGCACAGCAGTCGATGATGAACTCACCGGGCTGCGGTCCCACGACGTGTGCGACAAGCATCGAGCTCTCGTCCTGCACCTGGCAGCGCCCCTCCTGCAAGGGAGCGAGCGCGTCGAGTGCACCATGATGACGCACGAGGATGCCCTCGGGAGCCCATTGCGATGGCTCTGCCTCAGCACCGGCCGCCGCGAGCTCAGCGAGGAGCGCTTCGCGGTCTGTGCGCAGGGTATTCGCGCGCACGGAGAGGACGGGCTGTTCATTGTCAAAGGCGCAGAGCTTCTCCGCCGCCTCGAAGCCGAAGGTCCTGACCCAGTGGCGCACGAGCCACTCGGGGTGCTGGCTACGCAGCGCGAGGTTCTCCGTCGCATGGCCCTTGCCGCTCGGGAAGGCCGCCTTCTCCGGCTCGCGCACCGCCGTGCGCAGGACGGCATTGACGAAGCCCGAAAGCCCCTTCACGCCCATGCCCTTGGCGAGGTCCACGGCCGTGTTGCAGGCAGCGGAAGCCGGCACCTTGTCGAGGTAGAAGATCTGGTAGAGGCCGAGCCGCAGGATCTCGCGCACGAGCGGCTGGATCTTGCGGACGGGGCGGCTGACGTAGCGGCGCAGGATCCAATCGAGCGTGCCGCCCGCCTTCACGGCGCCGTAGACGAGCTCCGTGACAAAGCGGCGGTCCTGCTCGCCGAGGTCCAGCTGGCGCAGCGCCTTTGCAAGCGCCACATTGGCGTAGGCGCCGTTCTCATGTACTTCATATAGGATGCGGACTGCCGTCTCGCGCGCTTTATCCATAAATCCACCTCATTCATCTTATCTGTATTTATATTTATATCTATGTTTATTTTTTATCCTTTGGCTTCGGGATGATGATCTTCTCGAGCTGAGCCCGCACTTCCTCGATGTCCACATGCGTGTTGTAGCACGGCCCATTCGGGCGGATGTTGAGGACGCCGACAGCCGGCAGCGGATAGACATCCTGGATGCCGCTCATGAGATCTCGCTCACAGGCGATGGCCAGCACGGCCTTCGGCTTCGTCTTGTAGACAATCTGGCGTGCGAGCGTCCCGCCCGTCGCCACGAAGAAGTGGAATCCCATCTCGTGCGACAGCGTCACGAGGGCACCGATATCGCAGGCGCCACAGCGCTTGCAGTTCTCCGGGTCCCGCGTGATCTTGTGCGGGCACGAGGCGAGCTGCAGGCAGTGCGGTGTCACGACGAGCAAACGGTCAGCCGGCACGCGGATGCCCATGCGGTTGAACAGGAGGTTGCTGACCGCGATGAACGAACCCTCGAGCTTGCGGCGCCGAATGCCAAAGACGGCCCCTAAGCGCACGGCCAGCGGGAAGAGCAGGTTGATGAGCTCGTACGTCTGGCGCTGCAGGAGCGGCAGGTACGGAAGCCCCGCCACCGCTAGGACCATGTTGAAGATGCTGAAGAACGCCCCGAGCACCAGGACGGTGAACACCGCGCCAATAATCCAAGGCAGCATGGGCTGGATGGACCGGAGTCCCGGCACGCCGATGTACCAGATGGCGTAGAGGATGGCGGCCATCAGCACGGCTGTCAGAGACAGCATGCCGATGAACAGGCGCTTCTTCGGGCGCCCCGTCATCACGTAATCGTTTTTTGCCTTTGTCATAGTTCAGTCCTCAAACTGAGCGGGCAGCGCGATGGCATGGCCGTTGAGGTAATCCCGCGCCGCCATGCGCTTCTTGCCAGGAGCCTGGAGCTCCGTGACCTCTAGCACGCCGTCGCCCGCTGCCACAAAGAGACCTTCTTTCTTGTCGGCCCGCAGGATGGTGCCCGGCTGCTCGGCTGTCTTCTCCGCCGTGCAGCGCGTGCGCCAGATCTTGTACTTCTTGCCGCCGAGGAACGTGTAGGCACCAGGCCACGAATCGAGGCCGCGCACGAGGTCGTGGATCTTCTTGGCAGGCTCTGCCCAGTGGATGTGCCCCGTCTCCTTCGTCAGCATCGGCGCGTAATTCGACTCCCCCGTCTGCGGGATGCGCTTGAGCGTGCCAGCCGAGAGCGCTTCGAGCGTCTCGATGAGCACCTTGGCGCCGAGCTCCATGAGGCCGTCGTGGACCTCCTCGAGCGTCGTGTCCGGGCCAATCGGGAACTCTGCCTTGAGCAGCATGTCGCCCGTATCGAGGCCGGCGTCCATGAACATCGTCGTAACGCCCGTCTTCTTCTCGCCGTCGATGACGCACCACTGCATCGGCGCCGCACCGCGGTAGCGCGGCAAGAGCGAGCCGTGCACATTGATGCAGCCGTACGGCGGGATATCGAGGATGCGCTGCGAGAGAATCTGGCCGAAGGCCACGACAACCATGAGGTCTGGCTTCTGCTCCTCGAGGAAGGCCGTGAATGCCTCTTCCTTGATCTTCTTCGGCTGCCATACGGGCAGGCCGTGAGCCTCGGCCCAGGCCTTGACTGGCGACGGCACGAGCTTCTGACCGCGGCCTCTCGGCTTGTCCGGCTGCGTCACGACGCCGATGACGTCGCAGTGCTCGTAGAGGGCCGCAAGGCACGGCACGGCAAACTCCGGCGTGCCCATGAAAATGACACGGAACTTCTTCATGCCTGATTCCCCCTGTGCAGACTCTTGGCGATGTCGATGAAGAGCTGGCCTTCGAGATGGTCGAGTTCGTGCTGGATGCAGCGGGCCAGGAGGCCCGTCGCCGTCAGATGCTGCTTCTTGCCGCGGCGGTTGAGGAATTCCACCTTGACCTTGGCCGCGCGCTCCACTTCACCATAGATGCCCGGCACAGAGAGGCAGCCCTCTGTATCCGTCGCCGTGCCTTCGCGGAACGTGATGACGGGGTTGATGAGCTCGATGAGCCCGTGGTCGTCCTGGCAGTCGATGACGACGACGCGGATGGGACGGCCGACCTGCGGCGCTGCGAGGCCGACGCCATCGCTCTCATACATCGTGACTGCCATGTCGTCGAGCAGCTTGCGCAGATCCTTGTCGATCTTCTCCACCGGAGCGCAGACCTCCTTGAGGACCGGTGCTCCTGCCTTCTTGATTTCCAATATTGCCATAAAGAAAAGTCTCCTTTTATACTCTTATACAATAGCACGGACGCGCCAGGCTGCCTGACGCGTCTATCAATCACTGCATTCTCATTTGCGTTCATTGACCGCTTTGCACTGCTCGCCGGCCTTGACCATGATGGCCAGCACGACTTCCGCCGCCTTCTGGAGCGACGGCAGCGGCAGGTACTCGAAACGGCCGTGGAAATTCGCACCGCCCGTGAAGAGGTTCGGGCACGGCAGGCCCATGAACGAGAGGCGTGCACCGTCCGTGCCGCCGCGGATTGGCTGGACATCCGGCTCGACGCCCACCTCTTCCATCGCTTTGCGCGCGAGTTCCACGACGTACAGATTGCCATCCTCGATCTTCTCGAGCATGTTGTAGTAGACATCGCGGTGGTGCACCTCGACAGAGCCCTCGCCGTACTTCTTGTTGAAGAACGCGGCCATATCATCGAGCAAAGCCTTGCGGCGCTCGAAATGCGCGCGGTCGTGGTCGCGCACGAGCATCTCCATCGTGACCATCTCGACGCCGCCATGGATCGTGTGGACGTGGAAGAAGCCCTCATGGCCTTCCGTGTACTCCGGCTTTTCGCCGGCCGGCAGCATCTGCTGCCACTCCGCGGCCATCGAGACCGCATTCTTCATCTTGCCCTTGGCATCGCCCGTGTGGACGCTGCGGCCGTGGAAGACGATTGTCGGGTTGGCCGCATTGAAGTTCTCGTACTCCAGGCCGCCGAGTTCGCCGCCGTCGACCGTGTAAGCGAAATCCGCGCCGAACGCCTTGACGTCGAAGCGGTCCGCGCTGCGGCCCGTCTCCTCATCCGGTGTGAAGCCCAGGCGGATCTTGCCGTGCCGGATTTCCGGATGTGCCATGAGGTATTCCGCCGCGCTGACGATGGCCGTGACGCCGGCCTTGTCATCCGCGCCCAAGAGCGTCGTGCCGTCCGTCATCATGATATCCTGGCCCTTGTAGCGCTCGATGCCGGGGAAATCCGCTACTGAGAAGACGATGTTCTTCTCCTTGTTGAGCACGATATCGCCGCCCGGATACGCGCGGATAATCTGCTCGTGGATGGGACCGCCCGCCGCATCAGGACTCGTATCGAGATGCGAGATAAAACCGACGACCGGCGCATCACCGTCGTCGTTGGCCGGCAGCGTCGCCATGACGTAGGCATGCTCATCCACCGTCACCTCCGTGAGGCCGATGGAGCGGAGCTCCTCTGCCAGATGCTCTGCGAGCACCATCTGTCCCTGTGTCGAAGGGCATTCCTTGTCATTTGCCTCATCCGACTGTGTATTGAAGGAAATATAATCACGGAACCGCTTGACGACGGTCTCCATCTTGATTTCCATTTTCATGTCAATCACCTCGTACTATTAAATCATCATATCATTATACCAAGAATCGCAGACAGCGACAAGTCAGCGCGCCGCCTTTCCGCCGTCCTGCGACTGCGTCAGGGGAATCTCGCCGTCATGCACGAAGTGATGGATCGTGAACTGCTGGAACGTCATGGCGGCCGGCGAGAGCGGCCGCGAGGTATTCCAGGCGATGCCGACGGCGCGCTTGCAGAGCGGGAACGATATCGGCACGAAGACGACGCCGAGGTGTTCCGTGCACGGCACATGCGGCAGGATGCTGACGCCGAGGTGCGCCGCGACGAACGAGACGAGCGTGTGGACCTCATCCCCTTCGAAGACAATCTGCGGATGGCTCTCCGCAAGGTCGAGGAACTGGTTGACCTGCTGGCGCAGCGTGTACTCCGGCTTCAAGGCGACGAAAGGCTCGTCTTCGATCTCGCGCAAGTTGACGCGCGACTTCTGCGCGAGCGGATGATCCTCCGGCACGACGAGGAACATTTCCTCCGACCAGAGGTACATCCAGGCCGTGTCGGGCTCATTCATCGTCGAGCAGAGGCAGATGTCCGTCTCGCCACTCGTCAGCTGCTCCGAGAGCATCGACGAGTTCTGCTGGTTGAGCTTGACATCGATGTGCGGGTAGCGCTCGTGGAACTGGCGCAGGATTAGCGGCAAGAAGGTGTCGCCGAGCGAGTGCAGGAACGAGAGGTGCACGACGCCTGCGCCGCCGTTGTCAAGCTCGATCTCCTGCTCAGCCAGGGCGAGTTCGCGGATCACGCGGTCGACGTGGAACAGGAATTTCTGTCCGGCCTCGGTCAGCTCCGACGTGCGGCCATGGCGCTCGAACAAGGTGACACCGAGCTCCTGCTCCAGCTTCTGGATGGAGCGAGAGAGTGCTGACTGCGAGACGGCCATCTCTTCCGCCGCCTGCGTGAAATGGTGGCACTTGGCCATCGCCTGGAAATACTTGAGTTGTGTCAATTCCATTCTATTGTTCCTCGTTTCTTACTTTCTTGCATACCATGCATAATTACTTTAGGTTATAGTCTATTATATGCATGGGTGCATAGACTGACAACGTTTTCCTGCTTCTTTTCCATGAGTTTTTTGCAATGTATCCATGTATACAAAGCATTTATCATGAATTTCCTGCAAGAATCGCGAGGATTTGCCTTGATTATGCACAATTTGCATCTTATTTGTGAAAATAATACATTAGACGGCCCGGAAAAAGACGACTATACTGAGTTTCAGATTTCATCCATAAGTATTTCCGATAAGCGTTTTAATCATTTGATAAGCAGGTGAGAGATTTTGAATAACCGTATCCCCTTGGATTATGTTGAAGAGCTCTGTGCAGAGACAGGCATGTCAGAGAGCGATGCCTACCGCATGCTGACCGTCGCGCACTGCACGGCAATCCATCATCCACGTCATCACAAGAAACTTGTTTCAGCTGGAAAGGAGTCTTCTGATATGGCAGATGCAGCTGCCCCGACGCGCCTCTGGTCGCGCGATTACGTATTCGACATTGGCGTCAACTTCCTCGTCTATTCGGTCCACTTCCTCCTGATGCTCTGGTCCACGGCCTATGCCATCTACACATGGAATGCCTCCATCAGCATGGCCGGCCTCGCCTCGGGCCTCTTCATCGTCGGCGCCCTGTTCGCCCGCATCCCGGCCGGACGCTTCATCGACTTCGTCGGCCGCCGCAAGATGTTCCTCGCGGGAACGCTGATGTTCTTCCTGCTCGTCCTCTGCTACGAGCTCGCGCCGACGCTCGAGGTCTTCATGGTCGTCCGCTTCCTGCACGGCCTTTCGTTCGGCACGACTTCGACGGCGGCGAGCACGGTCGTCGCCGCGCTCGTCCCGCTCAAGCGCATGGGCACGGGCATCGGCTACTTCACGCTCGGCGTCACGATGGCCTCGGCCATCGGCCCGTTCATCGCCATGAACCTCACCTCTGCGCATGAGTTCACGCTCGCCATCGAGATCTGCTCGGTCGCCACGTTTGTCATCTTCGCGCTCTCCTTCTTCATCAAGGCACCGGAGCGCACGATTCTGCCGGAAGAAAAAGCCGACCTCCACAAGGTATCGTTCGACCGCTTCTTCTCCATCAAGGCCCTCGCCATCTCCTGCATCGCCCTGATGGCAGGCGTCTGCTACTCCACTGTCCTGAGCTTCCTCGGCGCCTACACGGCCCACATCGGCATCACGGGCATCGGCGCGACGGGCTTCTTCCTCTGCTTCGCCGCTACGTCCTTCATCAGCCGCCCGCTGACGGGATACCTGCTCGACCACTTCGGCGGCAACGTCGTCATCTACCCGGCACTCATCTGCATGGCCGTCGCCATGGCCTTCATCGGCACGGCCAGCACGGATGCTGCAATGCTCATCGGCGCCCTGTTCCTCGGCTTCGGCTACGGCACGACGACGGCTTCCTGCCATGCACTCGCCGTTCACTGCGCACCGATGCATCAGGTCGGCGTCGCGACGAGCACCTACTTCGTGCTGCTCGACTTCGGCATCGGCGTCGGCCCCTACACGCTCGGCAGCTTTGTCCCGAGCTTCGGCTTCTCCTTCGTCTACCTCGCAGCCGGCGCCATCTCCCTCGGCGGCATCGCGCTCTACTACTACCTGCTCGCACGCCATCATCGCTTCACGCGCCATCAGATGGACCGCGACAGCGAAGCCAAGACGATCATCGCCGAGCGCCGCCAGCGCTTCTACGAGAAGCGCCTCGCCGCAGCGCACTGACCAAGACTCCCACGATTTCCAATACACGATACAAAAATACGGTATCCATCTTCGCGATGGATACCGTATTTTCATATGGGAAGCCGCTGCCTCATCGGACAGCGAGCATCGACTCCGGCTTCAGATGGTAAATGCGCACGGCGTTCTCGTAGAAGACTTCCTGCCAGTGCTCCTCTGGGATGATCTCCTTCGTGAAGGCGATGTAATCCCCGAGGTTGGCAAGCGGCCAGTCCGTGCCGAACATGAAGCGATCATAGAGGTCGAGATACTCGAGCCAGCCCTTGAGCCGTTCGATGTAGAAATGCTTCTTCTCGCAGAACGCCGCAAAATCCGGTATCTTGCGCTCCAAGAGCCCCGAGAGATCCGCTGCGACATTGGGGTTCTTCTCGATGACGGCTGCCGCGTCGGTGAACCACGGCTCACCGAAGTGGCACATGACGAACTGCACCTCGCGGAACTTCGTCGCCGCCTCATCCATGACGAGCGGGTGGCTGTACTTCAGTAGTGCCTTGTCCGTCGCCGTCAGGCCCGTGTGGACCGCGACTGGCTTCTTATAGCGCGCGGCCAGCTCATAGATGGGCGCGAGCCGGTCGTCGTAGAGATAGAACGAAGCGTAGCCCGGATAGAGCTTGATGCCGACGCAGCGCTCGCTCCTCAGATGCTGCTCGATGAGATGGAGCTTCTGTGGCAACTTCGCCATGTCGAAGACCTGACTGTCGAGCCCGATGCAGTAGGACAGGAACGGCGGGTAAGCGGGCTCGAGCTCCTCGACGGGCAGATTGCCCATGACGATGCCGTGCACCATGCCGCGCATCCTGTACTGCTCGAGCAGGTGGTCGGCGCTGTTCTCGTGCTCTGCCGCCTTGGCAATCTCGTCAAAATAGGCATCTGTCGCAAAGTGAAGATGTGCATCGATAATTTTCATAGACTTTCACCTTATCTCGGCGCATCGCCTCAGAGGCGTGCAAAGGCCTCCTTGGCGAGCCGCGCCATGTACTTGGCAGCCGGTCCGAGGGCTGCCGGATCAACGTGGAATTTCGGGTTGTGATTGGCCGGCGACTTACCCGTGCCGACGAGCACGAAAGCGCCTGGGATCTCCTCCTGATAATAGGCGAAGTCCTCACCGGCCAGGTTGACGGGAGCCGGCTCTACGGTCAGGCCCGACGCCTCGGCCACTTGGATGGCAAAATCCGTCCAGTCTGGCGTGTTGTTCGTCGCCGGTGGTCCGGCATACCAGGTCAGCTCAGCATGACCGCCGAAGGAAGCCGCCTGCCCCTCTGCGAGTTCGTAGATGCGCTGCTTGATGCGCTTGCGGTCCTCCGCCGTCAGGCAGCGAACCGTGCCCTCAAGCCACGCGGATTCGGGGATGACGTTCCAGGTGTTGCCGCTCTCGATGTGCGTGATCGAGACGAGGCTCGGATGTGCGGGGTCGATGTTGCGCGAGACAATGCTCTGCGCCGCCGTGACGAAGCTTGCCGCCATGACGATCGGGTCCGTGCCGCGCTCTGGATGCGCTGCATGCGTGCCCTTGCCGCAGAACGTCACCGTGAACTTATCGACGGAAGCCGTCACGGCGCCCGCGCGGATGCCGAGCGTGCCGACATCGTAGAGCGGCGACGTGTGCAGGCCGAAGATGGCCTGTACCTCCTCGAGCACGCCTGTCTCCATGACCTTGCGCGCGCCGCCCGGCGCTTCCTCCGCCGGCTGGAAGATCAGGTAGACCGTGCCATGGAGCTCCTTCTCCTGCGCCTTGAGCAGGTAGGCCGAGCCGAGCACCGTGCTGATGTGGAAGTCATGGCCGCAGGCGTGCATGCGTCCCGCGTGCTCCGAGGCGTAGTCGAGGCCCGACTCCTCCTGGATCGGCAGGCCGTCGATGTCACAGCGCAGTGCGATGAATGGCGCCTCGTCCGTGCCGACCTTGGCGACGAGGCCTGTCTTGAGCGGCAGGTCGAGCACCTCGATGCCCGCCGCTGCGAGGTCATCTCTGAGGCGCTTCGTCGTCTCGACTTCCTCATAGGAGAGCTCCGGATGGCGGTGGAACCAGTAGAATTCGTCGGTTATCTTCTGGAGGATTTCTCTTTCGTTCATGTCTGTCCCTCTCAATCTATATACATAGTTAATTAATATGTTTTACCGATATTGTAATATAGCGCAGGGCTCGTGTCAATCGTTCTGTTGCCTGATATAGAAAAAACTCCTGGCACCCAGCGGTGCCAGAAGTCATTTCAGTCATTCGTATTCTGCCTTATTCTGCAAGCGGCTTCATCGTCGGGAACAGCAGGACATCGCGGATGGACGGCGCGTCCGTCAGCAGCATGACGAGTCGGTCGATGCCGATGCCGACGCCGCCCGTTGGCGGCAGGCCGTACTCCATGGCCGTGATGTAGTCGCGGTCCATGACGTGCGCCTCATCGTCGCCAGCCTCGCGCTGCTTGAGCTGGTCGAGGAAGCGGCCTTCCTGGTCGATCGGGTCGTTGAGCTCCGTGAAACCGTTGGCCAGCTCGCGGCCGTAGATGAAGAACTCGAAGCGGTCCGTGATGCGCGGGTCTTCCGGATTGCGCTTGGCGAGCGGCGAGATCTCCGTCGGATGACCCGTGATGAACGTCGGCTGCATCAGGGTCTCCTCGACCTTCTCCTCGAAGGCCTGGTTGAGGATGCCGCCGATGCCATGGCGCTGCTCATACGGGACGCCGATCTCATCGGCCATCTTGCGGGCCTCTTCGACCGTCTCACAGGAGAGGAAGTCCTTGCCCGTCGCCTCTTTGACGGCGTCGTTCATGCTGATGCGCTTGACCTTCGAGAGGTCGATCTCGACGCCCTGGTAGTTGATGGCCGGCGTGCCGAGGACCGACTTAGCAGCATTGACGACAATGCCCTCCGTGATGTCCATCATGTCCGTGTAGTCCGCATACGCCTGATAGAACTCGATCGTCGTGAACTCCGGATTGTGGCGGACGTCCATGCCCTCATTGCGGAAGACGCGGCCCATCTCGTAGACGCGGTCGAAGCCGCCGATGACGAGGCGCTTGAGGTTGAGCTCCGTCGCGATGCGCAGGTAGAGGTCGATGTCGAGCGCATTGTGGTGCGTGACGAACGGGCGAGCCGCAGCGCCGCCGGCGATTGTCGAGAGCACCGGCGTCTCGACTTCGAGGTAATCGCGCGCATCGAGGTACGAGCGGATGGACTGGATGATCTTCGTGCGCTTGCGGAAGGTCTCGCGGACCTCCGGGTTCATGATAAGGTCAAGGTAGCGCTGGCGGTAGCGGATGTCGACATCCTGCAGGCCGTGGAACTTCTCCGGCAGCGGGCGCAGGGATTTCGAGAGCAGGTCGAAGTCCTCGACGCGGACCGTCACCTCGCCGCGATGCGTCTTGAAGACGATGCCGCGGATGCCGACGATGTCGCCGATGTCGAGCTTCTTGAACTGGTTCTTGTACTTGTCCTCGCCGAGCACATCGATCTTGAAGTAGACCTGGATGTTGCCCGTGCGGTCGTTGAGCGTGCAGAACGATGCTTTGCCGTGGCCGCGGATGGCCATGAGGCGGCCGGCGATGCGGACCTCGCCGCCCTCTTCGTCACCCTCGAGGTGCGCGTACTTCTCCTTGATCGGCTCGGCATAGTCCGTGACATCGTAGCGATGGCCAAACGGCGGCACGCCCATGGCGCGGAACTCTTCCATCTTTTCGCGGCGGACCTTCATCATCTCATTGAGGTCTTCCACAGGAGCCTGCTGCCCCTTCTGCTTCTTATCTGACATACTTTCCATTACTCCAATCTGACAGGATGCTGGCTCAGCCCTTGATATCGAGAATCTCGTACTTGATGATGCCGGCCGGAGCGTGCACATCGATGACGCTGCCGCTCTTCTGGCCGAGCAGTGCCTGGCCGAGCGGGGACTCGTTCGAGATCTTGCCCTCGTCCGGGTCTGCCTCCGTCGAGCCGACGAGCATGAAGGTCTCCTCATCGCCGAACTCGATGTCCTTGACCGTGACCTTGCTGCCCATCTGGACAACGTCGCCGGCACCGGCCTTGATGATGTGCGAGTTGCGGATCTTAGCCGTGAGGTCCTGGATCTCGCCCTCGAGGAATGCCTGCTCATTCTTGGCATCATCGTACTCCGAGTTCTCGGAGAGGTCGCCGAGTGCGATAGCTGCCTTCAGGCGCTGCGCGATCTCGATGCGCTTGACGCTCTTGAGGTAATTAAGCTTTTCTACGAGTTTATTATAGCCTTCTTCGGTCAGCATGACCTGTTTATCTGCCATGATAAAACGCCCCTTTTTGTTTCAGTTTAACTTACTTATTATAATTTCTTTTCTCAGCCGTGTCAATCAAGGCGAGCTTTGCCGCGCGCGTGAGCTTCTTGATGGCAGCCTCGCGCGCGAGCGCCTCTTCCTTCGTCGCAAAGGACTCGAAGTAGACGAGATGGACTGGGCGGTGCGAGCGCGTGTACTTCGCGCCGCGCCCCTCATTGTGCGCCTTGACGCGCCGCGTCAGGTCGTTCGTCCAGCCCGTGTAGAGGCTGCCGTCCTTGCATTCGAGGATGTAGGTGTACGCCTCTGCCATCACTCCGGATACTTGATCTCGATGGTCTTGATGACGACGTCCTCGAGCGGGCGATCTGCCATATCCGTCTCCGAATGGCCGATGCGGCGCACGACGTCCATGCCTTCCTTGACCTTGCCGAAGATCGTGTGGTGACCGTTGAGCCACGGCGTCTTGTCGAGCGTGATGAAGAACTGGCTGCCGCCCGTGTGCGGCATGCCCGTGTTGGCCATCGCGAGGATGCCCTCGCCGTCAAAGCGTAGGTCGTCGACGAACTCGTCCTCGATCGTGTAGCCCGGGCCGCCCATGCCCGTGCCCTCCGGGTCGCCGCCCTGGATCATGAAGCCGTCGATGACGCGGTGGAAGATGACGCCGTCGTAGAAGCCCTTCTCGGCGAGGTCGATGAAGTTCTCCGTCGTGATCGGCGTCTCGTCCTCAAAAAGCTCCACGCTGAAGTTGCCGAGGTTCGTCTCAAATACTGCGATGCGATTTACCATTTTCTTATCTCCTTTATGAACGTCTTTATGGACATCCTTGACGGCCTGGCCGTCTTGGACGCTTGTTGTTCTCTCATTGCCGGATGCATTGCCAGATGCGGCAAGACAGCTGCCCGTCATCATGACCATGGCGAGCAGCAGCAGGAATACCTTCTTCATTTTACCCTATCCTCTCCTGTCATTTCAATAGTCTGCCGTCTTTGAGGCAATTCTTTTCGCCCGGCTTGCGCGGCGACCAGACGGGGATCTCGCGGCCCGGCGCGAAAAAGTCCGCTGGCGGCTGCCAAGCTGGATAGCCGATGGAGTGCATCGTGACGAGTGCGTGGATTTCTGTCTCAGCACAGAAGACCTTGGCACCCTTGTCGAGGCTCGGCCCCATGCGGCCGTCGACGGGGAAAAACGCGACATCCGCCTCTAACCCCTCGAGCTTCTTCATCTGCTTGCGGAAGGCGTTCTCCGCGAGCTTCCGCTGCTCGGCCGGCTCACCCGTCCAGTCCCACCAGTTGAAGTCGCCGGCGTGGAAGATGGTCGTGCCTTCCTCTTTGAGCGTGACGCAAAACGAGGTGCCAAGGTCGGTCGAGTCAAAGGACTCGACCGCGAGGACATCGTCCTGCCAGTTCGCATACGGTTTGAGGAACGTGAGCTTTTGGGGATTGAAGGCGCTGCAATCCTTCATGCAGCGGATGTCATCGCTGAGGATGTAGCGGTCTGCCTGCGCCTCGTAGCGCTGGATGTGCGCATCGAAGTGGTCGAAGTGGCTGTGCGATGCAAAGAAGTAGAGGTGGTCGAAGTCAGCAGCTACCGCGGCCGCGTCGACGGCGCCTGCCGGGTCCTTGAAGTCATCGAAAACGAGCAGCGTGCGGCCGACGCGCACGAGGAAGCCGCTGTTCAAGAGATAGGTCATTTCAATCATAAGGAGTCCTCCTGTAAAGAATCAATGCTCAGCGGTCATCGTGCCACTGCAGGTGCTCCGGGTGCACCAACTGGTTCTTGTCCTTGTGGATGAAGCGCCGGAAGGCGATGCCCGGTTCGCTGAAGCCGCGGCCCATGACCTCGTTGGCCGACATGATGATCATGAAGGCGTGCGGGTCGACGGCATGCGCGATGAGCTTGATCTTGCTGACCTGCGTGAGCTTGACGACGACGAAGACGACGTTGCGCTCCTTGCGCGTGAAGGCGCCCTGCCCGTGCAGGAAGGTCACGCCGCGCCCGACTTCCATGATGCCGTCCGCGATCTGCTGCGCGCGGTCGGAGATGATCATCACGGCCTTGCGGCTGTTGAAGCCCGCGATGACCTTGTCGGTGACCATCGCGTTCATGTACATGCAGATCAGGGTGAACATCGCGGGGGCCACGCCGAACAGGAACGCCGCCACGCACATGATCATGCAGTTGAAGGCGAAGATGACACCGCCCATGTTGAGCGAGTAGTACTTCTTGGCGATGGCGCCGACGATGTCGAAGCCGCCCGTGCTGCCGTTCATGCGGAAGACGATGCCGTAGCCGATGCCGTTGAAGACGCCGCCGAAAATGGCGGCGAGCATGAGGTCATTGACCGGCGCGTACGCATTGAGGAAGCGCGTGAGGTCAAGGCACAGCGAGAAGATGCCCGTGCCGATGACGACGTCGACGGTGTAGCCATGGCCGAGCGTCTTCCATGCGGCCATGAGCAGCGGGATGTTGTAGAGGAAGGTCTGCAGTCCGATGGGCAGCTGCGTCAGGTAGTAGACGATGATCGCGATGCCCGTCGCGCCGCCCGTCAGCAGGTGCGACGGCACGAGGAACAGGTTGATAGAGCAGCTCGCGATCAGGCAGCCCAGCGTGATGCCGAGGTAGCGCAGCAGCCGGTGGCGCATCATCTTGAGGTGGATCATGGCTGCGCCTCCTTGAGGACCGGCGTCTCCGCCTTCCCGAGAGCGGAGGTGTCGATCTCCTTCTCGGCAAAGCGCGGATCGAGTGCGCCCTCTTCCGCGTCATCCTCGAGTGCGCGCTTCTCCGCCTCTTCATCGGTCAGCGGCAGCGAGGTGATGCGCATCGACGTCAGGTAGCCGTCCTGCGCATCGACGCCGAGCAGCAGGTGGTCGTGCGGATGGCCCTCGCGCGTGTAGATGTAGTACGGCATGCCGTCGATGCGCTGGCGCTCTGCCTTGCCGTACGTCTTCTGGATCCAGTACGAGGTCGCGCCGAGCCTGATTCCACCCCGCGCCTCATAGCGGTCGTTCTTGATGACGAAATCGACGACATGGCCGCTCTTGTCGACGGCGGCCTCATAATGGTCCTTGTAGACATAGACCTTGACCGTCACGCCCTGCCGGCGCTCCGCCTTGTCGAAGAGCGGCTCGCCCCAGGCCTTGAAGAGCTCCTGCTCGCTCGCGCCGAGCGCGACGCCGCGGCAGGAGAAATCGCCGTCCTGCAGCCCTGCCGCCTCAGAGCGGCCCGTTGGCAGGAAAAGCGCAGTGAGCGCCAGCAGGAGCGCCATGAGGATACCGAGAGTCCTTTGCATCATTGTATCTCCTCCCTGATCTGATAAAGCCATCCTCAGAAGGCGAAGTTGCCCTGATGGAACACCTGGACCTTTGTGCCGTCGCGGCGCGTGCCGACGATCTCGAGGTCGCGGCTGCCGACCATGAAGTCCTCATGCATCAGCGAGTCGTTGACGCCGTGCCGCAAGAGCGTCACGCTGTCCATCTTCTCGCCGTCCTTGAGGCAGGTCGGATACGCCTTGCCGAGCGCCAGATGGCAGGCGGCATTCTCGTCGAACAGCGTGTTGTAGAAGAGCACGCCGCTCTTCGAGATGGGCGAATCGTACGGCACGAGCGCCACTTCGCCGAGGAAGTGCGAGCCCTCATCCGTCTCGATCAGGCCCTTGAGGATGGCCTCGCCCTTCTTCGCAGCGAAGTCTACGACACGTCCGTTCTCGAAGCGCAGCCAGAAATCCTCGATGAGGTTGCCGTTGAAGTTCAGCGGCTTTGTCGCGTAGACGATGCCGTTGACGCCGTCGCGCTTCGGCAGCGTATAGACCTCTTCCGTCGGCATGTTCGCCGCGAATACCGTGCCGAGCTCCGACTTCTCGGCGCCGCCCGCCCAGATGTGTCCTTCTGGCAGCTCGATGGTCAGGTCCGTGCCAAGACCGTTCGTGTAATGGAGTTCCTGGAAGTCGTTCGCATTGAGGAAGTCGGCCGCCTTGTGCAGGAAGACGATGTGCTCCTGCCATGCCTGGATGGTGTCAATGTCCTCGCCGACGCGGACGGTCTTATAGATCTCGCGCCAGAGGCGTGCGACGGCCTCATCCTCCGAGAGCTCGGGGAAGACCTTCTTCGCCCAGCCCTTCGTCGGCACCGAGACGACGCACCAGGTGTTGCGGTTGTTCATGAGGCGCTCGCGGTACTCCATGAGCGCCGCGCCAGCCGCCTGATTGGCCAGCTTGAGCTTCTCCGGGTCGATGTCGCCGAAGATTTCCGGATTGCGCGCCGCAATCGAGACGAACGCCGCGCCCTGCGCCGCGTAATCCTCGTAGAACGCGCGCCGCCATTCGGGGAACTCCGTGAAGAGCGCCTTCTTGCCGCCCACATAGCGGATGTGCGCGAGCTGCTCATCACTCCAGCTCACGACGACATCGTGCGCGCCCGCCGCAAAGGCCTGCTGCGCGATCATGCGCGCAAACGCCGCGCATTCAATTGGCGCATTGATGACGAGGATCTGGTCCTTCTGCAGATTGACGCCCACGCGCACGACGAGGTCCGCATAAGCTCGCAGTAAATCCTTCATATCCTTACCTCCTGTCAAATTCTCATAAGTTGTCCGTATCAAAAAGAAGTGTCACCGGGCCGTCGTTGACGGAGGCGACCTTCATGTCAGCGCCGAACTCACCGTGCTCCACGCGGAAGCCCTTCGCGCGCAAGTCCGCCATGAAGCGCTCGTAGAGCGGCTCGGCGAGCTCCGGCTTGGCCGCATGCGAGAAGCCGGGGCGCCTCTTCTTGAGGTCGGCGTAGAGCGTGAACTGCGAGATGACGAGGAAGGCGCCACCGACCTGGTCGATGCTCCGATTCATCTTGCCCGCTTCATCGGAGAAGACGCGCACATGCGCGACCTTCTCAGCCAGCCGGTCACAGGTCTCCTCATCATCTTCGGGGCCGACGCCTAAGAGCACGAGGAATCCCTGGTCAATCGCACCATGGACCTCCCCCGCAATCTCGACGGATGCTTCCCGGACTCTTGTCACAACTGCTTTCATTTGCTTTCCTCCATATAGGGCTGTACGAATTTCCGGATGGTCCGGAAGTACGTCTGCTGGTCGGCCTGGCTCGCGGCCGCATGCACGGCTCCGGGGATCATGAGGATCTCCTTCTTCGGGGCATTGGCCGCCGCATAGAGCTTCTCGGCCATATTCGGCGGCACGAGCGTGTCCTTCGTGCCGTGGATGAAGAGCAACGGCACGCGGGCATGGCGCACGGCATCGATTGGCGAGGCATCCTTGAGGCTGAAGCCCGCCATCTTCTCGCAGCGCCAGTTCAGGAGATTCATGGCCGGGAACGAGGGCAGGCCAAAGGAATTCTCCATCTGCAAGGCGATGAGCTCATCCGCATTCGTGTAGCCGCAGTCCTCGACCACCGCGACGACCTCTGGCGGCAGGTCCTCACGGCCCGCCGCCATCATGACCGTCGCCGCGCCCATCGAGACGCCGTGCAGGATGATCTTCGCCTGCGGATTTGCCTCTGCAATCCTCCTCGCCCAGAGCACGATGTCCTCACTCTCACGGTAGCCGAGCGTCAGATAGCGGCCGCCGCTGAGCCCCGACGCCCTGAGGTCCGGCGTCAGCACGTGATAGCCCATCGAGAGATAGTTCTCGGCGATGTAGTAGGAATTCTGCTGCGTGCAGCCGTAGCCGTGCACGACGATGACCCACTTGTCCGTCTCACGCTCCGGCTTGAAATGCGTCGCCGCGAGATAAATGCCGTCCTCCGAGTCGATGTTCCAGTTCTCCGAGGCGTAGTTCGGCTTGTCGAACTGCCGCGCCTCCGGCGGCATCAGGAGCGCATAGGCCCGTGGCGGCTCCTGCGGATTCTCCGCCGTCCCGCGTTCCAGGCCGAAGTGCACGCAGTAATTGCCAATAAAATATCCTGCCTCGATGACCAGTGCCGCCGTCACGATGATGGCCGTCAAGAGGCAGGATATGAGGATCTTCTTCATAGAACCACCCTTCTGCCAAAATGTGATTCCATTATATCATCTTATCTGGAAAAAAGCCCATCGAAAAGACAACTGCCGCAGAAAATTTTGCGACCGATATCTGGAACGAGATTCGCATCCTGTATCACTTTCCCGTAGGAAATCGGCAAGAACAGCGCGAATACAGGATATATCTCAAGAAAATGAACGCACAGGAGGTATTCATTTATGGCAGAAGAACAAAAGGCCTGGTGGAAAGAGGCCGTCATCTATCAGATCTATCCGCGCAGCTTCCAGGATTCGAACGGCGATGGCATCGGTGACCTGCCGGGCATCACGCGCCGCATCCCGTATCTCAAGGAGCTCGGCGTCGACGTCATCTGGCTCTCCCCGATCTACCAGTCCCCCAACGATGACAACGGCTATGACATCTCCGACTACCGCGCCATCATGAAGGACTTCGGCACGATGGCAGACTTTGACACGCTTCTCGAGACGGCACATGAAGCCGGCATCAAGCTCGTCATGGACCTCGTCGTCAACCACACGTCCGACGAGCACGCCTGGTTCATCGAGAGCCGCAAGTCCCGCACGAATCCCTACCGCGACTTCTACATCTGGAAGGACGGAAAGGACGGCAAGGCGCCCAACAACTGGGAGTCGTATTTCAGCGGCCCGGCCTGGCAGTACGATGAGGCGACGGACCAGTATTACCTGCACTGCTTCTCGAAGAAGCAGCCGGACCTCAACTGGGAGAACACGAAGGTCCGCGATGCCGTCTTCGACATGATGACCTGGTGGTGCGAGAAGGGCATCGACGGCTTCCGCATGGACGTCATCTCGATGATCTCCAAGGACCAGTCTTTCCCGGACGGCCCCATCAAGGCAGACGGCTACGGCGACCTCTCGCCACATGTCTGCAACGGGCCGCGCGTCCACGAATTCCTGCAGGAGATGAACCGCCGCGTGCTCTCGCACTACGACCTGCTGACGGTCGGCGAGGCAGCCGGTGTCACGATTGACGAGGCCAAGAAGTACGCCCGCAGCGACGGCAAAGAGCTCGGCATGGTCTTCCAGTTCGAGCACGTCGGCCCGGAGAACGGCAAGGGCAGCGTCATCGACAAGTGGACGACGGGCAAGCCGCAGATGCCGAAGGTCCGCGCCATCCTCAACAAGTGGCAGAAGGAGCTCGAGGGCAAGGCGTGGAACTCGCTCTACCTCGACAACCACGACCAGCCGCGCTGCGTCTCGATGTTCGGCAACGACAGCCCCGAGTGGCGCGTGCGCTCGGCCAAGATGCTCGCGACCTGCCTGCACATGCAGAAGGGCACGCCCTACATCTACCAGGGTGAGGAACTCGGCATGACGAACACGACCTTCCACTCGCTCGCCGACTGCCAGGACCTCGAGGAGATCAACGCCTGGCACCAGTACGTCGACGAGCAGAAGAAGGTCTCGCCTGAGACGATGCTCGCCTGCTTCAACACGGTTGCCCGCGACAACGCGCGCACGCCGATGCAGTGGACGGCCGGCAAGAATGCGGGCTTCACGGACGCCACGCCCTGGCTCGCCGTCAACCCGAACTACAAGACCATCAACGCCGAAGCCGCGCTCAAGGACCCGGACTCCACCTTCTACTACTACCAGAAGCTCATCCGCCTGCGCCACGCCTACCCCATCATCGTCTACGGCACCTTTGAGCCGCTCTTAGAAGATGACCCGAATGTCTACGCCTTCGCGCGCCACCTCGGCGGCGAGACGCTGCTGATTGCCTGCAACTGGACGAGCAAAGAAGTCCCCTGCACCCTGTTCGACGGGAAGGATGGCGAGGAACTCATCTCCAATTACGCCAACCACAAGACGGGTGCCCTGCAGCCGTACGAGGCGCGCGTCCTCTTGCTCCGCAACGCCTGACTTTTATCCCCCTTCCAAAAAAACGCTGGTCGATTGACCAGCGTTTTTTGTATGCGCACATCACTGCACAGCGTCCGTTCTTCCCTTGCTCTCCGTCTTGAATGGCACACAAAATGCCCTGCGCGCAAGGCGATGCGTGCTTTGCGTGCAGGGCATGGTCAGCAGGTCTCTGGTTCTATTCTCTTATTTTCCCGCCTTCATGCGGTTGATGGCGCTGATCAGGGCCTGGATGGATGCCGTGATGATATCCGTGTCCATGCCGGCGCCCCAGGTGATGTGGCCGTCTTCATTCGTGATGCCGATGTAGGCCATCGCGCGGCTGTTCTGGCCGATTTCCAGCGCGTGTTCGCTGTACGTAAGGTCCTTGTAGGTGATGTCGAGGTTCGCTTGCAGCGCGTTGGAGACAGCGTCGAGGCGGCCGTTGCCGCGCGCGAGGAAGGTCTTTGGCTCGCCGTTGACGAAGATGTCGACCGTGCCCTTACGCGTGCCATCCGGCTCCTTCTGGAGCAGGAAGTCGTTGAGCTTGTACGGTGTATCGACATTGACGTACTCATCCTGGAATATCTGATAGATCTCATCCGGCATGAGTTCCTTGTGCTTGTGGTCGGAAACGCCCTTGACGCAGTAGCCGAAGTCCTCGCGCATCTTCTTCGGCATGTCGATGCCGTACTTCTGCTCCATGATGAAGCCGACGCCGCCCTTGCCAGACTGGCTGTTGATGCGGATGACGTCGCCGTCGTACTCGCGGCCGACATCCTTCGGGTCGATGTAGAGGTACGGCAGCGTCCACTTGTCCGGATTCTTCTCGTCCTTCCAGTGCATGCCCTTGGCGATGGCATCCTGATGCGAGCCGGAGAAGGCGGCGAAGACGAGGTCGCCGGCGTACGGCTGGCGCGGCGAGACGTGCATGCGCGTGACGCGCTCGTACATCTCGACGAGCTCCGGCATGTTCGAGAAGTCGAGCTCTGGGTCGACGCCGAGTGCAAACATATTCATGCCGACCGTGATGATATCGACGTTGCCCGTGCGCTCGCCGTTGCCGAACAGCGTGCCCTCGATGCGGTCCGCACCGGCCAGGATGCCCATCTCCGCATCGGCGACGCCGCAGCCGCGGTCGTTGTGCGGATGCAGCGAGAGCACGACGTTGTCGCGGTACTTGAGATGCTTGTTCATGTAAGCGACCTGCATCGCAAAAACGTGCGGCATGCTCATCTCGACCGTTGCCGGCAGGTTGATGATGGCCTTGCGGTCAGCCGTCGGCTTCCAGACATCGAGGACAGCATTGCAGACCTCGAGCGCGTACTCAGGCTCCGTGCCCGTAAAGGACTCCGGCGAATACTCGAAGCGGTAGTTCGCACCGGCTTCTTCCGTCAGCTCCTGCAGGAGCTTGGCGCCGTCGACGGCCATCTGCTTGATTTGTTCCTTGTCCTTGCGGAAGACCTGCTGGCGCTGTGCGACCGAAGTCGAGTTGTAGACGTGGACGATGGCGTTCTTGACGCCCTTCAAGGCATCGAACGTCTTGCGGATGATGTGCTCGCGCGCCTGCGTCAGGACCTGGATCGTCACATCGTCCGGAATCAGGTCTTCCTCGACGAGGCGGCGCAGGAACTCGTACTCCGTCTCCGATGCAGCCGGGAAGCCGATCTCGATTTCCTTGAAGCCGACTTTGAGGAGCATCTTGTAGAATTCCATTTTCTCATCCAGGCTCATCGGGATGACGAGCGACTGGTTGCCATCGCGAAGGTCGACGCTGCACCAGATTGGCGCATGGTCTGGGGCATCTTTCTTGGCCCACTCCAGGTCAATCTCCGGCGGCATGAAATAACCTTTGCTGTACTTCTGATAATTCATCATTTGACAAAACCTCCCCAAATAGAAAAGCCCTTCGTCTGATGAGACGAAGGGCTGTACCTGCGTGTTACCACTCAAATTCATACTCCTTGCGGAGTACCTCTACGGATTCTAGCAAATCCTCCTGCTGTAACGGTCAGGCTCCGTCCCTGCCTAATAGTGCATCGGATACATACAAACGTATGCCCTGACACGTTCAGTGGGCTGCTTCAAGGTGAGTTCCAGATTCCTTCCCTGCTGTCTCGCACCTACCGGCAGCTCTCTGGTGGTTCCAGGATCTTTACTATTCCTCTTCAACGCATTTCCCTGTGTTGGGTACTAGAATAGCACAGGAAAATCTATTTTGCAAGCGTTTTTTGTAAATCTGTAAACTTTTTTTATCCGAGCAGGCTCATTTTTTCTCTTCTGGCTCGCGCAGCGTCTTCTTGGCTTGGCTGAGCTTCTTCTCGACCTCGCGCTGCTGGCGCTTCTGCTCCTTGTGCGCTTCATAGCGGCGGCGGCCTTCCTCAAAAGCCCTTCTCGCCTCTTCCGAGTCGATGATGAGCGGCGGCACAGCCTTCGGGCGCGAATTGCGGTCGAGCGCGACCATCGTGAAGTAGGCCGTCAGCGCGCGCTGCGGCTTGCCTTCCTGATCGAGGTCCTCGACATCGACATTGACCGTGACCTCCATCGAGCTGTGGCCGACGAAGACGATCTCTGCCGTGCAGGTGACGAGGTCGCCGACGAGAATCGGCAGATGGAACTCGAGCTCGTCGACGCGGGCCGTGACGACGTTGCAGCGCGCGTACTTGCGCGTCACGGCATAAGCCGCCGAGTCCATCATCTTCATGATATCACCGCCGTAGATGTTGCCGCTCGGATTCGTCTGATTCGGCATCATAACCTGGCTGATTATGAGTTTATTCTGTGCCATGGAAAAACCTCCTGCTCTATCGCCGCAGAGCGCGTGCTCCGCTTATGCTAACATGATATACAACCTTAGGATATAGGAATAGGATATAAGATTCAAGCGGGAAATACCGTGACTGAATCACAAATACAACGGTTCTCCCACTTGCTTCTCACTCATTTGATGAAGCGGTCGATGGCCCGGTTGAGCTGATCTAGTGCCTGCTGGTCATTGTCGCGCACGGCATCGACGATACAGTGCTCCAGATGGTCCTTGAGGATGATCCGGCTGACCCCCTTGATGGCGCTGTCGACCGCGGAGAGCTGCACGAGCACCTCGCTGCAGTCGCGGCCATCCTCAATCATGTGCTTGATGGATTCCAGATGGCCGATGAGCCGCGCCATGCGGTTGAGCACGGCCTTCGTCTGCGTGTGACTGTGCTGATGGCCATGCGCATGATGTTCATGATGCGCGTGCTGGATGACCGTGCCATCGTCCAGCACATGGATATGTCCTTTTTGTCCTTTTTCTTCTTTTTCTTCTTCCATTCTGCTCAATATCACCTGCCTGATGTTCTCTCTGTAATAGACTATTGTCTTTATTCTCCCTTCTCTTTCGTTTTTCCTTCTTTCCAGCATTAAAAAAATCTCCTCGCAAGGAGGAGATTTTTCCCAAGATGGGTCTCTATCAGTCGACCGAGATCGTGACCGTCTCGCCGTTGATATTCCACTCTTTCTCGTGGCCGGACGTCTCGCCATAGGTGACCTTGTCGGCAAGCGTGATGTCCTTGAGGAAGCTCTCGTTCTTCTTGACGAGGTTCTCGAGCTTCTCGTTGCCCTTGAGGCCGACAGCGATGTGGTCCGTGACTTCGTAGCCATTTTCCTTGCGCATCGTCTGTACCTTGCTGATGATCTCGCGCACGAAGCCCTCTTCGAGGAGCGCTTCGCTGAGCGTCGTCTCCAGGGCAATCGTCACGCCGTTGTAGCGCTGGCAGTTATAGCCTTCCGTCTGCGCCATCGTGACCTCGACATCTTCCGGCAGCAGCGTGACATCACCGTCCGGCAGTGCGACGACGAGTTTGCCCGTCGTGTCGAGCTCTTCCTTGGCCTTGTGGCCGTTGACTGCCTTCAGGGCCTTCTGGATGGCGCCCATCTTCTTGCCAACCTTTGGTCCGAGGACACGGAACTGCGGCTTAAAGCTGTACGTGAGGTATGCCTCCATATCGTCCGTGAAGACAACTTCCTTGACGTTGAGCTCCTCTTCGACGATTTCCTTGTAGAAGTCCGGCAGCACGACAGGTGCCTTGACAAACATCTTGCCGATTGGCTGGCGGTTCTTGATGTTGGCCTCATTGCGCGCAGCGCGGCCGAGCACGACGATCTCGAGGACCTCGCCCATGTTCTTCTCGAGCTCCTTGTCGATATGTGCCTCATTGGCCTTCGGGAAGTCGCAGAGATGGACGGATTCCGGTGCCTTCTCATCGATGCTGCAGACGAGGTTGCGGTAGATGGACTCCGTCATGAACGGGATCATCGGTGCAGCGGCCTTGGCCGTCGTGACGAGTGCCGTGTAGAGCGTCATGTAGGCATTGATCTTGTCCTGTTCCATGCCCTTTGCCCAGAAACGGCTGCGGCTGCGGCGGACGTACCAATTCGAGAGCTCGTCGACGAACTCCTCGAGTGCCTTGGCAGCCTCCGTCACGCGGTAGTTCGAGAGGTCGTAGTCGACGTCCTTGACCATCGTGTTGAGGCGCGAGAGGCACCACTTGTCCATGACTGGCAGCTTATCGTAGTCGAGCGTGTACTTCGTCGCATCGAAGTTGTCGATGTTGGCGTAGAGCACGAAGAACGCGTACGTATTCCAGAGCGTGCCCATGAACTTGCGCTGGCCTTCCTGGACGGCATCGTCGTGGAAGCGGTTCGGCAGCCACGGTGCGCTGTTCTCGTAGAAATACCAGCGGATGGCGTCAGCGCCGTGCTTCTGCAGTGCCTCCATCGGGTCGACGGCATTGCCCTTCGACTTCGACATCTTGCGGCCTTCCTTGTCCTGGACGTGGCCGAGGACGATGACATTGCGATACGGTGCCTTGTGGAAGAGCAGCGTCGAGATGGCGATGAGCGAGTAGAACCAGCCGCGCGTCTGATCGACAGCCTCCGAGATGAAGTCCGCCGGGAAGCGCTTCTCGAAGATCTCCTTGTTGTCGAACGGATAATGCCACTGTGCAAACGGCATAGACCCCGAGTCAAACCAGCAGTCGATGACTTCCTTGACGCGGTGCATCTCCTTGCCGCACTCCGGGCACTTGATCGTGACCTTGTCGATGTACGGACGGTGCAGCTCGATGTCATCCGGGCAGTTTGAGCTCATGGACTTGAGTTCCTCGATCGAGCCGATGACATGCTGATGGCCGCATTCGCACTGCCATACCGGCAGCGGCGTGCCCCAGTAGCGGTTACGCGAAAGGCCCCAATCCTGTACGTGCTCGAGCCAGTTGCCGAAGCGGCCCTCGCCGATGGACTTCGGGATCCAGTTGACCGTCTTGTTGTTGGCGACGAGCTCGTCCTTGACAGCCGTCATCTTGATGAACCAGGTCGGGAACGAATAGTAGAGCAGCGGCGTATCGCAGCGCCAGCAGTGCGGATAGCTGTGCGTGAACTCCGGTGCCTTGAAGAGCAGGCCCTTCTTCTCGAGGTCTGCGAGGATCAGCGGGTCAGCCTTCTTGACAAAGAGGCCCGGCCAATCCGTCTCAGCCGTGAGCTCGCCCTTGCTGTTGACGAGATTGACAAAAGCGACGCCGTACTTCTGGCAGACGCGGTTATCGTCTTCGCCATATGCCGGAGCCATGTGGACAATGCCCGTGCCGTCTTCCGTCGTGACGTAGTCATCGCAGGTCACGATGAATGCCTTCTTGCCGCGCTGGTTCTTGACCTTCTCGACAGCGTACGGATAGAGCGGCTCATACTCGCGGTACTCGAGATCCTTGCCCTTATAGCGCTCGAGGATCTGGCGCTCGCCTTCGACACCCTCGAAGACCTTGTCGACGAGTGCCTCAGCGAGGACGTACTTCTTATCGCCGACCTGTACCTTGACGTAGTCGACCGCGGGGTTCACGCAGAGCGCCATGTTCGACGGCAGCGTCCACGGCGTCGTCGTCCAGGCGAGGAACGAGTAGTCGCCGTCCTTGGCCTTGAACTCGACCATAGCCGAGCGCTCCGTGACATCCTTGTAGCCCTGTGCCACCTCGTGCGAGGAGAGCGGTGTGCCGCAGCGCGGGCAATACGGGACAACCTTGTAGCCCTCGTAGAGCAGGCCCTTCTTCCAGATTTCCTTGAGTGCCCACCACTCCGACTCGATGAAGTCGTTCTCATAGGTGATGTACGGGTGCTCCATGTCAGCCCAGAAGCCGACGACATCGGAGAACTCCTCCCACATGCCCTTGTACTTCCAGACGGACTCGCGGCACTTCTTGATGAACGGCTCGATGCCATATGCCTCGATCTGTTCCTTGCCGTTGATGCCGATCTGCTTCTCGACTTCGAGCTCGACCGGCAGGCCGTGCGTATCCCAGCCAGCCTTCCTGAGGACCTTCTTGCCCTTCATCGAGGCGAAGCGCGGCAGCATGTCCTTGATGACGCGCGTCAGGACATGGCCGATATGCGGCTTGCCATTGGCCGTCGGCGGGCCATCGTAGAACGTGAAGGTATCGCAGCCCTCGCGCTGGTCGATTGCCTTCTGAGCGATGTCATGTGCTTTCCAGAACTCGCGGATCTCCTTCTCGCGTTCCACGAAATTCAAGTTCGTATCTACTTTCTTATACAAACAGAATGCCTCCTCACATATGAAAAGCCTGCACCCAAATAGGATGCAGGCTCATGATACCTACAGGATAACCACCTATTTCCACGCACCACCATGCGCTGTCCCGTAACGGGGGATGCCGGCAAGGCTTACTCGATTCGTTCAGCCCGCTGCTCCGGAGTGATTTTCCCCTGCAGGTACGCACGCCCGGCTCTCACCTTTCCCGGTTCGCTTCCGCTCTCCCTGCAGTCTACTCTCTCCATCGATGCATTTACATGTTGACAGGCTTTATTGTACCACAGGGATGGACAGATTTCAAATACATTTTGAGCGTTCCTAGGCTCTCTTCTCAAGCCATCCGCTTTACGCTATAATGAAGGTTGTTTGAGCAAACAAGAACACTGAAAAGGAAGGGATCTCATGCATCAGTATCTTTTCTATATCGGAGACTTCCCGATACGGGCCTACGGCCTCGTGCTGTCTCTCTCCATCATCCTCGCGACAGGCGTCGGCTACTTCCTGACAAAGGCGGACGGCCGCGGCTACGAGAAGTACATCGTCGACCTCGGCATCTACTGCGGCGTCGCCGGACTGCTCGGCGCGCGCCTCTGGGACGTCTTCTTCTTTGACTGGGATTACTACGGCCATCATCTGACCGAGCTGCTGAACGTCTGGCAGGGTGGCATGGCCATCCAGGGCGGCGTCTTCCTCGGCGTGCTGACGGGCGTCTGGTACTGTCACCGCCATCATCTCGACACCGTCCACCTCATGGACGTGCTCGCACCGGCCATCATCCTCGGCCAGGCGCTCGGCCGCTGTGCCAACCTACTGAACGGCGACGCCTTTGGCGCACCGACGGGCAGCTCATTCGGCATCATCTATCCGACGACCACGCTCGCCTACCACACGTACGGCGACCAGCCGCTCTGGCCGGCTGAAGTCTGGGAAGGACAGCTCGACGTCGTCATCTTCGCACTGCTCTTGCTCTTCCGCACGACAAACCACGCCAAGGGCCAGTGCTTCGCCCTCTACGTCATGCTCTACAGCCTCGCGCGCTTCGGGCTCGAATTCCTGCGCGGCGATTACACCGAAAAAGTGCTCGGCCTCGTCACGAGCGCCCAGGCCACAAGCATCACCGCCTTCCTGATTGCCGCCATCTTCTTCATCGGTCTCCAGCTCTATGGAAAGAAACCGAAAAAAATCAGAACGAATCCCGGCCATAAAGTTTGACGGAACCGAATCCCATCTACTATAATGGAACATGGAATCATAAAAAATGCATGAAGGAGTAACGAATTCATGAAAATCTTAGCACGTCATCTCACCGTCGATCTCTTCAACTGCAAGAACAGCAAACTCAAGGATATCGACCAGATCAAAGACTATATAGCAGAACTGCCCGAACATTTCACGCTGACGAAGATTTCCGAGTGCTCCGAGCACCTGACGGATGAACACTACGCCATCATGATGCTCTTCCGCGAGGGACACATGGTCCTGCACGTCTACACCAAGCTCAAGTACGTCGCCATCGACATCTTCCTCTGCCAGGAAAACGCCGAACCAGAGCACATCGCCAAGGACATGCGCGATTTCTTCAAACCGGACAAGACGAAGACCACGCTCTTGAAGCGCGGCGACTTCGGTTCCGCCAAAGACATCCGCCCCAAGGTCAAGACGCGCGTCGCTCCGCTGCGCAAGATCCACAACACGGGCGCCAAGGTCCTGCGCGTGCTAGCCCGCCGCAACCGCCAGTAATTCCAAACAGAAAAGAAATGGGATTTGCCATGAGCCATGCGCTCAGAGCAAATCCCATTTTTGTGATTCATGCTGCAATACATACAGAAAAGAGCTCCGCCTCAGCGGAGCTCCTGCTTAACCGGCAACTTCCTATCCTCCC